>JAAUXT010026622.1_pt1 | contig 11582 bp, 10 predicted proteins | sample 7278171 | NCBI WGS metagenome assembly JAAUXT01 (sample SAMN14350112, study PRJNA611818) | marine sediment metagenome | isolation source: surface marine sediment (1.8m) | place: French Polynesia: Moorea | collected 2018-08
CAACATTTATTTCGAATGGAATATCCTGGTGTGCGCACCTTTTGCGCACAAACTGATTCCATGCAAAATAAAAGTCACGCGGACATCAAACTCCGCCTACCATGAAAAGGCGCGAATTGTCGGAAGCTACCATGGTAGCTGATGCCACTGAACCAATGAACTAAATTCAGCTACCATGGTAGCCACTGCTGCTGTTCTGAGTATACCTGCAAAATCTACCATAGTAGCCAGTGCCGCTCTCCTTATAATCGGCAGATCGAGGCGTCAGCATTTTCAGTGTTAAAGACGCATGGAAGACTTGAGTCCCGTTACTTATTGCGGGAGCAAGAGTTTTTGGCCAACTCTCAAAACTCAAACTTTGGGAAGCTCAAATTCACTCGTCATGTGTTCCAAGAAAAGATTACAGCACTGCAGTGCGGTCGTGTGCTGCTGTATTTGTGGAAAGGTCTTGAGTCCAGTGAGCAAAAGAATTTAAGCACATAACACAGAACAAACGTGGCCAACGCTGAATGAAATCAAATGCCAGGCCACACAACACAGCCAAAATGTTCAAACTGATATCTCTTTCTTTCTCCCGTTCTTTTCAGACTCATCATGCCAGCGCAGGCCAACAAGAAAGGAGCAGCGGAGAAGACCCCTGCAGTGCAGCGCTACCAGGAGGACACAGTGCAGAAATGCATGTACTGGCCAGAGCCAGAGCCGCCCAAACAGAAGGGGAAGGGCGGTGCGGGCGGAAAGAAGGGAGGTGGTGCTGGCCGTAAAAAGGAGAAGAAACAAGGTGAGTTTCACTGGTTATCAACAAGCAAAGCAAGAGACCTGCCAGTGGTTCTTTGGTACGTTTAAGGTGAGGCCCAGGTGACCTCTTACTCTTTACAAAAGCGGTCTGCACTTGGTGAAAGTGTTCACATCTTGTGCATCCTAAAGTTCTGAAATTTTCGTGTGATGGCAGTGCACCTGAGTTCAAATAATCTTTGGCATGAGCAAGGGCTAATTTATGAGCAAGGAGGATAGTTCCCCGATGAAAGTTAATGTCCGTGCACTGTGGGCTTTTTTATCAACACTGAGGGACAAGAACAAAACTGGGGACAAATATCAACATCTTGGAGCAGATTTAAGCCACAATTTCCCTCCCATCATGTTACTGAATTCTTGGGCACCACGGAGACCTCTTCACTTTCCAGACCCGCCGCCCGCTCCGGAGGCGCCCGTGCGCTTCTTGCCCCGCGGGTCCCCGGAGGTGGGCCGGGTGACGGTGCGCGTGGCGGGGTGGGAGGCACCCTCGCCCCCGCCCGCACCCGACCACTCCCAGGACGACACGGCCATCAAAGCGCTGCGAGGCTGGTCCGACTCGAACCCGGTAAGTCCTCAATGGCAAGTTCAGCAATTTACTGCTGCTTTCACTCCGTGCTGTGCCCCAACTGCGAGATCTGTGGTACAGATTACCATGAGAGCCAATGGCAGGTGACCAAAGTGGAACCGCTGTCACCGACCTGGCAATTGGGACACGTGGGAAAAGGACCGGACGTATTTGCTGAACGTCCTCAATGGGATTTTACTGAGTGTAATCCCTGTGCAGGGTTTGGCGTCCCTGTTGTCGCTGTTCCAGTTTTTGCACCAACAGCAGCCTGAGATTGACTGTCAATTCCGCAGAATGAGGAGTCGATGCTCCAGCCTCCGGTACCCGAGGAGCCTCCAGCCGAGGAGACGGAGAAGAAGCAGGCAAAGAAGAAGAAGAAAGGCGGGGGAGCTGCGGGGAAAGGGCAGAAACAGGGCGAGGAGGGCAAGAAGGGACTCATGTCCGAGTTCGACGACGATGTGCACATGGGAGACATCCTTTCCTACAAGTAAGAAACCATTGCGTTGATTTCAGGGGGACAAACCTCTCTCACGTTCTTTCAAAACGAGACACTGATTGAGGAACCTGGATCTGGCCGTGAGCCCGACTATTCCCGTGGTGTTGGATTTTGTTTGTTGTGTATGAGGCAGTCCGTGACCCGAGAGACCCTTGGACCCTTTTTCATCGCCGCATGGTTCATCTCTTCATGTCAGTCAGTGATCCGACAGGTCCTAGTCTTGTTGTTGATGTTCCATGCAGGTCCAGAGAATCCGTGGTGGTTGGGACCAACACCACGCTCTTGTTTCCGTCAGGTGGTTTCCACCAAAGGAATGAACAGAAAGCCATTCATGCCAAAACAGACGCCTCTGAAGTTCAGCCTTCGTATTAAATACGAGTGTATCGAGATTGCCACACGAACCCAGATAAGACTGAGGTCTTCTGGTGTTCCTTTCCAGAAACACGTGTGGATCGAAATTAGGGGAAGGGCATCCGTCCTTGAGTCAGTGTTTCAACCATGACACATTTGAATATCAGGCAGCTCAGACAGAAGCCAGATCCAGGGGAGATTGGATGCATTGATCCTGGTGCTGTTTGTTGCATTCGACTTGCATCGATGATCAATAAACATGGCGACGAACGCTCAATTGAGAGGAACAACAAGTGCAAGGGGCATCAAGTACACAAAGTTGTAAATCCTTCGAGTATGTACAGTTCAACACATGCGTCACCAGTCAAGTTTTGACAGACAGACAGACAGACAGACAGACAGACAGACAGACAATTGAGTCCACGTCTGTATCGCAGATTCGGTAACGAGGAGGCAGAGAAGCGCTTCCGGCAGCAGGAGCGGGAGCAGGCGAAGCGGGACCGCGCCGAGGAGCAGGCCGCCGCGAGCAAGAAGGCGATGCGCACCGTGAAGCACACGCAGGCCAGCATAGGTACGGGCTGCTGCAAACAGGTGACGTTCACACACGTTCACACACACACACACACACACATGTTAGCAATTTCTTGGCACCTCTTCTGCACGGATTATTACTGAAGGTGTTGAAGGTCCACATGCATACGATGTATGTGTTCGCGTCTGTGAGAGGGACTCTGCGTTAGAAGGGATTGGTTCCACCCAGATATTCAGAGGCCCGTTCTTCCTTTTGCAGCGCGGACGAACAAAAACATCGAGAAGGTGACAGCTGTGGAACAGGACCTGTGGAAAATGTCGAAATTCAAAAATGCTGAGCCTGCCATCGATACCCGCCGGAAGGGTGGAGGCCAAGGGGGTTCGGGAGCACCCGGGAGTGGAGGCAAACAATCGAATGGCTTCGGGGGTGGCGGCGGTTATGGGTTTGATGGGTACGGAGACAACACTGCAGAATTTGGCGGGGGTTGTACCTGTCACAACGGGGAGCCCAACCGAGCTTTAGAGGATGAATTTGCAGAGGTGAATCTAGATTCTCCAAACCTTGGTGGGTACACGGCAGGTGGAGGTGTGGGAGGAGGGGTGGGGTACACAGCGGGGTACCAGTCACCTGCGGCGGGGGGATATGACCCCTGTGCGGGAATTCTCAATACCAACGGGTACCAAAATGTCGGAGGGTACCAATCTCCCGTGGGAGGAGGGTACCAGGGGTACCCATCACCCGCCCACTTAGCGGGAATGCATCAGCCCCCAGTTGGATACCAATCTCCAGGGGTTGGAAACCAATCCCCTGGGGTTGGATACCAATCCCCTGGGGTTGGTTTCCAGTCCCCAGTTCCCACAGGCGCGGCATACCAGGCTGGAGGCTTCGATTACGGCGACCAAATGCCGGAGTACTCAACTAACATGCAGCCAGAACAGTACAAAAAGAGCGTTGCTTTTGAAGTCAAATTGTAATCTGTGAAACACAACTTCGAGTCTTCGCATAAAGGCATTGACCCTGGTCAGTGTGGCCGTACACATCAGTATCGATCAGAACAACAACGTTTGGTTTGAACCTTCTGTCGACAAAATAGGATTGGTCGAAACCGCTTGCAATTGAATTTTGCCGGGGCAAAGCCTTGACGAGTATTGGAGTAGTATTGCGTAGTTTATGAGGAGACATGTACGACAAAGTTGCCTTGTGTTTCTTCGTTTGGAAACAAAGTACCGCTGTGATTATCTGTTCACCTGTACCTGTTTTGAAAATACGAAAGTGTATCTCAGTTTTTTGGAGTCAGTCAGACCTTCTTCTCGCAATTGTCTGCAACAAGACAACACTCAATCCATTGCAAACGTTTTACAATCGTGTAAGTTCTCCTCAAAAGAACCTTTTGACGGGCACAACTGAACACAGCGTGGTTTCAGGCTGGGTGTTTGATAAAAAATCTTCCCAAGTTTTGCAGCCCTCGGGGGTTTCATGCAATGCCTCCTTGTAGATTCTAACATCCTGTGCACAACGGTCCTGTCGTACATGGATGTCGAGAGAAAGCAAACTACACAACTTGTCAATTGGCCCTGAGGAGCAGGTGAAAAGCTGTCAGTTTTCCCTGTTTGCTGGTGTGGCGCGTCTCGACAAACTTTCTTCACTCTCTCCGATTTGCCAGCGCCATGTGAAAGCATTTATGGCCCTAATTCTTGAAACAAGGAGTTTGGTTCTCCGGGTACACCCCCGACCGAGCACCTAATCTGGCCCTTGGTTGGAAATTAAGCACGCCACGCGTTGCTGTTTCCACAACAGGCCTTCAGCAAGGGTCCAGCCTGTTGCAGACCAGGGAGCAAAAGTCCAACGCAGTGTTGGTACATTCACCACATCCTGAGGGTGCCTTGATGTAAAGCCAAAAATGTCTACAAAAGAGAGAATGCCGGAAAACTGGGCGGTTCGTTAAGCAGATCAATGCGACGTTACAAGACAGGACACGTTCGGGACAAATCCACAGACCTGTGAGCGGATCGATCTCTGTGCTCGTAGACTTTTGTTGTTCGCATTGAGCGACGCACATGCACCGCCACTCACTGCACACACATTGGAGCGCATTTTCATAATATTCGAAAGCAACTCAGTCGCAGTCGCAGAATCAATTGGATATTTGTCATCGCCCAGACTTGAATGTTACGAGTTTTGCACAAATCTCGTGGATTGAAATCGTAAGCTCTGTGTGTGACACTGAAGAAAGGGTGTTTTGAGAAGAAAAAATGAGTCGGGGGAAAGCGGACACCCGAGTGTGAAATCCTGGACGCCAAGTTGGTGACTGCGTGAAACGGTTCAAGAAAACACCAATTGGGGACACGTTTCAGAAAAAGGCTTCCACAAAACTGCATCCACGTTGGATTTCGTGGCACATTCACGGCCAAAACAGAGCAGATTGTGGGAACCAAGCACGAGGCAGGCGCTTCTGGTTCTCGTGTCGATAGGCGGCAAAAACGTTCGCGTCACACGGAGCCCTGCAGCAGTTCGACATCAACATGTTTCTCAAAGGCAGAAGGACGCTCGGCCATGAGAAGTCGGTGAGTACCTGTGCAACATTTCAAAACACTGTCTGATCCACAGTCAGGTGGATTTAGTCTCAGCGAATTGAAAGATGGACATTGCAATCTCAAGTGAAATGATGGGAGGGTGTGTCTTCGGTCCTTCTGCAGCGTGCAAGACAAGAACCAAAGGCCAGAGAGATCCAACAAGTCCTGTTCGTTGCCCGTTTTGAGGGTGTTTTCCTTCATCAGTCGTCTTCCCACGTCTTGTGTACTTTTTCCCCTTGCTTGGTGAGCCGAAGTCGTTCATGTGAAACGTTTTTGTTGTTCAGGTGAACCCGTGGAGGCACGAGCGCATCGCGTCCCGGAGGGCGGCCGACTGCTTTGACTGGATTCCCACCAAAACTGCGCTGGAACTTATCCTGGAATCTCGAGAGGCCGGTGGACTCCAGAACGAGCCGATGGACAAAGGCAAAGGTTCGACAGCACTGCAACAAGAACTGTGCTGATACTGAAGCGCACTTTGATGACGAAGTGTTGATCAACCAGCCAACCCCAACCCCACAGAATTACACGCAAATTTTGTCTCGTGCAGAACAAAGTCCATTCTGCTGTAAAATTCAATTGTTCAGTCAAAACTTAAAACTGAACATTCTTTGGCAAATCGGCTTGACCACATCACCACGCGCCGAACCAAATGAGGCACAGGTGTCACTCCAAAACCTGTTTGTGTCTGACCTGTGAGCAGGTTCTGGTCTGAGCGACGGGAATGGAAGCGCGCCCCGTGTGGAGGTGGCTACGACCGACGAGGACCACCTGCGCGTCGACAACCAGAGCATCTACCGCAGCTGCAAGTCCCCAGACGCTCCCGGAGCCTGGGAAGTGCCTGGAGGTTGCAGCGCTGTCAGCGGGGCCCCTGGTAAGGTTTCGAGGAGGTTTGAGTTCAATTTGCAGAGATTCAAAGCTTGGTTCTCATTGATACCCTTGTTCTGAAGTTCACAGCATTCGTCGTCCAAGTCCTTTGTTCATTGAGCAGCGGCTGAGTCTGGCTGCAAACATCGTCTTCTGGATGGAATCAGGTCCGAACGCAGTGCAACAGAATTACAGAGTTTAGTTTCAGTGACAATGTTCTCTTGCAGGCAACACAGCGCTCACGAAAACCGATGTAGAACTAAATCCCAGTTTGGTTCACGCCAGTGCAAGCTCGCAACGAAATGTGTTTCTGGATATAAATGATAAGCTGATCGTCAGCATTCGGAACCAGAAAGAAACAAGTGATCCACTGACAACGACAGCTCTGGAAGTTATCGAGGAATCTGAGATGGTGGCGAAAGATTCAGCGAGTGATGAAATCAGCTTGGACCTGAATGGAAGAACAAGGTAACGCATTCTCATCTTTCTGTTTGAAATCACCTTCGGAAAAGTGAGACCCTTGATGACCTTGCCTCGCGTTTTCAGCAGCAGCACATCTTCAAGCGACTCGACCCAGGAACAGATTCCGTATCGAACTGGAACAAGAAAGGAACGCAGCCGCAAGTCAGTGCTCGCTGAAAACAAGAAGAATGCCAGTAAAAGGTAAGTAGACTCTCCATTTGTTCGCTCTTCCAGGGCAATGTCATGCACGCCTCAAAAAGCAATTCGCTTCAAGCAGGGAAAACAAGCTTCCAACGTCAAAGATTCTCATCAAGAGGACCCCCGACAGTAACTCGCTAAATTTGATTGTTACGATTCGAATAATGAAACCTGTGTGCAGAACCTTTTTCTGTATCTCATGCAGGTACCGTCTCCACGCGCCGTACGCGGAGACGGAACGAACGCCCAGGGACTCAATGGAGTGAGAGTCCAGCTTATTGTTCTCAACATTGTCTCCTTGTGCTGCTGTCTTTTCGCAATTAAAACGTAGATTTGTGCATGTTTCAGAAAAAAAAGTGCGTGTGATTCTGTCTCCACAATAAATTTGTGCTTGCAACAAAATCATTCTGTCTTTTCTTTTTGTGATTCATTTTCGTTCCTGTTTCGCGTCCCCGGCATTTGATGCAGCTTACGAAGATGAAGGACAACGAAGATACGCGAAGCATGCAAGCGTCTGGTGTTGGATGCCTTTTCGCGTTTCAACTCGTGGTGCTCTTTACCTCCTGAATGTGTGTGTGAAGCCATGGGACTTCCTGTGTTTGGTTTCCCGCGCCGCGCATTTGGATCCCGGGATCGATATATTTTCCCGCCACCGTCGCGCACCTGCGCGCCGCAGCCAGGTGCGTCACGTGACCCGCGTCGCTTCACCAAGGTGATCAACATAACAAACACCTGGACCACAACGCACGTTTCCACCCGGACTCGTGCCACGTTTGAAGAAAACATTTTGAGTTGAGAAATCCTGTGACGTCTTTCAAGAGTTTTGTTCGTCTTCAGAGCGCACAAACCACACAGGGATATTTTGAAGAAATGTGCATGACAAATCAAACATCAATTGACAAGTTCACACCGAGACTCTGCTGACGAGGATTGACACAACCATCGAACACATCGTCAGGACACCGGGCTGTAAACAGCAACCGTCGTGACACATCACAGTGAAACACCTTGAAAGGAGTTTGCATTTCAGTCTTCGAAAAGCGGCCACAGACATCTTGCCGCGGAAAGAACACCTGCAGGCGATCTCTGCAGCAGGGTTTCAAACGAAACGACTGGAAGCGAATGGACCATTTCCAACAAAATTCAGAGCAGGGGCTGATCAAGATTGTCGTCTCGGAAATCTCCCGCAGGCTCTGCAGCTTCGGATTTGGCTCCGCACAGGTGACATTCCTCAGATCTGAGCCGCTACAGGGAACTGTGAAAACACAGCACAATCCAACTGACGGAACTGCTGGGCAAATCTGCTGAACTGACAAGATGTACATGACAGGAGGGCGTTGGAACAGGCATGACAAAATTCCAGTGAGTATTTGAAACGAAAACAAGTACCCCAACCGAAATCGTTTCAATCAAAATTTGTGAAATGGCGCATGTTGATTGTGAAACAAAAACACGTTCGTTTTTCCAAGGATGATCCCAAAGTGAAGGCAAGTGAAGGCAAATTGCACACGCTTTGGAGTGGCAGTCCACGTTGTTTAAAGGACAATTTTTGTGATATTTGAATGTGAAAGAGAGCATTTTGAGCCAGCCAGGGAAGCCTTCGAATGCAAATTTTCAATTCGTGAACGAACTTGTAACTGAATGCTGTTTCTTGACTTTGATTCAAATCAGTTGTCCACTTGGAATCCGCATGTGAGTGCCTCAAAAATCAACAAATAATCACACTCTCCCAAAGTTCAATCATCTGTGTATAAACTGCCTGGAAACATCTTTGACATGCTGTGATTGAATCTTGAGTTTGGTGCAATGCAAGTGTTGAAAGAGTACGGTTGTTTGTGTGCGTGCGAAATGTGGGTATTGGGTGCAGTGTGCTGGCAAATCTGATTTGCCAATAAAAATTGATTTCTTCAGTCTTGTTCATTTAATTTGATCAATTGTGTCGTCTGAAGTTCACAAGAAAAATCCCTGAAGCACATCCCGGGCCAAACCCCGTGTCTTCAAAAACACTGTCGTGTGGGAACTTAGGTTGAAGCTGTGTACAGCACAATAGTCTGTTTGAGCACACACAAAGGTTCCTCTCTGTTCAACGAAGCCTCTTTGTTCTTGTTTGACACACAGACTCACCAAACAATGCAAAAAAACGGCTGATTTGTCCAACGCACAAGGCCCCCAAGACATTTGCCGCAAACACATATGCCAAAACAGCTTCGATTTGCCAGAACATGAACGTTCCTGCCAGTCAGATTTTGACGAAAGTTTGTTTTTGGTGACTTTGGTTGCTTTCAACGCTCACAGTATGTGCTTTTCCTCGCAGTCAGGGCCTGGCTTCGAAGACACGAGCAACGCCGGCGTGGCTGGGTGCATGACGTGGCACTTCCCGGTGCCGTCTCCGCCCCCACCGCGCGGCTACCGGTCCGGCTACAAGGGCTACAGGCCCAACGACATCCAACAGGATGACGGGACCTTGGTCACAACCACAACCAAAACCACGGTGCGTGACGCAAACATCAGTTTGTCTTTCTTTGTGTGACTAACAAGCTTTTGTGACGTTTGGTGGCGTTCTTGACTCGCAACAAATTGTTGGTCCTTCTCCTGGTCTTTCTTTGTCCTCACTTTCAGTTCTTTCCTGCCTCTCAGTCTCGCTACCCCTTTTTCTGACTCTTTCTCTGTCTGTCTGTCTGTCTGTCTGTCTGTCTGTCTCTGTGTCTCTGTCTATCTGTCTGTCTGTCTGTCTGTCTGTCTGTTTGTCTCAACACACGTTGAAAATGTCTCTGATCCACCGCAGGTTGAATCCACGAAGGCGTCTCCGCTGACGTCGCATCGTTTCGGAGGCGTCGACGGCATCAACACGGTACGCGAGAGGAAGGAGCTGCTCGAAACTACCTCCAAAGATCTCTCCGTCTATAGGTACCTGGCTTTCTCGAAGCGGAACGGAACTTCCCGCTGTGTGACGGCCTTTCGTACCTCCAGCAAAATTGGACATCATTGCCTCACTTTCGCGGTTTCTTTTTCTGTCTTTTCCTGTGTTACGCGTGTTCATTGTGCTGCAGATAGGGTGGTTCTGAAAAGAATTCTGATGGCAACATCTTTCCTTTCAGGACAGACGATGTACTGCCCACAGAAGAGTACGTTTCAACGAAAACCGAGTTTTATCCCCACGCTCCGGCCGACACCCACCCCCGTTACCACAACAACCTGGATCTGTACAACCACAAACCCGGTTTCAACCTGCATAGAAACGGTTATCGTGGCAACCAGAACCTGCACCATGACAACAGGAAGAACACGGACCGTACCATCTACGGTTACCCCTACAAATCCAATCTGAAAAAGTCCAGCCTGGAGAGCTACAGGGCCAGAAACCAAGATTCCTTCAAGCCCAACCTCTTCAATGGCAGCGCGTACAGGGACGACTCCGGTTACCAGAGTGACGGACTGAGCGTCGAAAGAACCGGGCGCCTCGGGTACGAGCGGAATGTCGAAGGAGAATCGAGGACGGTGCGATACAGAGCCCCGGTGGGGCCGGGACTGAGAGCTGGAGACGGCGTGCTTCAGGAAGACACTCTGATCGACGTGATAGAAGACCTGCAGCTGAAGGGAGAGGGAGACGATGTGGGAGGCAGACCAGGCGTGTTGAGGACCCGTGAGGAAACCACGCACAGAGCCTACAGGTATTCATCAATTTCCTGAGCTGTCTCAACTTCAACCTCTGTTCAGATTGCAAGAGTCACCTTTCAGCTTCAAAGGCAAGAACCTTCCGAAACCCCTTCAGCATCTTATCTTCTTTTATCACCACCAATTTGGCTGACCCACCGATTGACCCCACCCAAACCTTGGCATTGCAGAGAGTCGGACTCGCTGCGCAGAGATCTGAACAACTTCGACCTGGACCCGCAGGAGGTGCGGCGCTACGGGGTCAGCGACGAAGACATCCGCGACCTGTGGCGCAAAAACCGTCAGTTTCGCTACGATAACGGCCAGAGACCAGGTAAACGAAGGTCAATCAGCTTCTGACAGCGAACATGTCTGCCTGGGGTGATTTGTCAATTGTAGGTGTAAGATTAGCCTCCCGTATCGGTCAGAATGCGAGAAACATTTTGGGCAGACTGACGCCAAGACTGTCATTCCAAACAGAATAACAACAGAAACTGGAGCTTCCTTCATGAGCCCAAGAACTTGAACATTGGAGAACACAATTTCCGAAAGGGATTCGTCTTGGTTCGAACCACAACATACCAAAGTACTTGAGGGTGTTTTTCATTTCCTTCCCTCCAGCAAAGAAAAGAGAAAAACGCAAATTCAAATCAAGAGACGGTCATTCACACATTGTTTTTCTCTCAAAGGAGATACAGCTGTAGAGACATAGATCTATTGTATCAATCACAGCAAGTTGGAGACCTGCCTTTTGCGGTCTGTTGAACCTGATCAATGTGTTGTGACGACCAGTGTCACACACGCTGTTGCTATTTAGACAGTTCCACATGAATAAAACAGGACCCTTCCAGACGCTATTTATCAAGAATGCGACACGGAGTGTTCTGTGTGTGCGCAGGCATAGCCTTGCTTGTTTTCAGCATTCCTGTCAGTAGTATTAGGGCCCGTTACTTGGTGCACACTTCGTGTTTCCTTTTTCATTTTTTGTCAGAAATTCGGATCAGATTGTGCGAGTGCGCTTTACCAATGATTTACAGAGTCAAACTGGGTAGATGTATTTCTTTAGCTTTTTAACTCGAGAGTGAGGGGATGCTC
>JAAUXT010039388.1_pt1 | contig 11581 bp, 15 predicted proteins | sample 7278171 | NCBI WGS metagenome assembly JAAUXT01 (sample SAMN14350112, study PRJNA611818) | marine sediment metagenome | isolation source: surface marine sediment (1.8m) | place: French Polynesia: Moorea | collected 2018-08
CCCCTGAGTCTTGTTTGGTTGGGTCAAAGTCCCTGGGTCTTGGTTGGGTCAAGCCCCTGAGTCTTGGTTGGTTGGGTCAAGCCCCTGAGTCTTGTTTGGTTGGGTCAAGCCGCTGAGTCTTGTTTGGTTGGGTCAAAGTCCCTGGGTCTTGGTTGGTTGGATCAACCAGACCCGACTGCCGGAGACGAGAGGAGGCCTCCAGCAGTTGACAACATCGCGTCCAGGGACGAGATCCTTCAACGCGTCTCTCACGGGAGGTGCGCATACGTTACACACTGTCGTGTCGCGTTCACACTGAAGGCGTCACGCATCTTGCCTCTGTGGCTGAAGAAAGCAAGCGCGTCGACGCTGAGTTTGTCAGGAATACGTCACGCATCCACACAGCTGAACAGGCCCCATATTCCTGACAATACACGAGACGTCGAACTGCACATCCATATCTGTCCCGCTGTCCTTCCCTTGGTTCCACATTGATTTTTCCTTCGTGTTTAGGAATGGCGACAAATCTGTCGATTGAATGTTCAATTGTCTGTGGAGTTTGAAGTGTGATGGAGCATGTGTGTGTGTGTGTGTGTGTGTGTGTGTGAGAGAGAGAGAGAGAGAGAGAGAGAGAGAGAGAGAGAGAGACTGAGACTGTCTGTCTGTCCAACAGTCTGTCTGTCCAACAGCCTGTCCAACAGTGTTCCAGTCAGGCACCAACCATAAAAGTTTTGTTTCCAGAGGCAACAAGCACATGTGTTGTGTGTGCGTGCGTGGACAGGAAATGTGTGCGTGTAATTTCCTGTGCCACTGCAACAGATCTGAAGGCCGTTTTCAGCTTTGACGCCGCAGTGGGGACTCCAGAGAACGGCATCATGTCACGCCAACCCACAATTTCACATGCAACTTGCAAAACAAGAATTCTCTCCGCACTTCCTTCGGATCCAGAGTCTGGGGACCACGAGGAAGCAGAAGTCAAAGTCAAAAGGCAAGTGAGGAGCACAAGACAGGGAATGGGTAAAGACCTGGTGTTCCGTGGGCTACTCGCTGCTGGAGCTGCGTCCCTCATCCCGGGGTCTCGCACTAACACGTGACGAACGACGCAGGCGCAGTGACGCACTTCCATTTTCTCATCAGGCCGGGATAATGAGGGAAACACGATGTGGAAACCGTATCGGTGGTGACGAGGACAGAGGAGCTCTGCGTCCTCAGCTTCAGTCCGCAGGAGAACTGGTCCATGAAGACTCTACATGCGAGACATCAGTGACCGCAGCCAATGTTCTCCTCCCTCAGTTTTCACTCTTCGCATCAAGGTCCCTCTCCACTCTCCCTTCATTGCGCCGTTACCACAGAGTGTTCTTGAGTGCATCTTGACCAGCTTCGGGAGAAGGGACACAGTGCGAGACACATGTTCGCACTTGGCGATCCACTCCTGTGCAAAAATCAACAGGCGCTGTGTCACAGATGGGCGCAGTGGGAACTCCAAACGTGAAGCACCTCACGCAAAACACATGAAGTGTTCCGCGTGGGACAGAATCCACCTTTTGCGTTGCGTCTTCACAGACGCTACTTTGGGCCCGCCTGCGAATGCAGGAACACAACACCAGACCCCACAACACCCCGCAACGCACGGTGACGCAGACACGCCCCTCCTGCGCCTCCCCGCTACGCGAGGCCGGTGAAGGATTCGTCCAAGGTCGGCGGCGCCGCATCAAAGCGGAAGCAGCTTTGATCCTCACCTGGACGGCGCTGCGCCCGCTCAGGTGAGCGTACCGCAAACACAACGTTTCCTTCTGTGTACTGCATTGATTCTCAAATTCCTACGCATGCCATCGTGAAGACTTGTGAAGCCTCGGAGTCTTTGTGGAAACAAAAGCGTCTGTTGCTTTGTCCGTGAGTTACATTTTGAAAACTAATACAGGGGCTGGTTCTTTCTGCCCCTTTTTCGGAATTGCCTGTCAATTCAGTGTCAATGTCTTGTGTCGGACAAGCAGAATCCGACTGGGTCAGACACTGATGAATCGGACCTGGGTTGTCTTGTGTCAGAAAACTTTTGGTCAGTCAGACTGACCCAACTGACGCAGAGAACTTGCCCGGTGTGGATGGAAATTTCCCCCCTGAAGAACAATTCTGGGGTGGCCATTGTTTTTCACCCATCTTCGAAATTCACTGGTCGCCCAAGGACAATAAAATTTTCCTGTGGAAATACGTACCAGCCAAAAACTTTCAAAGGGATATTCCTGTCACATAAACAAGACTTGCCCTGTTTTCCTCTGTCGGGTGAGCCAGACCTGAACTGTTTCTCCCCCCGGGCGGTTTTGATCAATGTTGTTTCAAGGAGAGCACACAGAAAACTCTGCCCCAACCCCTACGTTGCAGAAGCACGGAGCATCTACAACTGCCACAGATCGACAATCTTTGCTTTCATGCTTTCACAAAACGCAAAAGTTCTTTGTTGGAGTGCCTCAGCCCCTTTTATTTCCCCCACCGTCTGAACTTCAAACGTAAAAGTTTTCGACGTCAAAGTTTTTTCAACGATGACATGATATTTTTGCGTTTTGTGTTGGACCATCGTTTGATAGAGCTGGATTTTCATTGTAAAATTCAAAGCGGAAACAGGTGCAGAGCGCAGCCTGATGTGTCTCATTCATGCGGAGTTTTTGTGTTGAAGTTTCTGTGATTTCGCTGTTTTGAAAAATTGCAACCTGTTCACACTGTTCGAACCTTTTGTAATTTTTTTCTCCATGTTTGCTGCTTCCAAGAAAAACCCTTTTTATTCAGCTTGGCGAGAAACAGAAATGGACAAGGTGAAAAGGGCGCAGACACACTGCATCCCATTTCCGTTTCTGACTTCGTCAAATCGAAGCTTTGCTCTTTGGGTTCACACTGAGACGCGTCGCAGTCGATCACGAGTTTACCGTCGAAGTGGACTTGGCGTGGCTTCGACTGACCCTGTCTGTTGGAACCGTCTTCGTTGCCCCTTTTTTGGCAGAACAACCTCTCAATTTCCTGTTTGGCGGAGTTTCGTGACTCCGTCAGTTCTCGCGTGTCAACAATCTCCGGTCAACCACGAAAATCGCAACAAGCAATAACATCGTAAATTCAATCCACAGAAAAGAGAAAACACACGTCATTTCAAAAGTCCGATCGAGTTTCTCAAATTAATTTGCAGTGCAGATGGGTCCCACCGCATTGTCGTGTTTCTCTCACGTGTCGGTGGAAAACACGATAAATTATGCAGAGAACATCGACGGCGCACAATTCTTCCACCACAGGTGGCAAATCGCCTGAAGCCCCCAGCGAGAAGGACCGTGGATCTGCCTGGATTCACCGTTTGACTAAAATGGGGCCTTCTTGAACATGGAAATCCCTTCACATGGAAACCCTTTTCTCCTCCTCTCAAATCTGCAAAGGCCAGTCTGTACAGCCAGCAAAGATAAGTCTGAAACTCACGAATCAACTTGGAGATCAACAGCCCAGAACCCTCAACTGAGTGTGGCAGATTGTCACTGAGCGTGTGTGGTGGTCAGTGAGTGTGGCTCCAGTGTGGGGTCGGGTGCCCCCAACAATTTGTACCACTGACCCTGAGTGTGGTACTGAGAGAGTGTAGCCTCTGTGAGTGCGGGTGCTCAGATTGATAGTGTTGAATGTGTACGTGTGGCACAGAATGAATGCACAGAGTACTCACCATACTTGTCGTCGCCAAGCGCGGGGAGGCTGTAGTACTTGTACTTCTGACCATCGACGTCCAACTCCGTCAGCAGATGGGCGAACGGGTTCTCTGCAAAGCACGACCAGCAGCGGGTCAAAACGCAGCGTGTCCTGGAGACTGGGGACCGCACACCGGGCACCAAAGCTTCACTTTGCCTTCAAAAACATTCGACGTCTGAACCCCCTCTCTCCTTTGGATCCACCCCTGAGTAATGATCCGCAAGCCGATCGAACTTGTCAACGCGCTGCCGACTGCGCACTTTGCTCGCGCCGGATCGGACTTTGACACCCAGTTTGAGAGATCTATCTGTCATATCTGAAAAATCCTTCGTCACGTAGACTCAATAAAGTAGCACTCCATTCGAGATCTACATGTGGCCGCACCACAAAAAGCGTGTGGCAACGATGGGGACCTCAGACAGGGTTCACACTCGAGGAGGGCAGGTGCACACTGGGTGCGTCGTACGTTCTGACGTTGTAAAGTCAGGTGGACAGGGCGCTACTGGGTCGACACAGCCCGTAAGACACGCCTGGTGTGACACGCCTCAATCAGGCTTCGGAAGAATCTGGGTCCGTTAACAGAAGGAACACCCAGTCCCGACTTGTGAAGGCGAAGACCAACACGAACGGGTGGGGACAGGCAAAAACGGGCGGACGCGGGGGCGGCACTTTGACCCCTGGATGCTGCCATTTTCACGAGCCCTTCCGTTCCATTTTCACTTGTACTTTTTGCCAAATTCCTTTCCAGTTTGAATGCTCTCCCCACCTGGTGGGCAAGGTCCGCCCCCCCCCCCCCGCCAGGTCAGTCCCTTGGAACTCTACCGGTTGGTTGAGGGGAAGGAAGGACATTTGAAGTTCTGAAAAGTTGAATCAAACATTTGTCTTTGACAATCACAACGTAAAACAGTTTCTACGTGTTCCTGTTCCTCAATTTTGTGAATTGAAAACAAATCGTCGCTGCTGTCAAATTCGTTTGTGTGGGTTGAGAGGACAGTGGTCACGCCCCCCGCCCGCCCCCTGCCACACCTTGGACTGGAAAGATATTTCTTTTGTCCCTCGTGTAGCATCAGTCCACAACAATGCTTCGGACTTGCTGCCAACACAACAGTATCTCCCCGCAGGCTGCAACAGTCGAAGGACAGGCGCTCAAGAAAGTGGAGCATTTCGATGGATCAAGAGTTGTGGCGTTCCACAGTTTCCAACAGGAAAACGACTGATCCAGATGCGGAAACCTCTGCCTCCTCGACAGAACAAAATTCGGCCATCATGGACCGCTCATGTGACACACCCAGTTGGGGTCCCCACGCTTGTGGATACAGTTTGCACAGATGATATCTCACCCAGGGTCACCCCCGATGTTGGAATCAACCCCTCCCTCCGGAAGCCACAAACACTGGATCACTGATACACTGGATCCTTTGCACCCAGACAACACAGTGGAATACCCTTCGCTGCCATTATCCAGCTGCTGCCACAAGAAGAATATTCAGGCAGACAGGACAGGTCAGAGTTCAGTTGACGGGGCGGGGCATCAGGAAATGTCAATTTGGCGTCTCAACTCAACCCAACCCAAATAGATTCTAGTTTCCCCAAAGTCACACTCACACGCCATCCATTCTCCTTCCTGTCGACTTTTCTCCCATCTGAAGCCGAGATGATCAATTTTGATCTTTTCTAGATCACGCAAAAGGTCGAGTTCGACATTTTGCAGACTTTGCACCCAGTTGCACCGAAGACTTTGTGCCTCAACCACAAAGAGTTGCAAGCTCGACCCCAGACGTCTCCACTTGCAATTTCTCCACATCAAACCCCAACCCCGTCTTTCTCGTTGAACTCTGTCGCTCTCTTGAGACTCGGATGCATTCTGGAAGCGAAGATTCGCGCGTGTTTTTCAAAGACAGGAACAGCTTGACTCACCTCTCGGCTCCGCCATTGCTGCTGTGTGTGCTCACACGTGCGCCAATTGTGTTTGTAGCGGTCGCGCTCGATCTGCTCCTCGAGCAAGCTCGCGAGATTTGAAGCTGTCAGAAAAGCTGTTGATTTTATCTCCCTCTTTCAACACTGCACCTGCAGCTTGAAATCTATGTGAATTGTTTGTGTTTCAGATTTGTAACAGATGACAAAGTGTTTGGAGGCACGAATGGTAAGATGACAGTCAAAGGAAAAACGATCATCTCGTGGATTTTGAGCTGGGTTGCATGAAAATGGTTGTCAAAAAATTCACCAAGGTTTGAAATTTTATCCGTTTCTGTCGGAGATGCTGACGGGACAGATGACTGAACTGTCGCTTGGCTGTCAATTTGACCTGTCACCGTCTCTGGCGTTTATCGAGTGCGACCTCCACATTTGCCTGGAAACGAAACTGTGCCAAACACTCGGGCAAACGCTGAAGACTGGAGGACAGTGAGTGAACCGTATTTTGGCCTTCAGTTGCCATTTAGTTTCGTTGTTCAAACGAGAAACAGTTCACTAGAGGTGATTTATGGGGTCAGTTCCTGCAAAGGTATATATCGTTGACGTGTTCGTGCAAAAAACACCACCCTGATATTGTTCCAAATTATCGCTCATCAGTACATGTACTTTTGACCCTTTTCATACGATGTTTCGAACACTTCACCTCAACACTGAGGTTTGCGTCAGATGTGCAACTTCAAAAGCACACATTGTTTGGTGAATTTATGGCCGCTAATTGAGCACAGCTTGAATGTTTTAATTGACAAGGAGCTGTGACTCCAATTTGTCCCGAAACAAGTTCGATTGGGTGTACCCAACCACACGGAGTTGCTGGCTCCAGCCAAAGGATCTCACCCAGTGGATCTATTCAGGTGGAGTTGGTGATGACCAGAACAATTGTTCCTTTACGGAAAGGCGTCTGTTTTCAATGTGGCCACACGACTCACGAACTCCCACTTGGCAATTGGCCGAGATGAAATGAGTGAGTCCGTTATGATTTGTTTTGCAGCGAACTGGACAAGCGATGCGGTAGCTGCTGGTATTATCTTCAAGAGATTGATCTTGTGTTCAACCGACGTGATTTGCTCTGCTGAGGCCAACCGCAGTCATGTCGAGCTTCGAGGAGGGAAAGACGATCCAGGTGAGTTGGGCCGAGCGGCCTGCGTGGTGGGCGGGACCACAGGGATGGGCAGTGCTGGATGGGTCGTGGTGAGGAATAGGACAGGTGAAGTGAGCAGGGGAAGCGTGGAATTGAACAAGAAGGAGGACGATGTCCAGGGACGCAAGTGAGCATGGCTAGGAAAGTGGGCGAGTGGATGGTTGCACCGTGTGGGTGGGAAGAGTTGGATGAACACGCTTGACCAGCCAGTCAAAAATGAACTATTTGGAATATCGCAATTGTTTGTGGGATATTTATGTGAGAGTCGCGTGTTCCAATCCAAACATTTCGAGTTGATTTCCAGGTGATCGAACTGCATATGATGGACAAGCGCAAGTACTTCCCTCTGGCGATCGTGAGTGGAGTGGCCGTCAGAGGGCTGCTCTACCCCGTCATGCTCATCAAAACGAGGCACGTCTTTCCTTCATTGTGTTCGCTGGTTCTGTGTAACCTTGCTGACTTCCCGTTTCGGCGAACGACAACTGACACAATCTGTGCGAAGTTGGACGAAAGAGCTCTGGTTGGTTGACAGGACGCTTTCATTTTGAAGCTGATTGGTCTGTTGCAGGATTCAGATTCAGAAGCGGAAGTCGCACTACCGCGGTCTGTTCGACGCCTTCCGCAAGATCAGCCAATCAGAGGGCGTGCGCGGCCTCTACAAGGGATTCTGGGTCAGTAACCTGCTCGTCGTCCCCCAGATGGCGTACATCACGACGTACGAGAGCTGCAGGCTGCTGCTCAAGGAACACACCATGCTGCAGAGCACCAAAGTGCGCTCGTTTGTGTCCGGAGGCGCAGCGTCCGTTGTGTCGCAGAGTTTCGTCGTGCCCATTGATATTGTGACGCAACATTTGATGCTGATCACGAAGGGGAAGAAGGACGTGGCGGCGGCACCCGCAGCGGCGGCGGCGGCGGGGACGGCGTCCTACGTAGGGACGGGACACGGTGCCATGGCGACCAGTTCGAAGGGGACGCCCCCCGCGGCAGGGTCACCGACGCCTTCCAAACACGGCGGAACGCCGCGCAACGCCCACACCAGCTGTAGTTGCGCAGCAACGAGAACTTCTCCAAGCAACCTGAGCGGCAGCGTGCAAACTTCCAAAACTCTCACTGGCAAATCGGGTTTCGCCAAATTCAGCACGAACTCCGTCCTTCGCAATTCGTCGCACCCATCCAAGATGGCGCCGCTTCCGCTTCCTGAGGAGGCGCTGCGGTCGAACCTGGGTCGCACGCGCGCCGTGATCCGCGCCGTGTACGCGCAGAGCGGCGTGCGCGGCTTCTACAAAGGCTACTTCACGTCGCTCGCGGTGTACGCGCCATCTAGCGCTATGTGGTGGTTCTTCTACGATCTTTACTCGGGTGAGTGTGATCGCTTTGAGTTTGAGTTGCGGCCAGGGTGCTGTGGTGAGTTTCGCGTTTGTTGGAGGGTGTTGTAAGACAGGCGTTGTGTCACGCAAGAAAGAACAACGACGTGACAGCGACGTTATGACAGCGTTCTGTGGGGTTGTGACTTTCTTTGAAGTTTTAGCACCAACTTGCTGCAGCACCGCTGAAGTTGTAGTGACGGCGTTGTTGTGACTGCGTTCTCGTGGCGTTGTTGTTGTGATGGTGTTATTGTGACGTTGTTGTTGTCAGTGTTGTGACAGGAGTGTTGTGACGGTGTTGTAGTGACGGCGTTTTGACGTCAAGGTTGTGACGGCGTTGTTGTGACGGCGTTGCCTCTGTTCGCAGGTCTGCTGGACGGCGTCGCGCCGGACTGGGCGCCGCGCCTCGCGCTGCAGTGCATCGCGGCGCCGATGGGCGGCGTCACGAGCGCCGTCATCACCAACCCGCTCGATATCGTCCGCGCACGCATTCAGGTACACCACACACACACACACACACACACACACACACTTGCATGCCGACCAACCCATCTACAGGTGCGCGCACACACACGCACACAAGCGCAACATTCATTCATTCAATGTTGCACTGAGACTCCAACGGACGGCGTTCCTGCTCTTGATCCTGTCGTTCGGTCCAGGACAGTGGTGAATTGGTTTGTTTGCATGACATTTATTTCTTTGCTAGAAGCTCAGATTAGTTTTCCAAACTGCACTTCGTTTCGCAAACGCGTCGCTTCCCATTTGTCTACCACTCCAACCAACGACTTTCGTTCCCAAATGCGAATCTCACGAATCCGTATCTTCCCGCTGCGCACAGGTGGAGAACACGCTGTTCGGCGCGACGACCCGGGCCCTCTGGCGGGAGGAGCGCCTCGGCATCTTCACCAAGGGCTTATCCGCTCGCCTGGTGCAGAGCGTCATGTTCTCCTTCTTCATCATGCTCGGCTACGAGAGCATCAAGAGACTCAGTCTGCGCGAAGAGTACAAGGACTCAGTCAGCTGGTGAGGCCGCCGGGTGCCGGTCAAGGGAACTTGTGAATGTGGTCAGCTGCTTGCCGGACTGCGACTGAGGGTTTGGGGAGGGGAGGGGGAGAGATTTACTGTTGGCACGAGCTGCGCTTTGGGCGGATGTGGACCACACAAATTTCAGGAGCTGGTGACTTCAGCTGAAACAACAGATTTGTGGTTTGCCGTCCCGGTTTCCCTGGGGCTAACAGGACCTGACCACCCACCAGTGCTAAGTTACCCTGGCAACCTTCTCGAATCCGAGTCAGAAGCTCGCGTGCAAGAGGAAGGGTTTGGTAGGCTTGTAGAGTGCGGTACCCATGGCGTCCCTGGACGTGGTCTTGCTTCCACTCAGTGTGGACGTCAAACGGTGAAGCAACTGAGAGTGCATCTGGTGTGAACGCGTTTTGAGGAGAGCGTCGGACACTGTGGCTGTGTTTTCAGTCCAACATGTGATATTTAGCTCAGAATATTCCATTCTCTTCGCACGTGTAAACCTTGCACTTGTGGTGACCGGTATCTGGTTGATTCTCGTCTTTTGTTTGTTTGTGAACAAGTTCTTTCTGAAAGATGAACGTCTTGTTTCCCTTTTTGTGATGTTCATGAGTTTTCGTTGACTCGAACATTTCAGCCAAAACTCTGAAGCAGCTGGTGTCAGCAAGAACGTTTCCAAAGTATTTAGTTCCAGTTTTCGCGTAGTTGAAATGCGAAAATGTGTGATTCCTATCAGTTGCGTTGTTGCAATGATGTTGCCCCCCTTGAACCAAACGTATTCTGTGGTCTGTTCAATCGTACTTTATCGCCATTTGATATTTGCTTGTTTCATTCAGACAGGTGCAAACTTGACATTTGTTTTGAAGCATTTTGCCTTTTTTAAAAATTCCCCCCCCCCCACACCGCCGTGCCCCGCCGTCTGGGCATAACGACGGTCGAAGCTCAGATCTGCCCAAGGTGTCAGTGCACACACCTGGCCCAAACCAATTCGAACTCTCCTTCGCCAATGTCTCGTCGAATTCGGGCAGGTCCTGTTGACCATTGACCTGCTGTTGTAAAGAACAAGTACGTACCAGCCCAGCAGCATCGAGCGTCTGGTTCTTGGGAGTTGCCGTTGAGGAGGGAGGGTACACAAGTGTAAAGAAAGCCAACCAGTTGACGTGTTTGTGAAGGGTCAGGGCCGGACCCCTCTCGGTGCGTTCCAGCACGCAGAGCGATCGAAACGTCCGTCGGAACTGCTGAGTCGGACGCAATTTTCAGCGCCCTTCCGGATGCGTGAGATATTGTTGAGTTCGTCCGTTTGAGTTTTATTTCTGATTTTTTCTTTTTTTACAATCATTCAAAAGAAACAGAATCGTGTGAAATGAATGATTTTGCGATTTTGCGCGCAGGTCAAATTCCAATCAGCGTCAGAACTGCGTGTTGGGATCTGCGTCCTGCATCGTTTGTATCGTGGCCTGCCCCCCCCCCTCTACTCTGGGTGAACCAGTCGAGATGCGTCGCCCTTTCTACGGGGAAGAAATTTGTGACGTGTTTTGGAACAACGTGATTTTCCGTTCCAGTTCTGTTCCAATCTGCGCGAATCTTTCTTGTTTTGTTCCAGTTTGATTTCTCCTGCCCAATGATGTCTGTGGGAAAAGTGGCTCGGGATGAAGATGCAGCAAATGTTCGCGGTTCTGTGTTGTGCTGTTCAGTCGAAGAAATTGTTGATTCTTTCTTGGAGAGAATAAACTTGAAACTTGATGTGCAGGTGTTCCTTGTGAGAGTCGAAAGTTGCAAAGTTGTTGTCCTCTGTTCATATCAATATGATCCAAACACTGGTGCAGCTGACGATCCAATGAATGACAGTCAATCCTGAAAGAGGAAGGACTCAATGCGTTGTGTGTCAAGACAGCGTGCACTTGCTGGAAAACAAGTGGTAACCAAGTTGTGTTCTGTTACCTGCCCACTGAGTGGCAGCCTTGTTGTTCTCGTTTATTGTTGTGCTGGTCACCTGCCAAAAGCCAGTGTGACATTGTCTGACTTTAGTCTGTTCTACAGTTGTAACATTTGGTGCTTCCACTGTTCTTGATGTCATGACTGTTGTGAGGTGTTCCCTTGTTTCTTTCATTTCTGTTTTCAAAACAGAAGACCACCTGACAGTGAAAAACAACAGAATGACAGGTAGACATCTGGGATTCTTTTTGATGGTTGCGTAGCCAGCCATCTAGGTCCCGCTGTTGGCTTAAAAACCCTTAGCATTCATGTGTGCGTCTGTCTACACTTTGGAATGTAACCTCCCACCCTACCAGACCCCACCCACCCACCCTACCAGACCCCCCCACCACCCTACCAGACCCCCCCACCACCCTACCGGACCCCCCCACCCACCCTACCAGAGCCCCCCACCCAC
>JAAUXT010059242.1_pt1 | contig 11580 bp, 8 predicted proteins | sample 7278171 | NCBI WGS metagenome assembly JAAUXT01 (sample SAMN14350112, study PRJNA611818) | marine sediment metagenome | isolation source: surface marine sediment (1.8m) | place: French Polynesia: Moorea | collected 2018-08
AGCGGTACGCTCGGGCGTACCCGAGGGAACTCCGATTCCACTCGCGATCCGGCGAAAGATCGAGCGCTGCCTGAACGAGACCGTAGACGTTTTGGTAGAGCGCGGTCTGATAACCTCAGGCGATACCCTAGCCCGGGTCTTGCCACAAGTGACTTCCGGAGTCAGAGCCATGGGCATCGCCGATCCGACGCTGCGCCAACTCTACTCCGCGATCTACCGCGTATTCCGGCGTCGCCGCTCACTTCTGCTGCTGAATCTTGAAAAGCAGGTGCAGATGGAAGAACTACCCTGGGTTGCAGCCATCGAGCGGTTTCGCAGCAATAGCTTATCGAGCCGGGATCTCGCCAAGCAGACCCTCGAGGAGATTACTGTTCTCACGTTGGTATCGTTCCCGCACGCGATCCTCCCAAACAAACTCCTGCAGGAGTTACGCGCGCTCGTCAAGAGTGCCCATCTGGACCTCCCGCTTGTCGACGAATTAGCGGCTGATATTTTTATGGGGGCGTTCTCCGGGAAGTTCGTCGAATCCGCACAGCAGGCGGCCGACCTTCTCAACGGCTCCCTCTATGCCAACTATTACGGCATCAACTACGATGAAATTCGGCGAATTCCGCAGCGCAAGGAAACGCCGAGTCGGACGTGGTTCTGGCATAGGACAAGGGAAGTCCCGGACAAATTCGCTCAGCTTTGTGCATCGCGCGCAGGTGTTTCGCTTGGAACGTGGAATCCGGCCATTAATGGCATGGTGATCGAGCAGCAGCAGATCCTGACGACCCAGAACCTGGCCGTGCTATTCCATGGCCTGGACCTGGCTGACGCATTACAGGGTCACCTCGAAGAGATGGCTAAACAGTGCTTCAGGTGGATCTGCGGGCGCCAGCAGACGAAGATAGACACCTGGCATGCCCGCCTGATTATGCTGAAGAACACAGCGTATGCCTGGCGGCAGATGGTGTTCTTTCTTTCCATGCTTCCCGAGAGCGCTGTATCCGAGTTCCTTCGCTGGGCGGAAACTCATCTTGATGGGCAAACGGAGGGTTTCCGTAACCGTTTCGGTCCTGCGCTAAAGGGATTGGTGCTTGCCGCGGACGGTATCTCACTCGATGCTGATACCGCGAGAAGCCCGGGGGCTCGTCGCTTCCTTGGTTGGGCGAAAACGAAGCATTGGCTAGTAGCTGATGTCCGAAGCAAATAAAGTAGTCTGCCAATCGGGTAAGAGCGAATGTCGTGGATCAGGCTCTTGAAAATCTTTCTGACCGGGAATACCAGAAATTCACCTGTAAGTATATAATCACGCGGTTATTGGCAATGCGTAAGTCCTACTACGTTGGAAAGCCCCTACGAAAAAGGTGAGCGGGAGGAATTTCGATAGGCATACAACATGACTCAATTGCCCGAAGCAGTCGCCGACACCGCGCTCGACATGGCCCTTGTACATGGCCTCCTGCAACGCTCCCACGTTGGCGCCTTGACCCATTGTCCGTTGATGCTGTCACCGACGCCCCTCGTGGATTCGTTGCACACGGAACTCGGGTCATTGACCACGCCTTTTTCCTTACTCGCACATCGGGTTGCCAATAATCTCGAATTTCTCGCCGAGCAACTGCACCTTGCGGCAGCGGCCGATGACTATACCCGTTTCCTGCTTGCGCTTGCGCTTGAAGAAGAGCGCCGGGAGCAGTTCTTTCGATTTTTGATCACACGCAGCGACTATTTCGTAACCCAGACCGGCGACCAGAGTGCCGCGGCTCTGCGCCAAGTCGAACTCAACACGATCGCCGCCAGCTATGTCGGTCTCGCCGGCCGAATCGCCGATTTTCATCGCACTTGGCGTAGCGTTCGCAACAAAGACTGGGACTTGATTCCCAATGATCCGGTCTCCGGGGTTGCCGACGCTTTCGCCGAAGCCATGGCCGCTTACGGTGTGCCCACAGCTTTCGTGTTGTTCGTAGTCCAACCCGGCGAACGCAACGTCTTCGATCAACGTATACTTGAAATGGCCCTCGCCGAGCGGGGTATCGGTGTCATTCGGGCCAGCCTCGAGGCTATCGGCGAGCGGGGCCGGCTGCGCGATGGCGAGTTGGTGTTCGACGGCCGGATTATTGCCATCACCTACTTTCGTGCCGGCTACCACCCGAACGAACTGCAAAGCGAGCCAGCACGCCAGGCACGGCGCTTGATCTCGCGCTCGGCAACCATCTCCGTACCCGATCTTGCCAGCCACCTGGCAGGTACTAAGAAAATTCAGCAGGTACTGACTGCGCCCGAGCGGTTGCGGATGTTTCTCGATGAAGAGGACGCCAGCCGTGTCGAGCGCTCGTTTGCGCGCATCGTCACACTGGACGAGATCATCGACTTCGATGGCCGGCAGTTACCGGCGATCGAGGCTGCGACCACTGAGCCCAATCGTTTTGTGCTCAAACCTCAGCGCGAGGGAGGAGGTTTCAACGTGTACGGCGAAGATATACCTCACCAGTTACGGCATATGAACCCTGATGAGCGTCACACCTACGTGTTAATGGAGCGGCTTTATCCGCCCGTTCACCAAGCCTTCGGGCTGCGTGGCGGGTGTACCTGGCAGGGTGATGTGGTCAGCGAAATCGGCTGCTTCGGGGTGTTCTTTGCAACTAATGATACCGTTCGCTTCAATCGAGGAGTCGGTTACTTGGTCCGAACCAAGTTGAACGACACAAACGAAGGCGGGATCTCGGCCGGTTATGGTCATCTCGACAGCCTTGCCCGCGTGGCAGGGTGAAAGGTTCTGAAACTTGAACGCCAGTTGATGACCGATGGTCTGGTTAAAACGCCCTGACTGTTAATCAGGTTACGGCAGGGGTCTCTTCCAGTTCAGTCCGCCACCGGCACCACGTAATATGGGCAACCTTGTTCTGCATTTGCACGTCTTAATGCGCATACCCCCTGCTCCGCTATGCAGGGAAGCAAGGGGCATGGAAAAGCAAGCAAGATAAAGTAGATCAGATCAAAGCATCATATCCCCAGCATGAAGATGAGCGCGAACAGCGTCGCCACCACCGCAACCCCGTAACAAGTCACTTTCAGGCCAGTTGTAGGATGGATTCCAAGCTCATGCGCCGCGAAATAAATCCGGTGGCCCGCATGCCAGAGCGAGAGAAAAATGATCGCCAGTAAAATTAATTTGATCAACGGGTTGCCTACAAAAGCCGACATGCGTTCGTAGGACATGGCATCACCCATGATACCCAGGGGTACCAGGATACCCGTGATCAGAATCATGACCGGCGAGATGAAAGCGGTCAGCGTTCCGCCGGCACCGAAGAAAGCCCAATAAAAAGGATCGTTTGATGGTTTCTTTTCCATGGGATTCACAACACCGCCAAAATGATGACAAAAAGTGAAACAACCGCCCAGACGGCATAATTTACCTTGATAATGGTTTCCGCCGATATACGCTCGCCACCCCTACGGATCGGCGGCATCGCTTTGGGTGTAGCACCGAACCAACATACCATGTGATACCCCACCACCAGCAGGGCTACGATATGGAAGAGTATTGCCAGCGGATGCTGCAATGCTTCGAGCCAACCGTTGTAGGCGGCTTCGCTCTGGCTCAGGCGCATGACGCCCACCACCAGTATGATGGTGTAAATGACCAGAAATACCGCGCTGCTCTCCCGGAGCATGTACTTCTGGTAACGTACGTGCTGCATGAACCAAGTCTTCGGTACCTTGCGAACGTAAGGTTTACGAACCGTTTGTTCAGTCATTTTTTCCAAGCCCCCCTGGGAGAAACGAACGACAGGAAATAATCGGTCGCCACCGATACTTTCATCTGTTGAATCGCAGCGGCCGGGTCCACATGCTTCGGACAAACCTGGGAGCAGGCGCCGACGAAGGTGCAGCCCCAAACTCCCTCGTCCATGGCAACCACCTTCTGACGCTCGTCGCTGCCGGCATCACGGGAGTCCACATTGTAGCGATGCGCCAGGGTCAGGGCCGCGGGGCCCGTGAACTCCGGAATGATCGCGTACTGGGGACAGGCCGCGTAGCAGAGCATGCAGTTGATGCACATGGAGTACTGGCGAAAGTTATCCAGCTCGATCGGCGACTGCAAATACTCGCCTTCCTCGATGGATTTCTTTTCCTCGGGAATAATGTAGGGTTTGATGCTCTTGAGCTTGGCCATGAAATCATCCATGACAATCACAAGATCCCGCTCGATGGGAAAATTGGCCAGGGGCTCGACCCGGATCTTGTCGGGCAAATCCCGCATGAAAGCCTTGCAGGACAGCATCGGCTCGTTGTTGACCATCATGCCGCAACTGCCGCAGACCGCCATGTGGCAGGACCAGCGAAACGCCAGCGACCCGTCCAGGTGATCTTTGATGTGCGTCAACGCATCCAGCACCACCCAGTCTTCCCGCTCCAGGGGCACCTGATAGGTCTGATAACGCGGCTCCTGATCCTTCTCGGGATCGTAGCGGAGCACCTCCACTTCAATCTGCCGTGCACTCATCGGCACACCTCCGTAAACGCAATTAATGGACTCGAAATTCGTGGCGCCTGAGAGCGCTCGTCAACACCCCTCATTGGCGCCTCCGTAGACGCGCTTGGCGGGTTGCGACTTGGTGATGGTCACGGGATCGTACTCGATGCGCGGATCGTCGTCCCCATTGTAGTAGGCCAGCGTGTGGGCGAGGTATTTCTCGTCGTCGCGTGCCTCTAAGCCGTCCAGACGCTGGTGAGAGCCGCGGGATTCCTTGCGCTCCACCGCCGATTTCGCCATCGCCAGGGCCACATCCAGCAACGCGCCGAGCTCCAGGGCCGTGAGCCACTCGGTGTTGAATACCTTGCTGCTGTCGCCCACCTTGACGTCCTGATAGCGATCCCGCAACTCGCGGATCTTGTCGACGGTCTGCTGGATTTCTTCGCCCATACGATAGATACCGACACCCCTTTCCATCGCCTCGCCCATTTCGTTGCGGATCGCGGCGATGCTCTCGGTGCCCTTGTTCTGGCTGCCATGCAGCTTCATGATCTTGTCCAGACCGGCACCGGCCAGATCCAATCCCTTGGCATCGTCCATTAATCCAAAGCTACCGTCCTTGACAAACTGCGCGGCGGCCTCGCCGGAAGCCCGACCCAATACCAGCAGCTCGGTGAGGGAGTTGGAGCCCAGCCGGTTGGCACCGTGCAGGCCACAGCTGGCGCATTCGCCGACGGCGTACAGCCCCTGCAACGGGGTCGCACCGGTGCCGTCGGTCTTGATGCCGCCCATGGTGTAGTGCACCACCGGGCGCACCGGGATCGGTTTGTAGACAGGATCGGCGCTGACATAGCTGCTGGCGAGATCCCGCACGAAGGGCAGACGCTCGTCGATCTTTTTCTCACCCAGATGACGCAGATCCAGGTGCACTATGTTGGTGCCCCATTCGCTGGGGATCGTCCTGCCCTTGCGATCTTCCTGCCAGAACGCCTGGCTGAGCCGGTCGCGGGGCCCCAGTTCCATGGTCTTGGGCTGCGGTTGGTCGGGGGGCGAAACCGGCCCGAGTTCATAATCTTGCAGGTAACGGTAGCCGTCCTTGTTGGTGAGAATGCCGCCTTCACCCCGGCAACCCTCGGTGACCAGAATGCCCGTACCCGGCAACCCGGTGGGATGGTACTGGACGAACTCCATATCCTGCAGGGGTACACCGGCCCGGTAGGCCATGGACATGCCGTCGCCGGTCTTGATGGCGCCATTGGTGGTGAAGGGATAGACGCGGCCGGCACCGCCCGCGGCGATGATCACCGATCTGGCCAAAAACAGCTTGGGCTCACCGGTCTTGATCTCGATGGCCAGGACGCCTTGGCAGCGGTTGTCATCGACGATCAAATCGGTGCAGAAGAATTCGTCGTAGCGATTGATGGAGGGAAACTGGATCGAGGTCTGGAACAGGGTGTGTAACATGTGGAAGCCGGTCTTGTCGGCCGCGAACCAGGTCCGTTCGATCTTCATCCCACCGAACTTGCGCACTGCGACCTTGCCGTTCGGCGTACGGCTCCAGGGACAGCCCCAATGTTCTATCTGGGTCAGCTCCTTCGGGGCCTGCTCAACGAACGATTCCACCACATCCTGATCACACAGCCAGTCTCCGCCGGCCACGGTGTCATTGAAGTGGTTGTCCAGAGTATCTTCTTCCTTGGCCACTCCGGCGGAGCCTCCCTCCGCGGCGCAGGTGTGACTGCGCATAGGGTAGACTTTGGAGATCAGCGCAACATTCAAGCTAGGGTCTTTTTCGGCGACGGCGATGGCGGCCCGTAATCCGCCTCCACCAGCCCCAACAACGGCAACGTCTGCTTTGATGATTTCCACGGGTATGGGACTCCTCTAACACAGAAACCACGCATTTAGCGGTAGAAAAATAGGCTCATGGATAAGGATAGATCATTTGTCTGCGTAGTGAAGAAAAAACCTCCTCGTTACACAAAAAATAGCAACAATCCGAGGCACAGCAGGCCACTGAAGGCCAACTGCAACTGCGCTGTAGACGCCAGCAATCGATTGAACGATGGTCCCGGCACTTGTTGGTGAAAATGCCGTATCAAGGTCACGGACCAGGGCAGCAACAAGAGCGGCAGGAGGCAGGCTGGAATCCCGTAATCAAGAAGATACAACGAAGGCAGCAAGAGAAACGGTACTAACATCAACACCAGGTACTCGACCTGAGTGGGCCCACGCCCAAGACGCACCGCCAGTGTGTTCTTTCCCACGGCCTTGTCATTATCGAGATCACGGTAGTTATTAACGACTAGTACCGCCGCGGCCAACATTCCCAGCATCAAGCCAGCCGTCAATGCCGACCATTCCACGGTATCGGTCTGCAAGTAATAACTTCCGGCAACCGCAACCACTCCGAAAAAGAAACCGACAAATAGTTCCCCGAAACCGCTGTAAGCGATGGGATAGGGCCCACCCGTGTAGGCTAGTCCGGCAGCTATGGAAAAAAGTCCCACCAACAGAATCGGCCAACCCCCTACCCAAACCAGATAGCTCCCTACCAGCAGCGCCAGCAGGAAGCTGAGCTTTGCCCCCCGCTGCACCTGAGTAGCAGACAGCCAGCCCTGGGCGGTAGCCCGCGGCGGCCCCAGACGGGTGCCAGCCTGATCCGCGCCCCGCTCGAAATCGGCCGCATCGTTGTGGAGATTGGTGCCGATCTGAATCAGCACGGCGGCAATGAACGCCGCCGCAACCACCCACCAGTCCACGCTTTTCATATCGACCCAGGCCAGAGTAGTTCCCGTGAGCACCGGCGCTACCGCAATGCTCAGGGTCTTGGGACGGACAGCGATCAGCCAGTACTTCAGAACTTTCGGCAACGGGGGAATTGATTCGGACAGTGATTTCGTTCTGTGCATGGGGCGGAGTCGTCGATCTCGATGGGATTGAAGAATACCACTCGATTTACCGGTTACCGTGTGCTAATCGGAACTAGTAGACGATAACAAGAAATTTAGTAACAAAGCTGCGTCAATGGTTCCGGTTGGACTTGAACGATTCGAGTTTACACAACAGTGCCTGCGCAACCATCGGCAGCCCTCCCTCAGGGTGGAGCCGTTTGATCGTTGCAACGGCGCGTGGACATGAGGCCCGGCAAAAACTCTGTTATCATCACGCCGGTCACGCTCCCGTCCGCTCCCATGGACCTGACAGAGGATACCCAAAGCCTTGTATCGCCTCTTTGAACAGCGCCTGAACCGCCTTGCCCGCCATGGGCCGCCCGGACTCTTTCACGGTAGCCTCATAGGGCTCGAGAAAGAAACGCTGCGGGTTTCACCGGCAGGCAACATAGCCCAGACGCCGCACCCGGCAGCACTGGGCTCGGCACTGACGAATCTCCATATCACAACCGACTATTCGGAAGCACTGCTGGAGTTCATCACGCCTCCCCTGCCGGAACTGGATCAGGCGTTGCAGTTTCTCCGGGATGTTCATCAGTTCGTGTACGCCAACGTTGGCAACGAAATGCTCTGGGCCACCAGCATGCCCTGCGTCATCAACGGCGATGCCGGCATTCCCATTGCCCGCTACGGCAGCTCCAACGCCGGCACCATGAAACACGTCTACCGCCGGGGCTTGGGGTATCGCTACGGGCGGGTGATGCAGGTGATCGCGGGGGTGCACTTCAACTACTCGCCACCACAGACTTTCTGGCCGATCTACCAGGATATCGAACAAGACCCCCAGCCCTCCCAGGCATTCGTCTCGGCCGGCTATTTCGCCCTGATTCGCAATCTGCAACGTTTCGGCTGGCTGATTCCTTATCTCTTTGGCGCCTCCCCCGCGGTCTGCAAATCGTTTCTCGCGGGTCAACCCACCGGCCTCGCGGAGTTCGATAAAAATACCTATTACGAGCCCTATGCCACGTCCCTGCGCATGAGCGACATCGGCTACACTAACAGTCTGGAGAAGAAAACCGGTCTGAATGTTTCCTACAATAGCCTCGCTCAATACATCGACAGCCTGACGTGCGCCATCGAAACACCCTGCCCCGTCTACGAGAAGATCGGCGTCGTGGTGGACGGTGAGTACCGCCAACTGAACGCCAACATCCTGCAGATCGAGAACGAATACTACAGCACCATGCGCCCGAAACAGGTGCCCATCGGCGAGGAAAAACCGACCTTGGCCCTCAAACGTCGCGGCGTGCGCTACGTGGAATTGCGCTCCCTGGACGTCAGTGCCTTCGACCCCATGGGCATCAACGGGGAACAGTTACATTTTCTGGAAGCCTTTCTGGGGTTCTGCCTGCTCTGCGAAAGTCCTCCCATCGGCCCCGATGAACGCCAGGCGATCGATCACAATCAGATCCTCACGGCAAACCGAGGCCGCCAGCCCGGACTCGAGCTGCGGTACAATGGGCAAGCGCGATCGCTGCGCACGTGGGCAACGGAGATCTGCCAGGCCATGCAGGGCCTTTGCGAATTGCTGGACGAGGGGTCATCCGGGCGTCCCTACTCCCGGGCGCTCGCCCTGCAGAGCGAAGCCATCGCCGACCCTGAGCGCACGCCGTCGGCCCGGGTGCTGGCGGAAATGCGCAGCAACAGCGAAGGGTTTTTCCACTTCGCCAAACGCATGTCCAAGCACCATCAGCGTTGCTTCCAGCAACTGCCGGCCGACCCCCGGCGCCAGGCTTTCTTTCGCGACGAAGCCTCGCAATCCCTGCGCCGGCAGCGGGAAATGGAAGCGGCCGATGACATCCCCTTCGGGGAGTTTCTGGCCTGGTACTTCGCCCAAACTTGACCTCTCCCGCTTTTCCAAACCCATGAGGAACCCCTATGAAGGCCGTGGTATTAAACCAAACCGGTGGACCCGAGCAGCTGCTTGTCGAGGACGTTGCAACACCCCACCCCGGGCCCGGCCAGGTGCGGGTCGCCCTACGCGCCGCGGCGCTGAACCGCCGCGATGTGTGGATCACTGTCAACAAGTACCCCGGTATTCGGCTACCCTGTATCCTGGGTTCGGACGGTGCCGGCATCATTGATGAAACGGGCCCGGGCGTCGACACGGGCTTGCTGGGCCGGGAGGTGATCATCTACCCTGCCCACGACTGGGGCGACAATCCCCGTTTCCCGGGCAAGGACTTTCGGGTTCTGGGTATGCCCGATGCCGGTACCTTCGCCGAGTACATCTGCGTTCCCGCCCACCAAGTCTTTCCCAAGCCCGGGTTCCTGAGCTGGGCCCAGGCGGCGGCCATCCCACTGGCGGGTCTCACCGCCTGGCGGGCAGTGGTCACCCAAGCGGCGGTCAACGCCGGCGACAAAGTCCTGATAACGGGCATCGGCGGAGGCGTCGCGGCCATTGCCCTCAAGTGGGTCATCGCCCTCGGGGCCCAGGCCTTCGTGACCAGTGGCAATCCCGACAAAATCAGCAAGGCCATGGCCCTGGGGGCCGTGGACGGCGTCAACTACAAGGAAGACGACTGGCCCCAGGCGCTGGCGGCCTCGAGCAGCGGGATAGATGCGATTATCGACGGCACCGGCGGCCCCACTTTTGCGGGCTGCTTCAGCGTTCTCAACCCCGGGGGACGTTTGGTTATCTACGGCGCCACCGCCGGTAACCCGCCCCAGAGCCTGGATTTAGTGCGGCTGTTCTTCCGCCAGGTACAGATCCAAGGCACCACCATGGGTACCCTCGACGAGTTTGCCGCCATGCTCGGGTTCATGGAGCAGCATCGGCTGGAACCCGTCGTCGACCGGGTATTCGGCTTTGATCAAGAAGGGGCGGTGGCCGCCCACCTGCACCTGCAGGCGGCTGGCCAGATGGGAAAGATCGTTTTACGGATTCGTTAGCTGCGTTCAGATGCTCCGGTTCGGACCGGCGAGCGCCAGAGTTCTGACGATGGGCCGCAACTCCATCCACCCCTGGTGCTTGGGACGTAAATGTTCCATATCCGCCATACGAGCAAAATCATGAAAATCATGAATCTCGACGCGGCCGTTCTGTAGCCCGATGAATGCCGCCTCCGTTTCCCCTTGCTCAGTCTGTTCGATGAGAAATTTAATGCAATGGGATGCCATCCGAGTGGCTTGAATGCGATCGAAGGGGGTAGGATCACCTCCTTGCTGTAGATGCCCAAGAATGGCCTGGCGCACCTCGAACAGACCCTTGCCCTCCTCGGACAGCAGCTTGGACAGGAAAGCCGTATCGTAGGTGGGGTTGGAATACTCATTGCGGATCAACAGCCCCAGCCGCTTACCCTCTCGAAAATCATGCACCAGACGGTCCACATCCCCCTGTAGATCCTTGATGGAGACCCCTTCTTCGTTGAGATAGATCCGCTCGGCACCGGTGGCCAAACCGCTGGTCATCGCCAGGTAGCCGCAGTAGTGCCCCATGACCTCCACTACGAAGGCACGGCGACTGGCCACCGCCGATTGTTTGATCTTGTCCAACACATCGACGATGGAGTTGAGAGCGGTATCGGCGCCGATACTCTGTTCCGAACCAGGCAAGTTATTATCGATACTGGCCGGCAAGCAGATGATGGGAATATTGAAAGCGGTGAAATCCGCACGCGCCTGATACATACGATAAACAGCCTCATAGCCGTTCCAGCCACCGATCATCAGTAACGCCTCGATGTTGTTCTTCTCGATGGTGCGAGCCAGGGGGTACATATCGCCACGCGCGAACACCTGACGACTGGTGCCAAGCTCGGAACCGCCCATGGAGGCCCATCCGCCCACGCTCATCCAATCCATTTCCTTCACATTTTCCTTGATAAGCCCCTGGAAACCACCCTGTACGCCCAGCATGATATGACCGCGATCAAGGCCCAGTCGTATCGCCGCTCGGGAAGCCGTGTTCATGCCCGGAGCCGGTCCGCCGGCGTTGAGCACCGCGATACGCAAGCGTTTCTGACCCGGCTGAGGGGGATGTGGTCGCGCCCGCACCAGGGTGCGAAAGTTGCTGAAGTTTTCCTTGAAGCTGCCACCACGCATATCCATGGCCTTGTCATAGTCACCCGCGGCAATGGTGGCTGCCACCGCACGGGTTTGGGCCACACAATCCATCAATGGCGATTTCACCACCTTGTTTTCCCGGATCCCCATCACCTG
>JAAUXT010077270.1_pt1 | contig 11580 bp, 15 predicted proteins | sample 7278171 | NCBI WGS metagenome assembly JAAUXT01 (sample SAMN14350112, study PRJNA611818) | marine sediment metagenome | isolation source: surface marine sediment (1.8m) | place: French Polynesia: Moorea | collected 2018-08
CCAGACCCCCCACCCACAAAGCCAGACCTCCACCCACCTGACCAGACTACCATCCACCCAGCCAAACACCCCCACCTACCCACCTACTACATGTGGGTGGCTGGAATGGTGGCAAACTGTACTGAAAAAGCAAAATGGGTGTACTATGATGGTGAAAATGGGTCTTCTGGCCCCTTTATTTTTGGTGCCCTTCACAAATTCCAATTTATTCAAATTTCAATTTTTGGAAGTTCGCGCAACCATCATTGGATCCGTTTACCGGACTTCTTCTTATACTTGTGTTGGGCATTCGTGGGACAATCTTTGGAGGCAAAGAGTTGACGCACAAGTTGATGGTCAGGTTCCGGAGAACAGGTAGAACCTATACTGTCCACTGGGATCTAGCATGGGCACATGTCAGGGGTGGGCCTGAGATGCTGTCTGCCAGGGTGGGCAGTGGTGCCGCGCGCTTTCAAGGCGTAGCCTTGCTGTTTTCTGTCAATGTTTCCGCGCTTTCTTCGAACAAGAATCCCAATGTCAAAATGAAGACACCACTTGCAGTTGAACAATCAGGAGACGAAGATTGTCCACAGCTGGCTCAAAATGAACGAAGATCAGCGATGTCCCGGCTGCTCGGAGTCTTACACAGAGACAGCGGAACACCTGCCCAGGATCCTGCCCTGCTACCACACACTCTGCGAGAGGTATTGCACACACTCGACCAGTGACACCAGATTCGTCAAAGGGAAAGGGGATCAAGTTGTCAATGTTCGTATGTTGTGGCCTCTTGTTTCCCTCGCAAGAACGCACCACATTGTCGTTGCAGTTGCATTCGGGTGATGCTGAACAAGAGGTTTCTCTTCGAGTGCCCAGAGTGCAAGATCACCCATCTTCCGTCAGAGGGTGTCAACAGCTTTCCGCCCAACAAGTACATCCTGGCGTACCTGCGCGAACAAAGGTGCCGCGCCTCTCAGGTCAGTAAACAGAGCCCATTGCAAAACAAACCGCTTGTTGTCATAGATCTCGTCTGTTAGTACCCCGTTTTATTTCAAAACACGATATTTTCAACTTTTTGTTCATTTTTGGGTCGCGTGCTGGTGTGACCTCTGCCAAAGATGACAAAACCACAAACCAACCGAACCAAATTGAAATTGTGATGAAATTTGGGTTCAATGAACAAAAGTCTTGTCATTAAAGCATTGCCAATCACCGTTTAATGCGCACACCCAGGTGGAAGCAGAGTTGATTCAGAAGGTAGCCGTGGATGAGGGAGAGTGTCAGCCGCATGGACGTCAGAAGACACTTTTCTGCCTCGAGCCGGAGTGCCGCATGCCCATCTGCCCCCTCTGTCTGCTCCGCACCCACAAAACCCACGACGTCGTCGACATCGCGGAGGATCACAGGATCAAACTGGGGGTAAGAAGTGCAGGATCAACGGGTCCGGAAGATTTTGAATCAATGATAAAAAAGGAGCCTCTCGATAAACTTCATCGTGAACTGTTTTGGTGGATGTACGAGTTTCGGTGTTTGTCAGAACACACACACACACACACACACACACACACACACACACACACACATACAGACACTTTTTCTGTCAGTGGAACCTCGGTGTAATGGGATCTCAGAAACACAACCAGCATGGCACACGCATATGTGCATATGTATGTGTGTGTGTGTGTGTGTGTGTGTGTGTGTGTGTGTGTGTGTGTGTGTTGGTTGGTTGGTTGGTTGACTGAGAGGGTGAGTCGACTGACTTGACAGGAACTGGAAAGTAAGCTGAAGAGCGTCGCGCACGAGCTGCAGGCGAAGCGCGCGCGGATTCTGGAAGCAAAGGCCGAGCTGCAGCGCAACATCCTCACCTGCACCAACATGGTGTCCGCCAAGGACGCGGAGTCCAGTCTCTACCTGCAGGGACCCGACGCACTCATTCGGGTGAGGAAACTAGTGACACAGCTGCACGCAATGTTTTTGGTTGCCCGCAAGTCACCACTTGTAACATGAGAGTGTGGATTCTCAACCAAACAAACAAAACACAAAAGCAACAAGCAACAAGCAAGAAAATGTGTTGACAAGATTTGAGAGAAATGGGGGTCACAAATTTTGTCTCCGTCGCTTCTTCATTGCATTTGGCTGAATCTGAGCTTGTCCTACAATCCTCAATTACACGCACATGTCGGCCAACCTACGTTCACATACAAAATCCGTTCGGAACTCAGGCCTGATCAAGTCATCCTTTCCAATCAGTGGTGCCATCGGCCGGGCTAAAGCAGATGATCAAAACAGCGAAATCAACCAGCTCAAAATGCTGTGATCAAACTTTCATTGCAAGCCTCCAATTCCAATCGTCCCTGAGTCCCCACCGTTGGCTCGTTGCAATTCATGAGTGACGGCCGCGTTGTTTCCTGCAGGAAGCGTCGGACAAGATGAAAGCTGCCACTCGGTCGATCGAGGAAGAGGTGATGGCCATCGAGGACAACCTCATCGTGATTGCAGGTTTGGTGGGGTGGGGCAAGTGCACCACCGCGTTGCTTGTTTTGCTCACTGTAAACACGCAATGTTGCACGACGCTGATCCAAAACACATTCACAGCTTCACACAGGCCCAAGGCGTGTAGTGAACAATCTCCTGTGCTTCTTTTCAAATATTCATTCAGTCTTTGAATTATGCTTGAACGGAATTCTAATTTTCCTCCCAGATGTGAGACTTTGAACAAAAAGTTTAAAATTTTTGTGACAGAATTATATTTGTGTTTGCAGTCTGAAATTCAATGCCAAAGGCATTCGAGAACTCTGCTTTGCCAAGTGAAAATAAATTCCGTGACATCTGGATTTCACTCAAAACGGCGAAACAATTCGATCTCCTCTGGAGCAGGTCCTCCTGAAGGTGGAGTGAGGTTCCTTTGGTGAAACCTTTGAAGCTTCACCGGATTGAAGCCGTGCATGAAAAGTACAAAACACTCTGGTACTGACAACCGCTTGAAGCAATTTCTCAGCACGTGCATCATTTTGATGTTCGCAGACCATCAGAATGTGCGAATTGCACCCTGTCGTCTGCGCACAACCTCCAAACAGTTTTTCTAGTTCTTTGGAACGAAAATGCCTTGTACGCAATGACATGCGTATTACGGATGAGTGTTTTGTGTTCAAAGGTATCAAGGACTACATGGGGTCGCACGACCTCACGTACGAGGAGCTGACCAGCTGTGTGGATACCGTCCGCGCCATGGAGTTACACGCCGTCAGCAGCGACGACGGCACTCGTGCTTCTGTCTCCAAGGCAACGGTGAGAAACCAACTCACTGCAGTCTGTTGACACACTCTGTTTCCAACACTGGTTATTGCTTGTAGATTTACCCTGTGCAAGTGTTTGGCAACAACAAACTGACTGTGTTGTGTTCTGTTTGGTCAATGAACGTCTTCCTACCCATAAAAGCAAAATAAACGGGTTTGGTTGGGCTGTGGACATTGGTGCTTGGGTTTGGTTGGGTTCAGGGTTGGGTTGGTACTGATTTTTGTTGGGTTGAAGATCAAGTTTGAGTTGAGGCCTGCATGGGACTTGGGCTGAAAGCCTTTTGTTGGTCAGGTTGTGTGAATTTGGGTGTGGGTTGGGCCTACAGAAAGAGAGCAGTACAGATCTACTTGAGTTGGTGCTTGGATCGGGGGCTCGACGGGAAAGGGGTTGGTTTGGGTTGTGATTTGGGGCGTGGCTGAGGTTGGATGGGAGTTATACGAGTATTCAGAGGTTGCATTGGGATGGGCATGGGATGGGTGTGGGCACGGGTGTGTGCGTGGGTGTGTGGGTGGGTTGGGTGAAGGTTGAGTTGGATTGTTAAACACCTCGTCACAGACTGCAGTCTGTGTTGTGTTCTTGCAGTACGTGAGTGAGGGTGCGTTGTTGAGCCACAGCTGCCACAGTGACATGCAGGAAACACAAACTGAAGAGCCTGCAGGAATTGTCGACACGCTCGAGCCAAAGGTCAGTCTGCACGTCAATTTCTGTTCAGTTGGCAGTTTAAGAAATTACCTTGTTTGCAAAAGTCGACCAGCGGTTTGGCGACGCGGCAAGTTCCAAGTCCAGGATCTCAAACGTGCACTTGTGACCTCACAAATTCGGTGATGACTTTTTTCGCCAACACAAATCATACGTGAGAAAACACTGGATGTTTTTGTTTTCAATTTTGACTGCAGGAAGAACAGAAAAGGGAGAGAGCAGCCTCCGCCTCGAGCAGCCGAGGCCCCATTCTGCCCGTCGCCCTTGTGGACAGGCAGACCAGCCCTATTGACCAGTACACAGGTCAGTACCTTCATGCCCGCAAGCATGAAAGTTTGCAGGTCTGTTCCATCACGCATTGGGAACGGGTTCACACGGGTTCGCCCCTTGCTCCGCCCCGCTCCGATAACACCCCCTCCCTTCCCACACGGGTCGGAAGCCCGTCAAACAGCTTTGCGAATTCAATCCCCAGTCAGTGCATGGGTCAACAGTTCTGCTCAGTTACCTTCAATAAAACAGTGATGTCACTGCGTGGCCGCGTGTTTGCAGTGATTCGAACGATCAACACGAAGTTGGACGGAATCAGCTGCATCTCCATCCTCTCCAACAACTCAGTCGTCGTCTGCGGCCACAAGCACGACAGGTCGGTTTGAAAGCAGCAATGTCTGTACAGACATGGTCTAAATGTTCGCCCGCATTCAGCAAGATTCTGTATGTTCAGCCTTGGTCCCGCTTGGTTTCAGACACATCTTGGCGCAGTACGACCTGGAGACCCGGCGCGGCATCTTCAAGTTCGCGACGTTTGGCCACGTGGAGCACAGCCTGAAAGAGGAGATTGAGGCGGTCGCTGAAGTGCTCTTCGAAGGCAGGCACTGCCTCGCTGTCTCCCACCGCGGGTGAGTGGAGGGTGGAAGAGAGGAGTGTTGAGATGGCAAGACTATCTGCTCCAAAACATCTGAGAAGAAACGCAAGTTGAATTTTGGAGAATTCTTGTCATGTTTGTTTGGCAGAACAGAACATGCACGAGTTCAACCAAACAGAAATGATTTTCTGCTCAACCATCTCTGATTTTCAGCAAGATAGACTTTCACGATCTCAAGAACATGAAGCGGGTCCTGCACCGGTTCCGTGTCGGGAAGAACCTGCTGGCCGTGCCCCTGCGCATGTGCAGTGTCCAGTCGGCCCCGGGCACGCTGCTCTACACCGACTGCTCCAGCTACACTCGCCTCGTGCGCTGGCTCGACTGCCGCGTCCTCCCGCCCATGCACGCGTACGGTGAGAACACATTCTGCAAGTCTGATCCCTGAGTGGTGCTCCAATATTCACGCTGTGTGGTGAATGTCTGGGCCTTCTACCAGAAGTGCCAGGAGGTTCTCGACCTCGTGTCCCTGCATGTGTGCTTCACCTGGATTCCAGATCTCTATCCCTTGTCTCGTGCGTTGCAGGGCGTAACTCGACGCACACGCAGTCTGGCGGAATTTGGGACATGTGTCTGGTGGAGGAGCCGGACCGCACGCTCCTCGTCACCACCGGCATCTTCGCCTACAATGTGCAGAAGGATGAGCTCGAGTGGAGCATCCGCGGCAAACTCGCCGGCATGGAGTGAGTGGCCTTGTAACGAACTGAAGCCGGTACTGCGATGTTTGCGAAATCAAAAACTTGCTCGCACCTTTGACCACGCCTCCTGTTCCACGCGTCTGTTTTGACCTCCAACCAAATTCGTGTGCACGTGTTTGCAGGTATGAGTTGGGTGCGTGGAGCTTGGCAACTGACGGACGCGGGCATCTGTACGTCTGTGACACCAACAACCACTGCGTCCAGGTCAGATACACAGCTCCGCTTGTTCTCAGCCGACAAAATCTGGTACACAACATTGCTCAAGATCAGGGTGTGTACACGTCCTGGCACAAGACAATGCTGCCCAAATATCGAGCGACCTGAAAGGACACCGATATTGAAGAACATGGAAATCATGCCTCTGAAACAGTGAGGCATCAAATGTCAGAAAAAAGGCGCAACACACTCAACCAGCACAATGGATACGTGTGTGGTGTTCCCTGTGGGCTTCATACGAGATATTTTGTACTATTTGGGTTGCGCATGCTGTGTGTGCACCTTGCATTCATTCACCTGGTGTTACCTCACAGTGGGGAACAAATGTACTGTGAAATTCTCCTACAGCACCCACGGACAAGTTTTTGGTGTTGCAGGTGTTCTCCACGTCGGGTGTGTACCTGGGTCCTGCGGTGCGCGAGGGAGAGCAGGGACTCGGTCGCCCCTTCTGGGTGCGCTGGTACTCCCACTCCAACTGCCTCGTCGTCGCGCACAGGAAGAACCTCGCCTACCAGATCAGCCTCATCAGGGTAAACATTTGCGTGTCGCATTCTTGGCCCATTGGGCACTTCATGACAGACAAGAATTTTGCCACAACCTGTTTTCAAACTGCACGGAGGAACAAGAAACATGTCAATGGAGGCGCTGGTATTGATGCACCATGAAGAAATGGGTGTGTGTTTGGTTGAATGCAAAGAAATCAAAAACTCACAGAGACTCTGGATGCTCCTTCATTGATTGCAGCAGGCTCCCTTTTTGGTCTCCTTTCCAGTGAGAGAAAAAGAAGAAAGCAGGTACTTTCAAAAATGTTAGCTGGAATGAAACTTGGGTTTGTTTTCTGCATGTCGGTACGCAGGTCCCGGACAAGCTGGGCTGCATCCCGTGTTCCCGCGAACCGACTCCAGACCCCAGCAAAATGAAGGTAGAGTGAAGCTCAACACCATGAAGCGCAATTCTTACTGTTCTCCACTCAGCTTTCGCCATTGTCTACGCCACACACGTGAATACGATCCACGTATCATGCAGAGAATCAAGCTTTGCATGTTCAAAAGCTTGAACAGTCCACACGAATGAACCTGTGATGTAAAACACCAAATTTTTCATTTTACTTCGTCCTCAATAAGAAAGAAAAAAACGGAAACACCTTTGTTATGCTTTGTTTGGCTATTTGTTGTTTCTGAGATTCGATCAGACATTACGTTTTGGCACGACACTCGTACGAGTACGTCGATGAACTCGCGTTTCTTTCCCCAACACTGAGACAGCGTGGGCACTGGTTTCATCACTATGCGTCAGTGTGCACTCAGCCGCTTGCGGAATGGAATGGTCTTTGAATGCCGTGTTGCACATTTGGAAGCCTTGTTAATTTATGGAGTGTGTTTTGGAGCTATGACAGAGTGAGAGATGTGCTTTTGCTGCTGGTCTACAGCACATTGAGAACATAGAAGCCTCGGATCCGACCTGTTTGAGTTGATGCCAAATCCTATGCATCACACACGTTGTATTTGGGTTGTGTGCCGCACATGTAGGAATGCTCGGTTGGGGCCCGTAAAATACATAAAGGTTGCTTTCCGTCACCAAACCGGATTTGTTAGTCCGACGGCAACTTGCTTGAAGGGGATCTTTTTGGCTTCTTGGATTTTCGCACGAGTATTTTGTGCTGGGACAAAGGCTTCTCAGTGTCGTCTTGTTTTGCAACAAATGACTTGATTCAGGGTGAGTACTGTTGTCTCTTTTTGAACCCGGTCGTTTGCTTTTGGACACAAAATGCCTCATTTGACAATCTTTGACAACAAGAAAGATAGAAAAATCAAACATTTCCATTTTGACATGACAAAAATTTTGTTGTCATGCAGTCTTCGACACAAGCCTGCAGACAACACTTCTGACCAAACTGATTCAAAGCAGCAAAGCCAATTCCATTTGTCAATCAGTTCAAATGGTTCTTCCACTTGCGACGATAACAGGTCGAAATTTCGTGACGCGTTCTGTGTTTTGCGGAACAAGACAATGTCAAATGAAACCAGAAAATCACAACAACAGCAGATCTATGTACTCAACATAAACAACATGAAATTGGCAAATCTCGCAGCCTGGCGGACCCAGCCTGGGGTTGGCCAAGCCCATGCATGCAACGCCAACAAAATCCTCCTCTCTCAGCTCCAGTTCGGCTACAATTGTGTGTGTGTGTGTGTGTGTGTGTGTGTGTGTGTGTAAGGAGGAAGGGTGCTTGTACTCGTACACTCACCCTGCAGAAGCCCAATCACCTGTGCTGGAAGGCTTTCACCAACTCCATCCTGGCTGGAATTGTAGTGGTAGGGCAGGGGACAACTCCAACATCTAAGAACAGGCTCCAGGATTCGCTACAATTGCTTCAGCCTCCTGTGTTCTCCGCATGCTTGTTCAAAGTTGAGAGAGGTACTTCTTTTTTTTGTACAAGCAAGAAACCTGGCTTCCTCTCCTCATGAGAGAGTCTTATCAACCCTTTTGAGTTGTCGCAGACACAGGGAACGTGAAAGGTTATTTTATTGTCCAAAATGGTGCATGTGAATCACCTGCAATGCAAACAAGGTGTTTTGAAAGGATAATGTTCCAATTTTCCTTCAGGTTTACCAAAACAAGGGTTGAAAAATGCAATCTTGACACGAGATATTTACCAGTGGAAATGTTTTCTTTCTTGATGCTGAGGATTTCTGGAATTTTCGTGCTTTGTATCGCACCAGATCGAAGGTACCAGCACACTTTGTCGAGATCTGTTGAACGTTTTATGCTTCGCGGGGCAATTTGCCACAGTGAGGTATGAATGCTCCATCTTGTTTCTGTCAAAAATTGGTGCAAATGTGCAAGCAATATTTGGTATTCGGTTGTTTTCATCAGTTGTCAGAAATGGTGTCAATTGTGTGACAGTGATCTGTTTGGCGTCCTGTGCAAGGACAGATGCGAAATTCATCGAAGACCATCTGTGAGGAAATCTTTGTCCCAAGTTGACCCAGACGCAAAGAATTGTGTCACTTTGGACCAGCAAGTATCAGGTGCCCAGTGTGAATCAGAGGACAACAAGGTGACAGTCATGTGTGACTTACCCCTTGCACACCGCATTCTTGTTGCGCTGAGGTAGTCTACCTTTTCCGGGTTAACATTGAAAGGTTGTTTTCGGAACGTTATGTTCACACCAGAGTTTCTCTGTGATGGTGGTTAATTCACCGTTTTATTCGGGTTGCCTTTGGATCACTTCACTCTACTGCTGTGACAACATGTTCGTTGAATCCAAGAAAAGCACAAAAGCGAGAAGAAGGTTTTTCTTGTGCTTCTCCCACTTTTCAAATTCCAGACTGTTTTGCAAGGTTTGGAGACACAAGCAGTGTGCAGGCTCGAGGCGCAAATAGTCGTCTTGCGAGAACAGTGAACCAAGACATGTTTGTCTGTCTGTCTGTCTGTCTGTCTGTCTGTCTGTCTGTCTGTCTGTCTGTCTGTCTGTCTGTCTGTCTGTCTGTCTGTCTGTCTGTCTGTCCGCAAAAGAAGAAAAGTCTGACCGTGCGAGAATTCCTGGCTTTGGCTTTGCAACTTGGAGCTGGTAAATTTTCTTCGTCAAGGTCGCACCGGTGTCTGCCTTTCTCCACAATTGTGAAATACAATTTGGCAAGGAGTTGAAAATAATCGTCACAAAAGCGACAAATTGTGCTTGAGATCAACAGAGGCTTTCTTGTGCCCAGTGCTTCTCTATTCTGAGCAGGCCTGCCAACTGTAGACTTTCGCCTCGGGCCGTGCATGTGAGGTGAATTTTCTCTTTAATGTTGAATCAGCTGAAATCCCTCAACTGTTTGGAAACTTTCACTGAATATGGGGTCGTGTTGAACCGGACTGCAGTGTTTGCTTGTTGTGCGATTGCAAAATCGTTTTTCGGGAACTTGAGCGCGGCGTACGTCGCAGCCCATCGCGGTCACGCCACGCCATATTTCGGGATTTTCATGACATCTCCATGCGTGGATTTCCAAGTTGAAAATTTGACGTGCCTTCCACTCGCATTGAAACTGATTCGATGGGTGGTGTCCCCATCACTGTTTTATGGGAAAAAGTTTAGCAATAGCGGAGCACAAGCAAGTGCAGAAAGTTAATCAAATGGAATGTTTGTCCATTTTGTGAAAATTTGGTGGAAATCATTCAGCAGGATGGAAAGGAAAAGACCTGTCAAATTCATCAATTTGTTGTGGGCCAGAAGCAGAGGAGTTATCACCTGCATGTTTTCCACTGATAAATACCTGAACATTCATACTGTTTATTGCTTGTGCAATGAACATCTTTGCCTTTTCAAAGGACAACAAAAAGTGTTTTTTAACACATTCGTCTCAGTTGTCCAGGAACACGAGGCTAACATTACGTAATGTAACAGGAAAGAAGTAGAAAACAAGAAGTTCCTAGGTGGAACCCTGATGGTCGCGGAAACGGAAGGGGAGGGGGGGTCTGACAGAGGGGGAGGGGGGTCTGGCAGAGGGGGAGGGGGGTCTGGCAGAGGGGGAGGGGGGTCTGGCAGAGGGGGAAGGGGGTCTGGCAGAGGGGGAGGGGGTCTGGCAGAGGGGGAGGGGGGTCTGGCAGAGGGGAGGGGGGGTCTGGAGAGGGGTGGTTACATTCCAAAGTGTGGACAGACACACACATGAATGCTAAGGGTTTTTAAGCCGTCAGCGGCACCTAGATGGCCGGCTACACGACCATCAACAATGGCGCTGCAGAGGTTGAAGGAACGCGCAGCTCTGCCTTCACAAATCTGTCACATGCACCTGGATTTGATCAATTGTGCGATGTCCCTGATGGGAAGAGTACTGGGCGGTGTGCCGAAAATATTTTGGGGGCATGCATGTACGCCATCTCAGCAAAGATGTCCCATTTCCTGTCCTGTCACATGACACAAAGTTTTGTCCCCCTCCCCCATGGACAAGACTGAAGGGAGTCCTGGGCTGAGGCTTTGGATGTGGGGCCAAATACAACATCTCAACTCCACAGTCACAGGGCTTGTTTGTGGCATCTCATGTATTATCATGTCACACTTGGTCCTGTCCCCCATGTGAACAAAAATGGTAATAAATCTCAGCTTGTGATCAAGATAGAGCTTCAGTGTTGGGCTCATATGAAAGGTCTTTCAGGGCACTTTCTGATCTTTGGATTTTGGTTGCCATGGCAACTCTTCCCAACCACGAGAGCAAACAGGTCAAAAATCACAAAATGGCTGTTTTAAGCTGCTGTTCAAGTCAAGTCAAAATGGGATTTTCAGTGTCAGAGCATCACAAAAAAGTACAAATAAGCGTAAAATTCCAAATTGGTCTCTAGCAACCACCTCAGCAACAGATGACAATTGCTGTATCTTAGCTTTCAATCAAGATGCAGCTTTGATATTTGATTCTTGTGAAAGGCATTTGAATGTACTTTTGCTTTCAAGTTGTCGTACTGAACACGAAGAGAAAAGGTTGTCATGGGTTGAAAGCTGCGTGCATGTGAGCAGTGCCAGCAGTTGAATAAATATTCGAAGCATACTTTGCTTTCCTTTTGAGACACAGCTGGAGCAACTGCATTCAGTGATGGCCACAGAACTGCTCCAAAGAGGGTGGGTCCATGCCAAAGGAGGAGCTAATTTCATTGCCATACAAACAGGTCTGACAATTTGTGAGGAGGCTACGAGGCATGCTTTTTATGTTCCCGATGCCCATCAATATCTCCCGTGTGGTTCAACACAGAACCTTCAGTGTTCATATCAGGCTTCCTTGATATCTTTTCTCAACATAA
>JAAUXT010099316.1_pt1 | contig 11580 bp, 15 predicted proteins | sample 7278171 | NCBI WGS metagenome assembly JAAUXT01 (sample SAMN14350112, study PRJNA611818) | marine sediment metagenome | isolation source: surface marine sediment (1.8m) | place: French Polynesia: Moorea | collected 2018-08
CCCCCCCACCCCCTGCGCTTCCGCGACCATCAGGGTTCCCGCCTCGGAACTTCTTGTTGAATCAATCGTGCAGACACACCCAATTTGGGTGCTCTATTTCTGGAAAAAGGTGCGACTTGTACACGGGTGGATACGGTCTTCATAATCCAGGGGAGATCGCCACAAGAGCTTTCGCCACCTTGATCATGAAAAGCACTGTTTTGCACTGTTATAGATTGAACATTTCTGATTGTTCGCTCGTATTTCGGTTCAGCCAACATTCTCACGCCACATTGAAAGTTTGTTCCGCCCATTATCTGTACATTTGTGAGACACACATTCCATTTTGAAGGAAATAAATAACATGACATCTCGGCTGTACAATTCACAGGAAATGCGTACCACCAGCACACATCTCGTTCGATGCTGTTCACCGTGGCAAACATACCCAAAACACACTTCGGCAGATCCGGGCGGGCGAGAGTTGTCGAGGGCCGGGCCCCAACCCCTTTGAATGTACCCCAACGTGACACAAAACATCAATGTTTGAAGACTAATTTGGCCCCACTCCAAAACATTTTCAGCCTCCGAGGGTCAGAACCTTGCCCAGACACCTGGGTCCGGCAGAGATACCCCGATCATATTACAATTGCAAGCAGATCAGATAAGCACCTTCAACATGTTATGGAACACACAAGCAAGCAGGTTTCAAAAGAACACACACATCTACATTTGCAGATTTCATCAATTGCAGGAAACCAGATCTACTGACACTTGTGCTTTTCACACGTGGGTCTTTTGCGTTGATAAACTTGAAAAAAGATGTGGACTCTGCAAAAGGATCTGGTGGATTCAGGGTCGACAATTCAGTCTCAGCCGCCATCCGATTCTCACACTTGAGTTGGTGGGGAGGGGGATCAGGAGAGAGGCGCCCCTGGATCCGCCAGAGAAAGAGGCAAGTTTTACACTGCAGAATAAACGACCTTCTGGAGTAATATTGAACACTACACGACTGGACGCCGTGCACTGGACAAAGAGGTGACGAAAACTTTCTTCGGCAATGACGCGTGCTCTGGTCTACGATCGTTCGTTTTGGGCAGAAAACGTCCCAAGCAAAGAGCACATTGTGACATAGATAAGACTCGGATCGACACCCAAGGCGTACCCCGTTCCTTTTCCCTTCTGCCCCACCCTAAAGTTTGACTCACTTTCGAGAGGTTTTGACAGGGACATCCCAAGACATCCTCCCTCCCTATCCCACAGACCCTTGACTCGCCTCTCAAAAGGTACGTGCCGCCTCCTCCAGTGCACCGCGCGCCAGTCTTGAGTCCGGATTGTCGGATCACGGAGCGGCGGATCTACGACCCAGCCTCCTGCTCCATTCCCAACGCTTCAAGAAACAGTCCCATCGGCGTCCGCTTCAGCCCGACGAACTCCATCTTATTGGCCACCTTGTTCTTGAGATTGCGCATGCGTAGAGCGGCATGGATCATCACGACTGAAATGTGAATTGCTGCCAATCAGAGCGTCGCTTCAGACATACAGCCCAGCAACAAGCCCTCTTGCGGACCCGAGGGAGGAGGGGGGGGGGCTGGCCCACCAACCATGACAAATTTGCGAACTAATTTTGCACAGAGAGGGCATTTATGAACTGATTGAAGATGAAACTGGGACCCTCACTGACCCCCCCCCCCCAAACAAACTTTGGGTGCGTGTCATACGTGAACACAATTCACTCACACAGCATGGGGAGTGCGATGCCGAAGAGGAATGTGAGCACGGATCCGAAGAGGTACATGAAGAAGTAGCCGGCGAGCAGGATCGCGATGAGGCTCGCGCCCGGGTACCGCCTTTTGAATCTGCAGGACAGAACGAAACGCAGTCAGTGGAGAAGAAAGCGTTGTGATGTTCTCTCTTGAGCCCCACACGAGCCTGAGTGAACGCGCACGACTGTTCGGTCTGACAATTTTCGCGCCCGCGCACGTACACGCACACATACGCTCGGTTGCTTGCTCACACACACACACACACACACACACACACACACACACACACACAGAGCAGTGACTGTTCCCAACACAACTCGCCCAAAGGCTTCTGAATCTCTGTTGTCGGCTTAACTACAATAATTCCCTCCATCCTGAACCTTCTCCAAGTTTGCTGACTCCAGCTTTCCCACGCACCTGCGCATCTGTGCCTGGTTGTTGGAGAAATAGACGAATCCGCTGAAGATGAGGGAGACGGAGATCAGTCCGAGCAGCATCTGCGCCGGGTTCATGATTCTGCAATAAGATTTCACACGGTTGAACGAGCACTGATGCACTCCCAAAACTGCTGCCTGCACGACGCAATTCCTTTGCACCTCTTTGCAGTGATATCACAAACACACTGGTTGGTATCTCAGGAGAGACTGTCCCCAAGGGCGGGAACCTCTGTATTTATTGACCTCTTTCCAATCACGCCATCTGGTGAGTGGTGGTTTTTACAGCTGGTGTGTCACACCACACTCCTCCCCCACCAGGGGGTGGAGGGGTTCAGCTACAATTTTGAATATTTTGAATATTTTTATAATAATTAATTAGATAGAAAATAGATGCATAATAGCACAATATCATTATTTTGCTGGCTTTGGCCTGCATTCCTCCCCCCCCATGGGGGTATCACATGATCACATGACCCCTTAAGGTTTTCCTCTTTGAAAAAAAAAAAAACATGGCTGCCAATGTCCACATGATAACAAGTAAAGAGATAGAACTTCTTGGATTTCTGAGGCAGAACATTGTTCGCAAGTTAGAGGAGGAGTCACAGGTGCAGGGGAGGCCAAGGACTCACCCCCTGGTAGTACAGGCTGTGGTGAGGCATTTTAACCTCAGGCCCTCGCCTCACTAAGTCTTTGACCGATTGGTCTGGCACATCGCACACTCGTACCAAGGTGAGTCTCGTGGTTTTGATCCATGTCACCCCACACTTGTCAACAGAAGTGCTGAAGTTGACCCGCTGGGTCAAAAGAGCGAGTGCTCGTTTTGACTCTTCGTTTGACGGGCTGACAATGCAAGCTCAGTGACAGCATATGCACAATCGATATTGACTGTGCGTCTCAATTTTCCTGCAGACCACAACCACAGACGTTCTTTTCTATGACGAAGCTTTCCTGTCGAACTTGCATCACGCACCGCTTCTTTTGCACAGGATCGGGAAATTGAAGACATTAGTGATTCATGCATGCTCATTTGTTGCGGAATTGCATCGTGGAAGGGAACATTCGAGTTGTTGTCCGCTGAATATTCAACATGTTTGAAGGTGAACAAAGAATCCAAGACTTCAACTGTCTTGACAAGACCAATTGTCTTGACAAGACCAATCATAACAATGAAACTGGAACCTTACCCAACCATTGCGAACAAGATCAAAATGAGGAGGAAGTAGTTGGTTTGGTAGTACAGCAAGTTGTTGACGATTCGGTTCACCACTCTGGAAGGCTCTTTCATGTTGGGCATCTGGAATCGTGCTGATTCCAGCATGAAATCATCAAAAGTTCTGAACGGGGCCAACTCGACGTTGTCCATCTTTACGGTGTACGCGATTCACAAATGGGTCTGGTGTTACTTTGAAAATAATTTAAAATCTGTTGTCAGTAATTTGTTCAAGTTTTGATAAAGAAAAGCGGAAGTTGTCAACAAAATATATTTCATTTAATTTTTGAAATATATTTGTCTAAACATTTCTTCTAGTGCCTGCCTCTGCGCTCAAAAACCAAATGTAACATTTCAGTCCACTGGGAAAATGTACTGTTTGAGATGTTTGGTGAGCAGTAGACAAAAGTCACATCTGTTTATGGTGCACCCCAGAAAATATTCCATTTGTAAGTTTTGTTCAAGAGATTCCATTTGAAGAGCAAATGTCTAGATATTTACACTTCATTGTGACAACGGTAAAGGCAAAAGAAGAACTTCCAGGGCGTGTGAAGCAGCGCTGGTGTTGAGAGCCCAATTATCGCCCACTGACGTGCAGATTTGTGACAAGTGCTCAACGCGGAATCAGTTGTGTCAATTGCTTTCAAAGATTCGATTGATCCAGGACTCAAAAGTGTGTGGGATGGCTGCGGAAATCCCCGGAAGATGGAGTCACGTCTCGAAGCTGTTGGAAAGACCGGGACCCTTGGCACACCCGGAGTTTGAGCCCAGCCCAGAGGTATCTGTCTCAGTCAGAACCACCTTCACAACAGGAAGCGTTCTTCAGAGATTTCTTTTCCAGTTGAAAGAAACACAGTGATCCACTGGACATTCTGTGGTCGATTTGTTGCAGTTGCTGACATTCATGCAAGAGAGCTGCAGGATTCTGGTCATTGGAGCTGGGGGATTGGGATGTGAACTTCTCAAGGATCTGGTGAGCACTTGGATCCACACGAATTTCGCGTCGAAGGACGCGCGCGCGCGCGTGTATGTGTGTGTGTGTGTGTGTGTGTGTGTGTGTGTGTGTGTGTGTGTGTGTGTGTGTGTGTGCTACACTTGGCTTTCATCACCAGCCCCAACTACGCGCGAGAAAAGTGACGAGGAGGTTTCGTTTCTCGTGCAGTAAATGTCCAAAGTCTTTGCCACTGTCCAGAAAATTGCAATGAATTTGTGTCTAGTGTAATGTGCACTTGAAGGACAGAGATGAATGATTGACAGCTGTGTAATTTATATTGACAGGTATACATGGGATTCCGAAACATCGATGTGATCGACATGGACACCATCGACTTGTCGAACTTGAATCGACAATTTCTGTTCCGACGGAAGGACATCGACAAACCCAAGGCGACTGTGGCAGCAGACTTCGTCAACAACCGCATCTCAGGCGCCAACATTACCCCGTATCCTTGGAAACCAACCAGTGACTCACGTGAACAGTTTCGCTCCCTCAAAATGATGTGAAAGCCATTGTTTTCAGTCATGGCTCATTTTGTGTTCGCAAAAGAGAATACAAGCTTGAAATTTGAATTCCTATCACTGTTCCTTGACAGCAATCCAAGACATTGTGCCAAAATACAAGATTACGATGCAGCTTTTTATAGTCGTGAGTTTATCACAGACATTCACAACAAATTGAAAATTGTTTCTGCAATCGAATTGTCTGATTGTTCTTCATTTGCAAACTTACTTTTGTCAGAATTTCACATGATCGTGTGCGGCTTGGATTCCATAGTGGCTCGCCGATGGATCAACGGGATGTTGGTGAGTAACTGCCCCTGGTTGTGCGCCATGAAACGCAAATGTTTCATCTTTACACGACTGTTATCAAATTTGAACTCAGGCTCCCAAGGGGGTGGGGGACGATCCACCCACCCCACTTTGACCAATTCTTTCATGCAGCCTGCACTCGATGCTTGCAGATCAGCTTGTTGGAATACAAGGACGGCGAGTTGGATCAGAGCACCATGATTCCGCTCGTGGACGGAGGCACCGAGGGCTTCAAGGGCAACGCGCGCGTGATTCTGCCCGGGATCACAGCCTGTGTGGAGTGCACGCTCGATCTGTTTCCTCCTCAGGTGAACACGCGTCTCTCGTGAGTCCAGGGGCACCTGAGGACCCTCTAACCCCTGAGAAAATACACTCTCGCCTCAGGCACACTATTTTCTGGAGGTTGGATTTTGTTCTTCGTTGGTGAACCCCTTTCGAAGGGTGACGACTCAAATTATTCCGGATCATCAACCTGACTATCCAACAAAAAATCTCCTGACAACCCCGAAGGACACTGTTTGACCTCGTTGTTGAAAAGAAAGGAGTGCTCTTTTCTCACACATTCAACACTTGGTTGTTCTTTGCAGGTGAATTTCCCCTTGTGTACAATTGCTCACACACCGCGGTTGCCGGAACACTGCATTGAGTACGCTAAGATCTTGCTGTGGCCACAAGAAAAGCCTTTTGGAGGTGAGAATTTCATTTGTCCTCTGTTGTGGAAGAGACCATCAAGATAAGCGCAATGTTCGACAAACCCATCCTGGATGATCCATCATGGTTGCATGTGTCTGCTTTTTTTGCGTGCAGATGAAGTTGGCATCGACGGGGACAACCCGGACCACATCAGGTGGCTGTATGATAAGTCCGTGGAGCGAGCCAACTCGTACGGAATAGCCGGAGTCACCCTCAGGCTCACTCAGGGTGAGTTGAATTACGGTGGAAAAATTGGGATCTCAGCTTACGCAATAGACACACCAACCTTCGAACGAAGTTAATTTATAGTTCGGTTGCCATCCATCCACCGGTCAGTGAGGAACGCAATGTTTGTGGTTCCATCGCTTGGGAATATGAAGATTGAGGTCACCCTCCTGCCCTGGGGAGTGGACTGCACTGAAACATTGACATGTGAAAAAAAATAAGAAGTACTGTGTGCCTCTGTTGCAAAATTCGGGGCCTCAACGTTTTGTTTTTTTCATGGCGGGGACTGCTGGGGTCAAGCACGTGCTGACAGGACTTGTTCTACAGTGAACACTTCTTGCAGGAGTGATCAAGCGAATAATTCCTGCCGTCGCCTCGACCAATGCGGTGATAGCAGCTGCGTGCGCAACCGAGGTCTTCAAGATCGCCACCTAGTGAGTGCTGTCGCTGTGTATCATGGGGGCAGATTTGTCTGTCCAGGGGTCAGAGGGACCCAGGGCCCATAGAACTCGAGCGAATATTGAACTGAACTGACAATTTTGGTGCTGTGACTGAAAGGCTGCAACAGTCCTGAGTCATTTGTGTTTTTGCAGTTGTGCACAGCCTCTGAACAACTACATGAACTTCAACGACACGGAGGGAGTCTATACGTACACGTTTGAGGCAGAAAAACTGGTGAGTGACAAGTTGATCTGCAGTGTAGTGCTGCATGGCGCATTTCAGATGGTGAATAAACGCAAACCAAACACCGCGTCACCTCCGCCTCGGCGCAAAGTTTGGTTCTGACAGAATTAATTTCCACCGCAACATTTCTATCACCGACGCCCCCTTTCCACCAAGGCGAATTGGACCAGAAACGAAGAAATAATTTTGTTGTCTGTTGCAGGAGGACTGCCCCGCCTGCAGCCAGGTGCCACAGCATCTCACCTTCTCCGAAGACGCGAAGCTCCAGGAGGTCGTCGACCATTTTAAGGAGAGCAGTCAATAGTACGTGTTCCGGATTCATGATCTGGTCAAGGGGGCGACTCCCTGTGGGGAGGCCGAGGGGCACAACTTCAACGATGGTGAACCTGTAAAAATGTTTCTTTGTGCTCGCGGCGCCAATTTGAGGGAGTTATTTTGAAGCGGTCAAGTCTCTGAACAAGGGGAGTTTTCTCGGAAAGTGCACTGTCTCAATTTCTTTTGTGTTCACTGTGGAATTTCCCTCGTTGCAGTCGCTTCATGGCGCCGGGCATCGTGACGTCACTGGACGGGAAGAGTAAGACGCTGTACATGTCGACGGTCGCGTCGATCGAGGAGGCTACGAAACACAACCTCAAGAAGTCTCTCAAAGGTGAGTGCGATTGGAAACATTGCAAGGTTCCCTGTGTTGATAGCCCCCCACCCCTTACCTCAGTTTTCATCTTTGGCTGAAACAAACGAGTTTCCTGTCGGCCGAATGTTTGGTGAGATGTGGCCTGACAGGAAACTTTTTGTACGCAATGCCAACTGCGTAGAACCGTGCGCCTTCTTGTTGGTTCATCAATCGCACTGGGTGCACCTTCTGCCCACGTCTGGATCCCTCAAAGTGATCATTCGGTTTTAAAATTCAGAAATCGGACTGGTTGACGGACACGAAATCTACGTGGCGGACCCGACGACGCCCAACTCGCTCACCTTCCGACTCCAGCTCGCGTCCAAAATGGACGATTAGTCGACCAATTTCGCACACGACATTGACGCGTGGTGATATTACTTGTTCGCTCCCAGCCTTCTGTTTCTCTGTGTCTGCGTTGTGGCGATTATGTTTTGCTGGTGACGTCATTAGGTCACGTGATAAAATGCGCCTCGCGTGAGACGCGCCTGCGCAGGAGCGGATTGGCGACTGTGGAATTTTGCCGTGCGACAATCGACGTGCTGGGTCTCATAGAGCCCGTGAAACTGAAATGCCCAAGCTCTGGCGGAACCAGCTGTCGTGGGACTGGGACCTACGCCCCCCCCCCAAACCTTGAAAAGAAACTTATCTTGTCGATTGCGCGCGACAGGTGCAAGAGTATTATTTTTTCCAAAGATTTTTCACACACTTGTTTAAGTTTTCGAGATTGGATTTTCCCCCTTCCCCCAAGGTTCAGCCGCTTGACCTCAGTCCGCCACCCGCTGGAGCTTAGAGCCGTTCACGGTTCGAGTGGACGAAGTGGGGCGGTGTTCAAGCGTCCATTTGTGACGCTTGTAAAAAATCAATTCAATCGAAATGTCGCGCGTCCCGTCACTGTCACGCATGCATTCCAGATCTGTCGAAATCCAGCACACTGCAACAGAATGTAGCCAGAAAATGGAGCACGATCAAACGCAGCTTTGTGAAATGAAATCCGATCGTGGAAAGTTCGGATGTTTGAATGCGCAAGTTGAGTCGCGTGTTGTGCAGCACAAAATCTACTCAAGATAGGTTTGGACTTGCAGTTTAGTCTCTGTATCAACCCATAAGCTTGAAAAAATAAACGTGAACGTTATTTATTCTTTGACAAAAACTTGTTCAGCTCATCAGTGGAAAACAATTGCCTTGTCAGTTGCTTTGTCAATCCAACAACATGCATGCAAGTTTTGTGACACAATCCAAGCGCAAAAGACCATTCGGTCAGGCGGGTCCAAGAACCACATATTGCAGGGGTGGATCCAGGACTGGTCGGGAGGCGACCATTTGTGAAAGCTAACTTCAGCTTTCACTAGAAAACTGGAAAATGCAATAACTTTGCAACTGCAGCACAAAAAGAACAAGAACACTTGGCAGTGCAGTCACGCGCCGAAAAGTGGCTTCAGAATAGACGTCAAATTTGGGATTCAAAGTCCCAGACCGAAACCTAAAAATTTCGAAACAATTTTGAGGTCAGATCTGTAACTCCCATGAAATTTCCTGACAGGGGGGGGGGATTCCAGCCCAACAATTGTTCAAGTCGCAGACCTAAGCCTTTTTTTTAAAAAAAAAGGAAAAGGTCCAACTTTTACTCCAAAGCCAAAGTCCAAATTTTGACCTGACCAAAAGAAGTTTGGCAAGAATTGAAGCAAGCTTTCAAAAGTTTTGGGGTGAACAGAGAAAAATCAAACAGACAAACAAACAAACCAACACGGACGATGACAACATTGACCGATTTATCGGCACATAAAAACTTGCCCCGGGCCAGGGGAGTGCTAGGCCCTGCCCCTGGATCCTCTCCTGTTTCAATGGGCCTGCAGCAGTCTGTCATCACCACACGAGGTGCTTCACGAAGAGGTCTATCACAGTTTCAACTTCATTAGAAAATGGGCGTCCTCCATTCAGGCGTCCAGCCAGCCGCCGGCGAAGTCGCGCGACTTCGCCCCTGGGTTGGAGACTGGGCGAAGTCAGCCATTCGGCCAAATCGCAACACGGCCAACGAGTGGCTCAGAAGAAGCGTGGTCCCGACCCGAACAGTCCGCCGCCGCCGCGTCCTGGGTGGAAGTTGCCCGGACCGGGCGGGCCGCCTCGGAGCAGCGGATTCCACGGGAGACGCGGCCGCAGCGGATTCAGAACATCTGCACCTGTAACACGCGTGAGGCTTTTTTACCATGAGAGGCATGTCATTGATCCGAATCTGCAACTGCAACTCTGTAAATCACAAAGTCTTCCCTCGTAGAGACGCAGATGATACCAGCCAGCGTGTCACAAGTCCGACCTACCGAATCCAGGGTTCAGATCGTAGTCACCTCCAATGACTCCCGGAGGGTAGACGGGTCGGAACGGCCACGGGCCCACGGGCATATACAGGTCTCTACTGGCCCGGTCCCGGGCCCTGAGCCTGTCAAGATGTTCCTTCAGGCGCCTGCGCTCCAGGTACTTATCCTTGAAGAACTGGGAAAAAAGTTCCAACTGAGATGAGATGCACGCAAAACTATTTGTGTCTGCTGAGTATTGTGCAATATATTTCTAGAAGCTGTCATTCGGAGTTCCCTCTCGTGGTGCACCATCAAATGCCTGCACACACACACACACGCACACACACACACACACATACCCGCCTCACGGAAAAATTAATGTGCTCCACTTGTGCGGCCCCTCTTGACCAGATCCTGGATTACGAAATCACAGACCAGTTTTCAAGGTTCATTCGCTGTTTTGAATGCTCACCTCGTACCAATTCTGATTCCAGTCGTTGTTTCGTCTTCCTGAAAGGACAACAGACCAGATCAAACCAAATGAACCTCTTTTCCCTTGTTTTGTTGGCTGCAAATAAATTGTTCTGAGGCCTGACAGATCCTCTGGCGGATCCACAGGGGTAAGGTCTGACCCTCGAAAAAAGGGGGTGCCCCCGCCTCCTACAAAACCACTGGAGGCACAGCGCTTTTCTTCACGTGTCAAAAAATTTTAACTGTTTTTCTCTCTCACACCGAAAAAAAAATTTGCCTCACCCACCCAATTTTGAGTTACCGATGTCAGCACGCTGGCCGAGACCAAGATTGGCCTCCTCCCCACATCATGGAGTGTTTGAGGACAGATCACAGAGGAACTCACGTCCGTAGTGTTTGAGGTAGAGTTGCCGCCACAGCGCCCAGTCCCCGCACAGAGCGTGCATCTCGGAACACGTCTGCGACACGTTCAGCACGCTCCGCACGTCCAGCCGCGCCAGGATCATCAACTGCACAGCAAATGAATTCCGTTTGTGATCCGCTGCTGCGTTATCACCCAAGAAAACACACACCCACTCAGTAAACACAAGGAAAGCACCCCAAACTTTGCCGGTGGTTGAGGGGTACCTCGGCCCCACTGAAACGAAGGAAAATGCGCATCCTTGTGCGCATAGTTCAGGGTGCATACGGTTCACGACCGTTTCTCAATGTCACTGGAAGCGGTTTTAAATACGTTACCTTCACTTCCTCAACAAGTGCCAAAAAACCCGTCGTCCGAGGCAGCTTCAAATCTAAAAAGTGGCAAATCAGTCAACCAATCAAGCAACTAACATTCTCAATTCGCACAAGATCAAATCACAAAAGTATTCTTGCGCAGAACTCACAGTGTCCCAGTTCGTGCGGCAGTCGACAGCAGATTTCGTCTTTCACCTGACGAGCGAGGCGAGGCAGATGTCGGTAGCAGTTTTCGTCTGTGGTGAAAAGTGAATGAAAGTGAGAACGAGGCTGCATGGGCGGACCTGGAGCCCCGTCCCCTTCTGGCTCCTGAAAAATTGCTCAACTCTTGAATCGTGCAGTACACGACTTTTTCCCCACGCTGAAATTTTTTCAAAGTTGAAATTGCGCCCCTCCCAGGGGGTCGCCTCGAGACCAGATCCCGCGCCCGGGGTGACAACCTGTAAAAGCCCCAACTTGCACACAAGAGCCCGGTGCGAACCTCGTGTTGATCCTTGGTAGTAGTCACTGGTTCGAAGCTGCGTCTGACACACCAGGTTCTCTTCCTCCTTCTTTTGCTCCTCCTTTTTCTTGATTTTCTTAATTTTTCCTGCAACAAGAAACAAGA
>JAAUXT010012261.1_pt1 | contig 11576 bp, 9 predicted proteins | sample 7278171 | NCBI WGS metagenome assembly JAAUXT01 (sample SAMN14350112, study PRJNA611818) | marine sediment metagenome | isolation source: surface marine sediment (1.8m) | place: French Polynesia: Moorea | collected 2018-08
CCTGGACCCCCCCCTGGAAGACAAGGAGGACAAGGAAGAATCTACGACATTACCGGCAAGGGACTTCGCACTGCAGTTGCCTTGAGCACTGCTTCTTGTTTCTGGGGTCATGATTGGGTTGTTGGCCGCCAATGTCTGCCACAGCGCGGAGTTTAGGCAGGTTCGCACAAAACGTCGCCTGTCTGCTCACACAAGCACCGGGGTGACTCGTGGTTCCCCGCCACCTTATTGAGGTGGACATGTTTGTTAACCACCACGACAAAATAACACAAGAATTTGGTTGACGTGGACCCGCGTTTTCTCGGTGTCCAAGACACACAGCCGCTGCCCGTTCGCTCCTCTCCGCAGCTGCCTTCACGTCTGTTTCACCCGCGGTGCGTCCGTTCGGTTTTCGCAGTCTCCGTCAAGTTCGTGGTTGAAAGTGACGCATTCAGGAAAAATAACAGGGCCAGCTTTCCCCCGCTCCCTGCACTCGGTGTGTCATCTTTGCTTGAACCAAAGACCCTTCACTGTCTTGGCCCTGCTTGCACTGGATGCGTCACAAATGCATCTCTTGTTTGTGTTTTTTGGGTATCGTGTTGTAGCTCAGGCATGATGAGCCTTTGAGTTGATCAGGGACGCCACGTGTGGCGCGTGGATGGTGAGCCAGGCCTGAAGGTCCTGTCGTCCCAGCCGCATCAGCCGAAGCCGAGAATCCGTGCACGTCGTCATTAATTATACTTAACTTTCGCACCAGAAATGGGAGCAGCACGAGCCCAGCGCAGATTCCCGACTCACGGGGGACACATGAAGGCGATTGAATTTTAACGGGGAGTTTTCCTCCTGTGTGCGGCCGGGTGGGTTCACACCACATGCGTTGTACCCCTGTCAAGCCAGAACGTGGACGCCACGCATGTCACGTGCTTTGCCTTCAGCGCTCAGTGTTGGTGGTGCACTCTGTGTCTCTCTCTGTTTGCAGCGGTCGGGTGCCCGTCGATCCCGCCGCCGGCGCACGGCTGGGTGAAGCAGACGGACCACAACGCCTACATCGGGTGCGAGGCGCTGCCCACCACGTGGCGTCTCTACTGCAACGGAACCACGTGGGCCGGGGACCGGGGCAACTGCACAATCACAGGTACCAGCCAGCTTCATTGACACACACGCATTTTGGAGTTACAGAAAAACAGGGCAAGAACTGGCAAGAAAGCTGTGCGCCTGATTTGTCATGGTTGCTTCACTGCACAGTCAATGGGCGCGTCGTACCAACAGACATGCATGCGCAGGGTCACAACGCATGACATGGCCGCGCGCCAAGATCCTCGTGTGTTGTGTTTCAATGACGAGTGCACACGCAACTGCAGCCCATCTCAGTGAGGCTCATATTTCCCCCATTCCAATGTCAATCCAGTTCTGCCACAACAAAAACACACCGACGTCAATGTCCGCGGGCTATTTGAACCGGACACAAGCTCAAAGTCGATTGAGACCCCCTGCCCCTCCCCACCCAGCTCGCCCCACCCAGCCCGCCCCTGACCCTCTGGATCTGGGACACCGGATCGGGCCTGACGAACTTGATCCTTGACTGAACCTCCTGATCTAACGTGGCGTGTACAGCCTGTACCAGTCAATCAATTCACGCTGCCTCGGGTTGGCGCTCACAACAGGTGCGACTGTGGTATCCTGTCTCACATTCGGGGAGAGCTGTCCTTGTTCTTGCGGCCAACACGTGATTGGTGAAGGGGGGGGGAGAGATCTCAAGTCCTTTTGATGGCGGTCTCACCTCGTCGTTTTTGGTACCTGGCCTGATAGACAGGGCTCCAGCGATCGCACGTCCTGACTGTGCGTAGTACGTACCCGCGTGAAGCTACTTCGGCTCGTCCAGCTCGTTTGACCAACCACGCAGTGATGCAGAACTGTGTGAACCGAGATTGCCAGGTGCTGCGAGTCTGGGTCCGCACGGCTGCAGGCCCCTGGGGCCTGTATGATGTTGTCACGACCAAGCAACACCTGTAGTCACAGCGCACACAGATTGCCTGAGCGTCGGGGACCGCAGCACCGCGCCAGACTGACTCGCGCTCCGAGGAACGCCGCGTCTGAACGCCGCGTCTCTGTGGTGCGGATCAGTCACCCGCCGATCGATGCTGCACTGAACGATCGTTGTTCTCTCTCCTCTGTTGCCGAGCAGAAAAGACGACAGACGCGCAGACAGATGAGAAGAAACTGGATTTCGGGATTGCATCCTTGTCCATGGGTATGTTTAGTGTCTCGTTCACTCTGGATACGTCACGCGTTGCGTCGCTGTTCTTGTCAACGTCGTCGCAGCGCCTTTTGGCGGCACAGAACACAAGGCACGACGCATCCACTTGAAGTCTGATTGGCAGTGGGTGTGTCATGCGTGGACGTCGCTGCGCAAGTCAACCAGCGCCGCGTCGACTTGTACAAGGACGCGACGCTTGGCGCAGTCAACGTGAACGCACCCGACCTTCCCCTGAATCTGCTGTTTCGTTTTCCACAAGCACTTCGCACTTCTTTTCGCTGCCAATCTTGCGAGTGATCCATTAATAAACGACGAACGTTATTGGCCGCTGTGCTTGTTGCAGACTTGTCCATTATCCTCGTCATCACAATGGCGCTGGCCGTGGGGCTCCTCATTTTATTAGCCGGACTTTATTGTATGAGAAAGTAAGTATTTTCTTTGGATATTAACGTGCGCTTGTATTTATGGGGAATTAATTGCGCTGCCCGCAATCTGGATGTGAATGGGTTCGCCGCATCTACTGCGTCTTTGGGTGTTTTTGTTCGGTAACTTGGAGCGCCACAAGGGAGGCAACGCAGAAATGCACTGAAATCTTCTGTTTCTCTGACACACAAAAGGCTTTTGCATTTTCTTCGCGGTTTCTTATCTGTGGCCTCACCTTCGAGAAAAGGCTGAAATTGCCGTCTAAGTGGCCGTTTTGAGTGCAGTGATCTGATAACTGATGGTTTCCTATCTCGGCGCACTTTCAGACAATTCTCGTCGGACCGGGGCGGCGGCGGCGGCTGCGGCGGGGGCGGGAGCGGCCCGCCGTCCCCGGAGCTCTACAAGGCCGGGCCGGGCAGCGTGGGCGTGCTCACCCCGACCACGACGACCCGCATCTACTACCCGGACCTGCAGAAGGCGGCGCAGCGCCCCGACCTGACCGCCGTCCCGCTCGCGCCCTGCAGGGAGTGCAGCTTCAAGGAGAACGAGTACGCCTCCATGCGCCTGCTCAGCCTCTACGACCAGGAGAACCACTCCAATCTGAGCAAGGACGCGCTGCAGCCGCCGGGGGGCGTGGCGACGCGCGGGTGCCCGGCGCACGACCGGGAACCAGGCAATACGTTCGGAGGCGCGGCCGTGCTCGGACAATACAAACGGACGGAACAATGTGGGTCCTGCTCCATGGCTGATAGCGGCGTCTCCTCCGAGTGCTGCTGCCATCAATACAGCTTTGATTTTGATCCAGACCCACTCACTGCTCAAACCCTCAAGAAAGGGGCCGCTCCCAATCACCAACAGTCCGGAGGGGAACAATCCACTTTCACTGGCCATCGCCGGACAATGACTGACCGCGGTGGCGGCGGTGGTGGAGGCGCGTCGGTCGACCCGCGGGCTGTGCCGGTCAGCGTGGATGAGAAGACGACGGCGGCGTCCCTCGACTCGCTGTCCGGGGCGGGGCCGCTCCCGATCCACGGCGTCTCGCACTGTTCATAGAAGCACTGCAATCCCATTTACCCGTCAGCAGAGTGAGAGCCGAGGCGTTCACGCTGGAGAAGGCGTCACGCGTTGTGTCTCTGTGTAAACCTGCAGGCGCTTGTGTCAATGCAGCGCACATGGCCTTGCACGAGCTTCGCCTGGCGCCTTCATCGTGAGTGAACCCGGCCTCAGTGCGGCATTCTCTTCGCCCTCCCGCCCCGCACCCCGAGCCGCCTCAGAGACACAGAGACTCTATTGTTGTAGGAACCAATATCGTGGATGGAAAAATAATACTGGGTGTGATGACTTTCATTAAGCGAAACTGTTGGTGTTGTAACATCCCAAAAGCGGCGGCTTCCGAGCGACGCCGCCGACAATGACGCCTGGCGGCGGAATCTGCATCCTGGGGTGGATGCAGAATCACACGGAGGGTGGATCAAGAATATTCGGGGCAAGTCCAGGATTCTGGGGACGGTTCACATCCTTGAGGATACCTGGGGCGAGCTTCAGTTTCTGGGGTCTGGGGGAAACGCAATGTCATGTTTGTCTTTGACTCGTGCACTGAACATTGCGGGTACAAAACCGTTCATCAGACTCGTGTCCCTGTTCCACACCTCGCGACCCCACCCCTGCCCAGTGACCCTGGATCCACCCCTGACGCCGCGGCGACGCAGGCGACAATTAATCAATTTGGATGTTAACTCGGTCGAGCCGAGCAACCTTATCTCCCGCCAACAGTCTCCTCTCAGTTTTGCGAATTCCACAAATGAAACGGCTGCTGCTGCGGCCAGGTCCGTGGAGGCTGGGTTTTCTCCAACGTGATTTCACAGCAATAACACAACAGAAAAACTTGATGGTGATATTGAAAAACTATTTATTTTGTCTCGATTAAGATATCAGTGCATTGTTTGTGTGCAATGTGAAATAGTATTGTTGATGCACAATGAATTCTCATGAATCAGAACCCCGAGCAAACCTTGTTCTTCACTTCAAAAGGTTGTGGCCAGGTTCACAGGGGACGCCTCGTGCGTTGCATTCCTGACACGTCATGCAGGGACGACTCCCCAGAGACACCAGGCCAGAACCGATGCGAGAGACAAAAAATGGAAACCATTGTCAAGGAATGCACACATAGACACACACACACACACACACACACACACACATACACATACATATAATCCTTCAACGCTGTGCAGCCACGCAAACTCTGAAATATTCATTCGCTTCTGTGCGCCGCTGAAGGCGTGTACGCTGCACCGCCTGCGTGCGGGGCGTCGCGTGGAATGAATCTCCGATCCACCTGCAACTTCAGGAAGCTGACAAATGAATAGACAGATCCATCTCCTCACGGCAGGTACTGGGGGCGGACTGGGACCTGGTGGGGCGGCGCAGCTACTGGGCAGGGGGAACAAGTGCTCAGGGTGGTCAAAGCCTGGATGAGTGGCGGATCCAGTGGGGGGGGGGCAATAACCAGGGGCTGATGATGACTTGGCGGAGCCGCGCAGCTACCGGGCGGGGGAGACCTCCACCTTGACCCTTGTCGATTACAGGAAGGTTCGAAGTGAAACTGTGGAGTCTGACAGCACAGACGCGGAGAGGTAGAGAAGGGGCCTGGAGCCGCTGTTGTGATGCCAAAACAGCAGCTTCCGTGAACCGGGTGCGTCGCGTGCTGCCCTCCTGCATCAGACACCGACGACGGCCTCGCACACAGCGACGCAGCGCCGCTGACAACGCCACGCCCGACGTGCCCAATGTAAACCCGGCCTGAGCAGTTAACGGGTCGCCTAACAGAGGAAATAAAAGGGAAACCATTACCTCATAAAGTCCCATAAACAATTGAGGGCCCGGCAGGTAGAGCAAGGACAGCTTCCTCGTAATAGATCGCTTTCGTGACCAATTTTGAAAGGCTTGAGCGCTCCGACGAACCGCGTGTGTATGTTTCATGATGTGATGATGATGGAGTGGCGGCTCTTGTGAACAGACGCATGTGCGGTTTCCACTCCAATCAGCCGCAACAAAGCTCTGAGCGCGGCCCCCAGAAAGCGTTGCACCTCTGCTCAGGGCCGGGCTCACCGGAGGCGTCGCGCGTTGTGCCGGTCCAAGTACTGTACGAACTGCTGGTATATTTGACCTCATGACGCAACACCTCACTGACTGTCTGCGAGACGCAACGCAAGGCGCTTCTGGTGTGAACGTGGCCTCCGCGCCACTCTGTCCCCAGCCTCGAACCACAGGGTGGAGCAGAAGAGCGAAGGACGGAAAACCGCGTGTCTCTAGTGTCCGTGTGCGCCGTGATCTCTCCGTCAGCCTCGAGACAGCACGAGTCAACCGCGACGCAGGAAAAGACACAGCGGTCAGGTTTGAGGCTCTTCGTTTGTGAACACAACTTGTGTGGTGTTTGTTGTGCGATGTCCCTTTAGGGAAGAGCACTTAGCGGTGTGCCGAAAATATATATGGCGTCTGGGCCAAGATGTCCTGTCATGTCACATCCACCCCCCCCTGGATCTCAGCAACTGCTGAAGGTACAGACTTGATCTATGGCTCATTTGAAAGGACTTTGAATCCACATTTCAAATTTTGAAAAATGGAATCTCCATGGCAACCTCCCTAGCAACCAAATGGCCAAATCTCAGGTTCTTTTTGTGATAGAGACATGATCTGTGGCTCACATGAAAGCTATTTGAAAGTAGTTTGCAGTCAAGTTTCAAAAGAATGTCCATGACAACCTCCCTAGCAACCAGATGCAAAACTCCTTAGCAACTTCGAACAGTTTACAATGTGCAACATGCAAAAGGAACAAGTTATAAAAACCAAGCTGAACACACAATATCAAGTACACAAAATCAAACCAAGTGGTTACAGAGACACACAAATCTACAATGAAACATGTGCTACAAAAATTGGTTGGGATTTCACAGGCATGTGCGTTCATCTGCACAACATGCTGGCATCCTTTCCTTGTTCCACAGGCAGCAACCACTCTGATTGCGCAATGCTTGTTTACTTGTTTGAAGTAGAAGAGGCAGAATCATCTTACCTTCTCTTCTTGTCCATGCCACGCTGGCCATCATCTCCATCTGGCTCTGGACCATTGTCAACCCAGATTACAAATTTGTCATCACAGAAGCAATCCTGGACACTAGGTCACAGCTTCTTTGCATGGGTTGTGCAATGTGGTACCAAAGTGCTGTTGGCCCACATGCAGTTGTTGGAACATTTCATATTGTTGGCCCTTGATAGTGCACTGTAGTCATTCTCCGCATACAAGACTTGCAACTTCCACAGTGCTTGCATTACTGCTATCATGTAACTGTGGAAGCAGTTCGCCACTGTTCCCCAGCCCAAGGGGTGCACATCCTGGACAGTCCCTGCATCATCCTTGAATTGGAAGATGGGAATTGCCTTGGTGGTTTGAGTCTTTGGCATCATCTTTTGACAATCACAGTTGGTACTTGTCTGTGTTGTAGACCTTGCATATCATTTGCATCTTGTATGTCCCATCTGTCTCCATCTCCAGCTCCAGGGTTGGATCCTGATCATTTCGCTGTTGAGGTGAAGGCCAATGGCCATGGGAGGGCCAGTGTTGGGGTGACACCAGTCGAAGAAGTTGGCAAGGAGTAAGGCCTGCTGTTTGAAGCCTGCATCACTCGAGTCAGAGGAGCTTTTGATCTCACCACTCATGACTTGTATTATGTTCAGGGATGCACAAGCATCTGCAGTCATCTGCTGGGTTGGAAGTTGTGGGGGGTCAGCCCAGTGCAAAGCATGAAAAGTGTCAGTCAGTTTCTTGCTTTCTGTGTCAATCTGGGTTTCATTGATAAACTCCTCTACACCATGGATGTACTGCACATTCACGTTCATAGGGTGTCCTCTCAGTGCCCCCTCCAGAGTTTTCATCATGGGCAAGAAGTGCAAGTAATCAGAACCCTCAGCTTGCCAGTTGTGCAACACACCTTCATCCATCCCAACAATGGACAACAGGCCTGCCCACTTCATCAGCACATGAGCCGTAGCTGCTCTGTGCCAGTCCCAGCTCTTGCATGACAGGAGTGGCTGAATCATGTCCAGCATGTCTTCTGCAGTGTCCATGGGCTTCACAGTTTCCCACCACCTGTTCTCAAGCAGATAATTCTTGATTTCTATACAACCAGGCATGTCTTCCTCAGTGAAATCTCTGGCTTGCATCATGAGTTTATCCCTCAGTCCTTGAGAACTGTCAGTTGGCACTGGAACCTCATACAAGCCATCCTTCAATGACCTGCTCAGTAACTGCACCACATGCACCAAGTTCTTGCAAAAGTACTGAGTTAGCACAGCCTCACATTGCATTGTGAACAAACTGTTGGTTCCGGTGAGATTCTGATCATCTGCTATTGCATTTGGAATGACATGCCACTTTGTATCTGGAAAACTTGGGTTGTGACATTCCCACTTGACTGCAGCAGGTGTAAGCTCCTCAGCCCCATTCCTCATGATGACCACTTGGAAAGAGCAGAAGTTGGGGTGGATCATTTGCATGTAACACCTTGCTGCCGATCCATCTGGCCATGCTCCCACCTGTAACACAAAATCACACATGACATTGAGTTTGTGCAGCTCTCATTGTATTACACTTGCTGCCCACTTGTGCCACCAACAAATTGTGGAGGAGGACAAAGGTCATCGGTCAGCAATAGCAGCTGGTAAACATGCTGAGGGAAGTGCACGATTTTGAGATAACTTGCATAACATGTTTATTGCAAGACATATGGTCATTTATCAAAGTTCAAACTCGACGATGAGTGATGAGTTTTGTTCCATGGACTAAGGTCAATGTGATGAGGCCCAAGAATGAATCATTTTCCACATTTTCCCAATTGCAAATTTCCATTCATCATGGTCCACCCGAGTTGACAATGGGAAATGGGGGTTTCCGAGAAGGGCACATAGCAAGAATGATTCATACAGGACCCAGTGGTCATAAGCATGAACCAGAAATGATGGTGGGCATCGTAACTGCTCACCATGCCTTGATTCAAGATGATTTATTGTTGATGTTGCCTATAGAACATGGAAGGCATTCCAAGATGGGCACAGATGATGTCACAACCCTCCAAATTGCACACCAAGTTGAAGCTGGCATGACATTGTGACATTGAAGCTGTTGTTACTTTGTGATCAAGAAGTGCTGTTGTCACCAAGTATCCTGCTTTCGAGATGATTTCCCAAGGTTTCAAGCTCAATTTTTCATGATGCAATTCCAAACACTCTTGGGGGTGGTGAGACAAATTACCTTATGTAAGGACAACATACATCAAACACACCAGTAATTGCCCCCAGCTGTGAAATGCAAATAGAAACGCAAGCCATATGCACGGCACCAAAATGTGCCTGCGGACAAGGTGTTTTGAACCAGTTTGTGCCCACAGGCACATTCTGGTCGAACCAAAAGCAAATTCTGTCATACTACTGATGATGTCTTCATGTGTCTCACAACATTTGTTCTGTCATTGCAGTTGCAGAATCCAAGAAAAGAAGCGATGGATGCGTGTGCAGGCTGGGGATGTCTTTGAATAGCACAATTCCAAAAAGAAAGAACTGTTTTGTAACTCCAGTGAATGACTAAAAAGAGACGTCTTGTCTTTGAATTGCACAATTCCAAAAAGAAAGAAGTTGAAGCTGAAAAGGCAAAATGAAAAGCTCAATGTCAAGGCTCAGCGAAAATTTTCACCTCATGGCAGTCCATGTTTTTTGCTTTCTGCTCATTTTGAGAAATTTGCAAATTTAATCTGCAAGTGGTGAAGATGCAATTTGTGCCAAGGATGAGATTGAGCATCTGAATGATACTGTTTGAGTCTGGTCTTGTTGCACATTTTCCCAGATGGCTAATTAGACTGTTTACAACTTCTGTATTCTCAATTCTTTAGCTGTCCAATTTGACTTCTTTCAGATTTCTGATTTCTGCTTACACAATTCACGTGAACTTTGCACACCCCTGCACACACCCACATAAAAGGGTGGATCTAAAAAGAGACTTCTTGTCTTTGAATTGCACAATTCTGAAAAGAAAGAAGTTGAAGCTGAAAAGGCAAAATGAAAAGCTCAATGTGAATCAATGAAATGCGTGGTTTTCTGCTGGATGCATGGCCAGCCCTCTCTGTCACATTTGCGACCTTTTGCATTTCTTGCCAGAGTCTTCTCACAGGTCAAACGGATCATGCTCCTAATCAGTCCTTTGAAATCAATCATTTTGTAATGATTTCAGCAGTGCAGGCCTTGGTTGTCTCGAAGATTGAAGCAGCAAGTCTTGTAGCATTGTTCCTGAAAGTCACACACACACACACACATAACTTCAAACCCTGCAAACAACACCAAAAATGCACTCATGCCATGCTCTTATGTGATCACAGCTGGTGCCATTCACATTTGCAAACCTTGACACTGTTGGCTATGTGTCAACTGCACCCACAGGCATGATCTGCCCCTGCCCCATTTCTCATCCAAAATGAGAACAATGTTGGGTACAGATGAACATAGCTGTCATGTGCAGTCTGGCAGTCTTGTCAATATTTCTGGTCACATCGTTTCTGAAACTGCTCTCACACAACTCGAACAAAACAAAACTCAAATGAAACACAAACTCTAAGACTGAACATGAACACATCCCTCTTGAGGTCAGTGTTGTCATTTTTTTTGTGACATGGTATCTCAAACAATACTTGAAATTCACACACTGACCTCAAGGTCAAAAATTTTTTGTTCAAGCAGTTCAAGACAAGGTGGTGTTGCAAGTGTGGCTGAACATCAGTCAGTGCACTTGTCTGTCTCGATTTCCATTCAGCTGACATTGCCCTTTCTCATCTCCAAGAAAACCACATTCAAATTGGCACCTGATTGGCACCAAACATGTGACAAATTAATTACATAATCACCATCACATTCAAACAGAACCTGGTAATTAATTGCCAGGTTGGACAAAACACCCTGATTACACACATGCATGTAGACTGTGGTTTGGGGGTTAAGTGGGCAAGATTCACAGGTGAATCACTCAGATGAGTTCAATTTTGGCACATGTAGGTCACATGGTCTGGCCTCCATCTTGGGTTGACAGAAAACACATTTTGGACCATTGTGGACTCATTTCTTTGTAAATACTAACCATTTTAGAGTGTGTTGGAGGGGTACAAAAGGTCTTCAAGATATGTTGTGGTTTTAGCCAAGTGACCTGATTGACATATTCAAATCAATTTTAGTCATTTTACTGATTTTTTTTTAGATTTTCTGATTGCAACATCTCAAATGCTTTGAATATGTGCATATGCTTCACAAAATATTTCATTACACTCAAGGCAATATTTTGACAAAATAATGATGGCTGCCCAACAGTTCTGGTATAGTTTGTCTGGGTGAAAAGTGACATTTGGTTATTTTTGGCCTGCAAATGGTCTTACTGCACCCAAAATCCCCATTGAACAACATAACAATGAGTTTGCTTCCATTTTGCAGCAATCCAGAATGTAAATACTTTATTTTCAAACATAAAACAAGCATCATAACAAACATTCCACCAAAAGTCTCATTGATCCACATTCCAGCAAATCTTCAGAGGTCTTTAGGTGATTTGAACCATACATTGTATAATATATGGTGGTGAAAATCACCTGCAGGCATCAAGAGGCAAAATGTATGAATGCGAGTTTGAAAGTGTTCTATTTGTTCGATTTTAGTCATGTTTGGTTTTTTCATTCACTTTCAGGCTGTAGTTGATGCACGAAGTGTCAAAGGAACAAATTTTTGTTTTTACATATTTTTATGGCCAAAAAACCAATATGGCTGACATGGTGAAATTTGGGTATGGCTGTATAAATGGCTTTATAGCTCGGAAATGGTTGATATA
>JAAUXT010074241.1_pt1 | contig 11576 bp, 14 predicted proteins | sample 7278171 | NCBI WGS metagenome assembly JAAUXT01 (sample SAMN14350112, study PRJNA611818) | marine sediment metagenome | isolation source: surface marine sediment (1.8m) | place: French Polynesia: Moorea | collected 2018-08
AAATTTTCAGCATGTTGAGTTGCCTCCCCCTCCCCCTGATAACTCTAGTATCCCCCCCCCCCAGGTACTCAACATGGCCTGGCTAAACTCAACCAAATTTTTTACAATTTTCTGAAATGGCCAAAAAATCTTTCGGGTGATTTTTTTTTTCTGACCTGGTGTAAGGCCGCGCGCTTTTTAGGCGATAGCCTTCATGTTGTTGAGCTACCTCATCAGAAAGAGATACATGTAGGTCCCACCCAAGCATAACCCCAATATACGTTGGGTCCCAGCCCCAAACTTGGCTCAGGTCAGGTATATTCGCAGGGCCTTCCTGCCATTTTTAAGCCCAAGGGCCTGGTGCAATCACAATGGTGTTCTCTCTCTCACTCTGTCCTGTCTGTCTGTCTGTCTGTCTCTCTCTCTCTCTCTCTGTTCTCTCTCTCTGTTCTCTCTCTGTCTCTTTCTGTCTGTCTGTGGAGGCCTGAGCTTGCGACGCGCCTGTGTTCAAAGCTCTGCTTTCTTGTCACTTTGCGATTTTTTCCGTCGAACTTGGTTTCACTTCTCTTCTTACTGAACAGGTGTCTGGTGGAAAGGATTCTGAACATTTCATTCGTGCCATTCAACGCCGATCCTGATGTGCGCATGAGGAGACTGTATCATCTGTACAGCAACTTGGATGAAAAGGCGGTCAAGTGTGTATTTCCCTTTAAAGTACCTTTCGCTGGACGCTTGTCGATTCTTTCTTTTTCGGCCATCTATAGGCAAAACTCATTTGTTGACTTGTGCTTGTTCCAACAGAGCTCTTCAGGAAATCTTCAAGAGTCAGACGAGTTTGCGGCTGGTGATGAAAAATCTGTTGGAGCTACTGCATCAGCAAGTTGTGTACACCCAGCAGAAGGCTGACCTCAAGGGGGACGCCCTGAAGGCTGGGCAGGCGAAGGAGCAGGCGCGACAGCAAGCCCTGATGCACCGACTTCAAACGTTGTCGAGTGAGTGAAAGATAGTGATAGTTCTTAATGTTGGTATCAACGAGGAAAATGCCGGTTTCAACTGTTGAGTGTCTCCTTTTTGCAGAGGGTTTGCCAGATCCTCCGAAGTCACTGGAAAGTTTGAAAAAGTTCTACAAGATGGTGGAACAAGATCAACGGATCAGAGCACTGTTGGTGAAAATTGTTTCACCAGATTGTAGCTGCAAGAAAGCCGAAGAGTGTGTGGTGTGTAGTCAAGTCGTTTTGCGTAACCTCTCCTGAGTATTGTGATCTGCACTGCTGTCAGTATCTGTACACACGCGTGTTTTCTCGTCGTTTTCAGAAGGACATCTTGAAAAAGATGGGGAACCCTATCCCGAGGAACCACGTGTACACGACGGTGAAGCAGCTGTTCGAGAGGATCTCACCCGTCATGATCGACAGCCTGGCGATCGACGCCCTCATGACGCTCATTGATGACGCAGTGAACGGAATCGAAGAAATCTGCGAGAAGGAAGACATTCCTGACCCCGTAGAGAATGGCATGAAACTACTGACGGTCAGTGATGGCGTGTGTTGAACCGCTTCGCCAAGTGTGATGCTCACAAGTTCTTGTACTGACCTCGAAATCGGCAACAAACTTTGTTGACAAGACTTGCAGGGACAGAATGGAAGTCGGTCGACTGGGTTTCAAAAGGGAGTACAACCGTTCTCTTTGCTTTGCAGATGTTGTCGCACGTCTACCCCGGCGCATTCCAGACTGAAGACGTGATGAAGCAACTCATCGCTTTCGTCAAGCACAAGGAAGAAGTGATATGTGAGTAAACGACTGTGCGTTGGGAAGCAGCGCTGTCCCCCGATCGGTTGGTCTTCCGTCCAGAAGAAAGACCGAGTGAGAAGCGGCAGAACCTGCCAGTTCGTTTGACCGTGTTTTTGTTTTGCAGCTGACTCGTCCATGCAGATCTTCATCAACGTTGGTGCAAAACTGGAGCAGCTGTTCCCTCAGATTCACAAGTGAGTGCGCGCATGTTGAGTCGGAGTTGCCAGTGTAGTGTAGCCAAAAGAATGGGTGCAGCCAAAAGAACGCAAAACTTTTCAAAACAATCTTTGTAAAACACTGCGCTCAATGTTTGCAGGAGCCTGTTGCCTGTTCTGTCGAAGCAGATCAAACTTGGGTCGCCGAAGCAAGTCAAGCATGCTGTCAAGTGCATCAGTGTTGTGTGTCCTCAGAGCAAGGACAAAGTGTACTCCCAAGTATTTGATGTGAGTTTCCACTCGGCTTCACTCCAAAGCTTTATCTGGAATGTTTTCTTCAAGACTGACCTGTTCGTGGTTGAAAAATATTTTGGTGAATTTGCACGTACTTCTCTCACCGCAGCACTTGAAAAAGAACATGGATGTGGAGTCGACCTACTTCATCCCGTCCATGGTGGCGATTGGACACATCGCGCAGCTGTGCCCCGGCGAGTTCGCGACGCCCGTGCGCATGATCGTCACCAAGTTCATAGTCAAGGAACTGCTCATGCAGGACCGGGTAAATGGAGCAACCAAGATTCTGGAGAAAAGTTCGAAGACACAAAGCTTCATGTTCGTTCTTTCACCAAGAGCACGCGCCAGCTTCAGCACTACATTCTTGCATTTCAGGGAGACAACGTACCGGACTCGAACTTGTCGTGGATAGAAGATCATCAGGTCTCTGAGGAGACCCAAGCGAAGCTCCAGGCCATGAAGACGATGGTGCGGTGGCTGATGGGCATGAGGAACAATGAAAACAACGTGGCGCTGTCGACGCTGAGGCTGCTCTCCACCATGCTGACTCACGACGGGGATCTCATGGAGAAAGGAAGAGTCAGGTGCGCGCCACCTGTGACGCCCACGAGTGTCGTGCGCGAATACCAGTTTCAGATTTGGAGACCCTTCCACACAACCACTCTTCCTTCATTCAGTCGTCTTTCAGTTGTTCCTTTTCGTTCTGGCAGCAAAGCGGAGATGTCCCGTCTGCGGCTACAGGCCGGATGCTGCATCCTGAAGTTGGCGCAGGAGACTGTGTTCCAGGATCTCGTCACACTTGAACAATTCCAGTCTGTCGCGTATCTGCTGGTGGTGAGTCATCAGTCCCGTTGACAAATTGAACGGCATGAATTTAGTGGTTGATGCACGCAGGTTGCATGTATTATCAGCCGCTTGCGCTGATGTTGTTTTCGACTTGAGGTGGGAAACCGTATTTGTCCGGGTTACCCCCTCCCCCAAGTAAAACTTGGAAGTTGTTCGGGCTTCCAACTTCCCAGGTTTCCAGGGTGCGAAACTTACAAAGTGTCCGGGTTTTGGATGTCCGGATGTTAGAAGTTGTCTGTCTGGGTTTTTAGAAGTTGTCTGGGTTTCTTGGATGCCCCCTTCCCCCCCTTCCTGTGCAAAAAGTTGGAAACCTGGAAAGTTCATGTACGAGATGACGTTGTGTGCAGGCCTTGTACGCTGAAAGCGGTAGATATTTCCACGTGAAAGTCTGGTTCACACGTGGTTTGGTTTCGCTTTTCAGGATCCCGTGTATCAGGTGCGGGAGATTTTCTCGCAGAAACTGCACAAAAGTCTCATCACACTGAGACTGCCGCTGCAGTACCTGAGCGTGTTCTGCCTGGCGGGTCAGGACGTGGAGAAGGAGAGGAAGGTGCAGGTGAAAGCATTCCTACAGGCCAACATCAACAAGAGGCGCGACGTGCTGAAAACCAGCATGAACGTGAGCGGTAAGCTGCTGTTGCTCACCTGTCTTTCTACTTTGGCTGCCGTTGTTCTTTTACTGCTTCTCCTGCCACGTGCGTGCAAGTCAGTTGGTTTTGTGTCACAACAGGTAAGATGTTCAACCTGCTGCCGGACTACGTGTTGCCGTACGCGATCCACCTGCTCGCGCACGACCCGGAGCTCAAGGACAACTCCGACGTCGAGGGCCTCAAGAACACGCGCGAGTGAGTGAAACAACACCCATGCAGAAAATGAAAACATTGGACAATTACACGCAGACGAGCGTCGCTCTGCGTTCTTCCGCCTTGTTACGAGAAGTTGTCACTTTGCAGCTGTCTGTGGTTCTTGATGGAGCCTCTGATAAAGAACGAGAAGTACAGCTACAGCTTCTACAGAAGGATGATCGAAAACATCAAGCAGACCAAGGACAGTCAAAATCCGGACGACAAGGACATGAACTACGTGAGTCGGTTTGCTTCTCTGTTTTCTGAAATGAGCCAACCGTCCTCCAGCACATCGTGTAACTTGCATAAATGTCCGAACATCGAAAGCGCTTGAAACTTCCACACTGCGAAAGTTGAACAATTTGTTTGGCACACAAGTGTCCGCTTGACACAATGATACACCCATCAGGCTTTCGTGGTGTGGGAAAATCTCACGGAAACCTTGTTTTATGCCGCTTTCCAGAAAATGTACGCTGTGTGCGACTTGGCGCTGTCGCTGGTGATGACAAAGACGAGCAACTTCCTCTTCAAAGATTTTCCTGCAGAACCGTGCTTACCCGCGAAATTCTTCACGCAGCCTGACCAGGTCTGGGTCGATGCGATTTCTTTCATTTGCTTCCACGAGCAATCCACTTCGTTCGCATTGTGTCAACGTGAATCGCCAATCTCTGTTTGCAGAATTATTCCAACACCAAGTGCTACTTACCCCCTGAGCTGGTCATCTCAAACAAGGTACGTTGTCTCTTCATCCGATGTGATTGTCAGTGTCACATTGAAAACGACAAGACTGAGACTGATACATTGTGTTGTGACGTCTCAGGTAAAGAAAATGGCTTTGGGACTGCCGGTCGCGCCCGCGACGCCGGTCGGGAAGGCCAACACCACTGCAGCCAGCGAGAAAGTACCGTCTCCTTCCAACAGTTCAGCATCGGAGAACGTGTCTGTAGCGTCTTCTCCCTCCCAGTCTCCGACCCAACCGGGTCGTGCAGCAGCCAACAGGGGAAAAGCGCACACTCAGTTGTCTCCAGCCCCCGCGCAGTCCACTGCCAAACACAAGGCACCTGCAGCAAAATCCTCGCGGAAGAACTCCAGTGGTCAAGGCAAGATCACAGACTTCCTCCCACCAGACAGACAGTCAAAACGGAACCCAAAACCGAGTGCTAAAGCGCTGGCAGCAAGAATGGACAGTGAATCCTCTCAGGAATCTGGTTCTCAAAAACGAGGCCGAGGTCGGCAGAAGGCAGCAAAGACGACCACCATCGGTGGGCGGATGAAGCGGAAAGCGAAGAGCCCGGAGCCGACCACCTCGGATGAGGAGGACGTGGATGCGAGCGACACGGAGGATGACGAGGAGGAGGAGGAGGAAGAGGAGGAGGAAGAGGAGGAGCAGCCACCATCGCCATCACCTCCGCCCAAGAGATCTCGAGGTCGTCCCGCCAAGTAAGTTTCCATACAGATATTTCCGTGCGGCAGTGAGCTTTTGTGGCGTTGTTTTGAAAAATGGGCGCTCATGAGTGAATTCAGACGGGAGACGCCCCGCCTGCATCGTCAGATCCTGTTCCGTCGCGCGCGCGCTCGTGTGTGCGTGTGCGTGAGTGTGTGCAAGAGTCGCTGTTTTTCGTCTGTTCAGTGTGTATGTTTCGTGTGCGTATGTTGTGGCAAAGTTCCGACCTGAAAACATGGAATCGGGATAATTCAGGCGGGAATGCAACACCGGCTTTGGCTTTGCAGGAACGCGGCCGCGAAAGCACCGGCGGCGCAGCGAGGTCGTGGCGGCCGCACGGCAACGAGCAGCCAGAGCTCGGAGAGCGACGCCACGTCCCCGGCCGCCGCCTCGCCCAACAAATACAACTCCAGAAACAGAGTGTGAGTGCCTCGCGACTTCTGCTTTGTGCGATGTCAGTGGGCTCATCAACTCTTACAGATCAGTCCGACTCACGTGGCGGCTTTCACTTGTTTCAGTGATTGTTTCTTGGATTACTGCACAATGTAACCACTTGTTGAACGTTTTTGCGTTGACATTGGTTTGCATTCTGCTTTGGGTTGTGTTTGGGTTGTGTGTGGTCGTGGATGCCCCGGTGCCTCGAGTTGCACACCACGTGTGGAGCGCGTCTGCAGCCTTGTTGTGTCACTTTGCAGCCGGAGACTGATGAACGGAACCTCAGACGGTGAAGACAATACCCCTGACAGCAAGAAATCGAGTCCAGCCACATCTCCCCGAAAACGAGCCTCTCAGTCGGAAGACACAACCGCGGTAAGTTGTCGGAAGTTGTCGGGTGTCCACCTGTCGTCCACCGCGCGACGCGATTCGAGCCGGACGGAGCCTCAGTCAAGCCGTCCCGTTTTGTGAATGCCGTCAATTTCAGTCAGGAAAAAAAGGGTTCGAGAACCCAAAAACTTGTTGGGCTCTCGGATTCTCGGTCGATGCTGTAGGCTCTGTGCTCAGGGTTTGGCCGTTCTTCGGACACAAGGTCCCCACACGTCGTTGGGGCCACACATCTCTGAACGTGGAATCATTTGATGTTGCAGGTCACAAGAAACAAGAAGAGAAGAAGATGAGAATCTGAATGGACTGAGTTGTTGGTTTCGCTGAACTCGGGTCTGGATGTGTTGCGTTGAGGTGAATTCCGCGCCTCTGCTGGGGAAAGGAAAGGCAGCAGCTCTCGTGTGCAGAGTTCAGGGTGCAACGCTTCAAAATTCCAGAAAGTTGACAAGTGAACAACAGTCACTGGAAGAACTGACGCAGCGTTGGTGGGAAATGGAAAATTGTGAGGCGCGGGTTGCTCCGTCGATTTCTCGGAACCTGTTCAAAGGATTGTCCCCCTGGTGTGGTTGCAAAAGCCAGTGAACCAACAACAAAAGCAGTGTGGTGTGCTGAGAGGAAGGAATCTTGGATCTTGCTACAAGCAGCTTCACATTTGGCATTGACTGAGAGTCTGCACAGTTTCTGTTCGTACCGAGGCTTTCCGTCAGTGTAATTTCTGCCGTAAACTTGCAGCTAGTTGGTTTCATGAAGAAGACACAGAGTGTAAATACGGTCACGTCTTAGACTTTCGGTGTAGATAATTCCAAGTGATTAGATTTTAACAATGTTTTCAGATGCAATCGACCGTGATCCATTCACACAATGACTGTAAATCAAACGCACATTGTTGTTCCATTCGTACATGAAGTTTAGTTTTCTTTTTTGGCATGGTTGCTGATTTCTTCAGAGAATTACTGTTCAGTCAGAAATCAGACAGGCCCACGCTCTTGCAGGTGGACGAACCGATGCGATTTCTCACACAAAGATACATTTCTTGTTTCGACCGATAAGGACGAAATTTTTTGGAAGGAAGTCAAAGAAGACTTTCCTTTCCTGTTGCGGGAACTTTCGTTTTGTTTCTGTGCGAAAACAATGCATTTCAGCATGTCGGCCAATATTTTTGTAGAATTCTGGAAAATATTTGGGTGAAAAGTCAGTTCGTTACTGGATTGCTATTGTAACAAATATGTGTGAAGCTCATGTATTTTGAAATAAACGTTGAGCTTTTAGTAAAAAAAATAAAAACCTGTGTGGAACATTTGCGCGCACACATCCGTTGCGACTGCAGTTGGGCGACTCTGGAGCGTCTCCAGCGGCTTCGGAAATGCGAGGAGAGCAGCTCGGATTGCGCAATTCGAATTGATGCAGGACAAGTGAAGACTTGACTTGCGCATTCAGGCGACGCGACTGGCAGTCTTCCTGCTGCTCAATGAAGTATTTTTTTGAGACTGGCCTTCGTTCCGTCTCAAGTATCCGCCAAGCGTTCGTAAGTCTGATCAGTTTCGAAGGAACCAAGCTCTGCAACCATGTACAAGTACGAAGTACCGTACCGTCTCGTGTATAAGACGCACTCATGTATAAGACGCACCCCAAGATTTAGTCTTATTTTCTGGTACCAAAGTTTGTTAAAAATACAGTTAAATCATACTCATGTATAAGACGCATCCCCTCTTTTGATGTTCAATTTTGGGGCAAAAAGTGCGTCTTATACACGAGACGGTACGGTACGAGGCGGTTTTCAAAAGTGTTGATTCCTTCACTCTGACACACAAACGACTGCAAAGTAATGGGAATATGCAAGGAAGTTCTGAGTAAAATAGCAACAGGGAAGGGAAATGATCGCAAAAATTGAAACAAAGCATCGAAAAGGGATGCCAGCGCATCTGAACAGCTGGAAGGATGGCATCACGTGCAGCAATTGCTGAGAGAATTTTACGTGTAATAACTGCAGAGTGACTTTCACAAAACGAACTTGTGACAGATTAGCATCCCCCAAAGATCATTGGCCACTTCCGTGATTTTGTTTTCAAGCGTGTGGTCCCGAAGGGTCGTTACCACACGCTTATTGCAATCACCATCAGTCTGTATGTATGGATGTCTGTGTAAAATGTGACCTACCCAGGGTGGATCAGGGGGTAGGTCACATTGGTTTCAAAATGACCAGTGACCATCACTGAACATTTTAAAAACCAATATGTGACCTAACCCCCCCCCCCACCTCTGCATGTTGGCCACAGATTGGATTTTTCACCTGGGTCACATTGGTTTTTAAGTGTGTGGTCCCAAAGGGTCATTGCCACACACTTAGTGTAATCACCATCAGTCTGCATGTATGTATGTGTAAATTTTGCAGGGGGGTAACTCAATGTGATGAAATTCAGCCAGGATCATTTTTAGGCCATTTTAAGCATTTTTGATTTTTGCCCATGTTGAGTTGGCCAGGCCATGTCAAGTTATTTGGGGGGGGGGGTAACTCAACATAGTGAAATTCAACCAGGATCATTTTTAGCCATTTAAAGCATTTTTCATTTTTTGGCCATATTAAGTTCCCCCCCCCCCTATAACTAAATATAGGCTGGCTGGCTATCTCAACATGGAAATTTTCAAAATTTTCTGAAATGGCCAAAAAATCTTCAGCGTGAATGGCGTAAGACCACACGCTTTTTATGCGTAGCATTTTGTTGAAGTGCTTATTTGGCTTTGTACGGCCGAAGTCTGTTGCAAAGCAATTTAGACTTGCTGCAGGGATGTGTGTATTGTTCTGGCAATGTTCGAGTGTCATTCTTTGTGAGACCCTAATTTTCAGATTGCATAAACGACCCTCACATGCAATGTTATCTCACATGCAATTTAAAAATTTGGGTGGTCAAATATTTAGATGTCATGTGAGACCCACATTTTCAGATTGCAGTGACCCCCATCCCCCAGTCGCACGCAATCTAATGTCTAATGAAAGATGACAACGTCAGTCTGGTGAGTGTTCCATGCTAATAGCCTGCTTGTTGCCTTCTCATGTGGTTGTGCTGCATTGAAAAGCAACAAAGGGATTCTGAAATGTTGTTTTTGGTGTTCTGACTCAAAATGGCTGTCAGAAAGGGACAATATTACACTTTGTCTGCCATCATGAGAGTCTCAATGGTGCAATCTGCAGGGAGCTATTGAGGTCCGGGGGTGATTACAATTAATGCAAGCAGATTTTGTTCTTTTTTATTTTACACATGCCGAAGTACAGAGTAACATTGGGATGTGTTGTGCTATGATGACAGGTACCTGGATGTTGTGAACAGACTCCCCTCCCCCAGTTGCAAAATTTGGGTTCAGGCTCGGGAGCGCCTATGGGACTCACAATATTTCAGGCTTGGTGCGGAGAAATCACCCCCCACGTATGAAAATGGACTTCAGCTCCAGAGCACCAGTTGGGACTTCGGCTCTGGAGCACCAGCTGTTGAAAAGTTGAGACTTGCAAGACCTGGAATCTGGCATGTGGTTCCTGGCTGAAGGGATTACACATGTCACTGAGGCTCTGGAGCACCAGTTGGACTTTGAAACTTTTTGACTTGGTTGGAGCCCCCCTGGTATGAAAATTGACTCAGGCTCTGGACCAGCAGTGGGGACTTTGGCTCTGGAGCACCAGTTTGAACTTGGGAATTTGACTCAGTTGGACATCCTGTGTAAGAAAATAGACTTCCGCTCTGGAGTGCCAGTTGAGACTTTGAAAAATTTTGACTCAGACACCTGCCTCTGTACAAAAATGGACTTCAGTACTGGAGCACCAGTTGGACTTGGAAAATTTTTCGACTAAGGCTCTGTAGCACCAGTAGAACTGAGGCTCTGGGGCGCCAGTTGGACTTAGAAAAATTTCAGCTTTGTCAGACCCCCCACTGGAAATAGAATTTAGCACAAGTTGGACTTGAGAAATTTCAGTCAAAATTGACTTCGAAAAATTTCAGCTTGGATGGACTCCCTCCCCGACAGATAAAACTCATGCTCTGGAGCACAAGTTTGACTTGGAAAAATTTTCAGTCAAAATTGACCTGGAAAAAAGATTAGAAGCCCCGTCCCTGTGGACAGAACTTAGGCTCTGGAACACAAGTTGGACTTGGAAAAAAATTCAGTTGGACCAAGAATGTTCAGTTTGGTGTGTGACTACACTGCCAAGTAATCTTGTTTGTCTTGTGTATTTTTTTCCTTTTCTCCAGTTCCTGTTTCGATTTTTCTGTCAGACAAAGTACTTGAATTTACAGTACTTTCCACGACTTGTTGGCTTGTATTGTCTGAAAGAAGTCTTTCAAGGGGATGTTCTACCAGGGTATTTTTGTCACATATCTTGGGGTAAATTTTTGGTTGTCAACCTTTTATTATTCAGATGCGAAGACTCAGAAAGACAATGAAATATATTTTGTTTGGATAATCAGTGTTAGGTGTGAAACCGCCTGTTTTCACCCGGAATCGAACCTAACTGCCAACCCTGCTTGAAACTGTGGTACAGCTTCACCTGCAAGTGTACCCGAAAATAGTTTGGTTTCTGAAGCTGGCCCATAAGCAGCTTAGGGTTGTTGTATCCTGTATATTCTTATTGATAGAGCTGGTAAATAAATGAACTAGCTGTTTGATGATTCTCTATAATTTGTTTGCTTACTTGTGCTGGTGTAGGAGCACAGTTGCATTGTGAAGAGGTTTGGGGATAAGTTGTGGTGACTGCCAGGTACCTATGGGTATGCCCATTGGTACAGGGCGGAATACCCACACAATATCAGACATGAAAGAACGCCAAAATGGCATTCGTCACTTCTAAATGAACATTGATGATGTATGTATTTTGCACATCCACCAGCACAAAACTGCTCCTGCACAGGACTTTTGCCAGTGTCATTCACGAATGTCAACACAACCTTTTGCATTTTGTTTTCATTTTATTTGTGAGTGGTGCAGAAGCATCAAAAGATACACTAAACCACAGTGGATGCCCAAAAGTCAAAACAAATCCGATTAAATGCAGTCATCCTGTCATCAATGATCTCATTGAAATGCAAAGATGTCAAATGACCTTTTTCAGACCTCAGTTACACCCCAAAAGATTTGTAATTGTGTTTCAATCATGCATGTCAAGATCATAACCATTGCCACAAGAAGCTCTTCCCATAATTTTTACAAAAGTATCACTTTGAGTACACAAGCTGAAAATCAACACTTCTAAAAACTACCCATTGTGATGCAGAATCCCAGTTCCCCCGCGATAGATCTAATTCGTTCAGAGAAGATATACAGACTGTATGCCGCTTTCTGACCGCGCTATTCAGAAAGTGCAGTCATGCGTATCATTAATGGGCATTCTGAGCTTCTGATTGGCTCCTGCTATTG
>JAAUXT010002441.1_pt1 | contig 11575 bp, 12 predicted proteins | sample 7278171 | NCBI WGS metagenome assembly JAAUXT01 (sample SAMN14350112, study PRJNA611818) | marine sediment metagenome | isolation source: surface marine sediment (1.8m) | place: French Polynesia: Moorea | collected 2018-08
CCCCCCCCCCAGCTCCCCCCCGGCCCCCGCCCCCGCACACGCGCCGCGGCACCCCACCCCCACCCCCCGCCCACGCAGCCCGGCACCATTCTAGTGGGGGGGGGGGGTATCCCGGACAATGTCCGAGTTACCCCTAACCCGGACAATGTGCAAGTTGGAATGGAAAATTTTCTTTGGGGGGGGGTATCCCAGATAATGTCCAAGTTACCCCTAACCCGGACAATTTATAGCATTTCTATTGTAATTTTATATGTCATTTTTTCATCATCAGAGCAGAAGAAACAAATGATACCATATGCGACTTGTAGAGTACCCCTAAGGGTGTCTGCACCCACTGTGATTCCAGTCTGTGATCACTGGAACAGGGGTAAAACGGAGGTTTTGCCCGCCCAAGATGGACGGACGGGGATACAGGGGCAAACCAATATCAGACCGCTACCGCGGCTGATAACCAGTTTCCTGACTTGTCCCTCCAGTTTCTCTCCATTCGAAAAAACGTTTGTGTGACATGCCACAAGGCTGTGTCTTCCCCAACACAAAACGAAGAATTCAAGCAAAACCCGAGAAACTTCAAGCAATCACACGAGACTGGAAAAATTTCGTCGTGTTTTGGTGGCGACAACCGAGAACCAGACTTGAGAGAAGCAGGTTTCACAGCGGCACTGTGCCTGGAGCCTGAAAATGAACTTTGTCTCGCAGGTATACTATTGCCTGCACCAGCATTGCACTGATGAGCAATTTCTTTGCCGTGTCTCACGTCTGGAAGCCATGATTGAAGACCATTCCCAGAGTAGATCCACGGAGCATGCTTCGCCAATTCGATAAGCAGACATGTCACACTACTAGAGACGAGCCTGGCGTAGACGCCGTCGTGCTCAACGCAACCTCAGGGCCAATTCGTGGCGTTCGCAGAGTTCGTACTTCGTCGCCCTGTCGTTCCCCTTCTTAGAACACAACACACTTCAGGTAAGGTATTCCTCGCTTTTCCCCCAATTTCGCATCTTTTCTGGAGCAAAGCCACCGTGATCTGCTCTCCAAGTGACATTTGGATGTGGAGCAAACTTTTGGAAAACGGCCTCTTTGTGCGCTGAGGTCCGCCCATGCTTCAAGAGCCCTTCGCACGCACAGGTCAAGATGACACAAAACGACAGCCCAAGCAAATCTCGCTCGATGCATAATGCAACAGGTTCGTCCGAGGAGTTCAAGAGGCCCAATCTGCTGCCGTTTTTGCTCTTAGCGCACAGTGACACATCACTGTCCGTTTGCTCAGACCCGGGGGCAGCAGTCGGAGCTGGGACACGAAGGAGACACAGACCTTTGCTTTTGTTTCCACCTGAACAGGAACAGAGTCGCACTAACACTGACGACCGATTTCAGACAGAATCCCTCGGAGCGCGGGTCCCACAACAGATCTCCTACCATCACAGCGTCCGCGCGTTTTGCAGGCGATTTCACAAAGAATGGTGCAACAACGCGCATCCAAATCTAAATTGACCCCAATGGGGCGCAATATTTGCCGCAGGGAGAAGGCGCTTTCATAGAACCTTGCTATCAAGAAATTTCGTTGGCCTTTTCCACCAACGACAACAACAATTTGACATGATGGTGAGGCAAGTCTCGCCACGGATAAAGCAACCAAACAGTTTCTTGATGCTGAAAATTTTGTAGACATTGGAGTCAATGGTGACCTCACTCCGTAGCACCAAGATTTTGACGAAAGAAACAAATCGAACCACAAAACGAGTATGAAACCACCCAAACAGTGCACACGGAAATGGTTTCTTGTTGCTGAAAACTTGCGACCAAAGGTGTCAATGGTGACCTCATTCCTCAGCGTCAAAACCTTTGACGGAAGGCAGAAAACGCAGCTCTATGAAAGCGCCTTGTCAGAGAGCTGCTGCCGCTGTCGAGTCGCAGACAACAGGAAATCATTAGTGCATCATCGCGAGTCGTTAGCAATTCGCTCGTGACGTCTCGGCCGCAGCGCTCTGTGCTCGTTACCGCTGTGAGCTCTGCGAGCGACCCACGTGACGCGGCCACGGCTCCGAAAGACGTCAGCAGCTCCTGCGCGGAAAACACGAGGCACGACCCGTGACCACGGCCCGTGTGGTCTTCTGTCACCCAAAGTATCATCGGGGAAGAGATTCATTACGCTCAGGCTGCGGACACACACAGTGCACCTGACTGTCACTTTGACCCTGAACGACCCGCCGTTGCAGTGTGTCACTGACAGTAGAAGGAACAGAGGCGATGCAATGATAAGATTTTCAAAGGAGTGCGGACACACCAAATGGCTTCTGTCTGTCTTTGGAGCCTTGAAGAGGCAAAGTGTGCAATTTCTGATTGGGTCCCGTCTTTGACCTTCAGACGGAATGTCATCCTTGGTGTGCGTGTGTGGTTTCTCGGAAGCACGCACACACGGATTGCTCTGGTGTGTGGCTCACCACAACCAGGTTGACTGTCAAGCAATCACAGAGACAAAATTGATTGCTTGAAGTCCTGACCTGCAAACTTGTGTAAAGTTGAGAACTTGATAGCTTCATGTGCTCACAAAAAGTGTGGAACAGCGCAGGTTTGCGAAAACCAAGGAGACCAGGTCAGAATTTTTTGGACAAAAACAAAATAATTACTTTTCTTTTCTTTGTTGTTTGAACCACACACAGACAACAAAGGTTGCAGTTTTTATCCAGAATTAGCTGTGAGATTAGACATCTACTCTTTTGTTTTGACAATGAATGGGTCCAACTCTGTGTGACAGCAATCAGTGTCCAATTTTTGTTTTATTTGATTGATCATTGTGTCTGATGTTCTCAATTTTGAAGGAATTTCAACAAAATTTGTGTCCTGATCTTGGTTATTTGGGGGGATGTCTCTTGCTCTGTTTCTTCGGAGGCTGGTTCTTCCCGAAAACATTGAATTTTCACTCTTTTTTCAAAGAAAGACACAGGTGAATCAAGTCTGTCAGTCTTTCAGGCGCCCTTGTTTCCTCTCGCATGCACTCATGGTTGCTGTTGAGTACAACTCATACAGCAGAAATAACGGTTTCATTTTGCGGTTGAACCTCCAGGTGCGTGTGTAGTTGTTTGTTGCTCCTGTGAGTGACTGAGTCCGAACCCAGTCCAGCGTCTTGTGCGCACGTCGAAGCGGCGCGGCGGTCTGAGAGCGCAGCCTCCTCTCCCCCTTGTTCCCACTCATTACTCCCACTAATCACCTTCATTTGCCCGCCATGTTCAAACCTAATTGCTTCACGTCGGCAAACAGGGAGGTTTTATCCTTTTCGTCTTCCCCCGAGTCCTTTGATCTGCGAGCGCTAATGTTGCCAAAGCTTCAGTGCTCACATTCCTTTTTCAAAGCTCAGGCTCCTGTGGACTAGAGTTCTACTTTCGTCAAAAAGCTGCTTGCGCCCATCGACACACGAACCTGCACGGGGTATTTGTGGCCACTGAACTTGATTCCTGTTCTTGTGGAAAATTCCATTTGAAGTCAGTGTTTCACCCGCTGGGGACAACAACCTGTGAAAACGCGGTTTCAAACGCGTCACACAATGCGGCTTTTCAGTGCCACTGCACTCCCACTCACTGCACTGACCCCTTGCTCAGACGACACGAACTGCAGACAGGCAGACAGCGGTTTCGCTGGCAACACGTGCCTGGACCTGACACAGGAAGCACCTGCTCCTCAACCTGTGTCGTCCGCCGGGGACATCACGTCTCACATCGCGTCTCATGTGACTCGCCGGATGCTGCTGAGCCGCCAGTGCACCTGGTTCAGGAGCCTGTTGTTCTCAAACAACCAACGACCACACACCGGGAGCAAAGTTTGTCCTTCCTTGCATCAAACGACCACAGCTGATGTAAAAATGATCTTGGTCGAAAAACAGAGGTGATCATTTCCAGCCCGGCAGAGCTGAATCTGTCTGTCCCGACTTGTTGGGAGTGAAGCACACGACAGTGCACTGGAACCGACCGACAGTTGCTACAACCTTTCTACTGGCGTTCCCCATTTTGTACCTCTGAGTTCGTTGCGAAACGAACTCAACTTCGCTGCTTTTCTGCCCCCCCCAACCCGGGCAAAGACACTTGAGTGAAGTTGAGTTTGTCTTTGCAAATTAAACTGAGTAGAAAAAAAGGTTTCTTTTATCAGCAGCTTTTCAAATGAGCAGAGGAATGGTCCAACTGAGGATTGGAATCAAGTGATATTGATGCCAAACGAATATTCCACGTGTGTTTAGTATTGGCCGCATGAAACTTTGTTGGTTTTAACGAATGAGTGAATATGGTAACATTTACCAGTCATCAAGTGTGTACTACTATCTGACTCAAAAAACTCTCTGAAATGTGTCCTTCATCTGTTTGACAGCCGACCCATTCCATATCTTTTGGTCACTCTCATGTCGAATCCGCCAAGTGCTGGGAACTAATTTCATACAAATGGTCAGTGTGATATGATGATCATTGGTTTCACCAAACCGATGATTGTTGTCGGAAATTTGGATGGCACGCGGCTGATTTCTACGATGTAGTATTGTTCCCTCCTGAGACAATGTGCCCATCTGTACAACAAGTGGGCATCGCACCGAGTTATTCCGAACTGGGTCGAGTCAAATCGCCTTTTCAAATCAAAGCGAAAACAACGGATATGGAGGAAACGCGATTCGTATTCATTCAGCGCGACTTGAGGTTGGCGGCCAGTCCCCACCGTACGGGCTCACCTCACGACCCAACAGTGGCGCCCCCAATCCACCTGACGGTGGAAACACCCTTGCTGTACCTTCTGGAGGTGCATGTTCTTGGTGAGCGTCTCCTCGAGCATGTGCTGCAGTTTGCGGTTGATCTCGCGCGAGTTCTCGTCGCTCTTGTCCTTGACGAAGTCCATGACTCGCTTGAGACTCATCTTGTTGTCCTGCGGCGTGTTCACCGGGTGCGCTGAAAACAAAACTCTAGAGTATTGTCGCTGTCGAAGTGTGAAAAGGTACCTTCAGTCAAAAGTGCACAAGACCCTTTTCACTCTGCAGTCGTCCGTGTGACAAGGCACCTTCAAATGTGGAAAGGTACCTTGGCACTTTTCATATGGACAATTGCAGAATCAAGGTGTTTTGTTCCCTTTGAGAATGGAACCTTCTGACTCGCCAACATGGCCTCGTTCATGCTTTGTTCTCTGACCCATCAACGGTTTCTGAGGTTCTGTGCAATGACAGGGACGGTGGGAGAACACGGGGGACTCACTGGTGCGGGAGCCCATGCTGTAGTGAGTGATGATGGCCTGTTTCTTCAGCAGATCGTCCGCCATCGCCATGTTACTGGCCTCCAGGTGAATCACCTGAAATAAGTGGTGCAGACGTCGAATACTCGGGAGCCACGTTGCGTCACACAATCAGAAAATGACGCTGAAGATCAGGTGCAAAAGAGTCATGACCGCAGCACCTCTCAACAAAACTCTGAAGTACTTCCTTGGGAAACTTCTCTTGGATGCACATGTCAAACACAGACACACACACACACACACACACACACACACACCTTTTCCTCGAGGGTCCACTTCTCCTGCTGCAGCGCGGCGAGCCTCGTCACGAGGTCCTCGTTCTCGCGCTCCAGCACGGCCGAGGGCGCCACCTCCGAGTCGGGGCTCAGACTCGTCGTGTCGCCGCTGTTGACGCTGTTGCCGCGCCCCATGCCGCTCCACGACGACACCGAGCTGCGCAGAAACCACACCACGGGTCACACAGGAAACGAGGACGGCCGAAAGCGCCACATCCAAGGACAAGCACAACTGTTACACGATTCAGATGCATACATCAAACTCTTCCCAACTGCCAAACAAGGGACAGAGACCAGGGCCCGAAAACGGTTGGACTTGGGAGCTTCAGGGCTTTCACGATACACACCTCGCATCTCCTCTGTTGCCGTCCGTGTGCTCCGGTCCCTTGAACAGATCTTCCACGGCTACAAAAAAAAAAAGTTCACAATAAACCAACTCTGCTGGAGAATTCAGTGGTTTGTCAAACCGAAGTTTTCCCTTTGGGTACTTGCTCCGACCTCCTCCGACCTCATCAATTGCTTTTGTGATCTGTTCCCCATCACTCCAAGAAACGATACAGCCGACTTTTTTTTATCCCCGGCAGGTCGGTTGGCAGAGCGCGACGCACCCTTCTTCTCGTCGGACAACAGCTCCTGCAGGCGCTCCTGCAGCTTCTCGGCGCGCTTCCGCTCCTGCTGCAGCTGCCGCTTCAGGTCCTTCAACTGCAACACACGGGAATCTCAACACACGGGTGGCGCCACCGCCGGTTCGTACCACGGGTCGGGCCCACATCGCTGTAGACGCGACGTCTCACACAACCTGTTCTCTCCACATCTCAATCTCGTCACCTGGTTGAACCTGGTTGAACAAAGTTGACGGAGAACAACGGTTCTGGGGTCGCCATAAAGCTTGACAACTCACCATGGAGGCGCCTTTCTTCTCGTGAATCTTCTTGGCGTCAATACCGTCCTTGATTTCCTGCAAAATAAAGTTGTTCGGGCCAATTACAGTCCTGCCGACGTAAAGTCACTCATCACAACAAGGGATGCAGCACAAGAGGTCAAGCATCAATTCGTCCTGTTGTGGTGGAACGTGTTCCCGACCTGTTTGAGTTTCTCTATCCGCTCGGACAGCAATTCTTTCTCCTTCTCCACAACCGCCGATGAACTTTCAATTTTCTGCAAGCAGAAATTTGCTGTGTCAGCGAAAGGCAACGTCAATGGGATCGACAAACTGCACTCAATAAAAACTTGTCTTTGTTTCTCCGTGACATCTGACTCGTCTGTCGAACAGAAGGAACGAACTTGAGGACCCGACGAAACAACGACGCGTCCCTCTCGGCACAGTTACCTCGATCTCCAAGATGTGATCGTTCTTCAGCTGGTTGATTTCTTCCTGATGCAGCTGCTCTTTGCTTTCCAGGTCAGTTTCAAACGAAGCCTTCGTCGACTGCAGACTCTCCTGCAAATCGGCTCAAACTTTCACACATCACAACTCCTTTTTCTCTGCTAGTTTGACAGCCGACCCATTCCATATCTCTTGGTCACTCTCATGTCCAGTTCCCACACGTGGGGTTCGAATCCGCCACTGCGAACTAATTTTGTCGACGACCCCAGGCAAGCCTGGGATGTCACTCTCCGTACCTTATTGGAACACGAAATTACGCAACAATTCAACACTGAGGGGAATCCCTCGCTCGCTCGCGGGTCCGATTCTGACCTCGGTCTCGTTGAGTCGGCGCTCGAGCCAGCCCTTGGTGTTCTCGAGGCCGGACAGCTTCGTCTGCAGCTCGTCCACCTCGGCCCTGAGCGGCTCCAGCTCCGACACGCTCAGCTGCAATCACAGCGCAGAATCACTCAAGGGCCTGGTCACGTGTTTCTAAGTTTGGATGGGTGGGAAAGCGTGGGCGTTGGATCACACACATTCAGACGCACAGAAGTACAGGTGAAATCCAGACTGCGGATAGACTTATGACGTGGGCAAGGAAAGGACTAAACCAGGTGAAGGTGGCGATGCGCGCAGTGTGATTGTCGCCCCACAGACCAACCTGGTTCACACTGACGAACACAAATGCACGGCGGAGCGCATGACATTTTGCACAGAGTATCCAATGTGACACACTCCGCAGAACAATGGAAGCGAATGCGAAGTCACTAATTTAAGTGCAACACAGTGGTGCCGCGTTGACGATGGCTCGCTCGATTGCTTGCTTGCTTGCTTGCTCACTCCCTCACTCACTCACTCACTCACTCACTCACTCTCTCTCTCTCACTCACTCGCTCACTCACTCACTCACTCACGTTTAGCTGGTCGATCTCGGCGCTGAGCTCGCTCAGTTTGGAGGAGTGCGTCTCGTCGCGCTGCTTGATGCTCTCGCGGTGCTGGTCGCTCTCCGTCTGGTACTTGATGGCCAGCTCGTCCAGTAGGTTCTTCCGCTTCTCAGCCACCTGCAGACTTGCTCAAATTTCATCTCCACCCCTGTCCTCTCCAAGAGTCTGGCTCCTATTTTGCCGGAGTTTTGCCAACAAACAGCAAAAGATGTTCCACGCCGCAAAAGATCAGGACATGCATCAGAAGCCATCGGCATGGAGAAACACTGACCAGCAATGGACCCAAGTTGTCTGGGGCCTGTTCCCCTCACCTTGTTGGCCTCCTGCAGCTGCTGAATGGTTCGGTCCCTGTCCTGCTGTAAGTCGTGTAGCTGCTCCAGAGTCACCTGATTGGCTCGCTGGCTCTCCTGCACACACGAAGCAAATCAAACACATGACTATAGCAAATCAGGCACCAGTTATGCGCGTGTTGTCTCCCGGGCCTTGGATTCAAGGGCAAGATCACAAGAGGTGTTCAGAAGTTCTTGCTTCTGTTGGACATTGTTCTGCATTTCTCCCCACGAGTACCAATCGACACGAAGACACAAAATAAAGACAGCAGACAAGAGTTTTCACAATTCTGCACCAAGAGACCCCAGTTGGTCCAAAAGCACTTTCAGTTGCACCAACTAGCAAGTCCAGTGGTGCATTGTTTCAACAGCACCGTCTGATCGACTGAGCAACTGTTGTCCATCTATCTGCCTCATAATCTCCATAGAGGCCCCAGGAGGGGCTGTCGCGTATCACCTGCAGCTGGGTGTGGAGGTCGTCGGTGCGCTGCCGCGCGGCGTCCAGGTCTGCGCGCACGTCGTCGAGCTGCGCGGCGCTGCGCGCGTTCTGCTCGTGCAGCTGCTGCTGGGTCACGGCCGACGCCGCGTCCACCTGCCGACACAGCTTCGACTATTTCAGCTGTTTCGTGACAAGGTTCGAAAGGATGGAGTGACACAACCTTCGCAAAAAAAATTCTGTTGTCATTTTCGTGCACAGGGGAAGAATCTTGGTGCCCCGTGGGTTGGGGTGGTCGACTTGGTTTGACTCTTTTCACATTTCATGGATTCCCTTCCAGAGACAAATTGGGAGCTCAAGTACTGACCCTGCTTTGCAGCTGACCGATCAGGTTCTCAAGACGATCAATTTTCTGACTAGATTCTTGGCTCTGCTCCTCAAGTCCCTGCAAAATATTCAGTCGGAACTGACACCACAGTCGACAGGGGAACTACAAGTTGCTACAATAATCTCAAGCATCAAACAGATTTGAAGGCACGCAAATCTGGCAACAAGAAGGCTACGCCTAAAAAGCGTGTGGTCCACATACAGACATGCACATACAGACTGATGGTGATTACACCAAGCGTGTGGTTACACCCTTCGGGACCACACGCTTGAAAAAATACCCGACATGTTTCCTTCTCTGGGTCCTCCTTTCACCCTTGAATGCTCTGAATAACCTCCCACAGCGCCATCATACATATACTCAGGCCTCAGCTTCAAGCCCTTGCTTTCACTTCGACCCCTGAGATATAATTTGGCGCTTTCTGGCACAGAGCAAAAAGCGGCGTTGTGCGCGTCGGGGAGCACGACGCCGCTGGGCGGCGCACCTGTTTGGCGGCGTCGACCTCGGCCTGCAGACGGCGGTTCTCCTCGGTGAGCGCCACGAACTCGCGCTCCTTGGACGAGGTGACGTCGCCGAGCCGCCCGCTCAGGTCCGAGTACATGGTCTCCTTCTCCTCCTGCAGCTGCACCAGACTCGCCTGCTTCCGCTTCAACTTATCGCTCACCTGAAGCATGGAATGAATGAATGAATGAATGAATGAATGAATGAATGAATGAAAAGGGTCTGTTTGGTGATTTTTGAGGTTGTTTCCCGACTGTATACACCGCGGAGGCGGGGCATGCTCACCTTGTCGATTTCTTGTTGCAAGCTAGCGATTTGTTCTTTCGAAGATTTCTGAAAGTGAAGACAACTGGTATGTAACGAGCTCGTTGTGAAAGTGATTTTGTTCTCAGTTTCTGTCACAAAATCTGCCGTCCATCGTGAAACAAAATTGTCCACCAATGTCGTAAGACTTGACTGGCTATCAACTCACCTCGAGACTTTTCAGCTGTTCTTTGATCATTTTCTTTTCTTCCTTTTCAGTGTCCAAACTCAGCCGAACTTCTGAAATGGAAAGTGGAATCCCGTCGTCAAACTCCAGTCCTCTCCCAGGGACACTGTCTCGAACGATGTCAGAGGAAGACACCACAGTTTCAGTTCGTGCACGTGTCCGCAGCCGGTACGTCTACTGACCGTTGAGCTGTTTGAGCAGCTCGTCTTCTCGCTGCTGCTGCTGCTGCTGACTCTTCGCTTCGGGTCTGACTAGATTCACGTTGTCATTGTCTGAAAGACAATTGTTTCTGACTTGGTCTGGTCTCGGCTCTGAGCAAAACTAGATTTGAAAATTTCACCAAATTTCTTTTTTGCATCTCCCAACTGTAACCAGCATAGATTCTCACAAGAAAGAACTTAGCACACGACGGCACAACACGACACAGCGGACCACTTGCACGCAGTTTGCTCTTCTGCCCACACTCGAGTGTGTACCTTGCGAGGGACAGTGACTAGCACCATGGGATGTCTGAGTATTTGCAGGCTGGTCATCACCAGAGGCTGCAGGCTGCTGCCGCCGGCTTGGGCCCCGGGACTCTGAGCGCGACGCTGAAGAAAGTCACAAGCGGCATCACGTTCTGCGCACGACCAGTCAAGCACATCACGGCCACTGACGCAGTTTTGACAAACAAGCATCACGCACACAAAGCAATTGCAAATCTGGCATCGAAGATACACAAGGTCTGAAACAAAACCATGCTCATGCAGCCATACACAGAGCGTGGCATTCAGAAATCCTGCAATGCAACGAAACAGCCAACGGTCTATTTCTGTTGTTTCCATACCTATGTCGCTCTGGTCACTACGGTCTCCATCTCCGGCCAACTCCGGGTCCGACTGCCCTTCAATCTTCCTCTCCAGCCTGAAAATATCACCAACAAATTCTGAATCCACATTCTTAACAAGGCTGCCGCTGCTGTTTACTCTCTACAATTCCGATAAATCACGAGAGGGACATTTTCAACCGAGAGGATCCAAGGGAACATCTGAGAATCGGAGCAAGTCAAGTGCTCTCAGATCCTCGAATCGAGAACGCTCTGATGACCAGGAGAGTTGTTTTCGATGTTGATATTTCTGCGAAACCAAACCACCAGGGGTCGTGTGCGCGTGAGAAACTCACTCGTTGTCGCCGACGGGCGTGCCGCGCTTGCCGGAGAGGCGGACGCACTGCGCCTCGAGCTCGGACACGGTGTGCCGCAGGCCCCGCAGCTCCTCCTCGTGCCGCTCCTGCGAAGCTGCAACCGCACGCACACACTCGCACCAAGCTCCCTCACAACAATCTGTTCCAACCACGTGGCTCAATTTGTCATTTTCCCCGCAAACTTTTGTGAATCACCCAAGGTTGACGCTCTCTCTCCCCCCCCCCCCCCCAAAAAAATAGCTCCATGGAGCTCGCGGTGATTTGAGGAAATTTCAGTTGCTCTGATTTGGCTTGCTCTGATTTAGCTTGCTCTGATTTGGGTCACTCAGATTTGGCTTGCTCTGATTTGGGTCACTCTGATTTGGCTCACTCTGATTTGGGTCACTCTGATTTGGCTCGCTC
>JAAUXT010069179.1_pt1 | contig 11575 bp, 15 predicted proteins | sample 7278171 | NCBI WGS metagenome assembly JAAUXT01 (sample SAMN14350112, study PRJNA611818) | marine sediment metagenome | isolation source: surface marine sediment (1.8m) | place: French Polynesia: Moorea | collected 2018-08
CACCCCCCCCCCCCCCCCCCCCCCCCCCCCCCCCCCCCCCCCCCCCCCCCCCCCCCCCCCCCCCCCCCCCCCCCCCCCGCCCCCCCAAACACTACAAAGCCAAGGTCAAGGTCAAGATGCCACCGACCAACACACCGTGTGCGGGGGGGGGGGTTATATGGGTGCATTGCAGGGGCAAATACAGTAGTGCGCACGCAATGCTGTGCTCAAGTGCTCTGCAAAATGCTCCAAAAGTCAGGTTAATCGAACGAGGCGTGACTGCGCATGCGCCGTGAGCTCTCTCCTCATTGGGCGGTCCCAACTCGGCGTTTCTCGTGGTGCATCGGGTTCTGGGCGTGTTCGAGTTTCGCGTCGAGCGAGCGAACCGCGGTACGCCCGACGCGCACAAATCGAACACGCACTGATGGAAATTTCCGTAGCCTTTTCACACAGTGAAACAAACAAGAACACTTAACCGCAACGAACAGCGCTACAGATTCAGGCGAATAGAACCCAGGATCGAGAGCGAACCAAAGACAACTTCGACTTTCATACACGTACGCACAGGAAATATGGTCCACGAAAATAGTGAAAATAAAAGAGTTCCAAGAGGAGAGAACGAGCAGCATGGATTCGCAAAATATGCACAAAATAACAATTCAGCACGATACCTGGTTAAAGGGACAAATAAAGAGAGATCAACTTGTTGAAATGATGTGAGAACCAAAAGGTGGCGAAGCGGAGTGCACGCAAGCGGACGACGACGCCTTCACACAGACACTGCCCTTCGTTCACACCGGGTACAGGGTACGCCAACTCACACACGTCACACGCGTTTGACACTCACAACCGGAAGTGACCTGAGCGCTTCACTATGATCTGCGTCACGTGATGCAGCGACACATCACGTGTCCGGTGCGAACGACAGGATGGGCCGTCCGTTTTGGGGGCGATCGTCCCGGCTCGCGACACACTCGACTTGGCGCAGGAACGCCACGAACGCTCGGGCGGGTGCAAAGCGAACCACACGACACAAGTGCACGATGATGGGTGAGCTGAGGGCGCGCGGAACCGTTCCGAATGCGAGGCCAGTCGCGCACTGGAGAAGTCACGCGTTGCGTCGCAACAGTGACGTTCTGGGACGCGACGCGTGACGTCACCAGTGCGGCGTCAATTTGAACACCGCCCGCTCTCAACACACCAGCAAAACTGATGACGACCATGAATACGAAAACAACACACACAACCAAGTCAAAAACTTGTGACGAAAAGGGTGGAACTGAAGACGACGGAACCACAACATGAAGGAGCAACCACACGGCCTGAAGAGGGCGGCACACCACGTGATGGCGCCACTTACTGTGAACAAGTTGCTGCGTCGCCGGTTTTTCCGACTTTGCGTCGGGGTTGAGCTTGGCGTGGGCAAGTCTTTACTATCTGGAGGTTTATCCTAAAATAAACATGAAAAACTCTTCTACAGTCACCATGGCGACATGCAAATGAAAAGGTTAGCCATCCAATCAGCAGCGCGCATTCAGGGCAGCGGACACCACCAGCCAATGACACAGCGCGACACACGAAGCGGGACGCAGCGACGACCAATCGGCGCCGTCGCTCGGGACACGGACAGGAAGCGGCTCTGTGATTGGCTCACAGTTCTCTGAGCCTCGTTCCGGGATGTAAGCACGAGTTTGCGGCTACATGCAGCGTTCCTTTCGTGTCACGCCAGTTTTGCACGCAAATGCAGCACACCTCGAGGATATCATGCCTGTAGACAGGGTGGTGGCAGTGAAACTACCTCCTTCCTCTGCGATACCATTCATACCCACAGTTCTCCTTGACTCTCATTCAGATCTGAATCTACTTTACTTCTCTCCTGCTGCGAGTAGCTGTGAGTTTTGCAAGGCTCAAGGCGCCACATTCACACCTTTCTTTCACTCGCTCTCCTGTACAGAACGCGCGATAGGCAATTTAGCTTTGTGACTGTTCTCCAACGTGTATGCACAGCTTTCGTGAGACAAATTCTCTGTGCGAAAAATACACTGGTGACAGGATTTTCACAGACTCACTTACAGCAGCAAAGCAGAATTTCACACTGGGTATTTTCAACGGTAGAATAAGCGCAATCGTGGACACGCGAAATGTAGCAGCAGTGATCAAAATCACAGCATTTTCTCAGTGAAGGCAACAGACCAACAGAGGAAGAAAACGAACATGAACGGCGATATGTCACGTGCTGAAACTCAGAGCGAGGCTGGCAGTACACACGGAGGATCTCAAAAGTATTTTAATTGATTAACTGTCTGAAAGAAAACAAAGGCAAAGTTAGTGACACTCTACACAAGGTGTTCATCATTCAAACCAACGGCTCATTCACTGACAGACCCTCTCCTGCCATGCTTCACTATCTCCTAATTAGGTCAAGGTCGCGCTACAGGTCAACGAGTTCAAGGTGCAATTAATCAATAATTAACAATTCAAACGATCACCATTCCACAGAACTTAGCGAGGAGAGATAAATATCGGAACAAGAACCAATTCATTGGAAAGAATTTGGCTTGAAAACAAGAACAGGCACCGCCAGAGCGATCAAAAAAATAGGTCAGGAAAAAATTGCTCAAAAAGTCCTTTCTTCCCTCACCAAGTTCTGTGAAACCCAGATCCAGGTGCATTGATTTGAAAAACACACACAAAGCCACTCCTCCAGCTTTGCATGTAAGAAACACAACTCAATAAGGACAAACAAACTGGTGGCTAGCAGCATCTCATTGGCTGAGCATCGCCGTGCACGTGTCCAATCAGAAGAGACTTACGACAATGAGGCTGAGGCGATAGCGAGGCTGCTGCTCCTGTTTCCGGGTCATGAGCGGGGTCATGCCTCCGCTGCCTCGTTCTGGACTCTGGTCCTGCAAGCCAACGCACGCGTCGCGTCACAACAAGCAGACAGACCCGACTCCCTCATCACGTGGCCTGAACACGTGGTCTGATCACGTGAGCACAAGATGGATGGTCATTGATGAAAGAACTTGCGATCTTTTTGTGATGACAAAGGAGATTTTACAGTGTGATACGTCGGCCTGAAACTCAAGTGAAACGTTAACTGTAGTTTTGGGGAAGAGATGCGGTGGGAAAGTCACACAACTGGAAACTATGAGCAGTGAAAAGAGTGACATGGCCACACACATGTGCAGAATTCACAAGCAATGGGGAAGACCATACGAATCCTTGTAGCGCGGACCCGCTGGGGAGGGGGCGGGCCCGATCCCAATTTGCCCCCCCCTCTAATTTCACAGCGCAGTCGCAGTGCCCCACTGACCTCACCCAGGATCCGCCCCACCGTGGCCTGCTCGCATCACAGCTTTGTATGGTCTTCACACAATTCACACTGCACAGTGACAGTTCGCTGCAACATGCAGTGTGTGGGGCATGTACTCTTTCCATTGCGCAGACAAGTCGCGCAACACGAGAACACCCCACGTGTTCCCGTGTTGTGCTGAGGAGAGAGAGACTCGGCACATCCGGTCACTGCTGCCTCTCTGAGCTGAACCAAGGGGCGCAGGAGCGACTGCAGACGCACAAACGGACACAAGTGATGAACACGCGTCACACATGATGCATTGATGCATCCAGAGTGGTGGTTTCCAAACGTTACCTTGGGGAACTTGACCTCATGCTTTTCCACATTATATCTACGCACTGAGTTTACTGTGCACGCGTCACCAGAGGGCACTCGTGTCGGGGACACACACGGGAGGGATTCACGTCTGGATGCATCAACGGAAGCAAAACAACCAACACGAGGGCAGCCCGCGACACACAGGTTCCCCAGGCAACGCCGCATCGCAACCGCAGCTTGAGTGATGTGGTGGTGTCAAGTTTGGCTCAACGGCAATCTTTTGTGAAAAGCTGGTGAATTTTTCACACGCGAATTCTTCGCAAAGTGTGTTTTGTGGGGCAGGTTGGACCAATCTCCAGCAATTTGTTCCTGTCTTTGATCACGTGCAACACTGCTCAAGTTGTGGCCTGTTTCGTTGCGGCCCTGCCTGTGTGGGCGCTGTGTGTGTGGGGGCGGGACGGCGCGGGGCGGGGGCGGCGCACCCTGCGGCGGGGGGAGGGGAGCACGGCGGCGGCGGCGGCGCTGGCGGCGGCGGCGGTCCCGTGGCGCCGCAGCGGCTCTGGCGTACTCAGCAGCGCGTTCAGCGTCCGCTCCAGCGTCTGCAACGAAGACGCGACGCCGCCGCGTGAAACACGGGAGGAACGTAGCGACGCCACACCTCACGTGACGTGACGTGGGTGACGTCAACGAGACGCACCACGTGACGCCACCAGTGACACGTGACCTGAACTGCTGATTTCACAACGTGACGTCACATACAGATGTCGCCACAATGAAATAAAGAAATTCGCAATTTGCAAAATCGAACGAGCCCAACCTGGAAAATCTCAATAAAATCTCTGGTTCTGCAAGCGAGACACAATGAATTCCTTGAAGACACAAAGACTGACACAGGTGCGACAACCAGGCCTGAAAACATGTGCTGCAGGGTGTCCATACACAACACACACACGCGTCTCGACGCCACAGCACAGCAAAGCAACGCACCCTGTTGCGTGGGGACAGCGAAAGAACACACACTCCAAAGCGAGGCTGTGACACGACAACAAACGCGGGACGCAACGCGACGATGACGTCGCTTGTCACGTGACTTGTCAAAGCTGAAGCGAAACGCTACGAGCTTCGCAAAGCAAACCGCTGTGAAGCAGCAACTGTGCGCAAGAACTTCTGATCGGACCGGGACTACTTTTTCTGTCTGTCGTCAGGGAAACCTGAGCGCATTTATCTTCAGCAGCCAGACGCGTCAGGTTGTGAGACGGAAACTGTTAGTGTTTTCCCCAAACCGAAAAAGTCCCTCTCATTGTTTTAGTACGTCTGCATTGTAGACAGAAACACCGCTCGTGTCACACTCAGTATGAACGTGTGACAAGTGAGTATCACATGAGAGTCCATCAGGAATAGTTGGGACTGTCGGAACCCAGACACCAGACTGTAGAAATGCGTGACTACACACCAACTCTTTTCTTTTGGTTAAAACTCGAACAAAAGAAGAGATTGAAAAAAAGACAACTTGGGCCAATGAGGAGCAGTTCCAGATGTAAACAAGGCTTGGTTGCTGTGGCAACGCTCAGCAACCAAACTCAGCACATAGCAACCCTTAATCCTCAGTTAAGACGTGGATTAACGTGAAGGTGTTTCACACTGGACCCCGGCCGCCCAGGGTCCGCGTGAACAACGCAGGGCACACCTCCAACCTTACAAGTGCTTCTCTACAGACGAGAAAACCCGTGAGTTTAGTTGTAAAAAGCCTTCGCCATTGGTCAGCTGGTCAGGCACAGAAGACCAATCAACGCTGAGGACACTTACACTGATGAAATTTTTGTTTTTGTTTTTGCGGCTCAGGATGGGGGTGGAGGTGGGGGTGGGGAGCTCCACCCCCCGCGGGTCGCGGTCCCCGTTTTGGCTGACTCGGTGTAAAATTGCGGCTCCCTAGAAAAACGGGCACAAATAAAACGAACGCACAAAACGCAAAACACGCAGCACCGACCAACATGCATTGCTCCAACGAGTGTTTCACACAGAACTGATATTTACATTGCACGAGGCGGCGGGGGGGGGTGGAATCCAGGATGGGGGGGGGTGCGGGGTGAGGGGTGCGATTCAAACCGTCAAGATTTGATTTGTACAGAAACGGATTTCGGGGATGAATTTATAATTTTCTGTGATGGAGGGGGCGGCGGTGGTGGCTGCCCCCCCCCCCCTGAAACTCATGTGTGAAAGGCTGAACTTTGCGGCGAAGTTTGTTCGTATGAAACACTCGATCCCGTAGCTAAGGACAACCGAATCAAAACGCATGCGCAGACGACGTCGTTACGGCTATTTGCGAAACAAACCGAGGAGAACGCCACGTAAGCGGAAGAGGCCGCACGTTTCTGTCGTTAGTTTCTTATCGCAACTCCGTTTGAGGTGTTAGTGGGGAATCTAACTTCTCTCCCTGCGCACTTCTTTTGAAGAATCACGCCTTTCTTTTACCAACCAAACCAAGACCCTTTCTCCCTCTCACTTTGGAAGACTATTTTTGCACTGCAAACTGTCACTTTCACCACAGGTACTCAAGGGCTTCAAAACTAAGGATTTCATCGAAATTTCTCACAAAATTTGCATCTGTACACTTCCCCTAGACTTTCTCTACACGAAACGCAGTTCTAACAGGAACCTCTCTCTTGGAAGCAAAACAGAAGAAAGGAAGGCACCCAGTCAGGGCGACTTACACTGAACGAATTGGACTTGGTGACGCCCTTGGTGCTTTTATTCCGTCGCGACGCCACTGGCGTTGACGTCGGCGTCGGGTAATGGTCCCGGAAATCAAGGGCTATTTGCTGTAAGGCGGCCGCCATCTAGTGAGCGATAATACAACAACACAAAATAAACAAGAGAACTGAACATAATGACACCTGCTCCGAATCTCCCGAACCCGCACATATAAGCAGCGCTTCAGAGAAAGAAACATTTTTGTCCAAGAGAAACAAACGAACAAAACCTTGGGAAACAAAAAAGAACAAAAATGAAATTTTGAGAAAAGAAATTTGGAAGTACAGAAACCAAAATAAGGCAGACCAAAAGAAACAGATTTCGAACAGTCGAATACGTGAAGGACTTGCAAGTTCATTCAAAATCATCCAATTGCAATTTTGAAAGAACGTCCTTCACAGTTGGACAAACCGAGGAAAAGGACTTGACAAAATGTGAAACAAAATTTGCATTTTTCCAGTGAACGACAATCAAAGCGAAGCCACGACATCGCATCGCAAACTGCGGACGAACGGTGAACGTGCGCTCTACATCTACACGAAACGGACATGCGATGATTCTCCACAAGATGACCAAACAGAACGAGAGCCACACGGGCTCGAGTCCGAGTTGCTGAAAAACTGATCAAAAGCGTCTGCGCACTGAAAATCCACCGAACTGTCTCGACGGGAGACCAGAGGTTCAGCTCCCGGGGTCGGGATTCTCAGGCTGCGGTGGAACAACTGGGACGGCTCCCTTGGTGAAATCCCTGAAAACCCACGTGATCTATCACGTGATCCGTGACGTCACGCGCGACGGGCACCCGTCGCAAGACACACGTCACGTGGACTCAAAATCAGGCATCAGCAAAATCCTCCGCGACAGCCCAGCACAAAACCGCAGAACCCTGCACCTGAAACGCAAACTTGTCGGAATCAGCGTTGTTGTTGCTGTTGTTGCTGCGCGCCTGACTGACTGACCTGCTGCTGCTGCTGCAGCTGGTGCTGGTAGAGGTGCGGTGGCGCCTCTAGCGGCGGCGGCGGGATCTCGGGCGCGAGGTGCGGCACCGTCGGCACCGGCACCGGGATCGCCTGCGGAGGGTGCGAGCCGCCGTCTACAACAAGAACACGCACACGTGTGGACACGCGCCTCGCTGGACACCTTGCGTTTTAATGCTGCGAGGCACTGTGGGGAACCGACGATCTCCACGGAGAAAATTTGATTTGAGGTCGCCAACTGCCGATCATGACGAACAGACACATCATGTACTTCTGTAGATCTAAGAGCCCTGTCAAACACGTGATTCCCCCCCCCCCACCGCGCGCTCCACGCGCACGCGCGTATTCCTCCCTCCCTCCCCGCGCATTCTCCCCGCGCATGCGCGGCCCAGGTGCTGACCTCTGCTGCCGGCGAAGTGGTGCGTCTTGTCGTGGTGCGGGTCCTTGTGCTTCTTCTTGTGCTCCTTGTCCTTGGGATCCTTGAACGGCGGAGAGTGGCCCTGGAACCGGAAACCAGACACGTGGTCGTGCGTCGCTTCAGAGAGACTTCCGGTCAAGACAACAGTGGGAACGCTAACTCTCCAATTTTTTTTTGTTGGGGGGGGGGGGGGGGAACGGCAGTTTCAACAAATTTGCCGGGGGGGGGGCCCAAATAAAATTGCTACGCTATGATTGAGACCAGATCCAGCCAAATTCAACAAATACTCAAGTAAAATGGGACAGTCATATCAATTGTCTACCAATGGACTCTCAACACAGCCAAATCTTTGTGGACCAACTCAACGACACATCCGGCACATAGCGAAACGGAGTGTCCATGCTGAACGCACAATGCACGATCATAACAACAGCGAGCGTGCGTGTGTGTGAGGAGCAGGAGCAGGAGGAGGAGAGCGCTTACTTGCTGAATACTATGACTACTATTGGAGGGCGTGGCCCCCGTCTGCTGCAGCTGCCCCGCCGACCCGGTCGTGCTCTGACTGCTCGTCGAGTGCGTGTCATAAGGCTTGGCAGTGAGCGTGTTCTACAGTACAAACGGAGAACTCAACACCCGAGCGCAGTGCACGATACACCATTTCGAACACGCCCAGCCCGAACTCACCTGAGTCGAACGCGCCCAATTCGAACTTGCTCAATTCGAACAAGCCCCATTCGGAATCGTGGCCAAAACGAACAGCTCTGAACAGAACAGACACTGTTCGCCAGGACACAAAACTGATGCTGCTTGGGAAAAAAAAGGCGTCCGAACTGGGCGAGGACGTGTGTGTGTGTCACAACACATACAGGAGGAATTGTGCACTGCGTCAGGTCAACACAAATGCGTCGCTTCTACGCAAAATTCCACAAATCATCTTGCGTCAAAATTATGAAAAAGGGTCACTGAAATTGAAATGCGGAATGGGAATAATTGTAAATGTACAATGCAAATCTGACTGACTGACATGCAGGTTCCTGAGGAGATCAAAATCATAATGCGCCTTGTGCTGTGACTACAACAGCCTGTAAAAATTTGTCATTGTCAAGTATTGTGCTGGAAGGCGATCCATCGGGGCCTGAGGTGTGAACATGAAACAGTGTGAGACAACGAGCGTCTTCGTGTCACGTGACCACCAGTGTGAGAACCCAGGAAGGCAGTGTGGTTCCGACAACATTCACTGTCCCAACATTTGGGTTGACAGTGTGTGCAATCGACAACGCAGCGCCCTCTCACTCACACAGGGACGCAACCAAAGAAACTGGTGCTGCTTGACCAGGGTCGCGTCCCTGCACATGTGAACAGACGCTGCGACGCTGAGTCCAGGGACGCAGGACGCGGGTCGTGACGTCAGCGATGGGTCTGCGCATGCGCACGCACCTGTCCCTGCTGCGTGTAGTAGCCGCGCACCGTCGAGTGGTTGGGCGTGCTCGGGCGCGAGTTGTTGGGCGTCAGCGACGCGATGCGCGCCTGCACGATCTTCTGACACGCTGCAACACAGACACGTGACGTCACGTGGACGTACGACGCCACGCAGCAACGTCAAACACGTGACGTCACGTGGACGTCAGAAGCGTCCAAACGTGGGCAACAGGTGACCAATGATGAAGGGTGGTTCAAGCTTGCACACCGCACCGGCTCACCCAACGCCCCACCCACTCACCAACCCGTCAGAGGCCCCACCCACCCACAGACCACCAGAGGGCCCCACCAGCGCACTCACCGTCCTGGAAGACGCGCTCCACGTTGAGCCCGTACGTGGCGCACGTCTCGTAGTAGGAGCAGCGCTTGAGGTCCGTGGCGAGTTTGCGCGCGCGTGTGTCGTCAATGACGCGCGGGTTACTCTCGCTGATCGAGTCTGTGGAGGAAGGAAGGCGCAGGTCAAGGACACTGTTCACAATGAGGCTTCACTGCGTCACATCGTGGGTCATGTGACTCAGGGAGGGTTTCATCATATCGGACCAGGATTTGGCATTGAAGTTGGAGAAGCAAAACGGAATCTAGTTTCCGTGTGGCTTTAGAATCGAGGTGAATCAGGAAGTCAACAAACAGTCTGTCGGCAGTCAACGTGTGTGTGTGTGTGTGTGTGTGTGTGTGTGTGTGTGTGTGTGTGTACGCGTGTGTATTTCAATGTGCGTCTGTGTGTGTGTGTGTGTGTGTGTACGCGTGTGTATTTCAATGTGTGTCTGTGTGTGTGTGTGTGTATGTGTGTGTGTACGCGTGTGTATTTCAATGTGCGTCTGTGTGTGTGTGTGTGTGTGTGTGTGTATGTGTTCGTGTGTATTTCAATGTGCATCTGTGTTTGACTGTGTGTGTGTGTGTGTGTGTGTGTGTGTGGGTGTGTGTTCATGTGTATTTCAATGTGCATCTGTGTTTCACTGTGTGTGTATGTATGTGTGTGTGTGTGTGTGTTCATGTGTAAAATCCACCACATTTTCTGAGTGTGAGTGGTTCGTTTCTTTGTTCTCATCTGTGAGTGTTCACATGTGTGCATGTGTGTGTATGTGTGTGTGTGGTGTGTGTGTATGCGTGTGTGTATACGTGTGGTGTGTGTAGCGTGGTGTGTATGCAGTCGCACGTACCCTGAGTGCCGACGAGGATGAGGGGGATTTCTGCAGTGTTTCTGTAGTGCGCCATCTTGGCGTAGAAGTTGTAGATGGCCTGGAAACTCGTCTCGTTCTCGAGGCTGAACACGAAGATGACGGCGTCCACCCAGTGCGTGAACTGCGAAGGAGACACAGCAAAGTTGCGTTGGAATGACATCAATGCGTTGTGCGTCAGATTGGGTGTTGGGGCTGGGACAGTGGCAGGCCGTGGGAGGAAGAGGTCACTCCGGTCTACAAAGTAAGTCTTGCTGCTGTTTTGTGCTCGTGAACGCAAAATGAGAAGATTGTCCTTGGTGTGTGTGTGTGTGTGTGTGTGTGTGTGTGTGTGTGTGTGTGTGTGTGTGTGTGCACAAGCGTGTTCAAGAGGCGGCTCCTTCCCCACACAAACATGACCAGCGGCTTCGAAAATCCGGCACCAGGCAGTGGCGCCACCTGCCAATATAAAGTGCTTGCACACCAATGGCGCGAACAGAAACATCTTCGATCCAGCGAAACTTTACTTTGTTTTGAAAACAGATTGAGGGACACGGCCAGGAAATGGGTGTGTCTGACCCCGAACGTTGCACCTTCAGAAGTAAAATGTAAAGGTTTGTTTTCTTTCCAAGTTGGAATTGAAGAGTTGTCACCACCCTCCCTCAAGACTGAATCTGCTGGTGCCCCTCCCTCCTTCCTCACCTGCATGACGAACTTTCCTCCCTCTCCACACTTGGACAAACCCTCTTCCCGCCCCTCCCTCTCCCTGCCCTTCTCACCTGCATCTTGGGCGTGCCTTCCCCCCACCCTGGGTCCCCCGGTGAGCCCCTCCTCTCCCCATCCCGCCCTCCAAACCTTGGATCCCCAGTGCCCCTCCCTCCCTCCCTTTTCACCTACAACTCGGGCATGCCTCCCTCCCCCACCCTGGATCCCCATTGCCCCATCCCTTTCCCCGCCCCTCTCTCCACTCCCCACCCCTCCCTCCCTCCCTTCTCACCTGCATCTTGGGTATGCCCCCCACCCTGGGTCACCAGTCCCCTTCCTTCCCTCCCTCCCCTACCTCCCTGCCCTCCTCATCTGCATCTTGGGCATGCCCCCACCCTAGATCCCCGGTGTCCCCTCCCTCCAAGCCCTTCCCGCCCCTGCCCACCCTTCCCTCCCACCCGTCTCACCTGCATCTCGGGCATGCCTCCCTCCC
>JAAUXT010039203.1_pt1:0-7500 | contig 11573 bp, 15 predicted proteins | sample 7278171 | NCBI WGS metagenome assembly JAAUXT01 (sample SAMN14350112, study PRJNA611818) | marine sediment metagenome | isolation source: surface marine sediment (1.8m) | place: French Polynesia: Moorea | collected 2018-08
CAACATGGGCGGGTGTAATTTGGGGGTGCAATATGTGGATGAAATAGGGGGGGTGCAATATGGCGGGTGCAATATGGGGGGTGCAATATGGGGGGTGCAATATGGGGGGGTGCAATATGGGGGGTGCGTGACATTACATGGGACATCTTGGCCAGGAGCCATATAAAGGAAAAAAAATTCGGTCTCCGCCACACAGTGCTCTTGCCCTGAAGGGACATCGCACAATGAGTTGACAACAATCTTAATGACACGCCATTCAGGGTCAACACGCTCCCATGACACGCGCGGTGCGCGCCCAGCCCCAGGCAAGGCCTCCAGGTCATGTAACCAGAAGTATGAAAGACGACACCCATCACCATCCACAGGCTCGAGTTCTGTATCACAGAAAGGCTGAACCTAAAAAGCACCCACTACATGCACTCCAAACCCAACACACGTCCACCAGAGCCACCCATCGATCGCACCCACCACACCAGGGAAGATGGTGCCTCCTGGTGCACCAGAACAGACATTCTGGGTGGTGCAACAAGAAAGACAAAGAAATGGAAAACAACCACCCAAAGTATTTTCAGTGGGTGTGGTGGGCAAAGCGCACCCAACCATTTTGTGTGGTTTGGGGCTCCATGACCTGTGCAAGGGAAGTCTAGTCCTGACTTTGATCCAGGGGGGGGGGGCACTGCGACTTCAGAAGAAAAACCTGCACAGAGTGAGTCATTTGTGCCTGTTGTGTGTACCCATGGAGAAACTGCAAAAACAGCCAAACTCAACTCCAGCTGCTCAAAACAACAATATGCGAAAAGATACAAAAGTTTTATCCCTGGTTGGGGATTATCTTTACCAGAACAGGAACTGAGCACTCGTCAGCGGGACAGCAGATCTCTTGTCGAGAAAACACTCCAAGTGTTGTGTGTGAACGCAGAAAACAAGCCAAAGTCTCTTTATGCTGCTGTGTGCTGTACATAAGGCCCTGGACATCCCAGGAACCAGTGCTGGCTGTTTATTCAATTGAAACTTGGCTGTGTCTGAGTCACACCGGTTGTTACAGTCGGGAGAACACTGTCATTCGTGCCGCTTCTCTCCTCAATAGGTGTTGATCGACGTCTCACCGCACATTCCCTCACAAAGACTTGAAATACATTTCTGAATGAACTGGTAAATGCCATGTACAAGAAAAAATTCACTGCAAAATTTGTGTAATATAGGGCATCACATGTTAGAAACAAAGGATTTGTCCAGTCCACAAAGACCTCATGGTCAAGTATTGCCTCCCCTAGTGTGTAGTAGAAAGCAAGAGGAGATGTTAATATGATAGAAGAAACAGAGATAGAAACAGTTGTTATTACCAATCTTATTTCCCCACCCTGATGGCTCCTGCCAGAGATAATTCCAGATATTTGCTTCTTTTTGATTATGACAATGATCATGATGATAATATTTCCAAGAACAATGACTGTGAGTGGTGTGACCATGTTCAGGAGAACCCCAAAGTATTCAAGCTCATTGTGCAGCTCATCATTGAAACAAGAAGAATACAGGAGTGTGTTGTTGTCATCATAGAAATCTTCCACCACAAACTGAGATGCAAAGTAGGCAGATGCCCCAAAATGTGCCAAAATAAATAGTGAGGTTCCAACAATTAATCTTTTGACAGATAAGAGAAGATTTGCATGCAATGGAAACATTACAGCTACAATTCTTTCAACAGTTAACACAGCAACCATCAGACCACTGACAAATGAAAAGAACAAACCTGAAAATGTTGATAACTGACATGTTATATTGGAGTAGTCCAGAAAGGAAATTTTGGATATCTTCGGAAAAACAACAGCAGGAGAAAATGCTGCAATGTAACACAAATCTGACAAAGCGAGAACAGAAATAGTGACTCTCATTGTCAGCGGAACTTTAGTAAACTGAATAACAACAACATTTGTTACATTTCCAAACAATCCAAAGAAACAAATAAGTAATTTGTAGAAGAACAGGATTTCATCTGCCAGTGATGTGTGAGGATCTTCCTGCCACGGTGAGGCTGTGGTCTCTGCCACCTGACCAACAGACTTCTCCATTGCGAAAGCTCTGGACAGCAAGCGTTTGTGAATTCCCCAGTCTGTGATCACTGGGTCAAATTGCTGACCAGTTCATTCAGTTCGTTATTCACGTTCCGATTCAGATAATGTCCGCCCTTTTGTGTTGGAACAAAAGTTATTGTCAATTTAGTGTTGCTTGATATTGACACAATCTGTCGCACTGTCTCCGATGTGATGCAGGTGGAAACAAGAAAGACCCAGCTCTGGTCCTTGAGCGCCCGTTCCCTGCAGAACTCCACCCTGTGCAGCCGTCCAAGGTCCGTGTTTCCGAACATGCGCAATGTGACTCTGCACAAAGTGGCCCCATGAAGGGAGCCCTGACACATTTCTTCAGCGGGTGACAGCTCGCACGCTGCCCAGGGGGTTCATCCTGTCACCAAGTTCTGGGTACGTCAGAAAAGTTCTCAAGTGCCATTCTGCAGACTATCCGGTTCTCCCTGGGGTGGAACCCCACACCGCCCTCCGCCCAGCCCGCGCGCCAGCACCGCCCCAGGTCCTGTCTGATGACCACCGGGCTCCAGGCTGCGCTCGTACCGCATCCGGCTGCTTTGGTCAATTTACGTCAGTCCACGAACGAGGAGGGAACAGGAGCAGGTTTGATTTGCAGAAACAGGCCAAACATGTCAAGGTTATGTGTGTGTTTGTGGACTTCAGGGCATTCACCGCTTGTTTTCGTCTGGAGATGGCAGGCAGGTCGGAATTTTGCAAGTGTCAGAAATAACTTGGTGCAGACGGACGAAGAAAGCAGAAAATAAAGAATTCTGCACGGCTTATTTGGAACATCCAGGGGTCAAACGTTGATCTGTTGTGAAAACAATGATTTTCCTTTGTTTTTCCCGCCAGAACCAGCTCAAGGGAATCGCAGGAAGGTATCCACTTCAAAATTCGTCCATTTTCCCGCCATTTATTCCCAAAGAGGCTGCAGAATACATTCAACAACAAGAAAAGGAACAACAAAATATCACCGTCACTCGTTGTCTTGACAACACCGTAGTTTTTTCGTTGAAATATTCGATGTTTCACACGTTGAGATGGTTGCCATGGTGACATGGTTGGAAACTAGACTCTACAGCACCGAGCTCCCTGGACGACAATACGTAGATACCCCTCGTTGTCACAGCGATAATGTTCGTTTGAAACTGTACACTTTGCAGGGGGCGGATCCAGGAGGGGACCAGGGGGTCGGCGCCTCCAGGCATGCGTTGAAAATGCTTGGACACTCCCTCAGTTGAGGGGCAAAAATTTCTGTCCAAGGTGTGCCCCTTGGGGGTCAACCCCCCTCGACCAAATCTTGGATCCACCAGTGAGTAAATAAACATCCACAAAAACACGTGTTCGAGGAGGCGTCAAAAAGTTCTTGCCACAGGTATGTTCAAAATAGCCGACTCCAGTGGGGAACTGTCTTGTCCAGAAAATCGGGGCAAGAACTTGTGATACGTCCTCGTTTGCTGATACAGGTCAAGTGTGAATACAAATGCAGTTTGTTGGTACACATAGTGATGACACAGTCAGGGGCGAGGTCAAGACCAGGACCGGCCCCAAACACACACACATACACACACGCACACACACGCACACACGCACACATTGTAGAGCACAGGGCCAGAGTATCTGTCAATGCTGAAGATAACATTGGTTCACCAGGTATTGGGTTCACACGCAGAGCCCTGGGCCCTTGGTCCCCTCCGCCGAGCCCTGGGCCACGGTCGGCCTCTGCTGGATACGAGGAAATCCCCCACAGAAAACCCTGACCTTGGGACTGTCCCCATGGTCTGCGCTCCAGAGGGTTGGGCCTGCTTCCAAAACTCAGACCATTGGTTCAACCCGGCAGATCCTCTGGTTTAAGATCGAGACTGAACACATGTTGAGCAATGCCCGCATTTACTGACAACATGCACATCCCTGTCGGTCCCCTCCACCCAGATTCACACCCCATTCACACCTCACGGTTCGCTGGGGCCCTCTGGTGTCAGAGTTGCCCACACCCCAAAACAAAATTTTTCTTTGTGAACAGAAATCAAAGACGAATTTGGCCTCCACATGGGGTCAGGCTCCTGACCCAAATTCTGCGTGGGTCCCACTCCGCCAAGTCAACGTTAGTTTGCGTCACTGACGTCAGTTACCCCGCCCAAAATAAGGATTTCGAACAAACCAGGCAACGTGGAATTCAATGGGGCACAAAATGTCTTCCCTATTCCCCTCGGTTTGTGAAGGATTTCGAACTGGTGGACTTCGAATTCGGCGTGATTTTTGTGTCACGTGCTCACACTCGGGCCAACCACTCGAACTCACCGAACTCGAGAACCACCTGATTCGAACACATGTTCAACAGCGTCGAGTGAGGGACGAGTGCACTCTGGGTGCAGAAGACAGTACTCTGTCATTGGGCGCGTTCGATTCACGCGCGGTGAGTTTATCGAACACGCCCAACGGAACAACAGGTCCGTGACACTTTCGCTTTGTTCGCGAGAACTACACCGACGGTTCAAGTTGTGCTCAGTGGTGCACCCTGGCGGATCCAGGAGAGGGACACAGGGGGCGCCACCCCAGATCTCCCTACCCACACCCACACACAAAACATTTGCCTGCATTTTGGAGCAAAGGGTGTCACACAAAGCCAAAAGCAAAGGAAATGCAAGCATTCAGGTAAGTTCGTTGATTTGTAGACGGACCAGGATCACTGGCAGCTGACATCGACAAAATATGTACGCGTGCCCAGTTTGGGGTTTAGCCCCCTCACACAAGAATTACCCAAGCCTTTGACCGCCAAAACATTTCCCGAAGTGCTTCGGTGGTGGGGAGAAAATTTTCACCTTGACCTCCACCCTGGATCCGCCAGAGTTGTGAAATACTTGCTGTACGGATGATAGCAAAATGGTTTTGTGGGGCACCAAGACAGACGAGCGTACACTTGTACAAGTTTCAACGGCCAACCCTAAAGGCCCAGTGAACAGTGGATGAGTTTTGAGTCTCAACACACAACGGACGCGCGGTCCCAGATGTACGGGTTCTTGACGTCATTGGTTGCAGCGACGGCGTCGTTGTTCGCCCCAGCGACGCCGCTGGCGCTATGGCCGGGGTCCTTGCTGGCGTTGGCGTCGCCCGAGAGCGGACGGCGCGTCTGTTGCGTGAAGGGAGAAAGAATGGGAAGGAATGTGTGTTGACGTGGCTCGCTGACGTGGACGTTAGAAGTACTGCTTGTTGACGTCGTCGTCAGCGGCGGCGTCGGTGTGACTCTCCCCGGCGCCCGCGGCGGCGGCGCCGCCACCGCCGGAGCCGGCGTAGCTCGGGTTCTCGACGCCCTCGCTGGCGTCAGCGCCCGTGAACGTGCTGTGCGTCTGCTGTAGAGGGGAGGAAGGAAGGAGAGAGCGTCAGAGTGTGTGGTCAAGCGGGGGGTGAAGGGAAGAACTGAAATACGGTGAACGTCTCTCTTTTCTGTGTTTGTGTGAGTGTGGAGGGTGCAAGGGAAAGATGAACAAAAATTTGACTTGTGGTAAAGGACGAGCCTTCTTGCCTGAGTGAATGCAGAAAGGCTCCCTACCTGTGTGTTGGTGGTGAGGCTCCCTACCTGTGTGTTGGTGATGAGGCTCCCCACCTGTGTGTTGGTGGTGAGGCTCCCTACCTGTGTGTTGGTGGTGAGGCTCCCTACCTGTGTGTTGGTGGTGAGGCTCCCTACCTGTGTGTTGGTGGTGAGCAGGCTCTGCTTGCTACCGCCGTTCTCGTGCATCTCGAACTGCGGGTTGGCGCGCAGCTGACCGTGCGCCACCATGCTCGGCTCCACCCAGTGCGCAGACTCCCCGGTCGAGTACGTCTGCTTCGCCGCCTTCGCTCTGCGGGAGACAATGCGCATGCGGGTCACGTGTCTGCATTGCGTCCGCGCATGCGGGAACCAGGGGTCAGGTTCGCCCTGATCGCGGTGTATTGCAAGACTACGTTGACGTAAGTTGTTTTTGTACAGGGGATGTGAGTACTTGCGTGGAAATATCCATTTTTGTGGGTTTGAATAGCATTCCTTGAAGGATCCTCTGTCCTGTGGGTGTTCTAAATATGGGTGCGTCAAATCAAGAGTACACCACTCTGCACACCAGCTTACAGCCGAGATGGAACACACAAAAACCAAGGGAAAGTTTCAAGGGGAATTTCTGCTTTGTGAAAACCAGGATACAACAAACGATTGATCAAGAAGTGAATTCCAGGTCAAAATGAACTTTGATTGGACGAACGAAGCGCGGCAGGCTGCTGAGAATGAACCCCCTTCTTACTTTGGTAGTTCGTACACACACAGGTATTCACACGCACACACACGCACACGTACACCAGACACACGCTCGCCTTGTGTACGCATTGCACCGACTTTGCATCAATTCCCATCCATGCAACACACAACGCCCAAAACTATGGTACCCGTTCCAACGACACATTCATGCAACAGCCACGCCACTTCCACCCTTACTTCCGGTTCCCCACTTCCGGCTCCACGGACCCTCGACTCGAAGATGGGAATTTGCTTGCAAATAAATGGCCAAAGCGCGAATGTGTTATTTGCACTGCAGAGAAGGAGAGAGGGGAAGACTTAAAACTGATGAAGCAGAGTGTTGAGGTCACACTTTCACCACCCTGTGAGCCACAACCAACGGAGAATGACGTCATGAGGGTTTACCTGTCTGCGTCACGACGTCGCCTGTTGACGTAAAAACACGTGTTAAATCTCTCTACCTGAAGTGCATGCAAAGTTAAACTGTGTGATGCGAACTGAGGTGTTTGAGGTGAAATCCGTGTAGCAAGAGCGGATCCAGACGCACTCAGGTCATGTGACTCCAGGGGCGGTTCAGGGTCAAAGTTTTGACGAAACGCTCAGTGCTTTCCCCAAGGGCAAAAGTTTGTATTTGGGGGGAAGGGGGGCTGGGGGCGGGGAGAAGGGCTCTGTTTCCCGGACCCTCCAGGATCGATGTCAGGACGGACCCAAGGATGCGGTCCAGGACCTGACTGACCCCTAAACGATTTGTGACTTCTCTCGAGTTTGCACCCGTGGCACAAAAGAGTGCTGCAGTTGCAGGGTCAGAGAGAAGGGCCTGTGGAAACGACCCCTGACTCCGCCCTGGATTCTGTGCATCAGGATTTGTGGGTGCCCTGGATTCTTGAATCCAGTGAAAGCAGACAGCGTGCGCTCCGTGCAACGTCCGCATGACCTGTGCAGACAAATAGTTGCTCTCTGTGCTTCACGATCACGAGCGGAAAATACACCTGCGTGAATGTCATTGTGCAACAGAAGACTGTTCAGCATGTGCAGGTTGTGAGAAGAATGGAGGGCCGATCCAGGATTCGTGGGTGGGTGGGTGGGTGGGTGGGTGGAGGACCAAGACCAAGGGTCGTCTTGTCTTGTCGGGGTCAGACACCCTCTGGAACCACT
>JAAUXT010137150.1_pt1 | contig 11572 bp, 14 predicted proteins | sample 7278171 | NCBI WGS metagenome assembly JAAUXT01 (sample SAMN14350112, study PRJNA611818) | marine sediment metagenome | isolation source: surface marine sediment (1.8m) | place: French Polynesia: Moorea | collected 2018-08
CTAATATTATTCTTTTCCAAACAGGGGAGATGTAGTATATTCTGTCACATTCTCAAAATATCCATATGCAACCGTAATATTCTGTATCCATCCAGAACCTTCTATAATATTCATGCATCAATCAATTTCAGTATATAAACCAGAATTTGTCACAAGCTTGTCAGTTCATCACCAGCCAGCAATAAAGACAAAAAGAGTCAACTGGGAACACGAGTTAGTCTTCATTCGACACATTGCCAACAAGAGTGCACAGAGGACGTCGCACAACTTTCAGCTGACCTTGGAGTCCGTGAGGTCAATCCACTTCTGTAGTTCCTGCACCGTGTTGTCGAGATCCGCCACCGTGACGATGGCGTCAGCGTCGCCGCCGGAGGTCGAGGTCGGCGCCGTCGCATCTTTATCCGGCGTCGCCTCCAGCAGCGTGTCGGCCTGCGCGATGCCAAGCAGCGACAACGCCTCCACCAACCAAGCCTTCTGCCGGTCCATCTCCCTGCAAACACCAACAACATGATTTCACCGTTTCCATGATGACTGACTGTGAAAACACGCACGTGTGCTGAAGATAAATTTGAAGCCTGAACATGTGCGAAATGTTGACGCGCTATCTTATTCTTGACCTTGAAAACGTTTCGGTGATTTCAGCAAACATGCACAAGTTCATTCGGCTTCGTTAGACTCACGTTTTGATCTGCGCGGCGTCGGGACGTGAGTCTGACTTGAGGCCGTAGTAGGTGAGCAACGCCTGCTGGTCGAGCCTTCCCGCCGTGGCCCGTGCCAACTCAATCATCTCACCCAACTTCGTCAGTCGATCCTGCGAGAAGCGTGAAAAACTTTTGCTATTGAGTAAAGAGGGAAGAATTCTCTTCTCTGCAGTGTATCAGACACAAAAAAAGTTCGCAATGACGACACATCCGGAATTTGGATGCTCCGTGTAGAAAGCACATTGGCCTGGACAAGCCACATCCGAGACATGAAAACACTCCACGATTTCTGATGTGCCCGTCCTGCACAATGTCGCTTTGTGCAAAGTTTCTCGGCAGCGCCACCTTGTGTTCGTTCAGAGCCTGAAGCCGCGCGAGGTGCAGAGGGACGTGCGCGTCGTGTGTCGCCTTCAGCTCCTCGTACAGCTTCGCGCCACCGTCATCCAGCCTGGAACGGAAAGCAATACAATAACAACAGCATCGCCCAAACCACTTCGACGTCAGCGCTGCTTTGCGGTGGATTTCTTGATGCATTGAACACACCCTGGTATCTTGTGGTGGTATCAGGTGCCATCTGATTTACCCCTTGACGGACGAAGTGTTCTTCACTTTATTTACAGATCTGTCACTGACACGGTGGGGCGGCGCAAACTCACTTGGAGATCCACTTGATCGACAGGTCTCTCAACGCTTCGCCCATCTCTTCCTCTTTCGTCTTCTCCTTCTCTTTGTTCTTGTGGTTGTTGCCGTTGTTCTTGTTCTTTTTCGGAAGTTCCGTCACCACGTATTTGAAGGGGTGAGTGTCCTGGAAAACAGATCAGGAAGGATTTTTGCAAATCGTTTCGAAAAATGAAAAGCATTGTGACCTGTTTTTCAGAGTTACAGTTCAGTGCCAGCTTTCTCCTGAGTGGTAGCACCAAGAAACACGGAACCCAAGAAAAGGTAAGGGCAAAAGTCACAAAATACCTTTTCTCGCAGAAGTTTTCGGTGCTACAAAAAGTGTCGCAATGCAGTTCGGGTGTTCCTTCTGAACAGGAGTTTCCTGAACAAGAGTTTTCTTTGACCGGACTGTTTTCGTTTTCGGCTGCCGTGCAGGACTCACCGCTTTCTTGGCGTTGTCATCTGACGTGAAGGAAATCGTTCCAGACAAGAAGTTTCCCACAGCAGCCGACTTCGGCAACCTAATATCGCAGCAGGAGAACGTCAGAACGTCAATAACCGTTCTTGTGTGCACCAAAGAGAATGGAATGTGAACCTTGAAAATATTTTATGTTGAGATTTCACGTCAAACAAGAAAGCAGACCTCTGAACACAGGCGCGTCGCAAGCGCACCACATGGCCCGGTTTTTCTTGTCCGATGTGGGGGGAGGGGACTCCACCCTCTGTGGAGACACTTTTGCCAAAGACAACTGGTGAACTCACTTGTCGTCCTGGAGCGGCGCGATGTACACTGGACACATGACGCCTTTTGGCAGCGTTCGCGAAGAGAATTTCTTGCCCCCTGTCAGCGCTTGCGCCTGGTGACTGAAGAAAACATGCGAATTTGCATTGTACACATCGTTCGAAAAGAATGGTCTGTCTTCACTTGCTTCGTCAAAAAACGAGCAGACTGCAATTATCATTTCATTTCAGAAGAGCAAGCACTCAAACGTCCTCATACTGTCTCTCTTTCTGTACGCACGACTGCGCACACACACACCTGAAGGTATCGAGACTGATGGAGCTGGGTAGTTTTTGGTGCAGCAGCATACTCGTGTCCTTCAGCTTCTCCAGCAAGTCGCGCTGTTCATGGCGAACCTGGAGCTTGATGGTGTAATCGCCCTTGTCCAGCTTCACACAGTAGTTGTACTGCAATTTGGACGTGGAGGGTTGTGAGCACTGGAAAATGACTCAGCACTCACACAAGGGCTATCTCTCTTGTTCATAATTTTTCAGTCAAATCTGTGAGCTGCGTCAAGTTTCATGCAAGAGATTTTGTCAGTGGGGAAAAGCGCCTCGGTGGTTGCCATTTTGGATTCTTGTGCTGCACGGAAAAGGATGTAAACATTTCGTGTGTGTGTGTGTGTGTGTGTGTGTGTGTGTGTGTGTGTGTGTGTGTGTGTGTGTGTGTGTCGCGAATTCTCATAATGGGGATTTTCGCACGAGGGGCAGTTGGACAGGTGGGTGACCATGAATCTCTCCGGTGACAAGTCTGACGAGTGTTGTCTTCTTTGTAACCCACCCACCAGGACGGGGAAGGCGTCTCCGGTGCAGAGCAGCTGTTTGTGAGAGTCGAAGAGCATCCAGAGTTGCGACTCGAACTCGGACTCGTACAGCAGGTCGCTCAGCAACGACGCATCCGGCAGCACCTGCGACAAGAACAACCGCGGCCATCGTCATAAAACACAGCTGACGAGCAGCGTTTGTTGGCAAAACTGAACACCGGTTGGGAAACTGTCGACTTCGGAAAAAAGGTGAACAGGTGCACCACAAACCTCCATAGTTTTGGCAACGTGGAAGTTGTAAGTGAGTTCCTGTGCGTAGACCTGTCTACCAGGTGGCACCACGTCACGTGTGGAGCTCAAACATTTCAGCTTTGATTCCACAGGCCTACAAGAAACTGCTCTGCCTTCACAGGTGAGAAACAACGAACGCAACTAGGAAACAAGACTTTAAAGTAGAGAATCAGCCGCGCGCCGCGTACATCGGAATTCAGCACTTCATTGTCCGAGTCAGTGTCCGGTTGGACAATTGATGTCCGATGTCCGAGTTGAAAATTGCTGTGGGTGGGGCTGGGGGGTAACTCAGACAATGTCTGAGTCAGACAATGTCATACCAGGTCCGAGTTGGACAATGCCAAGTTGGACAATGTCTGAGTTGAAATTTCTGTGGGCAGGAAAGGGGTAACTCAGACAATGTCCGAGTTGGACAACGTCCGAGTCAAACAATGTCCGAGTTAGACAATGTCTGAGTCGAAATTTCTGTGTGTGTGTTGAAGGGGGGGAACTCGGACAATGTCTGAGTCAGACAATGTCATACCAGGGTGGACGCACGGAACCAGATACAACGGTAAACCAATATCAGCGCGGCTGATAACCATTCCGCCATTGAGAACACGACATCAGGCTTTGACACCTGATGAAACTTGATTCCAGAGACACCGAAAAACTGCATCACACACCTGAGAGGAACGACGAGGTGTTTGAGGGAGATTGAAGGAGAAATGGTTTCGTACTGCAGCGTCGACCTCACGTTTAGACGGGTGATGCCGTCGCCTCCGTGCTGAAGAATTTACACTCGTTTCTAACATCGCACACCACAGGGACTGATCGTTGGCAGTCGACAGATGCCATAACTAGCATTTGTGCATAATTGTTTCTCCCTTTGAACTCGGAGGAAGGATCCTCTTCATTGTTGTTTCCTCTGAAGATAACTCACCATAGTAACGGCTCGACAGTCCGGCTGGAGCCCGTGGAACGTGACGTCATAGTCAATCGTGACGTCACCCAGGTTCGCCCACCACTTGGCGATGGTCACTTCCAGCGTGACGCCACCCTGGATGTAAAATCTTGTTGTTGCATTTGCGCTCACTCCAATTGTCACCAAGTTCAAGAATTTGAAATTCTGACAAAATTTTCAATTGCACACAAATGAGTGTCACAAAAGCACAATCACACGCACACAACCAAAGAGCCAAGAACACAGGAAGACAAAAGGCGTCTTCATATAGAATGCTTGCGTTTTGCGTTTTGCAGCAAAAGTCATGGGCGGCATCAAACTTTAACACGACGCCCAATGTGACGCAGGTAGCTTGCCGCAGATAATCGCTGGGAATCGATTCTTGACGCAAGAAATGTGCGGACACAGGAGTCAATGATGCCGCAAAATGCATGCCGCATGCCGCATCTCTATATGAAGTCACCTAAACACAACAACTTGGGAGAATCCACAGCCAGTGTTCTTACTCGACGGCTTCTGTACCCCTTTGGCTTCCGTTATTCACACAAATTGCATTCCTTCAGTTGAAGGGAAAACAGGTGATGGAAAAATAAGTGCTACTCACTATCACAGAGAAACTTTCCGTCGCCTTGCCGTTTGCGGCGACGTGCAAGAATTTTTCGAAAGCCAGTTCAGCGAGGGACGACATGGGGACTAGTGGTACTGCTTGCACCAAAAAGTATGAACCCTGACTGTGGGCACGAGAACGAATTTTCAAAACTGCAAAGACAGAAAAGAAGCCGAACCAAATTAAAAGCATGACACACATGTCCAGGAAACTGTGAGTGCAGTTTTGTGCACGGTGTTTTTGTTCAATGGGTGAAACCTGCTGGTGTACAAAGTACCAAGTTTGCAAACAGAAGAGTTGTTTGTTATTGCAGGTGGAGTGGCAGACTCGTCAGAAATACGCGTGTGGCATCACCCAGTGAATAACACACCAGCAAAGCACCATGACTCGCATTTCACTCAGTTCTGTGACATGATACAGCGCGACTAAATCACTCGCACCAAATCACAAGAAAATTTCACCTCTTGGGGTGAGCGCGAGTGACAAGGGAAGGGCCGGGGACAGATTACCCAGAGATCCAGGGGTCCCCTCGTGCCCTCTACATGCGCGCGCGCGTGTGTGTGTCGGTGTGCTGGGGGCGGGAGAGATTGCACCATGCCCTGACCCCTTCACAAGACCTGGCGCAAGTTCAAAATCCCAGAACTGAGTGAAAGTGTCTTTCCACGTAAAGCGCTCCACTGGGCGCTGGGTGGCGCCACTTACGATGACTTGCACGAACTGGCTGCAGTCACCCTCGGACTGCACGGTGATGTACTTTTTGATGTACTTTTTGGACTGGGTGTGCGGCGGCAACTGAAGCAGGTGAACCAAGAAGCGCGCCTTCTGCTCTGCATCCACGTTCTTCAGCTTCAGCTCTGTAATCCATCACACCGCAGCGCAACACGTCGTTGGATGGTTCAAATAGCACCGGAACCTAGTTTCGTACGCAGACTGGCATTGCTTTCTTGGGACGCAATTTGAGGCAGTCCGGTCATTTGACTCGCCTGACTGGACGACGGGAGTCCAAAAGGGAAACTGGGATATCGACCAAATTTTTCTCGCGGGAGAAAAGGAAAAGTGGGCGACACCGACCTGCGTGCGTGGCTCCCTCTGGCACTGTGATGAAGCGCCGGTGAATCTGACCCGGACGGAACTGCACGTTGTGAAATGGTAAGTTGTAGTAAACTTCGTCTGTCACTCTGGAAACAAAACCAAATTGGTTTTTGTGTTGTGTATTGTACAAAAAGTCACTTGGGCCAGATTTGAGTGGAGAGGGATGCTACGCACGACTGAGGCACGACGACTGTGATTGGCACTCGGAATACCGGACCCTTCTCTGGACACCGCACGTCGAACGCTCTGACCTGACAAGGCAAAACCCATTCCAATTCACTGAAGAGAAAACATTTCTGATTTGGTGACGACTCAGACAGTTCCCGGCACAATCAATCAATCCGACCTTTTCTTGAAGAAAATGGAAGGTTTGGTGCAACCATTTGTTCAGCAAAAATCCTCAAACAACGGTGATCATGACACCTCTCCCCGAACCAGTTGATCAAGCGGTGCGTGTCGAGCGAAGGCAAGTGCCCACCTCTGCATAATGCTCCCCGGTGGGCAGTCCCCGCGGATCGACTCGCACGGTGAAGGATCTCTGTTGGTTCATCAGCTCCATATGGTTGCAACACGAAACCCACGCCACCCGGCAACACAAGCTGAGTCGCAGCTTGAAGTCGATCTTCTCCTTTTGCGCTGTGAACGTAAGCAGTATGAGGAGTATGAGGAGCACCCACACGAAACGACGACAACTTCGGAAAACAACACACACAGCAAAAGCATCGTCCACACCACCTCCATCTGCAAACCAACGTCCCTGGTTTACTGATACTCACATCTGTTGTCGTTGTCCACATAGACAGGTTCGACGCTGACCACCACGTCGCTCGGTTTCCACAGTTGGTGCGCCTCCCGCAGGTAGATCCCGCGCGCGGCGTCTGCGCCGCAGCTGATGCGGAAGCGAACGTCCCGCTCGGTAACATCACAGTGCGCGCGCGCGTGCGCAAATGCCTCTTCCACCTGCCGGTGAATGTTGAACCGTCAGCGCACAACTTTGGTTTGAAACAGTTGTTTCCATTACGGTTCACGGAGGCACGCTGTCCTCACGCGACACGAAGGAGACTGACCTGAATGACACCGTGCCCGATCGCGAACACCTCGACACCGTCAACACTCAGTGCCGTATTCTCGATCGCGCGACGAATACTGTAGGGCGAGTAGGGGACCGACTCTGCCTTCAGACCGGACAACACCAAAGCTGAAACACGTTTGAAGGTGCTCAGGAACGAGTCGACTCTTCAGATACGAGTAATCAGCGCGTGGTTTTTGAGTTGTGAAAGGAAAACAACTCGCGTACCGATTGCTCCGCAGGCGTTGGGAGAGCTCATACTGGTGCCGTTCATGAGCTGCGTGCCGCGCAGCGTCCAGTTCGGGACGGCAGCGATGGCACCGCCCGGCGCCGTGATGGACACGCCCAGCGCCCCGTCAGCGCTGCAATACCAACACTGATAGTGACATGCATTCCTGTCACACCGCGCGTCGCTCAGTATCCGCATATTGAAGCCAGGCTCCTGCAGCACTGAAGTGGTGCGCTGAAGTTAACGCCTCACAGCTGTCCAAGAAAACAGCAGCTTGTAGAGCTTACCTCGGCCCTCTGGAAGACCATGTGTACTGCACAGCCGGAACCTTCTCTCGCATCGCATACTCTGCGGCCATCATTTCAGGAGTCACGTAAGCACCGACACCTGGGGGCAAATTCACCAACGATGCATTTGACCACCGCAATTGCGCCACACTATTGTGCCACAGAGCTGTTGAGAAACCGCAAATCACAAGCACCTTCCCCAGGAAGTTGCGTCAACTGAAGAGCGAACTTGTCACCAACCCGATTCAGTATCATCAAGCGCTGCCACAGACCTATGATGTTGCTGCAGGTGCCGCCGGGCGCACCGACGGTGGAGAGCCCCGGGCCGTTGTTTCCGGCGCTGCTGACGAAGATGATGCCGTGCTTGCTCACAGCCTCCTGCAGGATGTCGCACACGCGCCTGCAACGTCAACACAAGACTTGGTCAACATTTCCTGATCCGAGTAAAAGTTAGATTCAAAGGTCACTGCTTCGTGTGTTTCACGTGGTGTGCTGCTTTCAAGTACTTCGAGAACCAGCACGAGTGTGTTCTTTGCCATTTCAGAAACGAGGAGTCAGACAGAAAGACAAACTTCGCAGACAGAGGGACAGATACCCTGCGTTTGGCCAGTGACAACCTTCGCCGTAGCTGTAGTTGATCAAGTCGCATTTCAGTTCAATGACCTTTATCATCTGAAAGTCCATAAAAAATAGAGGTACAGCGTACGTTTGGATGAAAATCGGGTCTGATGCAAGTGCATCAAGTTGTGTACGTGCCGCATGTTCGAAAAACGAGTTTGTGATCTCACTGAAACACATTTTCTGTTTCTGTACGAAGCTTCCTTGTGACAAATATGACTGTGGAAGTAGAGTCTAAGGATGGACGTGCACTCACGGCCCTGACGAGCGCGGCTCCCGTCTCCATCCCTGCGATGCGCGAGTCGCCGATCTTGACGGACACGACCTGCGCGCCGGGCGCGACGCCGCTACGCTCCACTTCCTCCGGGAAGTAGCCGGCGGCGATCGACGCCACGTGCGTCCCGTGCGACCCTGAGGGGCGGAACAACGACGCTTTCAGCTGCGTGGTCAACGTGCCGACTGCACGCAAATGTTGCGACGGTCTTTCGAGAAAAGCCAACAGTGCGGTGTGTTGTTCCACTGAATCATTTCACTGTGAAATGGCCACAAAATGTTCACCAGAGGCAGCGACGATCTCGAGCATGTTTCCTTCGTCGTGAATGTTGACGCTGAAGTTCATCATATCTGTGGAAACACAGAGACAGAGCTTCAAGACATTGCAGCTGATTCGGCCTGTTTCACTCAAGGATTTGTTCGGTACCAGGTGATTCAAACAGATCCAACTTGATTCCAGCGGGGACGACTCAACAGCAAATCTGTTGCACGTCGCAGGCAACAGCCACGTCAGGAAACACCCGAATGCAGATTTTTGTCACGCTCCAACTGCACGAAGTGCGAGGTCCTCGCCAAAATTGAACGACACACTACCCATAACCCACGAATTTTTCGTGACTTTGGCGGCACTCACCAGTGTTTCCGAGCGTGGCGAACTTGTGCTCCTCGCTGTACGCCGCCAGCAGCGAGCACGAAGCCAGGTTGCCTTTCTCCGACGTGTCGACGCACGCGCTACAAGATTCAAAACGCGGTACAACGCGGCATGCGCTGAATGTCTCATTTCGTTGAAAAGTGGTTCTTCAGGACAGGACGCCACAAGTCGTCCTTCTCATGCATCACAAAATGCCTTGCCCCTGGAATCTAACTTTGAAGAATCCGCTCTTCCTTTGCTCGTGTCTTGTTTTGTCATTGAAATTAGATGTTCTTGCAATGCCACAAAAGAGAAACACCAATCTTACCGCCACGTGCTTCCGTCGTGAAAGACAATGCAGTCGTAGACAGGTCCCACATCTGGACATTTCTTCTCCAGATTGTTCAGCATGTCGATTCGCGTCTGCAAATCTTCTCTTGTCTGCTTCTCTTCCTGTGGAGGGAAACGGGCGAGTTTGTGTGCGCTGTCATTCTCCACACTGACAAATGCACCGAAACTTCCACCTGCGTACATTTTCAAGCTCGAAAGAATGGAAAAGAAGAAATGTCGACGCAAAACAAAATGGGCCCCAGTCGGCGGTCTCAGTGCTCCCCAAAAGACCAAGAAGAGCGTGAATACCTCAGTCTTATAGTACTGCACACAGAACCGATGCACTCACGGGTGTCGGGTCGGAGTGTTGATCATCGAACGCCTCCAGTTGCCTTGCCGCCTCGGCGAGCGCCTGTTTGTGATGCGGGTTCCACAGCTTGTCCTTGCGCTCTCCAGACACTCGCTCCTTCAGCACCTTCCCAAACAACTCGTACGCGCCCTTCACACCCAGGTGGAACTTCCCAGATGGATTCGTCCATTCAGCCGGAATCTGCGAAAGAACAAGTGAGGTGGATTCTGATTCACTCGAGTGAGATTGATCGGAAAACAATGTGACGACAGAACGTCTCAATTCAGTGACGCAGCAGCAAATAATCCAACCGTGTCAGAGTCTTCGAAAGAAAAGGCAGAAAGAACCCTCCAGAAGTTTCAAAGTTCAGGAAATTGACACGAAGCTCCATCTGCATAAACCGCACATTTACGACACTGTGGGGATCGAACTGGCTTTGTAACAAATCTGTCGTGCGACAAGTGCCATTGCGTCCACTTTGGTTTGGACTGGTCACACGGCGCAGAAATGTGCTGCCGAAGGCACGAAACAGGCAGTGTGATTTCTTTCACCTTCAACGTCCTGCCAGTGAGTCCAGTGATCTGTCCATCTTTGGCCTCTTCCACTGTCGACGTGTCGGTGTCTCCTGACCCTGTGGCGTCAACAAGGTCCACAACTTTGGTTCTGCCGTCTGGAGTCACCTGCGTAACAGAAGATGAGACAACCTAAGCCTGGAGTTTGTTGGACTTGAGAGGGAGTGGAGCGGGGACGAGTGAGGCTCACTCTCCAAAAAATCTTTTCGGAGGGACCCGTAGAACAAACAAGAGAAGCAGTGCACAGGCAAATTGCAAGTACAATGTCCCTGCTGTATTTGCTTTGGTTGTCAAATTCAACTGTATTAGAAGATCAAACACTGGGACAATGTCGACTTCCAAGCTGAGATTTTTTTCTTTTTGCATTTGGTTGTTGTGGAGGCCAATTTTGTGCGAGTCTTTTTCAACTTGTGAGACCTCAGCTGTTTTGACACCCATGAATTACAGGCTAGATAGATGGGACAAGTGACATCCTGCCTGAAATGCCTGCTCTGGCCATGGGACATTGGAGCTTAGATACTGCATTTGACCCTCCAAAGCAGAACTTCAGCCCAGAAATCCCTTCTGTCCTGTTCACAGGCGTACGGCAGACAGGATACGGGACATCTTGCCTTTGAGTCCATCACTGGCCGTGGCACATTGAAGCGGATATGCTGCATTTGGCACCACAAGCAGGACTTCAGCCTGGATGTCTCTGCTGTCCTGTCTGGGGGGGGGGGGCGACAGGATGGGATATGGGACAGGAAGTGTCTAACCTGAGATGCAATAAACGGCTGTGGGACATTGGAGGTGAGATGCTGCATTTGGCCCTTCAGGCAGGACTTGACCAAGATGTCCTTTCTGTCCTGTCCCCGTGGATAGGACAGGACAGGACAAGGGAAATCTTCACCAAGTTGGCAAATACCCAGAAAATGTTTTCGGCATCTTCCCTGAAGGGACATCGCACGCAAAAAAAAGGTTGGGGTTTCAAGCCCAGCAAACACACGCGCGGCACATGCTGTGACCCTGTTAGGGACTTTCTTTGTTGCAACACGAGTTTCACCCTGAATGATCTGTGCTGAATCTTGTTACCTCTGCAGTGGTCACTTCTTGTTTCTGCTTTGATTTTTTCTGCAGTGACAGATTTATTTGTATCAAAGAGAAACTACTTGTGAAAGGAAGTTGATGCCTGAGATGAGAATATTGTAGACGTGATGCTCTAAATTTTTCGCATCATCGAACGACACCCAAGGGTGTGTTCGATATGGTTTCCCTTTGTCATTGCGAGTCGCTTTACATTGCCCGAATCTCTTCACTGTTTATCGGTTCATCGACTAATCGAGTTCTTGTTGCTGCTTCCTGCTTCCCGCAAACAACGTTGTTATGTCTGTCACCGA
>JAAUXT010024274.1_pt1 | contig 11571 bp, 14 predicted proteins | sample 7278171 | NCBI WGS metagenome assembly JAAUXT01 (sample SAMN14350112, study PRJNA611818) | marine sediment metagenome | isolation source: surface marine sediment (1.8m) | place: French Polynesia: Moorea | collected 2018-08
AAAACCCTTGTCTACAGAAATCTGCTTGACGATGCCTTAAGGTGATTTTGTCCCGCTTGACACTGTCCGGCTTGAGCCGAACAGTGCCAAGGTGACAAATCACCTAAAAATGAAAGTTTTCCTTTCTCTTTTGTGCTGGCAATATTTCAAGTGACTTAGCACGTGCCCAAGTCAACAGCGCATAAACTTTTGATTTTCAACATTGGAAGATGAAATCGATTTTGCGCCAAATCAAGCACAGACGCACACGCAGGCACACAACTGCCACGCTCTTGTGCAGGACCACGGCTAGCCCCTCCCCCTGTGGCGTTAAAATGAACGATCTATCTGGAGTCTGGATGAGACTGACCCGAAGCGCAGGGGTTCTCACGCCATTTATTGATACATCACATACCACCTGGCAGTGGTTGTAGTCAGTACAGCAGTTGTATGTTGCACCACACTCCTACCCCACCAGAGGGCACTGGCCTCAGCAACCAATTTGATATTTCCATAATTTTTTTTGTAAATATATAGTAATTATGTATGTACAAAGGTTAGCCATTTTCTACTGTTTTGGCTGGCTTTTTGGGCAACCTCCCTCCCCTCGCATGGGGTAGGAACCAAGAAGCGATCGTATGACTGATGTCTGATCATGTGGCAAAATAGATGCTTTCAATCAGGATATTTTATCTTTCTTTGAATAAAATATTGTCTGCAAAATCATCAAAGAATTTTCAAAACAACAGTTGCCACCAACTCATTCATGTGTTCTGAAGGCCGTCAACACTCACTTCAATCTCTCACCAGTGCCTCACCACAACTTTGAGGCACTGGTGAGACAACTCGCCTTGACCATTTGGAAGTGTGTCATGGTTTTCCAGCCCTTCCCTGGTCGCATCGCCCCCCCCCCCGAAATCAAATCGTCTCAAGGTGTTGAACGTACGCGCATGAGTCCATCTGAGCGTTGTGATAAAACGCTTGTGCCGACACCTTCATCAGCTTCTGCAACGACAGGAGAGGGACATGCTTCTGCAATTCGTCTCTCTCTCTCTCTCTCTCTCTCTCTCTCTCTCTCTCTCTCTCTCTCTCTCACACACACACACACAGCTGAGCGATAATACATAATTTCCCGCAGCATTGGCGAACCAACCCATAGAAAGATAAATGTTTGTTACAAACTCATCACTTACTGCCAATGAATCTTTCAGTGGACCTATCAACATCTTAAACTTGGAAATTGGGTCCACTTCGTGGCTTTGCGCTGGAGCCTGCGGATTTGGGGCCGCTGTGGGCGCCGCCATCTTGAAATCTACGCCATCTGCAGAAGAAAGCCTGGAAAGAGGCACAAAAGCCGAGAAACTGATTTTTGGCACAATAGAGCAATTTAACCTGAATTGGAGATGCCACCGACAGTGCAGACCAATGCTAGAGACGGTCGAGACAGACGAGGACGCGCGAAGGATGACAAAAAGTGAGTCCTGAAGCAATATTTCTGCAACTGTGTTTAGTGTGGGCGATATTTGGATCAAAACAGCTCGCGGTGGGATTGTTTGGTGACGACCATTCCTAACTGTACCCATTCAACCTTGCAGGACCGATTTGGTGTGCAGAGTCAAGTTCAACAACACTCTGCCGGATATCCCTTTCGACCCCAAGTTCATCGTTTATCCGTTCGAATCCAACAGGCAAGCGTTCACGTTGCTCTCGTTGCTTGGTCTCAGAAAGATTTGACAGTTGACTGAGGGATTGAACTACAGACGACTGCAAACGTTTTGCTGCAGATTTTCTTCAATTGAATGGCCGCTTATGCTTTCAGATTTGTTCAATACAATCCGACATCGTTGGAGCGAACTTACAAACATGAACTTCTCACGGAGCACGATTTGGGAGTCACCATTGACCTGATCAATCCGGAAACCTACAAAGATGAAATGAGTGAGTTGTGTTGCGCAGGCACGTCTCACACACTGGGCTGTCTTGGGGATTCATGGATCTTCGCTCGTGAGTTCACTCATTGTGTCTTTCAGATTATTTGGATCCGGAAGATGAGAAGTTGTTGGAAGAAGATGTGGTTGTTCCACAAGACGCGAAGAGGTGAACAAACTTGCTTCCACATTTGGGTTTTGCGTTCTCGGGATGTCGACAAACTGAGCACGTGCCGTTGACACGATGCGAGGTTTTGACATTTGGCATGTCGTGACAATTTATTTGCAGGTCGAGACATCACAACAAAAACGTTTCCTGGTTGAGGAAAACGGAATACATTTCAACAGAGTACAACAGATTTACCCAGAAAGACAACAAAGCTGAAGCTCGGGTGGGCTTCAACATCAAAAAATACTTCAAAGAAGAAGATATTTACAAAGACAGAGAAAGTCAGCTTCAAGCCATTGAAAGGACTTTCGAAGCGGCCAAATCTTCGGTGAGAATAGTCACAGTGTAACGCAGATTCCAACTGTTTGTTTTTCCACGTCGCGGATTTGAGAGTGGCTAGCATCGCATCGTTTTGTTCTTTTCCAGATTACTGAACACTACAGCAAACCCGGTGTCGTACCTTTGGAAGTGCTGCCTCTGTATCCCGATTTCGAGGTAAAACTGCACAACCAGCAAAATTTCGAGAAAGCTGTGATTTTTATGTGACAACAACTGGTCAAACACCTGTGGTGTTTTTCAGTTGTGGCGACACCCTTGCGCTCAAGTGATATTCGACTTCGATCCAGCGCCGGCTGGCAGATCGCAGCCCGTACAGGTGGAGGAAATGTCACAAGCCATCATCAGGTGCCGTGTTCAAAGTTCCTGCAGCACAAACGATTCAAGCTGTCTCAGAATGACTGTTGTAGTCAATGAGAACCAGACATGTTCACGGATTTGTTCTGTTTCCTTGTGCAGAGGTATGCAGGACGAACAAGGAGACCAGTTTGTTGCCTACTTCTTGCCAACGGAAGAAACTCTCGGAAAGCGAAAACGAGACGCAGAATTGTCGCAGGAATATCAAGATGATGATGAGTGAGCCATTTTAGATCTACTGTCTTCTGTGCTTGTTGGACACAAATCATAAGCAAGATGAGATTTCGTCAAGTACTTTTTTTTTTTGTTTCTTTGCAGATATGATTACTTGTTGGCAAGAGAATACAACTGGAACGTGAAAAACAAATCGTCGAAAGCCTACGAGGAAAGTTACTTCTTTGCCATGAGACCTGAGGGTGTATTCTACAATGAATTGGAAACCCGGTGAGTTTGTGTGAGGCCGCTGGCATGCCATTTGTTAACTTTTTGTTGAACACAAATTCATCAAGAAATACACGAATGAAAGAACGCAACATTTCGGAACAGGTTGGCCAGGGTAGTGAAAAAGTTTCGAATTGTTTTGACAACAGGGTGAGGCTGAACAAGAGGAGAAAACTTGGCACAGCCACGGCACCAACCACAAATTCCAGACTCATCGTCAAACACAGACCGCTCAACGAGACTGAAATCAGTGCACAGGTGAGACCTCTTTTTGTCGTGACGCACCCGTTTTTCAATGCTTTGTCACGAAGAAAGATTTGTCAAGTGTCGCGCCCACAACTTGCCACAAGAACGGTCCTTTACATGTCGCGGTATTTTGCTCTCTGTGCACGAGCAGGAAGCCCGCATGACGATGCTCGAGCCACCAGGTGAAGAGGAGGAGGAGGAAGAGGAAGAGTTCAATTTCGGTGCCGAGCTGAAAAATTCCGGTATGTCACACAAACCTTGTGCAGGATTGGATTTCAACAGGAGGGGCGCCCTCAAACAAACACACGAACAAATTGAAAGTTTTGTGCTGGAGATTGAGGGACTCTTCGGGAGGAAGGAGGGAGTCAAATACAAAAGGGGCAAAAAAATAAATTGAAGCGGATCTGCATGAAAACCCATTTGTTTGCTTTTCAAAGGGGCGTTTCCTGTGGTTCGACCGCGCGCTTTATGCAGCTGACAGTGGTGTTTTGTATGTGTGTTTGTATGGACACACGTGGCAGTGGGGTTCTTGTATGAATGCCCATGCTGAAGCCCCGGACACATACACACACGCACATGTCTTCGGGAAGGCAGGCCATGCGTGTCGGTTGCGAATCGCACGCTTTCTGGTCTCCGATCTCTTGTTGACAGCACTTTCAGTGTCACCGTGATTGTGTTGCAGGCGAAGAGGATAACGCAGAGAGCGGAGAGGAAGAGAAGAGCGACAAGGAGGAAGAGGAAGATACTGCCAAAGAGAACAATGGCGTCCCGAGTGAGCGCAGTCGGAGCCGCAGCAAGTCCCCGCGCAGCGCGTCGGGTAGTCCGCGCAGAGACGACGCGAGCAAGAGCCCGGCGGCGCGCAGCCGCAGTGCGAGCCCCGCCGGCAGCGCCAAGAGCGGCGGCTCCCCGCGCAACCGCCGCGCGAGCTCGAGCAGCAGCAGCAGCAGCAGCGGGAGCAGCAGTGGAAGTGACAGTGAGAGCGACGTGGAGGCCAAGAACAAGAAAAAGGACGAGGAGGAAATCTTCGGAAGTGCGAGTTCGGACGATGATGACTGAAGACATGTGTTCATCTGTGATCTGCCAAGTACAAAACAAGCATTTGACCTCGCTGAATGGCTGGATTGTTTTGAACACAAGTGAGGAAACCGCTGTCCAACGAGCAACGCTCATCAAAGTGTACTTCTGCGGCCGATTGTGTCTATAGAATCCTGAAATTGCTGGTGTTCTGAACGTAAGAATCAAACCAACAGCCAGTTTCCAAACGAGACAAAGCTCATTGTGTTCAACTTGAAAGCAGTGACACGCAAAAGTTGAGGCTAATGGGCACACTGTGGAGACACGGCACCTGTGAACCTTGTCCATCGGTTGCTGCTGTTGCTAGAAATTTGCACGAAAACCGTGGTTTCTGGCGAGCAACTGTTGGCGCTGCTTCAGAACTCGTTCGAAATGGCACGTCTGCAAGTTTTCAGTGGATTTTATCAATAAAGACAACAGTGCATAGCATTTCATTGTTTTATTTCGGTAAATATTCCTTGAATTGATTGTGGAGCCGGTCGGTGAATGATTTGTGACGTTCAACCTCTCCCAAGAAAAACCCGTTTCCGCACTCTCGCATGGCCCCCTATCCTTCTTATGTCTGCCATACAAACCACGAACACGCACGCACGCACGCACGCACGCACGCACTCACACACACACACACACACACACACACACCTGGTCAGATCTGTGCACGGGTTGAACGAAGACCAGTTTCGGACACAATTGTGTCGCTCCAATTGGAGTTGCAGTGAACAGTGGCTCTGAACAGTTTGAACTACGACATGAAAAAGGTCAGTAGACGGCAGTATGTTCGGCAGTGAGAAAAAACGAGTGGCATGTACAACAGTAATGCTGCAAATATGAAGTATCACAAAAAGGATTTCAACGAGAACACAAAACTCGCATCGTTTGAACGTTTCAGTAGCAACGCTTTTGTGAGTCCGGGTACTTTTCTTTCAGTTCTTCCTTGAATTGTCGAAACAGCAGCCGGTTCGACTCCTGCTCTATGTCCTTGGTCAGGTGGAAAGTGTCTGGGGTCTTGAAGCCGCTGTGCATCAGAAACGCTCCGTCAAGCACCGCAAATTTGAAACCAGACACGTGCAGCTCGCACACCTGGAGGGAAGAAACGCCGTGTCACTTCAATCAATTCTGAGAACTAAAATATGACTCGGGCTTTGGAAACGAGGGCGCACGCAGTCTTTTATTGCTTTGTGCTGGCACACGACCAAACTGAAATTTCAAAATCATCATGCGAATCACTGGTTCACGCTTTCCTTTTGCATTGGTGGCGACCCACAGAAGCGGGTCTCCCCAACCGTGAAAGATATCAAAGACCGACTGTACCTGGCTGATCCTGTTGAAGCCGTACTGTTTGAAGCGCTCGTCGTAGCGCGGGACGGACCTCGGTCCGATGTAGAACGGCTCCCACGGATCCTTCCACTCCACCTCGTACCCAATGGACAGACCAGCCGAGCGCGACAAATTGCGCCACCCCTCGAAGTCTGTCGGCTTCTGGCACCTCCAACACATTTCGTAATAGAATGGTCTCACTTCTCTCCGCTTCCACAAATCAAGTAAAGTTTTCTTGTCCTCAGGAACAGACAATCCAGACTGAAGTTCAAAAGCTGGAACAACAAAGACTGTTCTGTCACCGCTGACATGACGGCTTTTTCCTGAGAGATGCTTTTCAGCAAAATGGGTGAAAGCAGAGTGCAGATTCGAGCTGGGAAGCATGTCAATGTCAATGACAAACACATATTCAGTGCGGCTGTGGCTGGAGGCAACATTTCGCAGCAAATTGTTTGGATACTTGATTTTCTTGGCAAATGCATAGTTCCTTGATTGCACGAACTTTTCACTTGATTGGATAACTTCGTTGTTGCACGTTACAGAGTCAACTGGGCGGAGTTTGGGTGAAGTCTTCAGTGACGTGACTAGTGGGAAAACTAAATGAATACTGACATCTTGACGCATGGATGGAACACAAAAATACAAACGCAGCAGGCAGTTCATGGCATCAGCTATTGACTGGCTGTCCGTGGCAAACACAGCCACTGAGATTGGTCCCCTCCACCGTTCACTTAGCGCAGCCAAGTGCACCAGATGATTGACCGAGCACTGAGACACCAACGTCACGCCCTTGGCTGGGGTCGCGTCGATGTTTTCCTTTCGGTTGTGTCTGGTGTGCACGTTTGTGTTTGTAGCACCGACATTTGCAGAAGCAGTGGTATCAGTGTTGAAGAAAGAACGAAACACCTTGTAAGATCCTCCTGCATCAACCACGTTTTCGTTTTCCAGAGCTTGTTTCATGGAGGCAAGCAACTTGTTCATGTCCTTTTGCAGGGACTTGGCAGCTTTTTGCTTCCGCAAATGTGCGTTCTTGTCATCCAGCCGACTGAGCAGCATCATGTGGAGAATCTGCAGAGAAGCCAGGAGCAAAACCAGCAAAATCACCAGTTTTGTCCAACTGTACTGCAGCCATCTTCTGTCCAAGCAGAATTTCCTTCTCGAAGTCATGGTGAAGATCTGCTTGCGTTTGCGCCCTTCAATGCGACGCACAATCGTCGGTGATTCAGTTTGTCCATCTTCCTCTGAAATTGAGAGTGAGAAAAAAACATTGGCACGGAGTCTGCTACACAGACATTTTTGCAACTCTGCTTCGCCATGGAGCAAGTGACCCGTCTGCACCAGCTAGATCTACACAGCTGTCCAGCTGCACACGGCGCGACAAGACTGGACAACAAATAAAGCTTAAGGTGGGGTCTGCGAACAAACGACTGAAAAGTTCGCTTTATTGTCCTGTGCAAAGGGTGGCTTTGGCCTTTTATCTCCCTGGATCTCCCAAGTGTAGAATGTCTGGTAGCAGTCTCGAGACAGCTCCAGCGATTTGCCTCGAGGTCACTTGACTGCCAGCTGACGTGAATTCAGGTCGAGTCAACCACACAATGCCCCATGTATTTAACAGTCTGCTACGAACCTTTGCATTGTCCATCCACTTGCAAATGAAAAGAAAACACAAAATTTGCATCTGTTGTTGGTTAGCGTGCTTACGTCAAGTTTACAAATTTCAGCTGTCCTCAAATGTTTAAGATGAAGGTTTTATTATTCCAACATTTAGACATTTTAGTCTTTTACAAGAGATAAACATGCATATATTTAGGTGAGCATATGTTAATTGTGCTCTCAGTGCCACCTTGAGCTCACAAATGGTTAAACTTTTCCTCTCACAGACTCATCTGACCGAAAGTCCCGCTGACGTCAAAATCAAAATGGCGCCGTAAGCGAATGAGATTTTTGCACAAAAACAAACATTTGCCCTTCAGTCATTTGTGAGCTGGACGGGTTCAAATTTTGTTGTCTGCATTTTGTCTATTTGTTGTTCAGATTGAAATGAAAAGCATGAGCCAAGTGTTGGTCGAAGGGTTGAGTACCTGAATGAGATCAACTGGCCTTGGACCTGTTGACATTGGACAGTGAGAGAGAAGCTGCAGAATGTATTTCGGAGCAGCAGTGCTGATTCTGTCACTTGGCTTTCCAACGCCTATCAGAGGGGATGAAGGTAAAGAAGAGTTGTGCTCCACTTCAGCTTCTATCTCTGGCCAACTCTACTTGGCCAGAGACCAGGTTCTTGCAAAAACACAGCTGAGCGTTCTCCTTCTGATTGTAGGTTGCAAGGACTTGGGACCGATAGAGCATGGACGGCACAACCTCATGTCGGATGATTCTGAAAACTCGGAATCGCATATCTGGCTCCCAGGAACACAAATAACATACTCTTGTCAAGATGACATGGTTCTAAAAGGGTCAAAGACCCACGTGTGCACCAAAGATGGTTGGTCACCTGGAATCAAGCCAACATGCAAAAGAGGTAGAATTTTCGTGGCTGACCCATTAGTTGAACAAATAGTCACTCACTGGCCATCTGCCAGACGTTTTGTTTTCAGCCCCACCCTCCAGTTTGTTGTGAACTACATTTCAACCAGCAGTTGACAATTGTGTTCAAGTGACTCTTCACAATATTTTTCTCTTTTTGGTGAAGCAGAATGAAATCTATCGAGCGATTGCAGTCTTGAGACTGCACGTTGAAGTTTCTAAAGTGAATACCGCGAACATGTTCCTTTCAGTGACATGCGCCGGAGATGTAGAAATTGAACACGGATTTGTCACAACGGGCTATCGTGGTCAGAATCTGCCAGGTACAACGTTGACCGTTCTGTGTGATGATGCTCACGAGCTGCAGTACAACGGACGGCCCTACGAATATTCCTCAATCGTGTGCAACAAAAATGGCGACTGGGATGCGTACGATGGAGCAGGAGTACTTCCCGTGTGTCAAGGTGAGGACTTCCGTTGCTCACCGAACATATTGTCACGTGCAACGTGCAGACTCGTGCCTTGAGACACAGTCGCGAGCCACCATTGCTGTCTCCCACAGCGCTGGTCTGTGACGATCCTCCCATCATCGAGCACGCCAGTTACCACGTCGTGGATCCGCACGGACTCGCGGAAAGCAAGAACATGGCAGGCGCGCGCTCTTTCTACTCGTGCGACAAAGAGTACAAGCTGGTGGACGAAAACGCCAATGTTCTCAAGTGCGAGCGTACTACGTGGGTGGGAAAGAGACCGGAATGTTTGCACAGGCTTCAGGCGACGTGCCCCGAGCCAAGCTCCATTGAGAACGGGTACGGGTCAACATTCTCATCGAATCGGTGAAGTTTCGCAGCGAATACCCACAGCAATTCCACTATGAGTCACACAATTTATTTCACATAAACTTGCAGGTACTTCTCGGTTTACGGCGGATCTCCGAGGAATTTCATGGTCGAAGGAACCAAAATTTATTACGTTTGTCAGAAAGGCTACATGTTGCGAGGACAGAGTCTCAGAACCTGCACCAACAGCCAGTGGACTGGGACTGCTCCCACGTGTGAACAGACATCGGTGTCGGGCGTATGTCCGCAGCCGCAGACGATCGAGCACGGAGATTACAGTTTTCTGGGAGAGATCGAGGGGGAGGCCGCCGGGCTCCTCCTGGACGGGTCGGAGGTCTTCTACTCGTGCCGCACCGGGTACAGGATGTCGGACGAGCGCGACGAAGCGAACCTGGTTTGTCGCAACGGACAGTGGCAGGGCGAGCTGCCGAAATGCGGTGCGTTCTTGCTCCAAATGGTCTGCAATCTTTGTGAGTTCCAGTCAGTCGGCAAACAACAACACTTCCGTGATCAGTTTGCCTTGAAGAATCTCGTGCACTTTCAGTCGTGAGAACGAGCTGTGATGCCCCTCAAGACATTGAGAACGGCCACTGGATGATTCTGGGCTACCACGAAAGAGACAACAAGTACATCATAGGCTCAAAGATCCTGTACGAATGCGAGGCAGAATACCGGGCGTACGGATCAACGATGCTGGAGTGCAAAACCGCCGGGTACTGGTCCGACTACCCGCCCAAGTGCTTGCCTAAAGGTGATGGTTGTCTCCTTTTGGAAGTCGTAACAGCTCTTTGTGTGGTCAAATTATGCTTCCGGCCAGATACGGCGAAATCAAAATGACGTTCAAAGTTCAACTGTCTTGTTCTGTCAGACGAGTACTGTGAAGATCCGGGAGAAGTGCAGAACGGCTACTACGTCTGCGAGCCGTCACCGACGAGGTGCGAGATGTTCAAGGTCGGCGTCCGCATTCGCTACCTGTGCAGCTCTGGGTTCGAGGCGTCGGGGAAGGCGGAGCAGCTGTGTCTGAACGGGGGGAAGTGGTCCGGACTCAAGGTCGTGTGCTCGTCGGGTGAGTCGTCGTCTGCATGTTACTCACGTTTCAGAGTGAAGAGTACATAGTTGTGGTCAGGAATCGTCCTTGATTACCAGCGGCACGACATGTCTGATGAGTGAAGGGACTGACGTTGCAGAGTCGACGCCGGCGCCGGTGTTGTCGGTAATGCGGGTCAGCTCCAACACGCTGACCATCGTCGTGGCGACGTCATGCAGCGTGCTCGGGCTGCTGCTCATCGTGCTGGTTGTCATGGCCTTCCAGCGCTACCGCCCGCACCCGCGCCTCTGCCACCCGGCGCCCGAGCCGCCCGCGCCCTACCAGGACCCGCGTGCCGTCGCCATCGACGAGCACGATCGCGTCGCGCTCATCGCGTTCGCCGACGGCGTTCAGGTGGTGCTGCCGTCGTACGAGGAGGCGACGCGCGGCGGCGGCGGCTCGAGCAGCCACCGCTACAACGTGCCGCGCTTCCCAGACCCGCCCAGCCGGCGCTCGGGCGACTACCGGGCGCTGCCCAACATCCCGTCGGTGCTGCGGCCCAGCAGCCGCCACGACACGTCGCCGCACCCGGGCAGACTGGATAATCACCGCAGTTCCGTCGTGACGACCACGAGCAGCACGACGAGAGACAATATGTCGCTGGCGTTCGGCTCAATAGACACTATGAACGTGAGCGACGGCACGTCCACCACCGTTACCATAGAGACGTACGACTCGGCGGCGTCGAACCCGTCGATAGCGGCGTCGCAGCGCGCCACCGCCGGCAGCCTCGGCTCTGCCAACTCCAACGCCAGCATCGCTACCGAAGGTACGTCTGCCTTTTCCTCTTGTTGACTTGCGTCGGAGAATTATTGACACAGACGGGTATTTTACATCGTAAAAACAAACGAGTAGGTTTGGGATTGTCATCTGTCACAAAGAATTACGGTGTAGGAATTTGTGTCCTCCAACCAAACTATTGAGAAAAATTGTTGCGTCGACTGAAATGGTGAGAAGTTTCAACAGTTGGTCTTTGTGCCTAAATTACATTGCGATGTTTGGACGCTGACGGAACCAAACAGATCTTCAGCAAAAACTGCAGATTTGTGGCTGACAAATACATGCACTGGTGCTCCATGAACAAAAATAGCTCCATGGAGCTCGCGGTGATTTGAGGAAATTTCAGTTGCTCTGATTTGGCTTGCTCTGATTTGGCTTGCTCTAATTTGGCTTGCTCTGATTTGGGTCACTCAGATTTGGCTTGCTCTGATTTGGGTCACTCTGATTTGGCTCACTCTGATTTGGCTCGCTCTGATTTGGCTCGCTTTTTTGTCA
>JAAUXT010136554.1_pt1 | contig 11570 bp, 14 predicted proteins | sample 7278171 | NCBI WGS metagenome assembly JAAUXT01 (sample SAMN14350112, study PRJNA611818) | marine sediment metagenome | isolation source: surface marine sediment (1.8m) | place: French Polynesia: Moorea | collected 2018-08
TCAGACTCAAAAATTCACTCCAGTTTCATAAACTCAACTGTCATGAATTTTTTCATCTGGCGTGGTGGGAATGGCGCTTCTCACACTCTACCGGGTGTGCGATCCCTGTCATCTCACCCTGCACACGTTTACTGTTGCGCCGAAACTGCAATGGCGACCGTGTGTCACAAAGCTTCTCACAGTCCCTATTCAATCACAACTCTTTTCTCAATCAAAGGTCTTGAAAAGTTGTGCCATTCAACAGGAGCCATAATTCCAGCCATTCTGTCTTCTGAAATGTTGGGTGTTTTGCTCTCAGTGGATTTGGACTTTCTGCAACGTTCTTGCTTCAAAGGGCCATGGAGTCAGAGTCAGTCAAGGGACAAAACCGAGCAGATCCAGGATCCGGGAAACGTCTGAACGAAGGCCCAGACCAAAGTTTCAAGGAAACTCAAACACACTGAAGATCAAGAACAATATTTCATATTTGGTAGACGTTGATCTGAAACTTGGTGACAATAGTTCTGTTGTTCTCTTCTGCACTTCAGTAAAATCTCAACAACTGGAAAATTTATGGCCGTTTGTGAGTTCGCATGACGCGGGTGTATCGTGGTACCTCCATAGGCGTCCCAGAGCTCGAGCCTCGTTTATGAATTTTTGATCGGGTTAGAATCCCCTGGTAATGACCGTCAGGGTGGAGTAGTGGCTCAACAACAAGGAGAGCATGACCCCACATACCAGACAATAGAAGATCTGTTGAAAAGGGAAAACATTGTGAAGGTTTTTGCCCGTATGGCCGTGTAAGGTTGCACGAATGTAAAGAAATGACATAACCCGAGAGTCTTGTTCGGTATTTTGTTGGCTCGAGTAAATAGCATGCTGAGTCAGGCAGAGGATACAGTCCTGGGAATTTTGCTACCACAATGACCATACATCAAAAAAGAACAGTGCCATCTTGTCCAAAAACCTGTAGCTGGCTTACAGAAGAGCCCAGCCACAGATAAGAGGAAATCTTTCTTTTATCTACTGTTCGAATCTGTGAGATAGTTGAGATCGAAATGGCTTGAGAGAGAATCATTCGTGTTCGGAAATGTTTTTCCCATGGCCAGGGTGTTGGATCTCGAGCACAGAATTTTTCGCGTACCGACATGAAAATAGAGTTCCAGGGTTTGTCAGCAAAGGCAAAGTTCCACAAACCGTGTTTTTGGTCCTTCTTCTTCTCGAACATTTCTTACGTTAGCAATCTGACGCTTTGGTACATTTCTAAATAATAGCTTTTCAAGCGAGGGCTGTTTTCACCTGTGGATTTTCCACTCGACTGCAGATCAGCACAACTCAAGTCTGAGCGCGAAACAGTGGAGGTTTGGTCCGTATTTCAATGCCAAAAAATCTCTTTCAGATGAGCACAAAAACGTTTTCTTCCTCTGTGCTTTTGACTGTGTTTGGAGTCTGGGGGAAAATGATAGACCCACATTGACGCCTGTGCAACCGCCTCCTTCTTACAAAAAACAGGGCACCACCCACATGGGGGACTGATGTTCGAAAGCGAACCATGACACCAACCGCTGGTGCTGAAGCGCTTGATTCATACAGTGGCTCTGTGGAGTCTGACAGAGTTCTGCTGGGCCAGCAAAAAAGCAAACAGCAAATGACGAACACCGCCAATATTGTCCCTTTGGTACAAGCAAACTCTCGTCAAAGAAGCTCCGACAAGAACCCCTCAAGTTGACAGTTCTTGATGCATTACACCCAAGTACGAGACCAAAGAGCGACGTTTGTCCGCCATTTGTAAAATCACTGAGCCTCTGGTTCTCAACACTGAGAGCGAAGGTTGATGTCAAGCCAAGTGCTTAGCATTTGGTTCCATCCTGTCTCTTGAAAAGGTGGGTGTATTCCATGTGTGTTTGGTGAAAACGCACCCTTTGAGCAGACCCACGCATGGATGCGGCACAGGCAGCGACAAAACCCCACACAAACTCCAGGTGTTCAGAGGTTTTTCTTTATGAATCAATGATTCGCTCTGGCAAAGTTGCCCAACAGCGACAAAATCTTGTTCACAGCAAATTTTGAGTCGCAATTCCCTCTGTTCAGCTTCTGAACTACACGAGTTTGTAGACGCAACAGCGGATCCAGAGAAAAGGCCTGCCTCGGACTCATAAAGAATTCCCTGTCGCCTTTGTCACCTTCTTTTTGTTTCAAATTTGGGTCGGGAGTCTCTGGACCAAACTCAGTCAATGAATCCTCCCTTGGTGCAAGTGCGTGCGTGCGCGTGTGTGTGTTTGTTTGTGTGTGTGTGTGTGTGCGGACTTCCTTCGGAATGGCGGAAGATCTTGTGTTCCAAGCGGCAGACAAATTTATGACTTTTGTTAGTCTCGATGTCTGCAAGATTCACAGTGAGCCGACGTTGATGAAACAGACGAACTACTTGAACAATTTCAAAGATTATGGCGTCTGTAGATCCAAAAACATTAACGTCACAAGATGGATGATTTGGACAAATTTCTGCAGCACTTTTCTCGGATATAATCAACGTCTGTGATCAAATCAGTGACGATAAAATCTACACAAGCAACGCTGCACATGGCACTGAAACGTAATTCCACACACCAGTCATCAATCACCTGACTTTTTGCGAGCAGACCTGAAGGTTTTGTGATTCTATCACAGGAATTGCCTTTTGTCTCTCGGATTACTCATTCAGATTAAATGGCGGTGGCGGCCACCTGTTGGGCTGAAGCGATGAGCGAGGCAGAGGTGGAATGAGATATGAATAATGGAGGAAGTGACGAATGCGAGAGAGACAGCTGTCTCAACCTGCAGGAGAAACCCTTAATGGGGGATGTGGGTGGATAGTTCAGTGACTCAAAGCGTGGTCAGGATCTTCAAGCGAAAATGTTTGGCATCGCATCTTGTGTTCACAATATGTCCCAGTGGGACTTTTGCATGGGCAGTCAGCAGTTCTATGGAATCTGAACTGGATTGGATTTCTTCCCGCGCTATTGAAATTCTGCCCAAACACATCACCACCACTTCAAATGAGGCTGAAACCAGGGCAACATGATTGAATTGTCTGTTCAAATTGAATTATCCTGTTCTCCGCAGGCATGATCGCGTCCGTCTGCTCGGGGCAGCGCGTCCTGTCTTGCCCGGCGGGCGGCGGTGAAGTCCTCGTGCTGCAGTCGGCGTCGTGGGGCGCCGTCCCCCGTGGCGCCACCTGCGGCCGCGCCGCCCCCGGCCGCCTCTGCGCTTCGTCCTTCACCTTCGCCTACCTCGCCCGGCTCTGCTTCCGGAAGTCGCGCTGCGTCGTCGACTACGCGTCGGCGTCGACGTACCGCGCGCTGTGCGCCGACGACGGCGTCGAGCTGCTCATCGACTTTATCTGCGTCAACGGTGAGTGGCGCCACTAGGACGCGACTCCCAGAGCTGGAAATTCATTCAATAATCTGAAGAAATCTTTTCATGTGCGATTGATAACGGAAGCACACAGCTCTTTGGTGTCCGTTTCAAAGATGTCTGAATTCCCCCCCCCCCCCAAAAAAAAAAGATCTTGGCAGGGTGGTTGGCTCAAATTTCCACTTCACATTTTGTACACTAAATTCCTCGCCCATCGACGTGCTTCTCTTTGCAGATGATGACATCTACGACATGTGCAATTTCCACCAGATGGACATCAGGTCGCAGTTCGGCATCGTGCACAGTATGAACTACCCGCAGGGGTACTCCGTCAACTCCGAGTGTCGGTGTCGGCTCTCAGGGAGGCAGGGACAGGTAGAGTTCAGAGAGAGGATGCATGGCAAGAAAGCAAATTTATCCAAGAGCTTCAGGTGCAGCTGTGGTGGTTTTGGTCGTTCAATCACTGCATGTCTGTTGATGTAGGTGATGAAGGTGACGATGTTGTACCTGAACCTGAGATACTCCGCGGTGAGGAGAAACTGCGACGATCCGCTCGTTTTCACCAAAAGTGACAACATCCCGAAGGACTACACCTTCTGTGACCCCAACGAGGTGAGGAACCGTCCCACATTCCCTTTCTCATTTGTCGCAGTGGCGAGATTGAGCAAATCCACGTAATGTTGAATACGTCCGTGGCTGACGTCAAAGGAGTGACAGCACAGGGTGGGACTTGGTGATTTCAGCATAATTCTCCCAGCTCAGCTCATGACTGGACACGTCAAAACAAATGATGCCACACATGTCAAGACTCTGATTGATCAGTGTCATAACACACCTCCACCAAACAACACATTCTGTTCCATGTGCTGTGAGTAATTGACGGACGGAACCGTACGCACGTAAAAATGGCTAAAAGTCCCCAACGTAATACATTCAATACCATCAGCTGTGGGAAGCTTCTGCAAGGTCGTCTCGTTTTCATTGAACAGGTCAATTTCACGCGGAGTCTGACCAGAGAGAAGGACGAGACGTTCACGTGGAAGTACGATCTGCGCAACTCCACTCAGGTCCAGGTGTCGTTCGAGAGCAGCCAGTTCGACAACAACCCGGACAGGGGCTTCCTCTTCAAGTTCGAACGTGAGTTTTTGTTTTCACATTACAGCATTCTGCGATGTCCCTTTTGAGTAAAAAAACCAGGTAGAAACCAAACAAAACTTTTGCGCAATCTCGGCCAGAATGTTTCATGTCCCATCGTGTCATGTCGCACCACATTCCATCCCAGGAGGTGCAAGCAGTGCGCGCCCCCCTTGAACATACGAGCACTCGCAGTTGCCTTATGCACTGCACGCTTCTTGTTCGAATCTACCTCAAACATTTGTTGCGCTTGTCTGTTTGACCCTGCGCGTGCGCATGCGCGTTCGTTCTGCAGTTCTGGGCTGCGCGAACGACGATCTGGAGCGGTTTCCTTGGCCACGCAACGCGAAGCGAACGGTGTTCGAGCCGAGCGCGCGCGTCGCGTTCGAGTGCCTGGACGGGTTCCGGTCCGACACAGCGGGCGCGATGGAGTTCCTGTGCGACGGGACGCACTGGGTCGGGGACCCCGGCAACTGCATCTCAGTCGGTGAGGCCATTTCTACCTACCCATCTAGATACCACTTCCAAAAAGTTTGCATGTTGATACTGTGGAGCCTTTTGTCTGATTTGGATCATTCTGCTGTGGAAATGTGCGGTGTGTCAGCAAAGTGTATCACGCCTGTTGTAGAAAAATGCTGCTCGCTTTGATGAAATCTCATGGGAATCTTTCCCTGGAATGTGAAATCAGAAAAGAAAAAGATCACGTGTGGCTTTCTACGTCTTGTGCTCACTGAAATCTTTCTGAAGAAAATGACCTTTTCTGCGGAGTTTCTTTGACTGGATGCGTTGTCTGCCACTGAAACAGTTCTTGAGCCTGAAGCCAGCACCACAACCTTCCGTCCTGAACCAACCACCTCAACGACAACAACCACCACGCGACAGAGAACCACCGAGACACCAACCACCGAGACACCAACCACCCCAGTGGCAACAACCACAGAGAAAAAGACGACAACACCAACGACAACAACCACAACCACTACCACAAGAGCAACAACCACCACAAAGACGACCACAACCACAAAGGCACCACTAACAACAACAACAGCAGCAAAAGCAACAACAACAGCAAAAGCAACAACAACAGCAAAAGCAACAACAACAGCGGCAACAACAACGACGACCACAGCAAAACCGAGCGAAACCACAACGAAGCCAAAACCACCTTTACAGACCAGTGCTAAGACTCCTTTGCTCACTTCTGCCGAACCTGATGGTACATGTCACAGATCTCTCTCTCTCTCTCTCTCTCTCTCTCTCTCTCTCTCTCTGTCGTGTGGATCCCGAAATCCCTTCACTCTCCCCGATTTTGTTGCAGCATCTTCCCCCAGCCTAAGCTGCCAAATTGCATCCCTCATCCTGCTCTCCTTTTGACGTGCAGAAATTGCACTGCAAATGATTTTTGAGTTTGTTCTCAATTGTGTGTGTGTGTGTGTGTGTGTGTGTGTGTATGTGTACATGTGTGCGTGTGTGTCACCACCACAGCCACAGCTTCTCACGTCGTGTTCTCTCTCTGTGTTCACAGTGCTCGTGCCCGCGTCGTCCGCGCCAGTATTCACGTCCGTCTCGTCCCCGGGGCCTGGTCCGAAGGCCCCGCCCACCACCACCACCACCGAGGCCCTGGAAACGCCCGACGCACCCAATGGTGGGTGCCATGTGAACTTTGCATTTCAGCGTATCAGGAAGACAGAATGCCATCGCTTCACATAGATAGTTGATCCACTAGGTGTACACCGTGTTCAACTCAGGCACAAAGCCGAACATCTTAGACGCAATCCCAACCTTTGACAGGCAACGCCAACCTTGCTCAAGATGTACCTTTTGAGCTCAAGTTTGGGGCAACAATAGGGACTTTATGCACGACGTTTGAGGTGCATGTCGCGCCAACGCCAACGTCGAGAAGGGCACCGTTTCCATGGCACTGGCCAATCACAAAACACTATCCAATGTTGGCGTTGACGTGGTGTTCAGTGAAACGTCTTTGCATAAAGTCCCCATTGTGGTATTTTACTTGGTTGAATGGGGTACACGTTGCGTCAGTGACCCACGCATGTCTGAACCCCGCCTTTGTGTGACGCAGGTACGGGCGATCCGGGCGCCACGCTCTCCCCACCGTTCGACACCAACGCGGCCGTGTCCGAGGGCGGCAGCTCCTCCGTGTGGACCAGTGAGTGTTGCTCACTTGTGACTGTGGACCACCAGCACCCCCTCACACACACACACACACACACACACACACACACACACACACACACACACTCGCTCACACACCAGTGAGTGTTGATCGACAGATCACTGCGCCGTTACGAGCGTGTCAGAATGCTTTGTGTCAAAATCCCTGCTGGTTTCAGTATGAGGATCAAGGTACAAGAATTTTGACACTGGGAGCTTCATCTTTGGGTAGAAATGCCACCCTGTGGGTGAGAATACCTCATTCCTCAGTGAAAAGAAAATGTCAGACTTTCATGTCATTTGCACCCAAGAAAATCAGTTTCAGACTGATGCATGCACAAGTCATTTCCACCCGGGGAGGCATTTTCAAGCGTTTGCACTTTCCACCCTGGTTGTCTGAGTGCTGTGACGGTATCCCAACCCTCGCATTCGAAATTTGCACTTCTGTGCCCATTTGTCCACGGGTGGTGACTGTGAACCACCTCCATCCCCAAACGTGCGCCCTTTTGTGCAGCCGTTTGTTTCGCATCAGAGTGAACGAGCGGAAACGTGCTCAGAAGTTCGTCTTTGTTGGGGGTGGTGGTGGTGCAGGTTACCTTTGTCTTTCGATGCATGCCTGTCCCAGAGACACATGTTTGGACACGCATTTTAACGGAAGACGTCTCTCACCAACTCTTCTCGTGTGCTTGCAGTCACAGCGATTGGTCTCACTGTCGGAGTCATCGGCATCATCCTCACCTTCGTGCTGATCATCTTCGCCATCAGCAAATCACGGCGGTGGGTTCTTTCTCTTGAAGCCTCGGTCGGAACATTTTTTCACTTCCCGTGATTCTCACATGTATTGAGTCCTTCAATGTTGTCTTTGATACAAATATATGTAAAAACTATGTGGAAAACAGGTTCCACAAAAGAAACAAGAAGCAGTGCACAAGGCAACTGCAGTGCGAAGTCCCTTGCGCCGGTAATGTTGTCAATTCTTCCTTGTCCTCCTTGTCTTCTCCATGGGGGGGTCCAGTAGGGGGAGGGGGCTCTGGTGGGGGAGGGGGGTCCAGCAGGAGGAGGGGGGTTGGGGGAGGGGGTTGGGGGAGGGGAGGGGGCAGGGGACATTTCACCCACCTTGCCATATACTGCACTACCACATGGTGCTTCGCCCCAAAGGGACTTCGCACAACTACAGAAAATGGCAGTCAAAGTAAAAACACGACAAGGTTCTACGCGCAACGGGGCGACACTGGAGCAATTTTGTGCTGCCAAGTAAAAAATTTCGGGTTTTTTCTCAATGAAAATTCACAGGAAAAAGAAGGAGGAACAGAGCGAGTCGAACCCGATCACGTCCCTGCGTCCGTCGCCGCACGCATGCGTGAACATCCCAAACACGTACGGCGGCAACATCATCTACGGGCCCGCCAAGGACCTCCGCTCCACCGCCAAACACCTCCCGGACTCCCAGATCCCCAACGGACACGCGAAATCCCTGACGAACAACAACAACACAACCCTCCCCAATATCCAGGAGGAGGTGGGGAACAGTGGGTCCTTGTCTGTGCACTCCAGTTTGTACGAAATGCCCGTGCAACACGGTGGGAGTAGACCTGCGCCGGTGCCAGATGGGTCCGGGACGTTTGTACCGGATGAGACGGCCCAGATGACTCCGGATTACTACGTGGAGCGCACGGGGTACTCAGCCGGTACCACCGGATTCCTGCAGGACTTGGTCGAGTTCCCCGAGGTGCATTTTGTGGAGGTGGACAGTCCGCGGAATTCGGGGCTCGAGCCGATCGCTGAGGAATCGCAGCTGCATCTTAGCGATATCATCGTTGACCCGACGGCAGCGGCGGCGGCGGCGGCGGCGCCCGGGGAGACGGGCAGCACCGGGGAGCACCTCGAGCAGATCCGCATCATGGACGATGACCCCGTGCTACTCGAGCTGCAGAATCTCCCGCCAGGGTCGCGCGGGTCGGCCGGGTCCGCCGGTGGCTCCTCCTCCGGCGGGTCCTCGCACGCCTCGGCCGGCCTCGCTACCATCCCTGAGGAGGACCGCGAGGACGGGGACGGCATGGAGGGCGACAGCCTCCGCAGCTCGCCGCCGTCCACCGCCCCTCGCCCCGGGACCCGCGCCTCCAACGCCCCGTACAGCAGAACGAGCCTCGAGGGCACCAGGATACCCAGGGCCACCCTCAAGCAGATCGAGAAGAGCAAAGTGCAATACCCGCTGTTCAAGAACGATGAGACTGGGAACCTGGAGAACTACTTGGAAGACAGACGTGGTTCCTACTGAGGAACTCAACTTCGTGGGTGGTTCATATTTAAATCGCGGTGAAATGAGAAACAAAAAGGAGGTTGAACTGGAGCCATTTTTGCGTTCGTGGTTTGCCACATGACGTTTTTCGTTGTTTTTCATGATCTCCAAAAAAATTGTGACACCAACCCAGCAAAATATCTCCCAGCATGACAAAAGTCTTGCTGAAAATTTTGTTTCATTGTTTCGCATGAAAGAGAATCACATGAAAACCCTGCGAATGAAGTGACGTAACAAGGTGCGAACGTTTTGATGGCTCTGGCTGACTTTCTCCAAGGTACTAACACCCAACATACAAACACGTTTGGGAATATGTGAGAGATGTGGAGACTACCCGGAATTCTTGCCAAAATGTAGCTAGTGAGTCGTTGTCAAAAGTTGTAGGACGAAAAAGCTCGTCAGGTTTCAAAAAGTTGTTTCCGTCACTCGTGTTACAGCCAAAAATGTTGTCCAGTGGAAGGCTTCACGTCCATGGTCCAAGATGGGCACCGCCAAATGGCGGTAAACGCCTGAATGTGACGCAGACTGGGTCGAAGAGCGGGCTGGGCGTGAGGATGATTGCTTGTGCAATGGAAATGTTTGTTGGGCCTTTTTGAGTCCACACGCCTGGCTGGGTCAGGTTCTCAATGTCCAAGTCTTGAAACTGAAGCAGAACTCAAGACTACAACGAACAACCCAAACCTTCCACAACTGAAGACTGAGAAACGTTTTTGCACTTTTGCGTTGATATGGTACACTGTGACTCTTCTACCCTTTTGTGATAAAAACGTAAACGTTTTTCTAATCAGTTTACAACTTTGTACACGTCAGCATATTCTTTGCAAAAGATTTGTATGGATATTATTGTCAAAAAATAAAGCGTTTTGTGACAACTCTTCCGGTGGACCGAAGCTCGCACGAACCGGGCCACCGCGGACGGCTTTGTCTTTTGGGAGACAGATCGTGCACGGTGAAGTCTTGGACAGTTTTGCCTCTTGTGCAACCTGGCGTATGAGTAACTTATCTCCTCTTGAAAGATCCTCCGTTGACGGTCCGTGGCGACAATGTCACTTTGTTTTCTTGTTTCTTTTGCCAAACAATCAGTCTGCACCTCGCAAAACAAAACAAGTTTTATCTCCAGTCCATGCACATAACTAGTCTCACCTAAAAACAAAAGAAAAAAGACAAAGCAATCGCACCAAAGGCTTCCAGAACGAGGAAACAGCCAACCATGGCCAATATTTTGGGCAACTCCCACCCCCATTTGTATGTGCCCAGAAAGATTCGTCTGGGCGTTGAAACTCGTGTGCGGCAGAACGTTATCAGGGTTCAGTGGTCCTGCGCCCCCAGCCCCCTCTGGTGGCTTCAGCCCCCCACCCCCGCCACCTCCTCACACTGCGTGGTGAAGGGATCCCGAAGTTACGCGAGTTACACTGAGCTGGAAGCGTGCGGCTCGTTTCTTTTCTCTGCCGTGCAATGGTCGGTTCTCACTCGAATGACTTTTCCAGTTTTGGAAAAAAAACCGCCCGAACGGGACACCTCAGCAACAAGCAAGAAATCACGAATTTCTTTCAATGTCCGTGCTCCCTTGTTTAATTTTCCTCTTCCCACCATCGTTGCGCACACACACGGGTGTGATGGTTTTTGGCCTCTTTTATCTCCAGTCAAGCCTGACTTTGTGTGCTGTTCTCGTTGCAAGAAGATGGAGGCTTCTTTTCGGTGCGGTAATTGTTAGAAAGGGGTTTGAAAACGTATGGTGTGCACTGAAGTTATTAGACTTTATCAGAGCAGAAACTTCACCCCATGTGCTTCCACAGGAAACAGGCTTGTGGGGAGCACCGCGCAGAAAAGGGGATCTTCGCCTGTAATGTGCCTCATAGTTGGAGAGTCGTGCGAGTCAGCAAGTGTGCAACTATATTTGTCATTGAAACTGCATTTTTACAAAATTGTCAAACCAAAACCAAACAGGCAACAGACAATCTTGCTTGGAAAATACAGCTAGGAAGATACAAACAGGCCCTGCAATGCCCTCAGAAGGAGGAACTTGACGCACTGGAAATTTTTGTGCGGGAAATGAGGGTTGGTTCCCTGACCACAAACTCGCGCGACTCGGGTGTCGTTCCGTCACAGCAGCAACAACTCGGCGCCGATTGGTGGACACGGAGGATGAGGAAGCAATGATCCGGGGTGACTGACTCCTGTACGCGATACATCAAAACGTCTCCACCCTCCAAATGCAGAAGCTGTTGTGACTGCCGTGACCGCCTGACTGACTGACTGACTGAAGGAGGAGCAGCTTCAGCTCGCGTATGAACGGCAGCTGGATCCCGGACAGCGGCTCCAACTCACACTGGCTCCTTCACCGCTGCGAAACAGACAGATGCAGTTTAGCAATGGATTCTACTTATTTCTGCAAGTGATCCAGTCCGTCTCGTCCCCGCAGTCCGCCGTCGTGCTGCTCATCTGGGTGGTGCACAACTTCCTCATCCAACACGTCCACGCGACCAACGCGAGTTCTGCAGGTAAAAACACACATCATGTTTGCACGAGGCTTTCTACTCACTGCGCGCACTGTGAATCTCCCTTGATCTCGGCTGATGTTCAGACGCGAGCA
>JAAUXT010024018.1_pt1 | contig 11567 bp, 12 predicted proteins | sample 7278171 | NCBI WGS metagenome assembly JAAUXT01 (sample SAMN14350112, study PRJNA611818) | marine sediment metagenome | isolation source: surface marine sediment (1.8m) | place: French Polynesia: Moorea | collected 2018-08
ATCATCAGAAATTTCTGATATGCAAATTAGGGATGGTTACCCATGGGTAGTAAATCCTGGTGGGTACTTGGTACCCACCCACCAGCAGATGTGGGTCAGCAGTTGGAGTTAAAGTCCTGAAACACTGGGTACCCACTAGGATTTAAACTACCCAGGTACCCACCAGGATTTTCTACCCATGGGTAACCCACCACCCACTTCAATCCCTATCAGGAATGTGCTGGTCTGTATGGGCTGGACACGGGGGTCCTGGATCAGATAGGGTTGAACACAAGGGGGAGAGGACAGTCAGGGGGAGAGCCAGGGAGCATAAGCCCACCAGCAGACAGGCCCTCCAGTGTTCAGCCCTGTGTTATGCGCAGTCTAATCTGGATAAGTCTGTGTACCATCAATCACACATCAGTTGCAGTCTGCAAGTTGTCACACAGCTGTGACAAGTCCAAGATTGGTGCATGGGTGTGACAACCCAAGACCTGAGCTGGTGCTGTTCACATAACTGGAAGAGAATGTACTCTGCACCATGAGTACTCAGTCAGACCTGCAGCAGCTTCCTTACATCTATGCACTTACATTTCTCTGCCCACCTTGTGTGTTTGGTGGGGTTTTCAACCTTGCTTGTATGTTAACACACTCACCTGCTCATGCTTGAGCCTATGCTTGTGGCATACCACTGCCCTTACACCATGGCATACCTTGCACCAGGATCTGAAGACATCTGGGGGCATGAATCTTGCTGAACAGAACTAGATCCAGATGACATGGGCTCCATTGCATCAACCAGGCCCTTGTGGATGGGTAGATTATGAGCGCCAATCCTCAAAGACCAGACTCCACTCTGAGGATCTGCATCAAGGTTGACCCCAGTTGACCTTGATTTTGTGACCTCAGCAGGTCACTCATGAATGAGATATGACTCATTAACTCACTTGCACAAATCCTTTGTGTTATCAAGTCTGTGAGTTGAAGATGAAGAAAAGATACACATTGTTTATTTGTTTGGAATTGAGTACAATTTTTGTTTATAATTTGTTCCCTTTGTGTCTGTAATTGGAACTGCATGTCTGCAAAAAACATGCCTTACATCACACATGTCACTTCTTGGTTTACAATGAGGGTTCGTCACATGAGCCTGATGCACTGATGAATGGGAATTGAAATTGAGTTTTTGAGTTAACTCAGCCAGGAACACCAAGTGTCGGGCCAAGAACATAGCGTGCATACCCACAAGTACAAAATTTCCACTGCCCATGCAAGACGCAACCCCGATGCTCTATTTTTAGGCAAAAGGTGCGTCTTACGCACGGGTGAATTGCTTCTGTGGGATTTTGGCACCAAATGAACCAAACTCCTCCGTTTGTGGTTGTGACAACAACGAATGAAGTCAAAAGTTGTTCCAAATCAGGGAATCTGGAACCTCGCGCATTGGATCCATCGGTGACAAAAGTCCCAAAACCAACGCTGCGCAAATTGGGCGCGACTGGGGGAATGGGTTTCGCCCACGAACCTGTTCCCAAGACAGTGTTCACGCTTCCATCTTCACAGTGCGTATTTTCTATGAATATTGCGAGAGACATTAAGCTTTTAAATAAATCAATGTGAGATCTTTAGCATTTACACTGCTAAATGGCTTACTTTTGTCGTCTTCGTGCCATATGCATGAAATGGATCTGCTCAGTCTCTGCATGTCGATCATCATCTCAGGTTCTACAAAGCTACAACTGTGACACTTTCCCCATTAGAGTCACCCTGCCCGTCAGGACTTGTCCCAGAAACGTTTGTATCTGCATATTTCTGCCTCCTACAGTCTGCATGTCCAAAAGAGTTACAGACAAAGGGACTCCAGGAATTCCAGGTTTGCTGCAAATAGAAAAGCGCGTGATCCTCGATCGAACCCGCTGTGTGTGGGAGCCTCATCAGAAGGAACGTAATCGACGAAACGCTTGCCCAGGCACACTGCACTCGTCAAAGAAAGGCGCGTTCCCATTTTGTGACTGCTTTTGGAGCGTAGTATTCAAAGGCGGATCCAAATATCCAGCAAACCTTTTTGGGGGCCCAACTCCAGCAACCAAAAATCAACATGAAAAGGTGAAAAAATGCTGTTTCTTTGCATGTCCAGCAGGGGGTTTGTGTTTTCAGGGGCCAGGGGACCTGGGCTCATGGGGTTCTCTGGGTCTCAGCCAAATATCCCCTTTTCTGTGGACTGTTTGACTCGTCACTGTGATCTACCTGACAGTTCGAACCACACCCAAGTTGGTCGTCAAAGCAGGAGACAGAAACGGACACCTCACATGTGTCTCAAAAACGCCATTGCAGCGGGGTGCAGGACTCAGAAAACGTGGGAACCAAAGAAAGGACCGGAGTGTCATCTGTTTGCATTGAGTCTGTGCAGCGCCTCCATAGCTTCAGCAGAACACCGCGTTTCATTTCATCCGAATTGCGAGGGTCCACACACACCAGGGAACAGAGGACTACTGCAGCAGTGCATGAAGGGGGGGGGGTGCGGCCTGTCCGTCCGGTCTTTCGTCCGGTGTCAAACCTCACACAGTAACGCTTCTTGACCAGTGAAGAACTCAGAACAGACGGAACAAATGTCCACTGGTTCACAGTTTGTTCCTCGTCCTTTTGCCAAAATATCTGTCGGTTTTCTCCAGTTCCCATCACGCCAGACAGTGGATGGATAAAACAACCGTTGCTTTGCTTCTCAACACTGATTTGGGTCACCGCACGGAATGAGAGCTGGTGCTTTGCTGAAATCCTTTTGTTTCAGGCTCATCAGAATAGATCTGTTGTGTGTGTTTGAGAGAACAGAAGCGTATGTAAGCCAAAACACAAACACACGAAACGTCTGACTGGTTTCGAGTGAGTGGAAGCTTCATGTTTTCGCTGAGTCGAACACGAGGCTCTCGCGCCGCCGGAAGTTGGCTGCACCGGAAGTGATCGAGAGGCAGAGAAGTCAAGGCATCAGGAGCAGAGTGCGCCATGCAACTCTCGAGTTTGTTCCTTTGAACAAGAAATGCAAGCGATCCACCAGGTGCAACAATGTGTGCTCCTTCAGCGTGCGCGACCTTTGACCTCCGAGGTTCCCAGCTCGTGGTTTGTGAGGAGGCACACAGGAAACCCGGCCCACGAACGGCAAACTTTGACCGATAAGGATTTCTGACAGGGGGCCCATTAAAAACACCTACTCGTTGGTGTCTTTGTCCCATTCTCAGATTTGTCGAACAATTCCGGTCGGACAAGGGAACACCAGCATCGTGAAAAGCATTCTATCTGCCCGAAAAATGTTTGTTTCGTAAAAGAGGATCAAGTTATTGTTTGGATGATACTTGCTTTTTATGGCACATGTACAGCAACCAAGCTAGAAAACAAAATACTCTCAAATGATGCTGTGCATTTTCGAATCCAAACGGAAGCGGAAATATTAAAATGCTTTTCATCCCAGTCTTGCAATTTTCAGCAGGATACTTTAGCAGATCAACCACTGATTTGACATTCTCCTTGAAGTCAACAACGTGAAGACGCGTTGACAAAATGTGTCAGGATGTGACACACGACGCGTCATCTCTCTCATCTCTGATTCTGTCTCTCTCATCTCTGATTCTGTCTCTCTCATCTCTGATTCTGTTTCTCTCTCATCGCTGATTCTGTCTCTCTCATCTCTGATTCTGTCTCTCTCTCATCTCTGATTCTGTTTCTCTCTCATCACTGATTCTGTCTCTCTCATCCCTGATTCTGTCTCTCTCAACCCTGATTCTGTCTCTCTCTCATCTCTGATTCTGTCTCTCTCTCTCTCTCATCGCTGATTCTGTTTCTCTCTCATCGCTGATTCTGTCTCTCTCATCCCTGATTCTGTCTCTCCCATCTCTGATTCTGTCTCTCCCATCTCTGATTCTGTCTCTCCCTTCGCTCTGCTCTGTCTCTGTGTCATTCTCTCAATTCTCTCACTGTGTTGCTCTCTCTGTTTCTTGCTTGCTCTCCCACCATATTTCTCTCTGTTTCGTGCAGTCTGTTTCTCTTTCGCTCTCTTCCTCTTGCTTGCTTGCTAGTTAGCTTCTCATTCTTCCCCTTTTGTTCTCCTTGCAAACGATTGCAATGAAACTTCTTGATTTGGACACAAATGTCGAAAAAATGAATTTTGTCTACAGTGGAACATTTTCACTCAGACAAGCAGAAGCAGACGTGCAAAACGCCAGACGACATCGATCGTCACAAAAAAAGGCACCTGTAGCAGCGGTTCCCTCAAGCCCTTGCTGTGTTATCTTGTGCCGAAGGCGCTTTTCTGTACTGGTCAGTGCTTGTCATACCCACTTCGAATCCGGTTGTGGACAAAATTTTGTACGGGTTGAGCAATTTCCGCAACCAAGCAAGGGACATGACACCGACGGGATGGTGAGAGGTCTGACAAAACGTTCAGACAAAGCGAGATCCTGGTGAAGTGAGTTCAGAAAAGGCCAGAAAGATGTGCATGTCAAACATTTTGAGTTGAAGTTGGTGTTCAACCGTTGGGACCACCCGACATCCCCGAATTCCCCCCACTATTTGGCCCCAGATTTACGAGGACGTAAATGACGAACAATGAATAGGCACGGAACGTCTGAACACACAGCGAGACACAGAACAGTGAGACCAATGCCGCGAGTTCCCGAGGACCGCGGACGCCTGACTGCAACCCGACACACACGTACGTACACACACATACACACACACACACGTGGACGAAAAGATTTCCGCCCGAATGAAGCCCGAATGAAACCCTTGAATTCTGCGACACCAAACGCCTCTCGGGAATCCAAGGGCTACAGAACCCGACCCTTGTGGTCCGTAACTTTGCTCCTCGGTCCACCAAAAGGCAACCAACTCCTAATTTGGGGTCGAGGTTGAGGTAAACGCTGGCTCAATTCTAGATCTGGCAGCGAGCAATGACTGAACGGACGTGCTTCTAATTCTCACGACGCCCTTTCGCAAATATTCATCTGATGAAACAAAGTACTGAGATATCTGGAGCCTGTGCGATCCTGAATTGAGTCAAGCACAAGCAATTCGAAAACAAACCTTACCTAGCATTTGGGTTCTTTTTCCTCCCCACGAGTTGAATTTCCTCTTCCCTCCCCAGGCGTTGAACTGCGCTCGCTTTCCGCCCCACGAGTTGAACTTCCGCTTGTTCTCGGCATTTCCGGTTCCGCCCTGCAGCTCCAGAAGATCTCCGTCCGCGATGAACTCAGCCTCGTCCGAGCGCTTCCCGCCCCAGGAGCTGAACTGAGGCCTCTTGAGCTTCGGGTGTGCGTCCCAGCTCCTCTTGCCTCCCCACGCGCTGAACTGCGGTCGCTTCATTTGAACGATGTCATCAATGTCTCCGAGACGGATCGCCGAGCTTTTCTTGCCGCCCCATGACTGGAACCTGGGTCGTTTGTAGACGAGCTCGGCTGCTGACCTCTTGCCTCCCCAGGAGCTGAACGTGGCTCGCTTGTCCTCTGAATCTGATGATGCTTGCGACCTCTTTCCTCCCCAAGCGTTGAACGGTCTCTTGACATCAATCTGTGGGTGAAAAAAGGAATGGGCCAAACGTGACACGTGGAAATGCGTCTGTTCTCACTGACACTCAGGAGAGAAGACAGATCATTTCTGCAAACACCTCTGATTGGTTCTCACTGACATGTGGAATTCAAACTGCACATTTGTATTTGTGTGTTTTGACGCCATGACCATTGCAGATGAACGCTCTTGGCTTTTCATCCTGTGTTGATGGTGTTGGGCCAAATTGGAATGGCGGGGCTCTGGGCTTGAAGGCCAATGTGTTACTCTGCTCAAAAAGAAGAACCACTGTCTTGCGCTCAATCATTGACCCCAACACGAAGTGAACCTCGTGTTGAATTGTTTTGTTTCCCAAATTTTGAGACACACACGGATTCAGGATGTGTCGTATTTTGCTGAACATTCGGGTTTTCCAAAGTGGAGGTCGTAACTCTGGAGATGCGTGAAAACGGCCACAAAAAGCCACATTGAGAGTCGCGTTGAGATTGCGCGAGGCTTCCGTGTGGTCCGTGTGCCTTGTAAGGCTCTGGAAATGTGTTCAATTACCATTTACTAGTTTTAGTGCACCAATTTCGTGCACCGCAATTTCTTAACAGGGCTGTTGTGGCTGTTTGTGTTTGCGTCTCGTCCCAAACGTTTTACAACGCAACCGTATGTGAGCCGAAGTTTGTCTGCAAAAACGAGACTCTGCATTTCTAAATTTGGTCAAATGAGCAGATAAAAACATGGGTTGTGTAATTTACAAAATTTTCGTGTTCTTCCTTCCACAACATACAATGCGAATCTTCAAAATTCAACATTGGATTTGGACTGTTTGCGTGTTTTAACTGCGAGAACTACAGAGTCTAGTGCAGGTCCTGTGAAGCGGTTTTCGCGTCGGGTCTGTGCCAACACAACTGCCGAAATTTTGCCCTGTTGTTTGCCCATTGAGCAGAACAATTGTCTGTTCTGACCAAAGAATGCCATCGACTTTCTTTCCATTCGAATAAAACGCTCAGAAAGAGGGGTTGTTCGAACAGGGAAAGTAACCTCGGTTCCAGTTTGATCAGGACCAATTTTCGAGCTGCTGCACTTACTTGTGACATAAAAATATTCGTTCTTTGAGAAAAAGTCTGAACGTGCGCACGCACCTCACTGCGTTTTCCTCCCCAGGAGTTGAAGCGGCGCTTCTGGGCGATGTAGTCCCTCAGCGCGGCGGCGGCGCCGTCCGCTCGCTTCCCGCCCCACGACGCGAACTTGGGCGCGCGGCGCTCCCGCTGCGACGCGGCGTCCGACGCGACGTCCGACGCGACGCTCCCTTCGCCCGTCAAAGACGACGAATCCTCACCTGCCCCTTGATCATCGCTCCTCTTCCCACCCCAAGCGTTAAACGACGCTTTTTTATCCACTTCCTTGGAATCCACTGCCTCGTTTGTCTTTTCAGATTCTTCAAGTTTTTCTGCGTCCTTGTTTGAATCCGAAGAAATGTCAGGTTCTTTTGCCAGCGACGTTGACAACAGGCACAAACATATCGTCACTGCGAAGTAGCGCCTTGGGAGGCTCGTTCTGACCATCGTAGTCTGTGCCGGGTTGTCTGGAAAAAAATTTAACAAAAATCTGTTGCCCCTGTCTCCCTGTTGTTTTGTTGCTTTGAACTCTCCGAACCAAAGTCAATGAGAATTTTCGTGTCACCTTGCGTCAGTAGCGTCCGTGCAACTGGTCACCTGACGGATGCTCGGGTTCCCTGGTGCGCGTGCGCAGCCGTCTCCGTCTGGAACCCGGTCTAAGAAAGGACTTCCATACCACGCATGCGCTTCTTAACTCTCCTTCTCAATTCCGCCCACTCGAGTAGCTCACACTTTTGAAAAAACTAAGCGCTTTCAGTGGTCAAATGAGTGTCACTTTTTCAGTGCCCTGCTGGGCTGAAGACGACTCGGATTCCTCTGCTCTGCTTGAGTGTTCACAGTGCTGTTGTGCAAGGTTGTGGTGAGCTTACGTCAAAGTGTCGAGCTGCTTCATACGTTCAAAGTGAAGAAGAGAGAGATCGCTCAGCGGCTGCAGTGGGGGGTGGGAAGAGCCAGCCAATGAGAAAGAACTTTTTACGTTTGCTTGTCGTCGCACAAGTTTGTTTCACTTTTTAGCAACGAAGTATGTGCGATGTGAGTAGGTTTGAGGTTAGTGTCCGCTGCAACAAGCAGGGTCTCCGGATTCACCAAATCAACTTTGACAAACGGAAATGGGATCCTATATTCACCAGACACGAAGGTTTTCCACGAGCTGCACAGCTTCAAATGTCCTCTGTCAATTGCTGGCGCGCACTGGTTCCAGGACGGATTCTGGAGTTTGAACTGCCAGGATCAGCCGGAAATTTTCCAGGCCAAAAGGCTCATCGTGCAAGAAATGAAAAGAGCCAAGCCAGGAGCTGATCGTTTGATTTAGATCTATACTTGGAGGTTTTTTGATGTCCGGCCCCCAACCTATGCTTCAACACTTTGGGAACAACGGTTTGCTCTTTTCACCCAATACTTTGCAAAATTACAAATTACAAGGTAAAAAAAATTGCAGGAGACAACCAATGTTCACATTCACACAGATGATTTGAGAAAATACAAAACAGCCACACCCAACAACAATACCATCTTCAAAGCTCTTGTTCTCTTTTGTTGTTTCAATGAAAGATCTAAGAATGAGTCTTTGAGGTAGACAAAATGAGATTGTTTCCTCAAATATGATTTTACATATAAATCAACAGGACTCTTTGGTGAAAGCTTTTGCTGAGATTTCACTTTTTTGGTTCTTCGTTTAATTACCCCAAAAAAAAGATTGTGAAGGAGAATCATTCAACAAAAGCTTGTTGATTATTTGTTCCTGTATTTTCAGCCTTTCAAATAGATTTGTTTTGAAAAAGAGGCTCACAGAAAATATCCTCTGATCATTGATTGGTCAAACTTTTGTCAGTTTAGAAAAGATATCAAGGAAAGCCATATGTACTGAAGGTTGTGTGTTGAGCCACACAAGAGATATTGATTGGAATCGGTCATCTCAATGCCATGCCTCATACCTTCCTCCGAACAGGGAACTGCAACCTGAGTTTGGTTCAGAAGATTCCACGAGGTTGTTGCGCACCTGTCGAGACAGGAGCGTGACCGCGCCCACATTCACCAGACTCACTCACACAAACCTTCACTGGTGGCCTGTTTTTTGTCGTGCGGCTGCGTTCTCCTGATTTCGGAACGTTGTGTTTGAGCCACCGTGTTGTTCTTTATGCACCCGCAGGTCCAGATCAAGTTGTCTTCCACCTTGATCAGCTCATTGATTTCTGCATGTTTCACATGTGTGTCTCACTGCTCTGGCACGTATGGTGTTCCACCGGTGAGTCGGTCCAACGTCGAGATTTTTGGTCTTGGTGGTTCAGTTTGTCATTGTCCAGATGACCCAACGCACACAAGCAAACACCCAGAACAAAAAATAAATCCAGGTGACTTTCTTCTGGCGCAGTTTCTCCGAACCTCATTGTTCTCCCATCAAGGTGGTTTGGTCGACGAAGTCCAGCTTCTGGCATCGCCCTTCCTCAAAGTCACTCGACATCTTTCATTCCTTCCTGTCCGCGATTTTTCTTGCCATATTCGGATTCTCCTTGCCAAGGGGTAGGTCCCACATACCTGTATCCGCGAGCCCAGACGTCAGCTAATCTCGTCAGATCCACTCGGACTCGATTGGTCTCCTACTCCAGGATAATTACCTCGGCGACGGGGCCCATTGTTGTCAGAAATACGAATCTGGGGCTGAAGCTACGATTTGGTAGGAAAACACATCAATGCGCGAATTATTATATTTGGGTTGGTAATTAAGTGGTGATGATTTTCACCAGGTGATTCATCATTGGATGAGTGAACTGACAAAAGTGAACCAGGACTACAGGGTTTTTCGTACACGCGTCCGCAACTGTTAGTTGCATGCTGTGTTGTGGAGATTCGTCATCCTTGTCTGAACCGAGCTGCATGGCCCGGACCTTTGAAATGCAGTCTCTTCATGTGACAACGCACCATTAATGATATTCAGTTCAAAAAGGGCCAGCCATGCAACGTGGTCCCATTTCAAGCATTTGGTCCGGGTTCACGATTCACGAACGAATTCATATCATCGCATGGCGGTTGTATCTACAATCAGCCTTGTTCACGAACCCACATGATTTGTGCCTTTCACCCAGTATATATAACACCAATAGAAATCAGAAATCAACTCGAATACTTGACAGCTCGTCATACTTCAACAATGGCAGTGAGAGACAGGTACATGAGATGAAAACCACCACGTCACTTTGCCCAATTTGACTGAATGTGGCCTTTAGTTCAGAGGAAATGTGTCAGGCTGATCCTTCTGGGCCCGGCCACCTGGACCGGGGACGTTCACCGTCTCCGAGTCGACCATTTAAGCACAGCCCACAGCCAGTTGTCAGTGAAATCTACTCAGCTCTCTTAATTACTGTCCTAATGAAGAGATAATTGTTTCTTGTCAAAGACAGCATGACAATGCTCAAGTGAAACCCTGTCAAAATTCTTCGCGTTTGGACCTGTCGCATAGAACGTCAAAATTGAGCTCAAGCATTCCACGGTGTCGTGTTCAGTGGAGTCAAACAGCGTTGTGAGAGGCTGTCGCGGGGACAGCGTTGTCGTCTTGAGGCGTTCTCCCGTGTGTCGGGGTGGTGCCATGTAATGCATGCGTGAGCAGAGCGCAGCTGGACGTCCTAAAATGGACGCATGTCTCGAAGACCATATGGTTCGGACTCTGGTTGTGAGGACGTCAGATTCGAGCAAAAGTGTGTCGAATTTCAACCAAGTTTGTCGTTCGCGTTGTGGCCATGAATTCTGTGGTGCAAGAAGTTAGGGTTTCCACATTCTTTGGCGTGTGCGAGTTTCTACTCGCACCACGGGTTTTGTGAGAAGGTCGACGATCTGTTTGGGGTCACGAGCGACTGATCAAGATGTGAAACATCGAGATCTATTGCGAGTGACCCCAAAAGGAGATCGGAGATGTTCAAACAAAACAGTGGCTTGTGAGGAGAAACAAGGACATGTTAAAATGTGGAAACGCACCTCTTCCACACAGGCAAGCTCGCAGAGATCGATGGCTGTGAGAGACGGTGTTTGACCCACTTTAGTTGTGTCAAGGTCGGTGTGTGGCACTCTCAGCCTAGCAGTCATCGAGTTTGGACATGTTTTGGCTTCTGTAAATTTTTTCTTCTCCTCGATGGACGAGTCTTTCCATCCGGAGTTGGTCGACTTGCCTGACCTTCCGCACTTGGTTCACCTGGAGTATTCTTCTTCTGAAGAAGAGATGGAGGCTGGGAGTCATTTCGGTGATTTGAAATTTGGTGGCAACAACAAAGACATGCTGAACAAGACTTTGTGCGAGGCTGACTTCAATCCTGTCGATGAGTAAGTTGTGTTGTTTTTCTTCTTTCAAGAGTTCATGTCGATTTGTTGCGAATTGAAGGATTGTTTGTCCACGTCTGAAATGAATTTTTTGTAAGGATTGTTCTCAGGGTTTTGTCACTTCAGTGAAGGCATGACTTTGACACAGGCTGTCCATGATGTCCTGTCTTCAAGTTCAGAAGATGAAGAGTCGAGTTTGAAGGTGTCTGACGATTTGGAGGAGGGAGAAGATGATGAGAATGCGATGTTTTTGCTGGTTCCTTATGGTGGCTCGAGTGACAAAGGGATGGGCTCAAGAAGAAGGTCTTCGACTTCAAGGTCAAGGAAAAGCAAGGGGGGATGTCGAAAAATCTTGTAGTTCCTCTAAGTATGTTCTTGCTGATCGTTTTCGTGAGCCAGTGCACGATGACTTGATCGACAGCCTGTGTGGCAAAACATTTGTGGCCAGTACAGATCGCAAAATCGCATGGGCAGTGAAGCTCTTTGAGGAGTGTAGAATGGCACGGATGTGTTGTCTGAATTGTCCGACAGAAGTGAAGTGGTCTGACTTGTCAAATCCTGGTCTCAGTCAAGGCAATCTTCAGTTCTCCTTGTGTAGATTCATCACAGAGGTCAAGAGAC
>JAAUXT010058157.1_pt1 | contig 11567 bp, 10 predicted proteins | sample 7278171 | NCBI WGS metagenome assembly JAAUXT01 (sample SAMN14350112, study PRJNA611818) | marine sediment metagenome | isolation source: surface marine sediment (1.8m) | place: French Polynesia: Moorea | collected 2018-08
AGGTTCTTCATCAGAGACGTGCCCACCCTGCAGGGAGTGCAGAACCCACAACTCTCATAAGCGAAGAAATGGGCGAAATTACGCGCCATGTCGAGCATGTCCCGGTCGCGATTGAACACCATGAAAGAGCCACCTGTGGCCACGTCCTCGTAAGCGATGCGCCGGTCGAACTCCGATTCCGGAAAGCAATGACCCGCCGCGCCGGCCACCTGAACCGCCAGCGCATTGTCGGCACCGCAGTCAACCAGCACCTGACGCATGGTCACTCCGAAGGGGTACTCGTAAATACCCGGACGGGCACAATCGCCGGACACACTGAGCAGTTTGGTGCCCTTGGATTGTTCCGTGCCCATGGCGGCGAACCAGTCGCCTCCGCGCTCGGCAATCAGGGCCGCGCACACGAAGGTCTCCACGTTATTGACCACGGTCGGCTTGTTGACGAAACCGTGTGTCACAGGAAACGGCGGACGCACGCGCGCCACTCCACGCTTTCCCTCCAGCGACTCGATGAGGGCGGATTCCTCACCGCACATATACGCTCCCGCCCCCAAATGGATCTCGATGTCGAACGAAAAACCCGGCACGCCGAGAATGTTCTCGCCCAGCAGTTCCGCCGCGCGCCGCCGTTGCAGCACGGTTTCGAGCGCGTCCAGCATGTAACGGTACTCGCTGCGCAGATAAACATAGCCTCGCTGGGCCCCGATGACGCGGGCGCACAGGGTCATACCTTCGAAGACCCGGTCCGCATCACGATTCAGAAGGACGCGGTCCTTGAACGTACCCGGCTCGCCTTCGTCGGCGTTGCAGACCACGTAGCGCTCAGTGGAATGGGTCTCACGACACAACGACCATTTGATGCCGGTTTTGAAGCCAGCGCCGCCGAGCCCGCGCAGCCCGGAGCGGACAATCTCGCCCAGCATGGCCTCCTCGCCACGGTCGAGCACCGCCCGCAGGGCGGCGCCGTCCTCCAGCGCCGTGCCCAGCAATGCATCCTCGCGGCGAATGTTGTCCTCAACCTGGAAGTATGCCGCGGGCCACTCCGACAGCGTTTTGCCCGCATCGATCAGCCCCACCATCTCGTCTACCCGTTCTTTGGTCAGACGGGTGACGGTGTAGCCGTTCACCAGACCGGCGGGCCCCTGGTCGCACATGCCCGTGCACGAAGCGTTGCCGACGCTCACCCGACCGTCGGCCCTGGTTTTACCGACAGACACGCCCAGCCGCTCGCAGAGATAATCCATGAGGGGCTGCTTTCCGAGCATGTGATCCGTAATGCTGTCGCTGAGCAGTATCTCGTATTGACCGCGCGGGCTGGTGTGGAAGAACGAGTAGTACTCGACGACACCCTGCACCCGCCCGAGGGATACGCCAAGCGCCGCAGCCACCTTTGGCATTGCTTCGCTGGGCACATGCGAGTACCTGTCCTGAATCTCACGCAGAACGTTAATCAGCTGAAGGGGATCCCGTGAGTACTGGTCGGTCACTCGGGAGATGAAATTACCCAGATCCGATGAGGACATTGCCCTACCTCGTTGTGTGCTGAAACAGCCGAAGCACGGACTGACGGCCTGCCTGCCTGCGGTCGCCCATCCATGGCCGGGTCAACGGTCGATAGGATACGCTCTTAAGCGGTCCGACTACCAGTGCAACCTTGACCGGGGCTGGGGATGGTTGCACAGCAAGGTGACAACACCGTGACGCGGGCGGCGGCCCGGAAAAACGCCCAGGCAACAGGATTTGCCGTCATCGAGGTGGTTTCCGCCGCCTGCCACGCGGCGCTTGCGCACATGACAGGGGCCACTGCCTTCGCTAGCATGGAGAGCCTTCCCCGCCCGACGTCGACTCGTGTCCATGGCCAGAAGCTTGCGACGATGGATCCTGTTGCTGGTCCTGCTCGCCGGCGGTGCGGGGGGCGTCTGGCAGCTTACCCGCCCGGAGCCCGTGACCGTGGTGCTGGCAACGGTCGACGTGGGCAGCGTCGATGCCACGGTGGCGAATACCCGCGCCGGCACCGTCAAAGCCTGCCGACGTTCCCTGCTGGCACCCGCCACAGGAGGCCAGGTGGCGCAGCTGCCCGTCACCGAGGGGGACCGTGTCGAGGCAGGTCAGGTCCTGATGACCATCTGGAACGACGACCTGCGGGCGCGCGTGCAGCTGGCAGAGAGTGAGGCGGCGGCTGCCGTGGCCCGCTCGGAGGAGAGCTGCCTTCGGGCTGAGGTGGCCGAACGCGAGGCCCGCCGCCTGGTGCGTTTGAAGGAACAGAAGCTGGTCTCCGAAGAGCGCGTCGATCGGGCCGTCACCGAGTCCAGGGCGGGCCGCGCGGCCTGCCGGGCGGCGTTGGCAGCCGCAGAGGTTAGCCGGGCGAGGGTCGCGGTGGCCCGCGCCGAGCTGGCGCGAACCGTCCTACAGGCTCCCTTTGCGGGCATCGTCGCCGAGGTCAACGGGGAGCTGGGTGAGTTCATCACGCCTTCCCCTCCCGGCATTCCAACCCTGCCGGCGGTTGATCTCATAGACGACAGCTGCCTTTACGTCTCCGCCCCCATCGACGAGGTGGACGCGGCAGAGATCCGCCCGGGCATGTCGGCGTGCGTGTCACTGGATGCGTACCCGGGGCGGCGTTGCGAAGCACGCCTGCGGCGCATCGCACCTTACGTTCAAGACTGGGAGCGACAGGCTCGCACCGTGGACGTGGAGGTGGAGTTCACCGACGCGAGCGGCACGCAAGGCCTGCTGGTAGGCTACAGCGCGGACGTGGAGGTGGTGCTGGCGACCCACGAGCAGGTCCTGCGGGTGCCAACCGAGGCGGTCATGGAGGGCTACCGGGTGCTGCTGTTCGACCCCGCTTCGGGCCGACTGGTCGAGCGGCACTTCGAGCAAGGCCTGGCGAACTGGGAATACACCGAGGTGGTCTCCGGCCTCAGTGAGGGTGACCGGATAGCCGTCTCCATTGACCGCGAGGGCATCGGGGCGGGCACTCTGGTGACGCCGGAGAACCAGGACCGGGGAAGCGCCAGCCGGTGATTCGCCTGCGGGGCATTCAGCGCCGGTTTGTCGTGGGCGACCAGAGCGTGCACGCCCTGGCGGACGTGTCGCTGGATATCACCGATGGAGAGTATGTGGCGATCATGGGTCCCTCCGGCTCGGGCAAATCCACGCTGCTGCACGTGATCGGTCTGCTGGACCGGCCCGACGCGGGCGAATACCGCCTCTCGGGTCGGGATGTGACCACCCTCGATGACGACGGGCTCGCACACATCCGGCGCAGCCAGATCGGCTTCATTTTCCAGTTCTTCCACCTGGTCCCCCGTCTGAGCGCGGCGGATAACATCGCACTGCCGCTGGTTCTCGCGGGTGTAGCACCGCAGCGCCGGGCCTCGGTGGTGGCACGGGCCCTGGAAGAGTTCGGGCTCATGGACCGCGCTCGCCATCGCCCGGACCAGCTCTCGGGCGGTCAGCGACAGCGGGTCGCCATAGCCCGAGCCACTGTCATGAAGCCTGCCGTGCTGCTCGCCGACGAGCCCACCGGCAACCTGGACCGCGCCACGGGTTTCGAAGTGATTCGAATACTGGAAGCACTGACGGACAAAGGCATCACGCTGGTCATGGTCACCCACGATCCCGAGCTTGGCAGACGCGCCCGGCGGCAGATACACATGCGGGACGGCCGTGTGGTGGAGGATAGCGGCCGCCGGCAATGACGTGTGAACGCACCAACGGATCCCGTCGCACGGTTTGCAAGGGGTCCGCCGTGGCACTGCGGCCGCCTGCCTCGACCCCTGGCGCCGGCGGCCCATGACGCTGGCGGATGTCCTGCGCTTCGCCGGCACGGCCCTGCGCGGCTACCGCCGCCGCAGCCTCCTGATGCTCCTCGCCATGGCCATCGGCGTCGCCGCCGTGATCATACTCACGGCCCTGGGCGAGGGGGCAAGACGGTATGTGACAGGAGAGTTCGCTTCCCTCGGCACCCATCTGCTCATCGTTCTGCCGGGACGCTCGGAGACGACCGGCGGGCCGCCGCCGCTGATGGGAGAAACCCCGAGAGATCTGACCCTGGACGATGCGCTCTCTCTGACCCGCAGCCTCTATGTTCGCCGGGTGGCACCCATCTCGGTGGGCTCGGCCCCGGTTTCCTGGCAGCGCCGCGAGCGGGAGGTGAGCATCGTCGGCTCCACGGCAAGCTTCATCCACGTGCGACATCTGCGTATGGCGAAAGGGCGGTTTCTCCCGGCGATGGACCCCCGGCGAGCCAAGCCCGTGTGCGTCATCGGCAGCACCGTCCGCGAACAGCTGTTCGGTCCCGAGGCGGCGCTCGGCCAGTGGCTGCGCGTGGGCGATCGTCGTTTCCGGGTGCTCGGCGTGCTGGCTTCCGAGGGACGCTCCCTGGGTATCGACCTGGACGACGTGGTGATTATTCCGGTGGCGTCGGCGCAGGCCCTTTTTGACGCGCCGTCCCTGTTTCGGATCCTGGTGGAGGCCCGGGGTCGCGATGTCATTGGCCGCGCCGAGCAGGAAGTCCGCCGCATCATCCAGCGCCGCCACGAGGGCGAGGACGACATCACGGTCATCACCCAGGATGCGCTGGTGGCCACCTTCGACCGCATTTTTCGCGCCCTCACCTACACCGTGGCAGGCATAGCGGCAATCAGCCTGGCGGTCGCCGGCATCTTGATCATGAACGTGATGCTGGTGGCGATTTCCCAGCGCACCTCGGAAATCGGCTTGCTGAAATCACTGGGGGCCTCCGGACGCCAGGTCATGGTGCTGTTCCTGGCCGAGGCCGGCCTGCTGTCCGCATCGGGCGCCGCACTCGGGTTGGGTCTTGGCCTGGCCGCCACACAGCTGGCTCGCCAGCTCTGGCCGGTGCTCGACATGGTGCCGCCGCTTTGGGCCGTGCTGGCGGGGCTGGGAGTTGCCCTGGCGACCGGCCTCGTTTTCGGGGTCATGCCCGCACGCCGCGCCGCCCGCCTGGACCCCGTGCGGGCCCTGTCCCGGCGCTAGCCCGTGCGGCCGGCCGACCTCATCGGACTTGCCACGGGCGCCATCGTCGCCCATCGGTTGCGATCCTTCCTGACCACGCTCGGTATTGCCGTCGGCATCGCCGCCGTGGTCCTGCTCACGTCCATTGGGGAGGGGGTGCATCGATTCGTGCTCACTGAGTTCACCCAGTTCGGCACCAACCTGGTGGCGGTTACACCGGGCAGAACCGAGACCTTCGGCATGTCCGGGGCGATCATCAGCAACGTGCGCCCGCTGTCCCTGGACGACGCTGAGGCGCTGGGACGACTGCAGTCGGTGACGGCTGTCGTGCCCGTGGTGCAGGGCAATGCCCGCGCCGAATCCCGTAATCGCGACCGGCGCACCATGGTCCTTGGCGTCGGCTCCGAGGTGCCCCGAGTCTGGCAGATGCGGGTGCGAAGCGGCCGCTTTCTTCCGTCAGGCGATCTGCGCACCGGACGAGCCGTGGCGGTGCTGGGCAGCACCCTCCGCCTGGAGCTCTTCGGCCACCGCAACCCCCTGGGCCAACCCGTCCGAATCGGCGGCGAACGCTTCCGGATCATCGGCGTTATGGAGCCCAAGGGCCAGTTTCTGGGATTCGATCTGGATGACACCGTCTACATCCCCGCCAGCAAGGCGCTGCAGCTCTTCAACCGGGACAGCCTCATGGAGATCGACCTTCTCTATCGGCCCGGCACACCGGTGGCGGAGATCAGCGCCGCGGTGGAGCGCCTGATGCTGGCCCGTCATGGTCACCCGGACTTCACGGTGGTCACCCAGCAGCAAATGCTTGACGTACTCGGGTCGGTGCTGAATGTGCTTACCGTTGCCGTCGGGGCCCTTGGCGGCATCTCGCTCCTGGTCGGCGGCGTCGGCATCATCACCATCATGACCATCGCGGTTAACGAACGGGTATCGGAGATCGGCCTGCTGCGGGCGCTGGGTACGACGCGCCGGCTGGTCATGACGCTGTTTCTGGGAGAAGCCGTCGTGCTGGCAGCCATGGGCGGACTGGCGGGCCTGGTGATGGGCATCGCCATGGCGCAGGCGCTGCGCCTGTTCGTGCCGGCCTTGCCCGTGCACACCCCGTGGAGCTACGCGGTGTTGGCGGAACTGCTGGCCATGGTCGTCGGACTGCTGGCCGGCGTGCTGCCGGCACGGCGGGCGGCATCCATGAAACCGGTGGAAGCACTGCGCGAGGAGTGAGCCGCCTGCGCCTGCCGCACGGCCCCGGAAAGACGCCTAGACATCATGTTCCGGCCGACGGCCGCGCAAAACCGGGGCGCACCCTTGCGCGCCGCGCGTGCGGGGAGCGAGAATTGCGCGCATACATTAGGAGGCGTTGATGGACGATACCCTCAAGCGGCTAATTGAAGCGGAATCCCGGGCAGAGCAGATGGTGCAGGAAGCAAAGCTGAAGCGCGAGGAAGTGACCCGCAAGGCGCTGGACGAAGCCAGGCACGCGGAGCAGCGCTTCGCCGACCGGGTTCCGGAGCTGCACGCGTCTTTCCTGGAGAAGGCTGAAGCGCGCGCGGAGCAGACCATCCACGAACTGCAGCGCCGCTACGACGAACGCAACAAAGCGCTGCGCGCCATGGCGGAAACACGCGAGCAGGAGGCCATCGAAGCGGCCCTCCAACGACTGCTGGACGGGACCGAGACGCCGTAAGGCCCGTCGGCCCGGTGCACCTATCGGCCTAGCAACATGCGCGCGGTCTATCCCCCTTACCTGAACGCCCGAATCTCAATGCTGGCCGATCGCCTGTTGCCCCGAAGCAGCCTCGAGTCCTGGATCACCCAGCCCGCCGAGGAAGGCGCGGCTCAGACGGACGTGCTGCAGCTAGGCGTGCAGCTCGACGATTTGGGGCCTGGAGCGGTGAGTATCGAGCAGGCGCTCCTCAGTAAGCTGCTCCAGGACGTCCTGGTCGTCACACGGCCCCTGACCGGCTCCGAACGCGATTTCCTGGTCTACAGCCTGCGCTGGTTCGAGCTGGCGAATCTCAAGGTGGTCATACGCGGCAAGCTCTCCGGACTGGACGACCAGGACATCCGGCAGCAGCTGCTGGACATCGCGCCCTTCAACACCCTGCCTACCGAGGAGCTGCTGCACACCGAGGATCCGGCAGAGATGCTGCGCCGCCTGGAAGATACGCCCTATGCCGACCTGGCCCGCCAGGCACGCCGCGCCTATGACGAGCACAAGGATTTGTTCTCAGTGGAGCTCGCCATAGACCGGCGCTTCTTCGTGGACCTGCAGAAGCGGGCGCGGGCCGTCGGCGAGGACCAGCGAATGGCGGTTCTCTACTTGAGCGGCTGCACCCTGGACCGCTTCAACCTGGTGTGGCTGCTGCGCTACCGCTTCTCCTACGAGCTCTCACCTGCCGAGACTTATTACCTGCTCATTCCCGCCGGCCACCGACTTTCCGCTCATAGTCTGGAGAGCCTCTGTCAGCTGGGATCTCTGGAAGAGGTGCTGGAAGCGCTGCCGACGCGCCTCAAGCACACTCTCGCCGGAGCCACCAGCATTACCATTGTCGAGAACCTCCTGGAAATTCAGGCCCGCAAAGTGGCGATGCAGTTTCTGCAGGATTACCGGCATGTGATTGCCCGGGCATTTGCGTACATTCTCCTGCGGGAAATGGAGATGCGCCAGATTATCGCAATCGTCAAGGGTAAGCGACTGGGTTTCGATCCCGCTCTGATCCGCTTTGCGGCGGCCATGGAGGAGCAGCCGTAATGTTTCGCCCCGTGCCCATGCAGAGGGTAAGCCTGCACGTCCTGCGGGAGGACGCGCCCCGCGCTGCCACGGCGCTCGCCCGCCTGGGTGTCTTCAATCCCGAGGCTGCCGAGCTTCCCGAGAACCAGCTGACGGAGTTTCCCGCCGAGCGCTACCGGCAGATTTATCAGCGCGCCCGCACGCGCCTGCGCAAGATCCAGGCGAACACGGCCTGTCCCCTCGACCAGGGCCGCCAGCGGCTGGTGGACTTGGCGGAGCTGGACAACCTGGACGTCCGCCTGGGGGAAATCTGGCGCCAGTTCTCGGTTATGGAAGAAGATCACCGGGCACTGCTGGAACAAAGCAACTCAGTGCAACAGCTGTGGGAGAGCCTGAAGCGCTTTTCGGCCCTGGACATCGACCTGAGCCTGTTCCAGCAGCCAGGTGCCTTTCTCTCCCTGCGCCTGGGTACGGTACGCACCGCCAATCTGCGTCAGCTGGAACGTGCGGCCGCGCTCGCCGAGCATTTCGTGCAACCCGTCTACTCGGTGGGTGACACCCATTACGTGGTGGTGGCGGGCCCCACTAACGTACAGGAAGATATCCAGGCGCTTCTGCGGGCAGCCGACTTTCAGCCCGTGAAGATCCCGTCTGAGTTCCACGACCATCCCGAGAAGATCAAGCTCGACCTCACGTCCAAGGCTGCGGAGCTGGAGCGCCTCATTCTGGAGAGGGAGGCCGCTCTGGATGCGCTCATAGAAGGGCATCGGGAGGAGCTTGGCGACGCCTGCCACATCCTGACCTGGGCGGCGCCCTACGCCGCTCTCGCGACCCAGCTTCGGGCGCGCGGCGGGCTGACCATGGTGGAAGGCTGGATTCCCGCCGACCAGGCCGAACCACTGCAGCAGTCCCTGACGGCGGCCCTGGAGCAGCCTTTCGTGCTGCGGACTCGCGAGCCGAAAGCCGACGAGCGTGCGCGTGTGCCCACGGTGATGCGCCACTTGCGCTGGCTGCGACCTTTCGCCGCCTTGGTCAGGAACTACGGCGTTCCCCGCTACGGCGAGATCGATCCCACCATTCTTTTCGCCATCACCTTCGTGGTCATGTTCGGCATGATGTTCGGTGACGTGGGACACGGCGCCGTGATCGTGCTGGCCGGCCTGGCCGTGCGCCGACGCTTTCCGGCAGTGGTGCCGTTCGTGGTCGCCGCCGGCCTCTCCTCCGTGGGTTTCGGCTTTGTCTACGGCAGCCTGTTCGGCTACGAGCACATCATTCATCCCATCTGGATGTCGCCCCTGTCGGATCCGCTGCTCATGCTGGAGCTGGCCCTGTACTGGGGCATAGGCTTCATCCTGCTCATGAATGCTCTGACCATACGTAATCTGGTGGACGAGGGCCGGATCCGGGAGGCACTGCTCGACAACAAGGGGGTGGCGGGCACGCTGCTCTATGCTGGCGGGCTCTTCGGCGGCTTCCGCTGGATGCAGGACGGCGTCTTCGGTGTGCTGGAAGCGGCGGCGATACTCGTCCCGCTGTCAGTGATCCTGGCCTACAAATGGCACGAGCACGACAGTCCGTTGGGCGAGAAGCTCCTGGTCGTGGCCGTGGAAGGCTTCGAGTCCGTCATGAACTACCTGGCGAACACGCTCTCGTTCCTGCGGGTGGCCGCCTTCAGCCTCAACCATGTGGCCCTGGCCATTGCGGTATTTACCCTGGCCGACATGATGGGTGTCGCGGGCCATTGGATCACCGTGGTGCTCGGCAATGTGTTCATTATCGGTCTGGAGGGGGCCATTGTGACCATCCAGTGTCTGCGCCTGGAGTACTACGAAGGCTTCTCCAGATTTTTCCGCGGCGACGGGCGGGAATTCCGGCCGCTGCGCATGCAGGTACCGGGCACCTGAGCGCTCGTGAACCTGCCCACCGCGCAGGGTGGCCAAAGGCTTTGTGGCATGCCACGACCAGTGGGCACCGGGCGCTCAGATGGATGGGAACAACTGCGCAAGCATTCAAGACAACGACCAGAAGGAGCCTGCCATGTACTGGTTACTCGCACTCATGACCATCAGCCTGCTTGGCATCATTGCCGCCGGCATCTACTTCGAGTTTCGACCCTTGCCAGCCGGCAGCCCGGCCGACCGCTGGCTGAAGGGGGGCGTCGGCATCAATCTGCTTACCTTCGTGGGGGCCCAGGTGGGCCTGGTCGCCCTGGGTATCCAGGACGTCATGGCGGAGCCGGCGGCGACCGAGGCGGCCGGTGAGATCTCGGTGGGCATGGGGCTGGCGATCATCGGCATCGGCATCCCGACGGCACTGGCCACGGTCGGCGCCGGCATCGCCGTCGGCCCGGTTGGCGCGGCCTCCCTGGCGGTGATTGCGGAAAAGCCGGAAATCTTCGGCCGCACTCTCGTCTATCTCGGTCTCGCCGAGGGTATCGCCATCTACGGTCTGGTGGTGACGATTCTGCTGCTCGGGAGAATCTGATGCGCATTATCGCCATGGGCGGGCAGGCCTTGATCGACGGCTTTGCCCTTCTGGGCTGCGAGACTCATGCCGATGCGACGCCGGATGACGTGGAGCGCGTCATCGCCGACCTGCTGCGCAGAAAAGAGAAGGCCATTATTTACCTCGAGCACGGCATCAGCCGCGCCGGGGGGCCGAATCTCGAGCGGCTGCGAAGCGAGGGCGGTGACATCATCATCAGCGAGGTCCCGCCGCTGCACGCCCCCGAGAACTATCATCCGCCGGTGGAGGCACTGGTGACCCGGGTCCTTGGACCGGCGGCCCTGGAGGAGAAGGCATGAGTGCCGACGACCAGGTGGCCGCCCTGGAGAGCGCGATCCTGGACCGCGCCCGCAATCTCGCCGACGAGCATGTCGAACAGGCCGCCCGCGCGCGCGAGCGGATCATGGACGACTCGGCCGAACGGCTGAGATTGCTGGAAGAGAAAGAGATCCTGGCGGCCAAGGCCAGGGCAGAACGCGAGTTCCGGCGCAAGGTCCAGGCCAGCGAGATTCGCATGCAGGCGGACTTGGACCGGCTGCGTTGGAACCTGGTGCGGTCGGTGCTCGACAACATCCAGCTCCGCCTTACGCAGCTCAGCGCCGACCAGACCACTTACCTGCCCATGTTGAAGCGCCTCCTCGCCGAGGCTGCGGCCAGCATCGAGCGTGAAGAGCTGGTTGCCCTGGTCAGCGACGCCGATCACCGGCGCCTCGCCGAGGACTGGGAAGCCATCGCCCGGGAGGCGGTGTCCGAAAAGCAGGTGCGGCTCTCGGAGGAAGTCTGCCCCTGCTCCGGGGGCGTCTTGCTGCGCAGTGAGGACAACCGCATCAGCGTCGACAACACTTTCGAGGGCCGAGCGGCGCGCATGGAGTTCGAGCTGCATCGGGTAATCCTGGAGCGCCTGTTCCCCAGCGCCTAGCCCGCGGCACATGGACACCACCGCTTCGAGAACGCCATACAGAGTTGTTATCCCATGGGTGAGATCATCGAAATCAACGGACCGATCGTGACAGTCCAGCTGCCGGCGGTAAGAAACGGCGAGCAAGTGCGCATAGGCGCCATCGGACTGCTCGGTGAGGTCATCGGTCTGGACGGCGAGCGCGCCGTGGTGCAGGTCTACGAGTCTACGGAATCGGTGAAGCCGGGAGAAACTGCCGAGGCGTTAGGACACCCCCTGTCCGTGGAGCTTGGGCCCGGGTTGCTGGGTCAGATATTCGACGGCGTGCAGCGACCTCTGCCTGTCATCATGGAGCAGAGCGGCGACCACATTGCCCGCGGACTGGCCGTCCCCGCCCTGGATCGGGCCCGCTCCTGGCCCTTCGAGCCCAGGGGTGACCTGAGTGCTGGAGAC
>JAAUXT010013783.1_pt1 | contig 11565 bp, 7 predicted proteins | sample 7278171 | NCBI WGS metagenome assembly JAAUXT01 (sample SAMN14350112, study PRJNA611818) | marine sediment metagenome | isolation source: surface marine sediment (1.8m) | place: French Polynesia: Moorea | collected 2018-08
AGGGATGGTCTTTTTGCGGACTTTCTTACAGTTCTAAGACCAGCAATATTTCCAACATATCAAATTTTTTGAATCTCAGAAGAACCTGCGATATTCATTTTATATTACAAGCCTAATTCAATCTACTAATTCTGTTTCTTTCCAAAATTTTATACTGGTGGGTGCAACCGCATCTCTGGCTGAATTTTAGCTAGGGCTATGAATCTCAACTCCTCATTTCTTGTGGATTTTTAATGATAACATGCAATATTCCATATGTGCTGAATGTATGCTCATTTTTATTGAACTCTCCTATAAAGCCTTATGCACTCCGATTATGTATCCTTTTATTAGTGTAAAACTCTGTAATTAAATAATAATTATATCATAAAATTTTGCGACTTTGTGCTTGACAGGGGGAAATAATCTCTGATAAAATGAATGAGTATTCATTCATTTTTTGAAAGGATTGAAAGGTGAAGGCAGCCAACGATCGGACCGAAAAAAATCATAAATATTTTCAGATTCTTGAAGCGGCTATCAGGGTATTTGCGCGTCAGGGATTTCATCAATCGACCGTTGCTCAGATTGCCAAAGAAGCCGGTGTGGCCGACGGCACCATCTACCTGTATTTTAAAAATAAAGACGATATTCTGGTCCAGTTTTTCAACTATAAAACCAAACAGGTGTTTGACTCGTTCCGCAGTGAAGTCGACCGTGCGGATTCCAGTCTGGACAAGCTGCGGTATCTGATCCGCAGACATCTGAAAGAATTTCAAAACAACCGAGACATGGCCATTGTGTATCAGGTTGAAACCCATCAAAGCAGCCGATTGGCGGAAGCCCAAATCAGAGAAATGTCGCAGATGTATCGGGACTTGATCTCGGAGATCATCGAACAGGGGCAGCAGGAGGGTGCCATTCGCAAGGATCTTTACCTCGGATTGGTCAAACGCTTTATCATCGGCGCGGTGGATGAAGTGATCAACACCTGGCTGCATGCCGAAGGGGAATATGATCTGGTGTCGATGGCCGATCCGCTGGTTGAGCTGTTTATAAGGGGGATCGAACAAGGACCCCCGGCAAGCGATAAATGAATTAAATCAAGGAGATCATATATGCCACAAACGATTGCCGATCGAAGGGACATTGATTTTGTTCTACATGAACTGCTTGAGGTGGACGCCCTGAGCGCGCACGCGCGCTATGCAGAATTCAATAAAAAAACCATTGACTTGATCATATCTGAAGCCCGCAACCTGGCGGTCAAAGAGCTTTTGCCCATCCGGGTTGATGGTGACCGTGAGGGCGCTCGCTTTGACAATGGCCGCGTCACCGTTCCGGAGTCCTTTCACAAGGCCTGGGCGCTGTTTAAAGAAGGGGAGTGGGTGGCCCTTTCCGATGATCCCAAGTGGGGCGGTCAGGGTATGCCGGTCACCCTGTCTCTGGCGGCCAATGACCTGTTTATCGGCGCCAATTTTGCCTTTATGATGTACCCCGGTCTGACCCATGGGGCCGGCAGGCTGATACAAACATTCGGTACGGCCAAGCAAAAAAAGCTGTATTTAAAAAAGATGTTCACCGGTGAGTGGACCGGCACGATGCTGTTGACCGAACCTGAAGCCGGTACTGATGTGGGGGCGCTGACGACCACCGCAGTTAAAAACGACGATGGCACCTATTCAATTAGCGGCAATAAAATCTTTATATCCTCCGGCGAACACGATATGGCCGAAAACATCATTCATCCAGTGCTGGCCCGTATCGAAGGTGCGCCGGAGGGTACCAAAGGGATCTCCTTGTTTTTGGTCCCCAAGATCCGGGTTAACGATGACGGCAGTCTGGGCGAGCCCAATGATGTGATCTGCACCGGTATCGAGGAAAAAATGGGCATTCACGGTAATGCCACCGCTTCGCTGTCACTGGGCAGCAAGGGCAATTGTGTCGGCACGCTGCTGGGAGAGGAAAACAAAGGCATGCGGGCCATGTTTCAAATGATGAACGAGGCGCGACTGCTGGTCGGTCTGCAGGGCCTGGCCTGCGCCAGCACCGCCTACATCTATGCCGTCAACTATGCGCGCGAGCGGGTGCAGGGCCGCCATCTTTTAAATGCGCAAAACAATGGCGCTGCCCCCGTTTCCATTATCGAGCATCCGGATATTCGGAGAATGCTGCTGACCATGAAAGCCTATGTCGAAGGCATGCGCAGCCTGCTTTATTTTATTGGGCATTGTGAGGACAAATATAACATCAGTGATGATGAGACCGAAAAGGCCAAATTGCAGGGATTGATCGACCTGTTAATCCCTATTGCCAAGGGGTATGTGACCGACAAGGCTTTTGAGGTATGCAGTCTGGGGGTGCAGGTTTACGGTGGCTATGGCTATATCAAAGAGTACCCCATGGAGCAACTGATGCGCGACTGCCGCATTACGCAGATTTATGAAGGCACCAACGGCATTCAGGCCATGGATTTGCTGGCCCGCAAGATTGGCATGCATAAAGGCAAGCCGGTGATGGATCTGTTGGGTGAGATCCAGCAGGCACTGGCGGCTGCCAAAGCGCTTCCACGTCTGGAAGGTATGGCCGCTAAAGTGGAAGGTGCGGTCAATAAGCTGGGAGAGGTGATGTTGCATATCGGCCAGGCAGCCATGTCCGTTGATACCCGCATGGGCGCCTTTGCCCACGCCTATTCGTTTATGGAAGTCTGCGGCGATGTGGTTTTTGCCTGGCAGTTGCTGCGGCGTGCGACCCTGGCGGCCCAAAGGCTGGAAAACGGCGCCCGCAAAAAGGATGTTGCTTTTTACGAAGGTCAGATTAAAAGCGCTGAATTTTTTACACATTCCGTTTTACCGATCAGTACCGGCAAAATGAATGTGATTCTGACAGCCAACACCGCCACCATCGATATTTCGGAAGATGCTTTTGGGGGTAAGTAATCACGGGTTCAAGGTTCAACGTTCAAGGGTTCAGAGGTTGAATAACCAAAGACAGATGGTCGAGGCCGAAAAACAGAAACCCTGAACCTCTGAACCCAGAACCCAGAACCTGCGGAGGGCTATTGCCCGAAGCTGAAAATTTTGATATGCATGCTCCCTTGGTTTAGCTGCTGTTACTTGCCAAGAAAAACGTTGCCAAAAAAGCGATCAAGTTAAAACCGAAAAAGGAATACGCCTTATAATGGAATCCGCATTGATGTCACCGGCCGCTGCTTCGATTGCCGGTATTCCGACCATCGTTTTTTCGATCCTCATACCGCTGATCGGTGTTGCCATTTTTGCTTACATGATGGTCCGCCGGATCTCACCTCTGCTCAAGGCAGCGCCTGATGAGCGCTTTTGCTGTATCGGGCAGCGACTCGCTCAGACGCTCAAAATCTGGTTGGCCCAGTGGCGCCAGCCCCGTTATATGCAGGCCGGAATCATTCATATTTTTATTTTTGCAGGCTTCATTATCCTGGGGGCCCGGTCAATCCAACTGGTCATACTGGGTTTTTCCGAAAATTTTGTCTTGCCCGGATTCAGCGGGTTTTTCGGGCAAATCTACCATGTGCTCAAAGATTACGCCGCCACCTGGGTTTTAATTGCCTGCGTAATTGCCGCTGTTCGCCGGGGGATTATTAAACCGGCGCGCTATGCGGTGCCGTCGCGCTACGGAAAAGACCACACCGGCGAGGCGATTTTTGTCCTGGGTTTGATTTCCACCCTGATGATTACCGAAAGCTTATTTGAGGCCAGTCTAGTGGCCGCAAACAGCCAAAAAGGCCTGCATGCTGAATTTCCAGCCCCCCTGAGCCTGGCCTGGTTATACAGCTATATGCTGGGCGGCACGTCCCAGGCGGCCTTGCAGAATACGCATCTGACGGCTTATTTTATTCATGATCTGACTTTTTTCTTTTTTCTGTGCTTTTTACCGCTGGGCAAGCATTTCCATGTGGTCACATCGCTTTTCAACGTATTTTTCATGCGGGTTGAAAAGGGAAATGTCAAACCGGTGCGTTATGGTGTTAGCGACGAGCAGCTCGATGATCTGGATTCTTTTGGCGTCAAGGTCTTTGAGGATTTCACCTGGAAACACATGCTTGATTTTTATTCCTGTGCAGATTGCGGCCGTTGCTCCGACCACTGCCCGGCCAATGCCGTTGGTCGCCCTCTTTCGCCGCGTTTTATCTCCATCAAGGGGCGCGATTATGCCTTTAAACAGTATCCCCTGATCGGCGGCAACGGCGCCGAAACCAAACCGCTGATCGGTGATATTTATGATGAGGATGAAATCTGGTCCTGCACCACCTGCGGGGCCTGCGAACAGGAATGCCCAATCGGAATAGAATACATCGATAAAATGGTGGATCTGCGTCGCGGAATGGTCGATGACGGCCTGGTGCCCCAATCGCTGCAAAAGCCGCTGGGCTCACTTGAAAAACGCGGCAATCCCTGGGGAAAGATGGAAAGAAAGCGGGCCGATTGGACCAAACCGCTTGGGGAAGACAATGGTGTAAAGATTCTTGAAAAAGGCGCTGAGGCCGAAACCCTTTATTTTGTGGACAGCATTTCATCGTTTGACGATCGCATGCAGGAAATTGCGCGCTGCACAGCGCAGATTCTGACTGCGGCTGAAATTGATTTTGGCATCCTGGGCAAAGCTGAAAAGGACAGCGGCCATGAAGCCAGACGTTTCGGTGAAGAGATGCTGTATCAGGATTTGCGGGATCAGAATACGGAAGCCATTCTACATTCGGGTGTGCAGCGCATTGTGACTGCTGATCCCCATGCCTACAATGCCTTGAAAAAGGACTATACCGAGCTGCCGCCGGCGGAACACATCAGCCAAACAGTGGCGCGCCAGGTTCAATCCGGTAAAATTCAACTCAAAGCGGTCGAAGATCCCGCTAAAATTTACGTCTATCACGATGCCTGCTATCTGGGCCGGCACAACAATATCTACGATGATCCCCGGGTCGCCATTGATGCAATACCGGGCATCAAACGAGTTGAAATGACCGGCAACTGCAGGGATCGATCCTTTTGCTGCGGCGGCGGTGGATTGATGCTTTTTTATGAGCCTGAAGAAGAACAGCGCATGGGCGTGCTGCGGGTGGAAATGGCCCAAAAATCTGGCGCCAATGTGATCGTGACCGCCTGCCCGTTTTGCCTGGTGAATATCGAAGACGCCATTAAAGTCAGCGGTCTGGAAGGGCAAATGGAAGCGCTGGACCTGACCGAGCTCATTGCGCAGCACCTTTCTACAGAGGACAGAGGTCAGAGGTCAGATGACAGAGATCAGATATCAGATGACTGAAGACAGAGGTCAGAAGTCAGAGGACAGATTTCGGAAAACACTAATATTTAAACAATTCTACTTGTATTTGATCCTAAATAAAGAATTAAATATACAAAAGCTGGCTCAAAAATAGCAGATCATGTTCAAGGGCAAGGCGCAAACCGGTTCAAAAGTGGAGTCCGCCTCCGGCGGATTATTATTCGAGCATTTTGAATCGGTTTGTAATCCGCCACGAATATTGGCGGACCATTGGGCGCCTGTCCGCCTCTGGCGGGTTAGATGCATTTCTGAGATAGCTTTTAATAACGAATAACGATACTTCGGAGGAAAAATATGGAAATTTTGGTTTGTGTCAAAAGGGTTCCGGACACTGCGGAAAACGAGATCGAAGTCAATCGGGATGGCTCGGACATCGAACGCGATGATCTGGTTTATTCGGTAAACGAGTGGGACAATTATGCGGTCGAAGAGGCCATCCAGATTGTTGACAAGATCGGGGGCGCGGTGACGGTCGTTTCCTTGGGAGACGAGGAATCCGAAGAAGTCGTCCGCAGGGAGATGGCCATGGGTGCCAACAACGGCATTCTGGTTTCCGATGATGTCTTCGAAGGATCAGATGGCAAAGGGGTAGCCTCTATTTTGAAAGCGGTGGTCGAAAAGGGCAATTATGACCTTATCCTGACCGGCGCTCAGGCGGACGATGGCGCTGGCCAGATTGGCGGTATGCTGGCTGCCATGCTGGATTTGCCCTATGCCTCCGTTGTCAACCTGATCGAAGTTGTCAACGACAGCCAGCTCAAAGTCGGTCGTGAAATCGAAGGCGGCAACCAGGAATTGAATGAAATCGCGCTGCCATGCGTGTTATCCATTCAAACCGGCATCAACGAACCCCGCTATGTCGGTATTCGCGGTATCCGCAAAGTGGCTTCGGTGGACATCCCGGTCTGGGGTGCCTCGGATCTGGGTCTTGACGCCGCCAGCGTGGGTGATTCCGGCGCTGGGGTTAAACGCGTTGATTACTACGTGCCGGAGCTGGGCGAAGGCGCTGAAATACTTGAGGGCAGCAATGAAGAGATTGCCGAAAAGTTGATTGACCTATTAAAAGCCAAAGGAGGAATAAAATAATGGCCGCACAGGTTTTCGCATATATCGTTCATAAAAATGGTGTTGTCGATGATACGGCTCTAGAACTCATTTCTGCAGCCCGCGCGATTTACCCGGATGCGTCACCTACCGCGTTAGTCACCGGGTCGGGAGCCGATCTGGATACACTGTGCAATGAATTGACGGCCTCTTTTGCGGAGGTATGGAAATTTGACGACCAAGCCCTGGCCTATCCAAATGCTGAAGCGATTCGAAAACTGCTGGTGGCTGTTTTGCCGGCGGATGCAGTTGTGCTCGTCCCGCACGATACCTTCGGCATGGACCTTGCGCCGGGCCTTGCAGTTAAAATGGATTCGGTGTTTGTGTCCGATGCGGCCGGATTCGAGGGTTTGGACGGAAACAACCTTAAAGTGATTCGGCAGGAGTATAGCGGGCAGGTGAGCACCCATTTGTTGGCAGATATCGCCACCGGTGCTGTTATTAACGTTCGACCTGGCACCTTCCAGCCGGATGAAAGCAAAGCGGCCGCCGGGCAGGTCACCGATAAATCATCTGAAGTTGGCGATTTGACTGTTGGCCGCCGTTTTTTGGAAGTTGTCGAAGCTGAGGCTGGTGATGTGGACATTACCAAAGAAGATATCCTGGTATCTGTGGGTCGCGGTATCGAAGATCAGGATAACATTGAGATTGCTGATGAACTGGCCGAGGCCGTGGGCGGTGTGGTGTCCTGCTCCCGACCGATCGTGGATGCCAAATGGCTTGAAAAGCCGCGTCAGGTCGGCACCTCTGGGCAGACGGTCAAACCCAAAGTTTATATGGCACTGGGCATCAGCGGCTCTTTTCAACACATGGGCGGTATCAAAGGCAATCCCTTTATCGTCGCGGTAAACAAGAATCCTAAAGCCCCCATTTTTCAGATCGCAGATGTCGGGATCGTCGAAGACCTTCTTGATTTCGTACCGGTGCTGACTGAAAAAATCCAAGAAGGAAAATGATTAATTCTAAAATTGAAGGAGTCTTTATGTAGCCGTCTGTGTCATGAATGCTCACAGACGGCTATTTTGTTATATGCATGGTCAATGTCATTTAATTGTTTCAACAGCGACGAAAACAAGTTAGTCTCGGATAGCCAATCAATAGGGTGCATTTAAAAACGCAAAGGTTGCGGAATTACTGCCGACTCGCTATTTTATAGTTGACGTCGTTGTCAATATGTTAACGGTTTAAGTGGAAGGGTGTGGCTATGAAAAAAGGGGCCACCTTTAAAACAATCCGGGTGTTTGGTGTTATTCTGGCCGCAATTATCATTGCTGCCGCTCTGGTTATTCTGCGGCCCAAAGCCGAACGCCGTGTCGTTGAAGACAAGGGGCGCTTGGTTGAAGTATTTCCAGCCCGAGCCGAAAAAGTACAGATGGTGATTGAGGCTTACGGGACCGTTAAACCGCGCGAAGAACTGCTGCTGGTGGCTGAGGTGCGCGGCCAGATTGTGGCGACGGATCCGAACTTTGAAGAAGGCAGCTTTGTCGCCCGAGGAACCCGTCTCATACAGATTGACCCACGGAATTACGATCTGGAAGTGCAACGGACGAATGTTCAGATCAAGCAGGCCCAGGCTGAAATCAAGCGTCTTGAACAGGAGATATTGAACTTACAGGCGCGTATCAAAATTGCCAAATCCGATGTTGCACTCGCCAAAAACGAATACTTCAGGCTGAAAAAACTGATCGACAGAAAAGTCATCGCCCAGTCCACCCTGGATAAAAGCGAGCAGCAATATCTGGCCAGCCTTGAGCGCTTGCAGGCCCTTGAGAATCAGCTGGCCCTGACCGGACCCCAGAAAGAACAATTGCTGGCCCAGCGAGACATGGCCAGAGTTATGTTTGAAACCGCCAAACTGGATCTGGAAAGATCTGGGATTAGTGCGCCATTTGACGGCTGGGTGCTGGATAAAACCATCGAGGTCGGACAGCATGTGACGATTGGCCAGAGTATGGGCAAAATATACAGTAGCGGTGAGCTGGAAATCGAGGTGCGCATACCCGTCAAGGATTTTAAATGGTTGCCATCAAAGTTAAATGGCGATGGTCACATCGAGGCGGATGTTGTTTTTGAAAATCAAGGCACCCAGATGATGTGGACGGGGCAAGTGTCCCGGGTTAAAGCGGAAATGGATGACAAAACCCGCACATTGCCGGTGATCATCGAAGTCGATGAAACGGCACCATCCGGAGAAAACAGGAGTGCGCTGCGGCTGCGGCCGGGCATGTTTGTGACCGCCAGGATTAAAGGCAAAGAGGTCAGCCAGGCCTTTGTGCTCCCGCGCTACGTCGTTTACCCGGGAGACAGGATCTATACGGTTGACGGCGATCACCTGAAAATAAAAACCGTTGATATCCTAAGAGCGCATAAAGATACTGTCATTGTCAGTCAGGGACTCTCAGACGGCGAGCGCATCATCAAAACGCCACTTTCAGATGTTACAGACGGAATGCTTATCAGGTTACAAACAGAAGACAGAGGACAGAGGACAGAAGGCAGAAAATAGAGGATAGATGAGCATTAAAAGCGTAAGGGATCTTGAAGTATACCGGCTCGCGTTTGACCTGGCAATGGAAGTATTTGAACTTACGAAGAAGTTTCCTAAAGAGGAAAAATATTCGCTAACGGATCAAATTCGAAGATCATCTCGATCTGTTCCGATTAACATTCGCGAAGGATTCGCGAAAAGAAGATATGAAAATTTATTTATCAGACACCTCAATGATGCAATGGGTTCATCTGAAGAGACCCGGGGCTGGTTAGATTTTCGCTTGGTTGTGGCTATATCAAACAAGACGAATTTGACAGCCTAAATGGAAAATATGATGAAGTAAATGCAATGTTATACATTTTAATGAATCGTTGGGAGTCACTGTAATCTCAAGAGATAACAGAAGACAGATGACAGATTGCATCATGCTGAACACGTTCTTCTTATCTGTCCTCTGACTTCTGACCTCTGACATCTGAAAAAATGAAGAAACTAAGCGAGTGGTCGATAAAAAATCACGTTACCGTTAACCTGGTCATGGTCTTTATCATCGTGGCCGGGCTGGTAACGGTGTTGAAGATGCGCCGGGAGATGTTTCCGCAGTTTTCGCTGGATATGATTGTGGTCAGCGTCGACTATCCGGGATCCAGCCCGGAGGAGGTGGAAGAGGGAATCTGTATTAAAATCGAAGAGCAGATTGAAGGCGTCGAGGGCATTGACCGCATTCGATCCGCCGCGCGTGAAGGTAACGGTGAAGTGGTGGTGGAGCTTGAATCCGGCACTGATGTTCAGAAAGTGCTGGATGAGATTAAAGCGGAAGTGGATCGGATCGATACCTTTCCAGTAGAAGCCGAAGAGCCCCTTGTGCTTGAGATCATCGAACGGGATCCGACCATTTACATTGCTGCCTTTGGCGATGTCTCTGAGAGACGCCTGCGGCAGGCGGCTGAAAAAATTCGTGATGATCTGCTGGATGCACGCATTGTTTCGCGGCTGGAATCCGAGACCGAACGGAGTTTTTTATCTGCTTTTAAATTCAAGCAGCCTGAGGTGATCACCCAGATCGAACTGGTGGGTGTGCGGGATTATGAAATCGCGATTGAAGTTTCCGAAGACAACTTGCGCCGTTACGGGCTTCGCTTTGATCAGGTGGTCAGCGCGGTTCGGGCCGGCAGTATAGATTTGCCGGGCGGAAAGATCAAAACCGCCCAGGGGGAAATTCTGGTTAGAACCAAGGGCCAGCTATATGTCGGCAAAGAATTTGAATCCATACCATTGATTACCCGGGCGGACGGAACGGTGGTGCGGCTGGGACAGGTGGCTACGGTGATTGATGGATTTGCCGATGTCGACATCAAAGCCCGTTTCAACGGTAAGCCAGCTGCTTTGGTGCAGGTTAGCCGCACCAGCGAGCAGGATAGCATCGAAATTGCCGACATCGCGCGAAATTACGCCGCAGCTCATAATTACCGGATCAACTCAGATATCGATCTGGCCATCTGGGGCGACTTGTCCGTTTTGGTGCGCGATCGCATCGATTTAATGCTGCGCAATGGTGCTCAGGGGATTCTGCTGGTGTTTATCGCATTGGCGCTGTTTCTTAACTTTCGACTGGCTTTCTGGGTGGCTATCGGCATCCCCATTTCATTTATGGCCGCCTTTCTGGTGCTTAACGCCTTTGACCAGACCATTAACATGATTTCGCTGTTTGCCTTCATTATGACCCTGGGTATTCTGGTGGACGATGCCATTATTGTGGGCGAGAATATCTATACCCATTATCATCGGGGGAAATCACCAGCTGCGGCTGTGGTCGACGGTCTTAAGGAGGTCGGCGGGCCGGTGGTTATGGCGGTTTCAACAACTGTGGTGGCGTTTTTGCCATTGATGTTTATTTCCGGTATCATGGGTAAATTCATCGCCGTTATGCCCATGGCCGTCATTATCATTTTGATCGTATCTTTGGGCGAAGCCTTAATTATACTGCCTGCGCACCTGCATCATGCCTTAGAAAGATCAGAGAAAAAAAAGCCAAAAGTAAATTCGTGGTTTGAGCGTTTGCGAAAGCGCGTCGAGGGGCTTCTGCAACACACCATACAGAACATATATACCCCGGCCATAAAATATGTCGTCAAGAATCGTTATTTTACGTTCTCCATCGGAGTTGGTGTGCTCATCATTAGTCTGGGTATCGTGGCCGGCGGTTATGTGCCCTTTGTATTTTTCCCCAAAGGCGAAAGTGATTGGCTTCTTGCTGAAATCAACTATCCGCTGGGCACACCAATCAGCATAACCGAAACAACGGTTCAGCATCTTGAAACCAACGCCTTTAAATTGAATAGTGCCTTTGCTGAGTTTACAGAAGAAAACGGTAACCTTGTTAAGAATACCTTTGCGCTGGTGGGGCTGATCCCGCGGCGGGATTGGAAACCGCCGCAAATCGGCAGCCACGTCGGTGAGGTCTGGGTGGAATTGGTATCCTCCGGGCAGCGCCCTGATGTGTCGACCAATGAAATTTTGAATCGCTGGCGTAGCCAGGTCGGTGAATTGCCCGGTGTCGATCGTTTGGCGTTTCTGACGCTGGAAGGGGGGCCGGCCGGTAATGCCATCGAAATTCAACTGAGCGGAGACGATTTTGATCAACTGAGCCTGGCTGCGGATGAGCTTAAAAG
>JAAUXT010083820.1_pt1 | contig 11563 bp, 9 predicted proteins | sample 7278171 | NCBI WGS metagenome assembly JAAUXT01 (sample SAMN14350112, study PRJNA611818) | marine sediment metagenome | isolation source: surface marine sediment (1.8m) | place: French Polynesia: Moorea | collected 2018-08
AAAATGTCCTTTTTTCCAGATCTGGACCTCCCATCAAATTTCTCCAACAGGGGGGGTGGAGAGTTCCAAGCCCAAAATTTTCTCCAAGTTTTTGTTTTTGCCAGATCTGGACCTCCCATGAAATTTCTCAAATGGGGATGGGCAGGGGGTCCTGGCCTGGAATTTTTCTGAGTCTGAAGCTGGAGCCTCAGTTGAAATTTTGCAAATAGGGTTGGGGTGTTCCCAGCCTGAAGCTGCAGCCTCAGTTGAAATTTTGCAACGGACGGAGGGGGAGGGGGGTCTGTCCACACATTTCGCTGCCTATCATGATTGCATAACACACGCCGACGTCACTTCGTGCGACGGCGTGTGTAAAAACTATCAACGGGGAGCAGGTACGACAAGGAATAACTTGACTCCATTCCCAGTGTTTGAATCAAGACTCAATCCCCCATGATCCGAGGAAAGCCCAAAACTTGACCCATTTGACAATCTAAACATTTGAACTATCAACCTGAAAACATGAGGCTGTGTGAAATCTGCTGTCGCTCTTTACACTGACAGTCACTTGAGAAGAGTGCAGTCCTTCCTGACGCTTACTTCTGGACCAGAAATGTTTGCGAACAAGAGGATTTCAACGAGTGAAAATGAAATGTTGAAAACCACTGTTTGTCGCACGGCTTGACTCAAGAAGACAGTGAATGTGTTACTCACCAAACTAATCTTCGGTCCACTGAGCAGCGATTGTTCTCACGTGGAGACTTGTTGTTGACTCTTCGGCTTGAAGAAAGAATCCAGCGCGAGTTGTTTCTTCCCATCTCGCTTGTTCTAAAGCAAAGCACGACAGTCTATTTTTCCCCAATCACGGTTCCAGTGCCTGACAGATTTATACTTCTGCCAAGCAAATCTGTAAAGCAGAATTTATCTTGTCATGAACAAAAAGTTGACGCGAGACAAAATGATCATCAAAGTCCGACTTCACTACTTCATTCCTGTCTCGCCATCATCATGCCGCACTCAGACACGTCCAGCCTTTTTTTTCATTGGAAATCTTTTTCAGGGTGTTTGTAGTAGCACCGAATGTGTACCAGATGAGTGCATGTTATCAATGCTTTACCGCTGCTCTGAAGGGCACAAACAAGTCAACTCTTACTTTCGGTGAAGTCTTCTTCGACCCAGTCTTTGCAGAGACGTCGTAGCTTCTGAATACCTGCAAAGGTAAAAAGATTCGCGGTGCTGAAAAGTGGGCATGTCCGAGAAACAGAAAATGCAGATCTCGATTTTGTGCAAAATACATCTGCTGACGTGACAATATAACCAGGATTTGAACCTTTTTCATTGCGGTGGAGGCAGCTGATTGCAAGAATTCCTCTTTTGTCACCCATCTTGTTGGCTGGGAGCACGTGAGGCGGAGTTGTTCAGAATCCGGGGCAGTGACGCCGAATATCACATACCGTTGGTGTATGTGCGAAAAAAGGTGCGTAATCTGCAACGGCAAGTCAGTCATGAAAACCTCGGCCAACAGTCTCCACGTCCAAAGATAGAACTTCGCTGTGGTGTCCATCCCATCTGCTCTCCTACCTCTTCAACAAATTTGACGTCCCACGATCCGACTGCGTGTTTCTCCAGGTACTTGTCCAGACAATCCACAGCCTTTGTTGTGCAGGTTTTCTGTGACATGTCCAGTTCGACGGAGAGACTGGGGAACTCCCACAGACCTGCCAGTAAGCCTGGAAAGAATTCCAAATATTCGGTGTGAATCACGGATTGGCGTGGCACACGCCTTTGCAACATGCAAAACCAAAATGTTTCATAGCAATTGTTTGTGAATCGATGAATCGTAAAAGAATTACCTCACCTTTTTCGGGTCTTTGCACAATTAGAAAACGTTCGCCGTTTTCTTTGCACTTTTGCTTCAAGACGCACACCACCGTCCTTGCTTCGCGCGCAGCTTTCTTTCTGCCTTTCCTCGGAAAATTTTGAACGCCAGCGCTGCAATATGGCAAAGATTTTTTTGCTGTGTTCTGCACCCGGCTCTAGCAAACTGACTGGTTCGAGCAATGCAAAACAGATTCACCTCGGATTCCATTCTTCGTCGTCAGGCAGACACAGATGACACGCCTCTGCCACTGAAAGAGAAGCCCACGAGAAGTGATCTTCTACCTGGTGGCGAATCGAGGCAGAAACCCATCTGACCAGTAAAATCCAACACCTACTCACCACACTCAATGTCCACGACGGGTGCGTCGTTCTGTGACACGTCCGCGAACCGTGCAACACCACCAGTTCGTTTTTCCTGCTCGACCTGAGAGACAAGAAACCCCACTTTTCTTCTGACGATTCTGAACTTTGCGATCGTCAGATTGATTGGTGCCTCAAGCCACCAGTTTCAATATGACACATCACGGCACGATCAACTTGCCCTTCGAAATGCTTTGCAGAGACTTCTGACTGGGCACCGTTCACATTGCGGAGACTTCGGGGTGCACACCGTCGCTCCGATTTCCATCAACGCCTGATTGAAGTCTCCAGGTCGCTCCTCATCAACTGTCGCGTCCGCCAAGTTCCTGCACGACAGTGTGTGTGTGTGTGTGTGTGTGTGTGTGTGTGTGTGTGTGTGTGTGTGTGTGTGTGTGTGTGAGTGAGTGTGTAGATAGCACAGATAGATTAGTTTTGTTACCAGATGTGATCAAGGACAACTTGGCTCGCACTGTCGGCCCCGACACATCTCATTCGAGTCAACACTCTGATCACGTTCCCGTCAACCACTCCGCATTTCTGTCAAACAGAGTCGCAACACGGCGATGAGAACACGCACCCTGAATGCTTGTTCGATTATGTGTGATAAAGACTGCAGCAAAACTAATGGTGAAAATTACTTCTCCAAATGCGATGGACGCGATGGCTCGAGCTGTGTAGCGTCCAACACCTGGGAGAGTCTTTTGCATTTCGTCCGCGGTGCGAGGCATCTCTCCGCTGAATTCGTTCACTACTTTCTGCGCTCCTTCGTGCAACCTTCTCGCCCGTGAATAGTATCCCAGACCAGACCACATTTCCTGGACCTCCTGAAGTCAAAACCATCCGATCACTCTGTGGTGCCAAATACCTGTGACAGGCTGTCTTCACTTGTGAAAAATCAATATGACCACCTCACCTCAAGAGAAGCTGCAGCTAAATCCTGAAGAGTAGGCCATTTCTGCAAGCAAAGACCATTTCTGTTGAACACTCGGGAGTTGGAACGGCTGCAAGTCAACCAGAAACGGTTCCGGTTCACTCCCAGGAAGGGAACAAACTCACTTTCATCCATTTGTTGTAATAGCTGATGACCGTCGCAACTTGCGTTTGCTGGAGCATTATTTCCGACACCCAATCTGCAAGTGAACAAAGTGTGAAAAATAAAACCTTCCGAAAACCAGGCTGTTCTGAATTGAACCCTGCACCGCAAAATACCACCACAATGTTGCTAATTGCCTGCGTATCCTCTTCTGTTGAGGTCTTCCTCGTTGACCTGTAAAAGGGCAGTTTTTCACCAAGACGTTCGGCAAACCTCGACTGAGTAGAACAGGCAATAAAAGGAGCAGCTGCTTCAATGAGCATGCAACTTTAAAACAGGTGGGTCTTTGGCCGTGTTCTGTTTACGAACCAGAAGGAACCGCAACCAGAAAATTCTCGTCGCCCATTGGTTGGCAACATGCCAGAACCAATCAAGAGACAGGACTTTATGGTTACGCATCCTTCTGGTTCGTGATTAGAACACGGCCTTTCACTGCCACAAGCTGGGATCAGTTTTGGGTGTGATGTCACATGCATGGGATGCCTTTCACACTTGAGAACGGCAGGTTGTGTGGTACCACAGAAAGTCCAAGTGGGATGTGGGGCGAATGGTTTGGTTTTCTTCGCAGAAAGACAATACCACCTTCCTCCAGGGTAAATCTCGCTTGTGTTCGTCGTACCACCGCAGCAATGCTTTCCTCAAGTGACCAACATCTTCAGTGGTGAACTTGTGGAACTCAAACTCCGTTCCTTCAAGAAAAAGAGAGTCACAAAAATTAATCATCACAAACGGGCACGCAAGTCTCAATGGGCAAGAACGAGGTGGTATCAGGAAATTCGTATCGTCGTCATGTCGATGCCTGGTGTTGTGTACTGAAGCCATCGACATGACGACGGTACGAATTTCCTGATACCACCTCGTACGAGGCCACTGCAAACAGCACTGCCGAATACTTCTTTCTCAGAGCAGTTCGTGGACAATGGCACCACGCACAATGCCAGGTTTCTGAAGCAAGTGTACCGGTTTGTGAATGTGCGGGTGGGCATGTCTAATCAGCTCTTCCGGACCCACTGTGTTGTGAGCCAAATGATGTGGTTGTGGCAGCGCAGAAGACACAGGAAACGACACGCAACGGGTGTGCGGATAAATTTGACAAGACTGTGCAGCGCTGTGTGGTGCGACCAGGGACCGGACTGGACACCATGAACTTACCAGGTATTGCACGTCTTCGCTAATTCTTTGACCAACCACTCGAACGCTCTGTGGGGTCGGGGCCCCAGATTGAAATGGTTCACAACAGACTTGAGCACAGGTCTTTGGGGTGCGTCGCCAGAAGTCCCAAACAAGCCACTTTTGCTGGGATTTTCCTGACAACATTTTGGTGCAGAAAAGGCAAATGTCTGGTTATATCACATACACACCCCCTGTGGAGGGGAGGCCAGCTTTAAAGGTAGCCAAAACAGCACAACTATGGCTTACCTTATAGTACCTTCAGGATTGTTGTACAAGAGAAAAATCACAAAAATCTTAAAATATCTGCTGACACCAACACCCACTGGTGGGGTGTAGTGATATCACAAAAAATCAGTTTGGTATCTCAGGAGACACTGTCCCCAGGGGTGGGAACCTCCCTAAATATTTTTTTCTTGTGTACAATCATGCCATCTGGTGAGTGGTGGTTCTAACATTTGGGTCAGGTGTCACACCACACTCCTCCCCTGCCAGGGGGTGCTGGCATCAGCAACAATTTTAACATTGCTGTATAATTTTACAAGAATTAATTGGATAGAAATTAGATGGAAAATTGCACAATATCACTATTTTGCTGGCTTTAGCCTGCATTCCTCCCTCCCACACGGGGTGGTCACATGATCATGTGACTGGGGTTTTTCATTTTCAAGATGGATGCTCAGAATATAGAAGTGTGGAGTTGCATTAAACAGTCAATTGTTCGCTTCATTTTGTACAAATCCAAAAGGTTGGGCATTCCCCAACCTATCACCTGGTGATTCAGGCTGTGATCAATCACTACAATGGCCAAGCACCTCTGCTGAACCAGTGCTTCATTGGCATCATCCTGCAACTGGCTCAGGGTTGTCTGAACCTGAACCATTAAGGGCAGTACTGGTGGTTCTCATGTCACTCCACAGGGGAGGAGTGTGGTGCGACATCACCAGCTATACTTACCACAACCCCTGCCAGATGGCATACTATGTCATCTCAATAAATAGTGAGCTTCTTGCCTTTTGGGTCAGTCTCATCCAAGAAACTCAACCGATCGTTTGTGGTATCACGACACTGGGGTGGGTGATAAAGTGCCAATCCTGAAGAGCAGTGACGAGTTCTGATCTCCACGTTTCCCAGCACATTTTCACCCCTTTTATACAAGTGCGCTGTCCCGGAACACAGGAGACAGAAATATGTTTGATGTACCTGTTTTCTCTGCGGTGTCCTTCGAAGTTCTTTTGCGCCGCATTTTGCTTGCATACAGTATTCGGTATTGCAGCTTCGTTTTCCCGCTGACCGCGCGAAGCAGTCCAAAATTTTTGGAACTTCCTGACACCTCACAAAATGTCTCCTTCCAGGTTTTAGATCTACCATCTACACAGGCGGAGTTTGACGAGAAGTGAATTTGAATGTTGTGAATTGACTGAATACAGACCGCCGACAAGAGTGAGGGTAAATCATTATCTCGTCAATGAGGTAAATTAAACTCTGCAATTGAATTTCACGTGAAATTTCCAGCGTTTGCCATAACTCCTCAATTATCGCCCACTCGTTGGAAGTACGGGGCTGAACTGAAATGCTGTTGTATTTTGCATGTTCCCTGAAGATTTGGAGTTTTCAAACACGGGTGGTTGATTCCAGACAATAACTGACTCGCGCATTTGATTTTTCTTCCCGGAGTCGCAGGAGTACGAGTAGATTTACATGGTCTGTGGGTCAACGACCCAACACTTCCGAAAGTGGCACTGTGCATGTTCAGCGGGGAAGTCACTTGACCAGTCTGTGCTGAGGAGGGCAAAAGAATCAGCTAGTCTGACATTGTCTCGAATCAACCACCCGTGTCTGTTGCCAAACACGCTGAACATGGGATTTCCGTGACCTTTTTGCACTCTCCACACCCTCTGGTCAGGAGCTTGAGTGGTACCAGATCTACATTGATACATCCTCGTATTTTTGTTTGAATTACACCGAAGGGTCTGCCCTTGAGCCTTTGGGAACAGTTGAGCACCTGTCTTCATGATGGCCGATTTCAACTGTGTTCCTGTGCTGGATGTCAGCACTGACAACTCGAGGGAAGCGTGGCCGGCGATTCTTCTCGCCATCCAGTCGTCTACTTTTACGGCAATCGACATGGTGAGCAGGATTGTTTCAGGTTTCGACTCTTCGCATTTTTTCCGTGTGTGTGTGTGTGTTTGTAGGGGGTGTTCTTGCGAAATGTACCGAGTGTTGCTTGTTTGAAATATGTTGCAGGAAATGAGCGGGCTCGGGAACAGGAGGAAGTTAAACCCAAAGTACGTGCACAAATGCGACCTTTCATGTGACACAAAGTACAAATCTGTCTCTGACAGAAGTAGAGGGTAGGGAACTGCTGAAACCCGTGTCTATTTTGTGTTTTCAGGTCTATGGATGAGCGATACGATGTTATCAGTGACATTGCAAAATCACGGTCTGTTCTTTCGATGGGAGTGTCCTGCTTCAAATTGGTGCCCGAGAACGACAACGAAGAGTCAAACGACAGCACCAAGAGGAGCCAAACAGAACTGAAGACTGTCAAAATGACAGACATGACGTTTCAGGTGCAAACGTTCAACATCTTTCTGCTGTGTTGTGAGGAGTATGTTGTAGATCCGTCATCGCTCAAGTTTCTTGTTGAGCATGGTTTCGACTTCAACAAACAGTATTCTAAAGGGATCCCGTACTGGAGAGGGTCTGACAAAAAGGTCAGTGCGACACGTTGGAGATCGTGCAACACTCTTGAGTTTGCGCTGCCTTCTTCAGGGATCTCACGCTTTGTCAACAGAGAATCGTTTGTTTTCATTGCAGATGAAAGAAGTCAGTGACAAGAACGAACTCCTGATTCGCGAGTTGCTGAACACCCTGATCAGTTGTGAGACGCCGGTTGTGTTCCACAATGCTGTGGTCGATCTCATTTTCCTTTACCATAGCTTCTACGCCAGTCTGCCGAGTAAAATGTCAACGTTCTTGGCTGACATGACGGAAATGTTTTCTGGGGGAATTTATGACACAAAATACATAGTGGAGTTCAAAGCGCGATTTCCTGCGTCTTACCTGGAATATGCATTCAGGAGGTGGTGAGTGCTGCTTTTCATTGAAGCAAAATGCTTTTTCGTTTGATATACACAAGAATGTTTTCTTCGGAAGATCTACTGGCTTGTTTTGAGTGCTGCTGATTTCGTCTTTTTCACGCCACCTCCCAGTCAACGGGACAATCGCAAAAGTGTTGGTCAGGGAAGCTGCCGTATCTGCCTGTTATATCTCAAATATCCAGAGGGAGTGAAGCATCTTACCTATCTTCCTTGTGGTCTTGCTGAGTCAACACCCTACGACAGTTCCAAATTGTGTTTTCAGTTCGCGGTAAGAATCACCTTTTCCACTCAAGTGATGGTGAGATGTTGCTTGACGTGGATCACCTCCGTATTCGTGCTGTGGAGCGCAGCTTTGTGTGAAACAGTCATGGAACATTTCTGTTGATCAAAAGTGTCAAAACATTTCAGAACCACGGTTGGTGTCCACATGGAGCTTCGTGTCTTCAGTCGCACGACGTTGACAAAATTCTGGACAGTGAACCGCCGCCTCCTTCCAAGCGAAGAAGAAAGCGGAAGAAGGAAGCACACGGAAACGAAAACTCTGCTGCGAAAGGGGCAACAATCATCGAAACTGAGAATGCAGCAAGCGACAGTTCTGTGAATGCAAACAAGCAGGAGGGCACGAGTGATGCCGTCAACTCTTCGCTGGAAATTGTGGACGAATTTTCGGGGACAGAAACCCGCAAGAATGGCTCAACTGTCGCCATCCATGCCAGCAGAACCGAAGGTCACAGAGCAGGGTTCGATGCGTTCATGACAGGGTTTGTTTTCGCCCACTTCATCGCCAAGCATGGAAAGGTCAAGGATCTGCCTCCTGACATCCACTTGAACCACCTTGGAATGCAGGAATTTCGGAACAAAATTGCCTTGACTGGGAAAGACATTCCTCTGCACGTTGCCAAAAGCAATTTTGCCAGAATGTCGAAAGAGCACAGTGAAAAGATCTTGTTACTCAGAGGGACATAATTGCCAAGTGCACTTTCATTGTGTCTTTTGTTGGGCAGCTCCACTTGGTTGAAGGACTCTGTGGTTCAATCATTTTTGGTGAACAGGTCACTGAATGAACTGGTACATCTGGATGATGATGCACAAAAACTTGTATACACTGCAATAATCCTGAAATCAACAGTTTGATGTCGACAAATACCTGACTGTCGCGTTGGTTTGAAACGTGCAATAAAGACTCGTCACTTTATTGAACCTGGATTTTGTTTCTTCACAAAGACGCAGCTGTCAAATCAAAAATGTGAAAATTCAAATTGTAAGGGTGAAAATACATACTGGAACTTCATAAAATTCGGAACATCTCGTTAAATTTGGTTGACAAACAAAAAACGTTCACGAACAGCACAAATTGGTGTAAAAGACTGGTCACAATTCTTCGGACTCCACGGCCATGCTCACAAAGGACTGTAACGTTTTCGAAACCGAGTATCAACTGAGTAACATGTGGAAGTAAATGCCTGCGTGACAACTGAACACAATTTCCTGCAGAACCATTTCAGCAGGCAATGTAAACATTTGAACATCGCGTCGACTGACGAGTCGCGTGTGTGCGGATCAGCTGTCGGACGTGTGTGGCTCTTCGCTACGCAGTGGCTTCTTCAGCTGCTTTCTTCACATCCTCCACGGTCTTTGTCTTCATCTCCTGAGATGCACAAATCAACTGGTTGGACGACAACAGGAAGCCGAGTGACGCTCGGGGAAGAGGGGTGGGTCGGCGGTGAGAAAGCTACAGGCACTCAATCACAGCGCTCTGAGCGCAGGTTGTCTTTCATCGCAACACCCATTCATGCGCCTGGTGACTCACCGGTTCCTTCTCTGGTGATTTGGTGCCGTTGACGTGCTCCGCGCCGTTCGTTCCGTTCGACACGGGGGCGTCACCTCCAGCCTTGTCGTCAGTCTCCATCTTGGTTGCTTCGTCTTTCTTCACATCCTCCTGACGAGGCTTCTTCGCAGACTCGTCCCCCGCAGGGTCATCCTCTGGTTTTCTCTGCAAGTAACACCAGAATGTATCAAACGTCTTGCGAAATGTGCTTCTGGTTCCACCAGAACTGGTCCGAAGGGTTTCTGTGTTCCTGTGGAGTTTAATTGAATAGAAAATGCAAAAGGTGCCCGCCCACCTTTTTTCTGAGCATGTGAGAGATGTCGGTCACTGGCTCGTTGGTGACCTTCTTCGGAGATTCTGTCTTGGCATCACTAAATCCCTGCGAAAAAAAAAAGAAAATATATCCCAATGACTCTCAATATTTCTTTCCTCCGTATTTTCCGATTGAAACTGAATTTCCACAGAGAACATGGCAATGAATCGAACTTCATAAAAAACACTGACCACCACCATGTCGGAAGCCAAAGATGCCACACTCTCTTTCACGAAATTCTTCACCGTCTCTTCGTTCTTCCTTTCATCCTCCGTGTCTTCTATCTGCAAACACGTGAACAGAACATGCAATCTGCAATAAGCACACAACGACGCTTCGAGATGGCACTTGCCGCTGTTGCCAGGTCTCTTTCGGTCAATCTGACGTCAGTCAAAACCCAGAACAAGGTTCAACGAGCCAGCGGCACTGTATAGCAGCCATTGTGTTCACAACACACCTTTTTCCAGCAAACAGGCCACAACTGCCTGCCTGAAACCGTAACTTTTACCTGGTAGAGAGAGGTGTGTGTGTGTGTGTGGGGGGTACGATTAGTTTCACGGGTATCGTTCTCCCCACCCCGGGGGGGGGGGGGCTCAACGTCATTTTCAAGTCTTCAACACGAGGCTGTGCGCTTCGCGTGACGAAATCGAGAAAGCCGTTGCTTACTTTGGCTCGGATGTCTGGCAGGATTTCACTGAGATCTTTGATTTCCTTTTCTGCGATGATGACGTTCTCGTCGAACGAACCACTCTCTGCAACAGGAAACTTGCACCACTTATGTACAGAAACAAGTTCGTAATCAATGTGGCACGGTTGATTTCTGTTCCACTGTGGCAGCATGAAGTATTTTCCTGCCGCTTTTGCCCAAGTACAGTGTTCGCTACGGCAAACAACTTGGCTTCTGCCACGCGATAGCTACCTTTGTGTTTGCCGGACTTTTCGGACTCTTCGATCTGTGCCTTCAATTTGGCTGAAAGAGAACAGAAGTGGTTTCAGTCGTGTTTGTGAATAATGTGCAACATGCAAAAGGTGCCCAAATGTGAATTCACAAGAATCATCCCCTGAAAATAAAAAAAGGAGACGCAACCAGAGTCCAGTAACTGGCGTGTACCAACACATACCTGGCATACGAGGAAGAATGAATACTTTTTGTCTTTCAAGACGCACGACCAAAGGACTCGCTCACTCATTCTCGATATCGCTCGGACACACTCAGCCCCACTGCACACATCCCACAATGCCATACGTCACGATCTGAGCTCACATCTAAGAACAGGGTCCCCCACCCTCCAACTGGCTCAGAGTGACCAGAAACTCTGTACAAGGTGGAGGCTACCATCTCAGCGAAACCCGTTGCCCCCAGTGTGAGTACAAAACTAGACTTTCAAGTGGAGAATCAGCCGCGGGCAGCGTTTGTGCCAATCTACCAATACCCCAGTCAGAAAATGTCCCAGTTGGAAATTTTGTTGGAAAAATTTTTTTTGCAGGGGGGGGGGTTACCCAGACAATCTGTCCGAGATACCCCTAACCCAGACAATGTCCCAGTTGGAAAAAATTTTTTTGCTGGGGGGGAGGGGTAACCTGGACAATCTGTCTGAGATACCCTTAACCCGGACAAGGTCCCTGTTGGAAAAAATTTTTTTGCTGGGGGGGAGGGGTAACCCGGACAATCTGTCTGAGATACCCCTAACCCGGACAATGTCCCAGTTGGAAAAATTTTTTTTGGCAGGGGGGGGGGTTACCGGGTGGATGTTACAGAGAAAACCCAGATCAGAAAAACCGGGTGGGAGGAAAGTTTGTTTGTGGGGGTGTTTTTGTGGGGGTTTGGGGTTGGG
>JAAUXT010100792.1_pt1 | contig 11563 bp, 15 predicted proteins | sample 7278171 | NCBI WGS metagenome assembly JAAUXT01 (sample SAMN14350112, study PRJNA611818) | marine sediment metagenome | isolation source: surface marine sediment (1.8m) | place: French Polynesia: Moorea | collected 2018-08
ACACTTTTAAACTCGCGTTCACAGATTTAGCCTTTTGATGCCTATAGGTGATTTTCACCATCACCATACATTATACATAATGTATGCTTCAAGGTTCAAATCACCTAAAAACCCCACACCACATGATTGTAGCTTCCGAATCCCTCGCCTCTCTGTCGTGTTTGTTCCGGGATGGGTACCGACGTCCCTGCTGTCTTAGATTGATTATAATAACATGATAATCGCGCACGGTAATCCACAAGGAGATTACAACTCCGAAATCCCTGCGCTGCCGCAGGATTCAGTGCGTGCGTTTGTCTGACACACACAGACAGAGATCCACGCTTCACACGCGAAGATCAAGTTCGTTGGTCTGACACGACTTTGTCAAAATGTTGTCATGAAGAGATACGTAGTGTGTTGTTTTAACGCCTGCAACATCTGAGATCAATGTGTCAGGAGTGATACTGATGGTGGTGACCAGGTTTCAAAGGCCTGTGTGTGTGTGTGTGTGTGTGTGTGTGTGTGTGTGTGCGTGTGTGTGCGTGTGTGTGAAGGTGTTTTCCACAACACATACCTAGCTCACAACAGAATTCATATCTTTCTGGCACAGTTTTCTATTTCCACGCGAAAAATCACCAGTTGAAAACACCCATCCAAGATGGGCACCCCCTCGACCAAATGCTCGATCCACCCAAGAAAAATACATTTCATTGCGAGAAATTTCTCTTTGGACCTTTGAGTAAAAATCATGCATCAGGAGAGGAGGAAAGAAGCCCTGTGTAAGGAAGCGTCATTCTGAAGGCTCCGGGCCGCCCCGCCCCTCCAATGATGTACTCTTATTCGCAGTGATTAGGGCTCCTCATTTGCATACGTGATTCAATGAGTGTCTCTCATAGCGCGAGCTGAATCATACAGAGCTGAGACGGAGCATTGTTTCAGTCCAATGCGAGGCGCACAAAGCGTGTGACTCAGCCGAATGAGTGCGGCAGTTCGTTTGGGCATGGTGGTCAACGAACGAATGAACTTCCTGCAGTTTTGTCTTCTCGAAGCAAGAGCCTTGCAGATATCAAAAGTGACGGAGTTGGTTGCCAGAAATTATTGTTTGGAAAAAATAGTCTGAACTCTTGACAATTTAGTGTGTGTGTGTGTGTGTGTGTGTGTGTGTGTGTGTGTGTGTCTGTCTGTCTGTCTGTCTGTCTGTCTGTCTGTCTGTGGGTGAGGTATGTAAGTGTGGTGTGTATGTGCACACGTGGTTGAGTGTGTATGAGTATGTGTGTGTGCATGCATGTGGTTGGCTCTGTGTGTGTGCTCGTAAGTGGGGTGTGCATGTGCGCATGCTTGTGGTAAGACGTGCGTGTGTGTGTTTGTGTGAGTGTGCTTGTGGTTGGCTGTGTGTGTGTGTGCGTGTGTGCATGTGGTTGGCTTTGTGTGTGTGTGCGTGTGCGTGCGGTTGGCTGTGTGTGTGTGCGTGTGCGTGCGGTTGGCTGTGTGTGTGTGCGTGTCTCCACTGGGCGGGACCTGCCCCTCACAGCGCGTCCCCCACACGCGCACGAGTCGTCGCTTCCGCCGGCGGAGTCGCTCGGTTCCCATAACTCACGGGGGTCCGATCGGGTTCCCCGTCGGAAGCGAGTTGCGTTTTCCCCCGGAGCTAATTAAGATGAGGCAGATACGGGGCGCTGTTTATGGAATTGTACAGGAATTAAGATGCGCGATACAGGATTGGGATTTGTGGTCACGTGGTTCGCTCAGGATGGTCGCCACGGAGACGGTGGTAGGTTATGCGTACGTGTGGATTTTGACGCGTCTGATCTGATAGAGAATCTGGATCTACTGAAGCCGAAACCTGAATCGTTTCAGGTGAAAACGTTTGTGCTTGACCCTTTTCATTGTTCCATTGTGACGCAGTGAGGAGAGACAGGTCGAACACGAGAGAGTCCTCTGGGGAGGAGGGTTCGGAGTTCGGGAGCACAGTCAATGTTCAAGTCCTGCACAATTCCCTTCTTTTGCGTTCTGTGCTGCTACGAGTGATTGAATTTTCCAAGGTCACCAAGGTCACACTGGAAACTTCCAGACTGCAGCGGGGGCGGAGAGTTCCTGGATTTTTTTTCGCGACGTTCCGGTGACGTTGACGCGACGCGACGTGCGACGCGACGCGCGACGCTGGGCTCACGTGATCCGAGATGACGGACCCATTGTGCGCCTGTCACCCAACGGAAGTTCGCTCGCTGGGAATAATTGAGGGTTTCCCCCCGGTTTTGCACAAATACATGCGTGCGCATGTCTGCAATGTGCAGAAAAAAGAGAGCACTTTGCAACTTGCGGCGCAAAGTGGCTACTTTTGCGGGCGGACGGCGGGTTTATCGTGTCTGGCCACACTCTGATCAAGGTCGTAATCCTGGATGATGTTCGCCATAAACCTAAGCGATGTAGCACCGTGTCATACATTCGTAATGCGCGTGTAGGAAGACAGCTTTGAGGGTGGACCTTGCGGATCAGGTCTAGTTAGGGACCAGACTGTGGGCAAATTTCTCGTCTTTGCGCTTGGGAGCCGGCGAGGTTCATTTCTGGAAGAGCGCACGAGCACTGCAGTTCCGATATGAAACACTGAAACCAACAGAGCAGTTGAACAACAAACCAAAAAACCAAGCTCCAGTTTCATTCCAAATTTAAAAGTTTGGTGTGAAGGGAAGAAAGTGCATGAAATTCAGATTCAGCGTTCCAAGTTTTGTTGTGTTGTAAAATCAGGTAGGTGGGGCTGTCAATCGTGGAGTCTGATCAAATTGGTCGTTTAACCCCTGGTTCTTCGCACAAGCCTCGCAATTGATGGCACAGTCCAGGTGAAACTGAGTGGTTCCGACATAAATCTGCGGCAAACTGCCGTCACGCGGACCGCTTTTAGCGGTGCCTCCCACGGGACACGCTCCAAGCCCCGGCCCTAAACACCCTCCGTCCGCTTTACCCTGCAAGCGTCCTCCGTGACGTTGCGTCCCTGCGTCGCGCACACGACGTAGCGCTCATTAGGGAGAATCGTCACCATCGCAACGCCCTTAATTCTGGGCGGAAGTTTCTGCGTGGAATTTGACGCAGCTCAACCATTGGAAATTGTGCTAAACCTTTTCACGTACTTTTCCACACCTGAAACCCTCGTGGAACAACGCAAGATTTTTGCGTCGTGCTCCATCTCTACGTTGAGTTGTACAGGGACGCGACGCACGACGCACACAGCATGCATGAGGCGTTCACAGCGCTCCAGCCGCCACATACCTGAGCGCGCCGGTTGCCCCGGTCTGACCAGTCGACTGGAAGCGTGATGTCTTCATCGCCCAGTGAACCGGCCTCCCCCAAAGATACCCAAAGTAGATACTTTGGGATTCAAGGTGATAAGAGACCAACTGTTGCACAGACAGGCGACTTCAAAGTGCTGCTCGGAACGGGTTTGTTTTTGGTAAATCTATTTCTTTTCAAAGTTGCAGAGACCTTGAGTGGTTTTCCGCGCGCGAATCTGAAGGATGTTTCTGAGGAAAGTCAGCCGTCGTTCGTTTCGCTGCATCGCAGCATTAGAAACCACAGGCCAGCGTTCTTGGGCGCTGCAGATTCTCTCACAATTCCAGAGCAATTTCTCCTGCATGCTTGCCGATGACGAGGCTGCGTTGTGAAAAGGCAGACAAACTGATCAAATCCACAGTCGAATGGCTACGCACGACGGTCGCGTCAAATGTTGCAACCTCCGCGTTGTGTATGACACACAAAGTGCACATTCCTGATTCTCCTCAGTCTCAGTTCAGCCGGACGAGACAGGATCCCGCGAAATGGGTTGTTTTTCCACAGTAGATGTGAACACCAAATTGTTTTCCATAAATATCAACGCAAGGCAACGAGCATTTGTATTTTGACACCAGAAAACTTTCACGTGCAGATGCGAAGGTGCGCAGCATTCTTCTCTGTCTTTGATCAGGTGACGAGTGATGAACGTTCATATCAACTCACACCTCATCAATTTTGAGATTTCTGAACCCGAGGGCTGTGAAGTTTGGGGCTCAATATGAAAACGTTCTCAGTGTGAATGGAGTCGGTTCGGGTTCAGCTGTGTGATTTATGCCTGTGGAACAGGGTTCAAGTCGCGATGCGTCGTGGAAGACTTCAAAGCCACATGACGACCGTCTCTGTCCCTTTCAGTCTCAGTTTGAAAAAAAAGAGACGATGTTGAATTGGACGAGAGTCAGGAAGCCGTCAGATTATAAAGCGATCAGCAATGTTAACATTTCCCCCCTTTTGTCCGGCACCCCACGAACTTTCCCGTGTCATGTCAAAGCCTCCTGCGCATGACCTTGTGCGATAAGATGTAGAGGTCACGCCTCAAGGTCAAGGGTCACAGCTGCGGTTGGCTGGACCTCAGAGAGAGTGTAGCGAACCACACTGATTAAATCTGCAGCGAGCGGCGTAAACTGTAACCACGACGCGGACGTTTGTTTGGCGCGTTTTGAATTATTTGGCATCTCACTACGTGCCGCGGCGTTCCTTAGCGACGCACTTCGCATACTTGTTTGTAAAAATAAATTTGAATCTGGGGAGTATAGAATTGGATCCGTTGACCCTTTAACAAGGAAGGTGCACCTGGCTTCAGAATAGTCACTTTGGAATTTTATGGGAAAGTTGTCAGGTGATTATTTTACATAAATTTGCTGGTGTCAGGGGTTGTCAGAAGGAGGCTTGTGGAGAAAGGAGAGGTCGACTGAAGAGGCGCGCTGCCTTCAATGACTTTGTGAAGTCAGGAGGTGAAAAGAGTTGGCGTTGGAATGCAGCTTGTTTCGTAGTGGGCAAAATATGTTGCACATCCTGACGTACCTTTCTGCTTGTGATCGTGGACCATCCAGCAGACAGGTGCTGACCTGTTGTGTGCTGTACTGGTATCGCAAACAGGACTTCTCAAGTAGAACCTAGATTTTGCTTGACGCTTCGAGTTGATTGTAGCGATTCCCTGTGAAATTTGGAAGAAGCGTTGGTTCGTGGAATTATCGCTCGACCGTGCACGAACAAACTCTTTTGTGTGTGTGTGTGTGTGTGTGTGTGTGTGTGTGTGTGTGTGTGTGTGTGTGCGTCAATCTAAGTTTTCACACGTGTGTGTGCGTGTGTGGGTTGTATTTTTTTCTGCACGTGTACGTGCGTGTGCGCGAGTTAGTGAACGAGCAGGATCTCCAGCTGATTGGGCGATCGCACCGTTTCTCCGTCTATATTTTCCCGAACTCCACTCCATTTCATTCCCCCACCACTTGATCTGTGGTGACCAGATGTCAGTATTGAGGGGACGGGCGGGCAGTATGCGGGCGGCCGGGGCTGGGCAGAGGTCAGCCGCCCCGCGCGTCTGGGTTCCCGAGAACGATAAGAGACCCCCCTTTGTTACCGTTGATGACCATAAATGTTGGGACGATCGACTCCAGCTGCTGCAGCGGGTCGAGATCGCAGTGGAGATACGGGGGGATTCGGTGGGACAGCGAGACTCGCATTTATATTTTTAATCGGTGGCAGCTACAACGTATCTGCATTGGAATCCTTATGGATTGGGGGCCAAACCACATCGCTGTGGTTTGCCCAACCAGCTCTGGGGTTTCAATGAACAATGTGGAACGAGAGAATTTTGCTTGGAAAATTTGTCCAGTGGAGGAGTGTAACCCAAGTTAATGTCGGTGGAGGGTCAAAATGACCAGTCTGCTTGACCACGTGTGGGAAACAGAACTTCCTTTGTGAAACGGTGTCAACAAAAGGCAAAATCACAGCTGAACTTGACCCGTGATTTCTTTCCTCAAAACTCCTCACCTCCCATAAAAAGGGTCAAAAACATGTCGACTGTGGGTATGTGAATGGAGAGGTTGAGAGTGCGTGATATGGTGCGTACCGCCCCAGTTGCAGACCCCCCTGTCTCCGCCGTACAAGGCCCTAATGACTGCGATTTTACCCCCTAATCGAGGGAGATGACAGGTTATCGGGTGATGAGAGGCCGGGGTGGGATCACGATGGGGGTCGGTGGAGCGATAGTCAAATTGCCACTGGTCAGGTGTAATAATTTTCGTGGACGTCTTCAAGGCGTGGACGGTCGAAACTCAAGTCGTCGCTATTGGAACTGCTCAATTGCGTGAATAATAGTTGTAGATGTACGCAGGATTTCTCTCGATTGAGGAGGTGAGTTCAGATGGGGTGAAGGGGGTGGGGGAGAGCGTGATGTTTTCAGTTGCACGTCGGTGTGAAGGGCTTCGAGGTCAAATCACACTTTCTCACCACAGATTGATGTGCTGGTTGAGTTTTGCGTTTTGCCTTTCACCCCTTCTGTCTTTCTTTCTCTCTATTTTGACAAACACAGAGAGAGAGATACAGACAGACAGACAGACAGACAGACAGACAGGCAGACAGACAGACAGACAGACACACACACACACACACACACACACACACACACACACACACACAAGAACTCGTGTTGGGGTGGGGGCCTTTGTCATTGTGGCTGGAATCCTAGGAAATCGCGTTCAAGGAATCTCGCATTGCCTTCAAATGCCAGCAACCAAGACGGGCTGGCCGTGTGCATGCGTGTGTGCGTGCCCCCAGCTGAGTGGGTTGACGGTATTTGAACGTTGTGTTTCCAGATCAGCGGAGCTCGGGGCGGGTGTTCGGAGAGCTCCCGGGGGAGCAGGGCTCGCTGAGGCGGGGGACGCTACGCCGCCGCCCGGGCTGAAGCCGCAGCACCTACCGACGACCCAGCATCGCGCCAGGTTCGTATCACGACACAAAGTGTTGGTTTTTGAGTCAGATTCAAACTGACATTGGGAAGAACACGTCACGTAGCATTCGTGTCGACACATTTGGAAAAAAAATTCAGCCATGTTGGAGTTTTGTGAAAAATTGAGTGTACTCGTAGGGCAGAGTTCCGTAGACAGGTGACGGTTTTCCACATGTGTGTATGTGTGTGTGTGTGTGTGTGTGTGTGATCTGTCTGTCTGTCTGTCTGTCTGTCTGTATTGAACTGGCTTGAGACAGAGAGCAAAGTATTGAGCATCGAATTTACACTTCAAGATTTCACTGAAGGCTGTTGCACGATCGTGGAAAGTGTTTGGAACATTTCAAAATTTCCCCAATCTCATTGCACATAACTGTGAAAAAATTTCACACGCCTTGAACGCGTTTCCCAAGTTGAGTCCCCTGCCACCAAACCGCAACACAGCGGCGTCGAGTTGGTCTGAACAGCGGCGATGGGAACCCAGGCAAGCGTGTCTCGGCTCAAAAGTTTGTTTGGGGTCAAAACACCGCGTTATTCCTGCTGAATAAAAGGTAACTGAACAGCACAATGCACTCCACCGGTTCCCTGTTATGCCCTCCGGGGGCGAGAGGGGGCCTCCCCCCGGGGAAGGGAGAGGGGCCTCCGGGGGAGAGTGCGCCCCTTCAAAGGCTGGTCAGTCGGTTCGGAGATCTTGAGAGTTCAACGCGCGTGAAGCGTCTCGTCAGGGGAACATCTTGAGACACCAGCGAATTTTCTGCGCCTCATTACTCTGATTACGCTTCTTGCAAAAAATATTTTTTTGAAAGTGAAATGCCTTCGCTGGAATACCTGTATACCTGGGTGCTTGAGTTTTTGGAAAGCGCGCGGAGGCACGCGTGGGAGAAAAGTGACAATGGGTTCCCACCAGCAATGCTGAAGTTTGTTGTTTGGCCAGGGTTCGGGGATTTCTACCGCAACTTTCCCAGCGGTCCGCGTGCAGAAATGAAATTTACAAAAAAAAAAAGAAGTGAATTCTGATGGTCGGAATTTACATGTTTGGATCAGTGAGAGAAAGGCGAAGGGGATGAGACAAAAATCTCCTTGAGGCGGAAGAAGCTTGAGATGCGCGGATTGGGAGCAAAATCTCCACGACACATTCAGTGTGCGCGACGAGTGTGCGAGTATTATGGTATCGGGTTACAGCACAGCACAAAACGGTTACGGAGAGGGACATAGATCACACGGCCGCTCCCAGACGCTTCGCCTGTTCCCCCGCGTGTTCGGCGGCGGGAGCGCCCGCGGGTATTTGGTCTACTTCGCTTCCAAATTGCGCGCAAATCTCAACAACTTTTAACTTGTTTGCGCATTCTGCGTACAAATTGGATTTTTCCGCTTTCGAGGCTGAATGACTTGAACGGGACAAAAGTGTTGTGCAAAATCTGCCGTGCATTTTTGCACGGATGGTTGGAGATTTTCGTTGGCGTTTTTCATATTTTGACCGCAGTGGGTGGGTGGGACACATCTGGAAATGACGAAAAAAGAGCTTTTGGTGAAGCACCAAAATTAGTGATGATGGTTTGAGAACATGGTGCGTTCGAACCACCTCATTCGAACACTGTTCGACCGAGCGAGTGAACCCACCTGCTCTGAATTGAAAGGGAAAGTTTTTGCATGGTTTTGGTGGAATCGTGCTGAACTTCATCTTCTTTTCATGGTGAGACAGCAAAAAGGCTGAGTTTGAATCAGACGCACTGAAAACATTCACCCGACAGACCATCAGTTGAACTCAAACCATACAAATAAAAGGGTGAACAAATACGTTTGAAAATACCTGGCTTACCAAGTGCTTTAGCCATTGTGTCTGTAAGATTTTCCAGAAGAAGCGTTCTCTGTGTCTGTGCACCATGAGGAAGTTGCGCGGCGTGTGTGCTCTGGGCTCAGCACGGTACCCGAGGCCTCCGCGCGGCATACCCGAGGGCTCGGCTCAGCAGCGGCCGGGGTGGCGAGGGTCGGGGAGGGCGCGGCGGCGGCGGGCCGGGGGAGGAAGAGAGTCTTACCCCCGATTCTGTAACCACCGGATGCGCATTGTTGGCGCTAAGAATGGCGGCGCCGCGCAGTCTAGCGGCGGCGGTCAGAACCAGGGCTCCGACTCTCTCAGTCGTGGAGGAGAGGGGGACTTGTGAGAATCGAAAACTCGATGCAGATTCGATATGATTCTGAGATGGGTTCTACTGTTGCACACAGAGATTTTGTCACTTGCTGTCGCTGCGGCCTCTCACAGGATTGAACCCCACTTTTCGGAAGGTCATCCCAGTGGAAGTGCCAGGCCCAGTGCTGGATTTTCTTCTCGTGTGAGATGTCCCCATCATGGATTCCAGTGCGTGCAATTTCATTCGCTCATCTCAGTTTGACCAACACTGAAACCACAGACAGTGTTTCAAATTTTTTGGAATTTTGAACTGGGATATTTGGATTGGGCAGCTGATTCAAATCGCAGAGCTTCCCCAGCACCTTGGGGGGTGGACGTGGGGTCAGAGGTCGCGCGCAGTACTCAAATATTTATTTCTTGTGAGGGATGTTTATATGAAATCCATATGAAAGCAACACGTAGCGAATGATGGGCTTGTTGAAGTTAGAAATGTGCGGCCAATGGAGTTTGAATTTTGCAGAAAGGGGGAAAGTTGCATCTGAATGCAGCAAAATGGGCTGAACCGGAAATGGACGAAGAGGCCACACACTGACCTGAAGAATCCTCGCCCCCTGTCCCACATGGGTAAACAATCAAGATCCACCCACTGGAAAGTTTTGGAGTCTGGGGTGGCTCGTTGGGGGGGGTGTCAGGATCCCGCTCGACCACATCCTGGTCCGTCACTGATATAATTTGCGGTTTCCCTGTGTGCGACCAGCAATTATTCTTCAATAATTTCCTGCGACATTTCAAGAATGTTTCTCTGTCTGTTCCAGAAATGAACCACTGATCAAAGAATAATGGAGACAGAACCTGAGAACAGAAGCGCCAACCACCGTCCAATAAAGAAAGACCCCGACAGGCCAAGGTCACCCAACATCACAAGGTCACCTCCGGAGGTCAAGAGGTCACCTGAGGTCACCGAGCGACGACGTAATGGCCACCACGGTGAGTAGCTCTTACACGAGGGTCAAGCAAACTTGACCTTGGTCGAGCAAACACGATGCTCTACATTTTTCAGAAAATAAATGTTTTGACAACGGGGGCCGCATTGGATGTCTTGTCAGAATGCGGACGATGCAGATTGGTACATCTTGATTTGAGCACGGAGAAAAAATTCAGGTTTGGGAGCAACACCTTTCAGTGGAGGGGAAAAGCTTGGCACGTATCTGTCTGCAAAACGCAGCCACAGCTTTACAGTGAGAGATGAAGATGAATTTCAGGGGCGAATACAAGATTTGGGCAAGGGGGGCAAACCCCCATGTAAGGAGCGGTATTTCAAGTGGGGAAAAGCTCGTGAAATGGAAAAGAAGGAAACTGTTGCAGCTGCAACTGAAAACAGGGATGGGGGGCAGAGGTGCGCTGTTTTTGCTGGGGGTCGGACCCCCTTGCATCCCGTGGATCACCTGGATCTTACCCACGAGTTTCTCGATTATCCTTGCTGCCCACATTGGTGTGTGGGAGAGTGTGAAGTAGGGAGGGAAATGTTTTTTCTGGGGTCGGAGCCCCTTGCGCCCCCTGGATCCCCGCCCCCCGACTCCCCACCTGACCCGGTGCGGTGTCGGCCCCGGCAGCGATACGCGTCTCCCTGTCTGTATCGCTTCCGTCTGTATCGATTGGATGACAAGATCAACTGAGTCAAGAGGCGGCGCAAACAGCGCGTGTTTGTGTTGGCGCGCAGCACCTCGGGCCCCCTGGCGGGGCGCGCCGTGTCAGCTCCCCCGCCCAGTGAGGAGTACCTCGTTGAGTACTGCGTTGAGTACTTACTGAAAACGTTGGAAGCGTTGTGTGAGCAGTGGGTACCTGGTGCACGCGGCTTCTGCCTCTGAGCGTTTTGTTCTCCAGCTGAGTTCAGCTGTGTGTGTGTGTGTGTGTGTGTGTGTGTGTGCGTGCGTGCGTGTGCGTGTGCGTGCGTGTGTGTGCGTGCGTGTGCGTGTGCGTGCGTGTGTGTGCGTGTGTGGGTGGGTGGGGGAGAGAGCAGGGAGAGGCATCGGGCTGCCAGTGCTCAACCTTCGGGGAGAGTGAGCAGTGCGTGTGTGTGTGTGTGTGCGTGTGTGCGTCTTGTGTGCATACATGTATGTGTGCTCGATGTGAACCTCGGGTGTTTGTTGCTGACGTGATCACGTTCTTTCTCCTGCGCGCGTCTGCGGAAGCGTTTACTCAGCTGACGGGGACGGATCTCGGCTCGCACGTGTTTGATCTGAAGGTCTTGAGCTGAAGTGTGAAACCGTTGTCCCGCCGGGGGGGGGGGGCGGAATGTTGGATGTTGGAGGAGGGCGCACCTCAACCCCCACCCCCTGCGGGTCCCCCCTCCAAAATGAAGCGTAAATTGTTCACTCGTTTTCAAAGTCAGAATTGAATCATGACTCGGTCTATGGTCACCCACCTGGATCCTCTCCACCTGATTCAGTCCCCCGCCAAACCCACCTGTATCCTCCCACATAGGTCCTATCCACCTAACCCTCCGCACCTCAACCGAACCCGCCCACCTTGACCCCCCCTCAACCCTGGATCCGCGGATGTTGTGCGTCGTTTGCGGGATCCAGCTCGTCGGCCCTTCTCCCCGGCTCATCACCCCGGCCCCCTCCCCCGGCCCCCTCCCCCTCCCCATGGCGCCAGCTCCCCTGGCCCCCTTCCCTGGCCCC
>JAAUXT010017511.1_pt1 | contig 11560 bp, 14 predicted proteins | sample 7278171 | NCBI WGS metagenome assembly JAAUXT01 (sample SAMN14350112, study PRJNA611818) | marine sediment metagenome | isolation source: surface marine sediment (1.8m) | place: French Polynesia: Moorea | collected 2018-08
CAACACACAGAACCGTTGTCCCGTTTATCATCCAATTCAACGAGAGTATGGAAGAGGGCTGTACTGCCCTGTCCTCTGATCCATCGGTGCTGTCCACCCTCCCTCCCTCCCTCCCTCCCTCCCTCCCTCCCTCCACCGTTTTCCAGCCGATTCTCAACAATAGGCTTGAGGAGAGATCGGACAGCCTCGACCACAGGGCGGGGATCGGTCCCGGTCCTCTGGTAATTCTATCAGTCGTGTACAGACTGAGCCGCGGCTTCTTGAGCGCTGCCCAAGTGAAAATTCCATCTCGTCCAATAGAAAAAGCCGCCTCAAGTGGCTGCGTAGCAACTAACACTTGATACGTAGCAACTGACGCGCGGATGACACCATTGGAAACCGGTGTTTGCAGACCAATGTTGGAATGAAGAACGTCTTCGGGAGCGTTCACGCCAAAAACGTCGCACCCTTGGAAACGGCACCGAAAGCGCTGGGGCCCAATCCACAAAGGGCGAACCAAGGGACACATCTCATGTTGCTCCCTCCCTCCCTCCCTCCTGCGTTCAACAGACTTCCGCAAAGACGCGATGCCTGACTCTACCCAGTGAGAAACGGGCGTCCCCCACACAAAAAAAAACTCGCTCAGGATTAATGTGCGGCTCGTGCCTGGAATGGCTGATCCACAATAAAGCGCGATTCCCGGGGAATCCCCCTGCTTCCGGTCCCAGAACGTGGCGCCGATTGGAGGAATTAGTCCGTCAGGTTTCTGCACAGAGCGGAAGTCGCCCCCCCCCCCAGCGAGGCTTGTGGAATTGAAGAGGCGTGTCCAGGGTGGGTAGTGACTCCAAACACATTTTCCCCTCGCCAAGTTTCGTTTACAGTGTCACTGGTTTCTTCAAAGTTGCAACCCCACCCCCTGCGGGGTTCCCTTCCGGAACCAGATCTTCGTTCGCATCAGGGGGGGGGAGGATTGTGCTCTCGCTCGGGGTTGGGCGTCATATGCCCAAGTTCTGGGTTCATCCCAATCTGCACGGGGCTGACCCAGGACCAGGTTGCATTTTTTTTACCCCACCGCACATGCACCTCATCAGCGAATGGTTCTGCAACGCCAATCAGGGTTTTCACACAGATGACGTGACGTTAAAATTTTAACGCGAGGCCAGGAAAGGACTGGACCATTTTTTTGACACTCTCCATTGGATATCATGTAAAATTTGATAGATACCTGTGTGTCAAAATTTTGTGTGAAAACCCCAAAAAAGAGTTGAGAAAGGAGGCAACGCGCAGCTCATTCAACACGAAATGAACCTGACAGTCAAGATTGACGTGGATCTCAAAAGTGGAAACTTTCTGCACCTCAAAGCTCGTTTACCCGTGCACATCAAAGAAAATCCACGACGCCCGATTTTGGAACGCAACGTGACGTAACGCCGTCAGGATGACGTGTGTACGTCGCGTCACGTCACGTCGCGTCGCGCTGCGGACGGACGAACGGCGTTCCCCATCAGAGCGGCGTGCAGCCCCCGGCGGCGCTTTATCACCCATTCCATCAGCCAAACAGATATCGATCACAGCAAGATTATTGATGCCCCGTTCACACCAGGTGCGCTGCGTCGCTGGACAAGTTCAGTGGACGTTGCTCTGTTACACAAGTGGGTGCTATGTCCCTACACAGGTCAATGGTTGCTGTATCCCTGTGCAAGGCAATGGGCGCCTTGGCCTTGCACACGCAAGTCACTGGACGCTGCGTGGCGTGGGCGCGGTGTTTCCAGTGACGACCTGGCGAACATTGACCTGCAGGAACGAGGGAAGGTGCACATGTTCTGTGCCCGCTTCTTCGTTCGTTGTGGCTGGGTCAGGACAAATTGACCTTCCCACGTATACGTGACGCTTCCAGCGTAGTCACTAATGACGCAGCGCACTTTGACTGCGCATGCGCGGAACACGTGACGCGTCCGGCGCGCACCCGACCCGAGGATTTTGAGCACATTAGTTGAGCCCAAATGAGATGTTGCGCCGAATCGCATGACACAAGATCATAAGCCGTGAGTGCGGAGTCTGGCTGCGTTCACTCTCTCTCCTTTCTGGATTGTGTGGCGTCTGTTGTGGAAAAAAAGTCCGGATTCAGAAGCGAAATGGAATTTGTGTTTTATCTTTTGTTTTCCTCTGGTCGGAGATGAAGGCCATGACGTGTGCGTGTGTGTGCCATGTGTATGCGTGTCCATGTCACAACACCTGAAACTGCGTGCATGTCCGTGGAAACCAAACAAACACATGAAGGTTGTTTTTTGTTGTCGTATGTCCGCGCGCGCGCACGTTTGTGTGTGTGTGTGTGTGTGTGTGTGTGTGTGTGTGTGTCTGTGTGTGTGCGTGTGCGGCGTGTTGTGTGATCGCTGCGTGCCGTTACCTTCCACAGGTACAACTCCGCGGATGTGTGACGCGCTGCGCATTGATCTGTACAGAAACGACTCGCGTCCGTTGCCACAGCAACGGAGACGCAAAAAGACGGAGCGTCGCGTTTATTTCCTGCGTCTTCGCGTCTGTGACAACACAATTGATTCCTGTGTGTAGTCTCAAGCCTCGTTGTCATTGGATGCGTCACGCAAGTAATGGCGTTGGACGCCATGGTATGTTTGGGGATGCGCCATTCTTGTGCAGGGACACTACGTTTGGCGCTTGCAGTGAGAATTGGGCCTCAGATCCAATTCTTTTCCTCTGCCTTTCATGTTCCACTTTACCATCCAGAATACACAAGGATAGATGTTGGGAACCACTACTCACACCGGGGCAAAATGGTTTGCGTCACACTCGAGCTGTTTCTGACGGGTTTTGGATGAGGAAAATGAATTTTGTCGCGTGTTTTGGCGTCAGATTGCTCCGCAGTCAGAAGAACATAATGCTGTTCACTCCTGAAGCCGTTTTCACGTTGGTACTGTTGACGTCAAAACTTTGACGTCAACAACAGAATTTTGACATCAACATCAAACCATTCAGACCATTCCTTGACGTCATCAAAAAGTTGCTGTCAATGGCGGAAAAAGTTGACGCCGTCACCAATGTGAAAACCCTTGAGGCGTGTCGTGTGCTGCGAATTAACCCGTGATCAATCGCGGCCGCATTTGCCTCGGCTCCTCCGCATGTTGAACTCACCGCTCCGTTCTGCCTTTTCTCTTCCCGCAGGCACGTTCCTGTCCCCGGCGGCGCGGGTCGGCAGCGGCTACCTGAGCGACGTCGGCCCGGGGGGCGGGGGCGGCTCGGGCCCGGGGGGCGGCGGCGGCAACCCCGACTCCTTCACCGCCGAGGAATACTGGACGTGGCACTCGAGTAAACCGTCCCCGTCCGTCCTCTCCAAAATGGCGGTTGGCGGCGGGCCCGGCCAATCAGCGGTCGGAACGCACGCGCATGCGCACCGCGGGAAAGTGACTCGCAAACTGAGCGCAGATTCCCTCCTGGACTACAAGACTTACCAGATGGGGGACCCCGTGCCAGACTTGCTGCAGGCGGACCAAAGGACTAACATAGGGGTGCAGACCCTTGGGCGAGGGGGTGTGGGCGGGGGCGGGAAGATCAGCCACTCGCACTCCTCCCTCAGCACCATATCCGCCCCGGGGACCACGACTACGGGACCAAAGACGCACCAGAGGCAAAGATCCCTGGACGCGACAGACAACAACAACGGCAGCAGCAGCAACAACAACGGAGACGTGAAATCGAACGCGGCCCGACTCCGCGAGCTGCAGCTGGGGCGCAAACCCCTGCAGATCAAGATGGACGAGTTCAAACCGTATCAACCGGAAGTCGAAAACCGGAAGTTGCAGTCGTACGACACAAAGTTGCTCGACGGGCTGCTCGTCGTGCACATCTACTGCGGCCACGGTCTCAAGTCGTCAAAAACCATGCTGCGGGATCTGTACTGCGTACTTGAGGCGGACGGCGTCAACAAGGCCCGGACCATGATCCGAACCGGTGCTATCAACTTCGACTGGGACGAGGCGTTCGAGGTGGACCTGGAGAACGCGCGCGAGGTCTCCTTCCTCGTGTACAGCTGGGACCCGAGCACGCGCCACAGACTCTGCTTCAGCGGCTCCCTGCTCCTCAACTCCTTCATAGGCCAGGGCAACCCCAACAAAATCGCGCTCAAGCTGGAACCCAAGGGCGTCCTCTATCTCGAGTGCCAGTACAAGGAGCCGTCGGTCTCCCTACAGCGCACGCCCTCTATCCGCAAAAACGCGCTGTTCGGCGTGGACCTCGAGGTGATCATTAAGCGGGAGAAGTCTGGATCTAACGTCCCTATCCTGGTGCGACGCTGTATTGATGAGGTGGAGCGACGCGGTCTGGACCACGTGGGTATCTACCGGCTGTGTGGCTCCGCCAAGCGGAAGGCGGTCCTCAAGGACGAGCTGGAGCGCAACCCGCGCGCAGTCGACATCTCGCAAGATGGCGTCTCCGACATCAATGTCGTGTCAGGTACGTGGAGGGACGTGTGGGTGAACGTGAACGTGTGACGTGACGTGAGCGTGAACGTGACGTTAGCGTGAACGTGAGACGTGACATAAGTGTAACGTGAGCATGAGCGTGACGTGAACGTGACGCGTCACATCAGGGTGACCCTGAGTGTCACGTGAGCGTCAACGTGACGTGACGTGAACGTGAGCGTGACATGAGCGTAACTTGGGCCTGAGCGTTCCGTACTCGAGGAAAGGTTCCTGCAGACTTTGATCCAACTTCACGACATCAACAACAACAACAACAACAACAACAACAATAACAACAACAACAATAACAACAAGAAGCTGACAATCGTTGAACCCGTTTCAAGAAAACGAACCTCGAGCTGGAATCTTGCGCCGTTTTCACCGTGGTTACGCTTGTTGCGTCCCGCGCGCGAATCGACCCGTGCGCGCTGCATCGATACCCACAACAACGAAGCGCCCATTGACTTGCACTGGAACGCAACACCCATCAGGGGGTTTTCACACAGACGACGCGGCGTCAAAATTGTGACGCCATGCTAGGAACCAACTGGGCCATTTTTAAATGCTCTGCATTAGGTGTCATATGGGCATCATGTTGAATTTGATGCCTGTATGTTAAAATTTTGATGGCAGCTTCAACAAATCTGACGCCGCCCTGCCTGTGTGAAAACTCGCACGGCGACGCAGCGCGTGGCGCATGCGCTGTGAACCAGGCGTCCTCGGTGCTGGATCATGGATCTGCACTGAAAGCGGCGACTTCTGCTGCGTGTGTCCATCAATAGTCTTCTCTTCCGTCTTCCTGCCCATACACACAACACACACCGCTCCGTTGTGTAGACCTTTGATTAACGATTGGCGCATCAATGTGTGATGTATTTGGCTGTCAGCAGGCATCGAGCTCCACTTCCAGTTGCAGGGGAAGTGGAAGTGTGTGGAGATGGAGGGTTTTACACTGGTTCCACGGGCCACGGATCCAGGGGTGTTGACTCTGGTCCATGAAGGCAGGGTCCTGGGGGTTGTTCAGGTTTGATGGGTTCAGGGTGCAAGACAAGGCTCCCTTTTTGGGTCCCTGTGTTCTGCCAGGGTTGGGTGGGGCTGCTCATATCGTGCTGGGCAGACGGGTCTTGAACTTTTATGAGCCTGGAGAAGCCTGGGATCCTCGTGGGTTGGGTTCTGCCTTGGAATGCTGGGAGACAAAGGTTTTCTTTTGGATGGCCTTGAGATGTTTGTTCCCGTTGGGGGTTCTGCAACTTTGGGATCTCGCTTGGGCAAGAAACAGCCCCCGAGGGCTCGTCAACTGGTCCAGCTGCAGGGGCATCTGGAGCCTGCGGAGCTGTTTCCCTTGTGGGAGTCTTGAGGCGTTCTGTTGACTGCTTCTCATGTGCTGGTGTCCACGTGATCTCAGAAGGACCGGGTTGGTTCCCTCCAAGCCTGTGAAGAGAACCAGAGGAAGGACCCAGGGAGGTCTGGTTCTGTTCGTAGAACTGAGAGACGAACTCTGAGCAGGCCTTAAGAGGTGGGTCCTCGGAAGGCTTGGCCCTTCGCCAAGGCCCTGGTGGGCCTTTTCCTTGAACTGTCGCCACAGAGATCGGGTTGTGTGCGCACGGGACCTTGGTACGTTTGGCTCCCCGTGGGGCCTGCAGGGACATGTGACCTCTCAAGATTTGAGGTCGTGTCCCCTTTGGGGCTGTTGAATGAAACGCGTGTAAAATTTCCTCACCTGAACATCAGCGGACTGGTTCGTGGGGGAGGAGGAGGGGGCGTCACCAGATTTAGTGAGGGAGGTGTCTCTTGTTTCCCCAGAGGAGCTGACCCGAAACTTTGAAAAACATTTCGTGGAAACAGGATAAAATGTTTTGCTTCAATGCAAAATCAACAGAGACGCGGTTGCAGGCTGATAACCACGTGGCTCCCGCTCCGTGGATAGGTCGCCCGGTTCCGTTGCGAGGAAGCTCATTATCACAGGAGCAGGGAAGAAAATTGCAGGAGAAGGAGATGGGAAGATGGAAGCGAAAATTAACCTCTTTTGTATCCCCAGCTCTGCTTCTGAGAGGGAATCACAGTGAGAGTTTCAAAGGAAGCCTGTGGCAGCGTCTCACCGGAAGCGTTTTTGCGGTGGATCCCACAACACGTGACACTGCGTTGATGAGGTTTGCGTCACAGCGCGTTGCGTAACCAGCCTGTGTGCGTTGTGTCCGACGCGAAACGCGTGACGCATCCCGTGTGACGTCAGCCCCAGAAAAATAAGCCAGGTTGCAAGGTGCAAAACCAGTGTGACGTGGTGTGGAGAGTGAGGAAGTCACGTGCTTGTGAATCACCCACTCACAACACGAGACGCATCCAGCACCGCAAGCGATGACGTAGCACACTTTGACCCACGCACGCCACGCAAGACGCATCCCGTGTGAAACGGGCCCAAGTGGATGCAGCACCCATTGGTTGGGACAGAGACGCTCGCACCACGTGACGCTTCCAGTGTGAAACGTGCACACGTCAGCAAAGCTCTTCATCTTCAGGAGAACAAAGAGAGCGTTGAGAGTCAGGAAGTCTCTGGCCTCAGGATTGTTAAAGTCTGTGTTGCTATGGTTGAAGTCTGCGTTGCTATGGCGGCGAGACAGCGCACGTCACGTGCTGTCTGAAGTGTCTCCGTCCTGTAGTCGGCTCCGGTTGCACACGTGTGATGTTTTCATGCTCTGTCGTGACCCTGAACATGGACAGGCGAAAAAACTCAATTCTTGCGGAGCAGCACAGCTGTGGGTCCAGCGGGGCATTGGGTGGGTCCGGTGAGCATGTACTCATGAGATCATTGTCTCAGGGGTGTTGGGCCATGCCTCTTCATTTCTGTCAATTCCAAGAAGGTTCCTTCAAACATGTTTTGGGGCCAGGGGGCGGGATCCTGCCGCCCCCTCGATCCGTGGTTCCCGGAGGGTTTCAGCTGAGCGGTTGTGAAGTTTACCAGAGCAAAATGGGGAGACACTCCAAACTCTTGACACGGGGTGAAGGCTGTGATGGTCTGGCCGTTGGCTCCTGCTCCTGCTCCCGTCAGCTCTGACCCGTCACCTTGTGCCTCCTCATTTCAACTCACACACATTGAGATAAGTTGACACAGGCCACTCAGAGCCTTGATGAGTGCATGTCTGGCCATTTCAGGTGAGAACTGAAATGATGTGGCACCCCTGTCTCCTCATTTGGGGTGTCTGACCATTTCGTGACACTAACTCCGTCGGCGACTCTCAGAATACGCCCAGGAGGTCGTTGGCCTCAGTATCTTTTGTTTCAAAGGTCAGACGGACTCGGAGACAAAGCTTCAGAAGAAACCATTGGGTCTTGTTGACAACGCAGCGAAATGGTCAGGACAGGATTGGTCCATCATTTTGATTCTTTCCTGAAATGGACAGACACTGAAAGAGGCCCGAATATAACCTGTGTCAACTGATCTCAATGTGTGTGAGTTGCTTTTTTTCGCATTGAAACGTCACTGCATAAGTCAATGAACGTCACGTTTCTACAAGTCAATGGGCAAAACCTCGTAGTGAAGCAGACCTGAGTCCAGAGCCACTGCGGCGGCTGCGCGCGGCGCGTGCTGCTCGGACCTCATTGGATGAGGCACCGTGGACGCCGTATTTCGGGCCGCGCGAAATTGCTGCGGCTCCCAGAACGACCGTTTTAATTTACTCTCCACAATGCGTGGTCTCTTCTGGGTCAGGGCGGCTTCACACTGGGCTCGTTCGATTTACGCGTGCCTGGGAAGCGTTGCCCACAGTTGTTCCAGGGCTCGACGCCAGTTGACGTATGAGGGGAAAATGCAGCGGCCTTGAATGGCAGAGGGACACAAGGCTCATTTACTTTTACAGGGCACAAGGCGTAACGCACCTGTTGTGAAACAAGCCCGACCGCCGCCACAATGCTTGTCTCTGAGCGAGCGGTCTGTGACGCATCCAGTGTAAAATAACACGCAAAAGGTGGGATTTTTGGGTCAAAAGATTTTGTGACGTAAGCCGTCATAGATAGTTCCAGGGGCCTGGACCCCTAAAACCCACGCAAAGCTTTTTTCCACGAATGCTGGGTTTGAGGGACCAACCCCTCAGGCTCAATCCTTCTCCAGCGTCTTTTGTCGCTATTGTCGTCCGTTGTCGCGTCCTGCGACTAGAAGGCTTCGGTAAATCGAGCAGAAGCGGGCGGAGGCGCTGATTGGCGGGGGAATCGAGCCGCGCATGCGCCGCGAGAGGCGACGAGCCGGAAGCGAGGCAATCACGGCGCCATCAGCCGCGCGAGGGAACCAGAGCAGAATTGATGCGTCCTGTTATAGCTGAGACAGGGTTTGCTCTTGATGTAACGACGCATTGAAAATAACAACGCAGCGACCTTTCCGGACGCTGTCGCCACTGTCCCGGACGCCCTGACTCTGGACACCCCGGTCAGGGCTGCCCAAGGCCCGTTGGGCCCAGTGAGCTTCCTGGGACACCCGCTCACCGGGGCCCGTGCAGAAGGGTCCCTTCCCTCCCTCCCCCACTGGGTCCTCCAGAGACTCAGGGCCCAACGTGTGAGGGTCGGGGTATTCATGTATTCACACGCACGAGCCGCTGTCTTGGTGTCTGAAGGTATGCTAATTCCCCCACCCAGATCCCAGAGGCTGGTTCTCAGTGCACGCGTCACGTGTCTCGCCCTGTGACGTCATAGCTCTGAAGCCAACGGGCACTGCGTCATTGTTTGACGCAAAAAAGACGTATCCAGCGTGACGCAACGTCACTCTTGACGCGTCCAGCGTGACCCAACGCCGTCAACACGACTGGCGTCAAGTTTGACGCAACCAGCGTGCACCCGGCGCAATTCCGCAGCCACGGGTCTGACTGCCCCTTCTCTCCGCCACCACTCGTAATGTCTTCATGTGGGAGAAACAGCCAGGCCTCTCGATCACTGTCCCCCCGCAGCCCGCCCCGCCTAATGAAGCGAGATAAAAGTGAGTGTTAAAGGGACGAGCGTTACAACACGAGCAGCTAATAAAGGGCGGGCAATGAGACAACATACGCCGAGGGGCCGGCGGCGCCGCGTTGGAATACTGAGGGCGTCATTAGGGTTCGGCTGCAGCGCCGTCCTCGCAGTACGCGCACGCACACGCACACACACTCACACACACACACACACACACTCACACAGACGCACGCTCAGAGACGACAGGGTTCTCACACTGCACAAAAACAGTTCTTGTGAAATCACACAATGACTTTTCGAGACCTTTCTTCGAGAAAAAGGTTGTGTGATTGAACAGGAACCTTTTTGTGGGGTAAGAACCCATTTCTACCACGATGCGAGCTCGTACGACATGTTTAGAGATCGCAGAGTGGTAGAAGTACAGACACCACAGTGTGAGAAAGAAACACTCAGATCTGCAAGCAAACCTGCGTGAAAAGACCGCCAACACAAACACACACACACACACACACACGCACACACACACACATACCATCTGACCGCTGCATTTACTGTTTGATTCCACGTTGCCAAAGCGAGGCTCCTGTTCCTGCTGAATTGTGGTGCACACGCGTGTGTTTCGTTGCTGCGAGGACGGCGCTGCAGCCCAGAGGCGAGGACGCTGTGAGAATGCTGATGGGGTTCCACGGGCTGGTTCCAAGGCCCGGGATCCCATTGTTTGTGACGGGGAGGGAGATGGGCGGGGTGATCGGTAACCAAGCCGTGTGATGATGGTCGCTGCTACTGCTGCAGGGAGAGAGATGGAGAGAGAGACAACAGAGAGAGAGTGCAGGGAGGAGAGGAGAGAGACAGAGGGGAGAGAGACAGAATGAAGAGAGAGAGAGAGAGAGAGAGAGAGAGAGAGAGAGAGATACATGATTGGGTTGGTCCTCCTTTGTGTGTGTTGATCCAAAGATGCTGGAGGAGAACATGGTGTGTGTGTTTGTGAGAGACAAACAGAGGAAGGCAAGCAGAAACAGAGAGACCGACAGAGGCAGAGAGAGAGAGAGAGAGACAACGCGCAGGTGCGCGCCACTCGAAACCCGGTTCCCGGGCGCTGCGCGCGCGTTCCTATCTTTACGAGCGTTACACGGCGCTACAGGCGCTTTATGGACGCCGGGGAAGCGCCACGTCGCATTACAATAGCTGATTTGCCTGACAAATGTGTTCATTTACACTCCGCGGTGAAACTAAGCCTGTCTCGGGCAAGGCGCACGGCACACTGGAGGCGTCCTCAACACGCACTGCACACGTCATCAAATTGACGTTCTGCATTGCTGTAACGTCAGCGTTGCGTCGACGCTTGTCAGCATCGTGCGTTGCCACGTTGCCACGTGCAAGTCCGTGCCGCTTCTTGACGCCCCCGGGGTCACGTGGTGTTTGTGGGGGACGCAACGTGTGAAGCGCGTGGTGTGAACCCGGCCCGAGGTCGCTCCCGGAGCCTGTGAATTGAGTGTTTGGAGGGTGGGAGGCTGCAGTGGAGCCGGGGACTCAGGAATCCAGGCCTATTGTGGAAATAATTTGGTAAATGAAGTCGGCTTAGCGTGAGTCGGTCTGGGGGTGGGTGGGTGGGCAGGTTCCTGTTGATGCTGTTTTCCCTCTTCAGTCCTTTTCACACTACGCGCGCTGGATTCTTGTGTTGGTCAATGGAGGTCGCGTCGCTCTTCGTGCGTCAAAGTTTGCGGCCCTGGCGTTGGGTGACGTTGGATGCGTCTTGCGTTGCCTGCGCCGTTTGTCTGATCTGTGACGCATCGCGGGACGTTTGACGTCGACGTTTGACGCTTGCGGCAGCCTCCACCATGACATGTCCCTTGTATTGAAAGTCGTGTTGGTGGGAGGTTTGTGCGTGGTTGGGGTGAGAAAGGGGCAATCTCAACCCCCAAATGCCTTGCCCGCCTGTGTGTGTGTGTGTGTGTGTGTGTGTGTGTGTGTGTGTGTGAATATGTGTGTTTGTGTGCGTGCGACGCTTTCAACACAAGAGGCCTATGTAACGCAGCCCCCTTCGTTGACACAGCGCATGACGCCTCCAGCGTGCAGCGGGCCTTCTGCACCGAAGCGGCGCGTGACGCACGCGGTGTGAACCATGATGCATGTTGTGTGAACCATGATGCACGTGGTGTGAACCATGATGCACG
>JAAUXT010075781.1_pt1 | contig 11560 bp, 18 predicted proteins | sample 7278171 | NCBI WGS metagenome assembly JAAUXT01 (sample SAMN14350112, study PRJNA611818) | marine sediment metagenome | isolation source: surface marine sediment (1.8m) | place: French Polynesia: Moorea | collected 2018-08
AGTTCTGGAACTGTCTCAGATATTGAACTCGTGCTAAAGCACTCGTTCCATATCTGAGACACGTTCAAGAACTCGCAGAGACACGGCTCGGTATCGTTCCATAACTGTAACAGAAACTGCATCCGTACCATATGACGATTATTGAACTCTGTCCAAAAGACTTGTACTCACTATTTGGGTCTCAATTGCTGCGCATCTCGACCCAAATAGTGAGTACTCGTCTTTCGTACAGCGTTCAATATTCCTTACTTCACAACTCTCTCGCGCAGCTCAGTCTCCTGTGGTGGAGAACGAACACTTCATACGACACACGTTTGGTCGACACTGGAGTGCGTGTGCTGTCCACTGCACTTGAACCGTGGCAAACGACACAAGTCGCTCATGCTGACGCGTGTGCCTGTCCCTGCGTTCCACCAGAACTGGATGAGCACTCTATTTTCTCGATCCTAGTCGAGTCGATTTCCAGTTTCTGTCGTCCTCGTCTGTTCATTCCTCTTTTGGCTTGCTCCATAAGACGCCAAGCAAGAAGTCAAATTATGTCTCGACGTCATACGAGGGGGATCCCACTTCTGACGGTGCAATGAACATGTTGTATCAGGATTACGTGGCCGGGGTGAATTGCTGAACTCAGCAGAACCGTTTAGTCATGGGTGATTGGACACAAATTGACCTTGAAGGTCAATACTCTGTCATCATGAAAGGTAGTTGGAACTGTTGTTTTCGACAGCCTTTTCTGACAGCAACCATGAAGCGTGTGCAGGAACTCGGAGACAAGTTGGTTCAGCGAATCTGCATCTATTTCTGTGTGAAAATGGGGTGGACTTACAGCCAAACCAAATGCAGTCTCCATCAAGTGTTCGGCAACAGAACATTGCACAGAAACCGGATCGCCTTCTGGCACAATGCCTTCACTCATGGAAGGACATTGCTGGTTGATCAGGAGTGTGAGCCGAGGCGCAAAACAGGCAGAACACCCCAAAATGTCCAGGCAGTGAGGGAGTGCGTGCAGGCCGACAAAAGGATGACTGTTCTAGGCATTCACAGGCAGACAGGTGTGGCCAAGACTTCAGTGCACAGGATCTTGAAGAAAGACCTAAAACTGACCAAGAAAGCAGCCAGGTTTGTCCCAGCCTTGCTCACACCTTGACATCTGAGGGCAAGGGTGGAGGCAGCAACATCAATCTTGGAAACTTTGAGGTACAATCCAAACTTTTTGAAGACTGTTCTGACAATGGACGAGTCATGGGTTTACATGTATGACTGACCCGTTCGCAAAGTCAACTGAGTACAGTGTGTTTGTGGGTCACTTTGCGACCCACACAGTCAGTCTTGTGTGTGCTTCAGTAATGAAAGATTTGACGTTGAACGTAAAAGGTAAATTGACCTTAGAACATATTGAGTCTATTTGGATCAGAAATAGCATTATAGACCTGTAAATTGAGATTAAAATAAAGCGGGGAACATACCCAAGTTCTTAGCCAACAAACGGTGTTGACTTTGCAAGAACAAACGTTTTGTAGAAACTGGAGATGAAACAACAGAGCTGTGAATGGTTAGCTCCTGGGGAGCCATGCCCAAGCAAGCCCCACCGTGCAATGTCCACCAAGAAGTGCATGTTGGTTTCATTCTTCGACTGGAAGGGACTGGTGTACCACGAGTTCCTGCGCAACACAACCATCACCTCTCAAGTTTTTGTGGGAATTTTGGGCAGAATGAAGGAGGCATTGCGCGCCTGCCGGGGGAGAACACAGTACCTGCTCCATATGGATAATGCTTCGCCGCATACAGCCCGCCCAACACGCCTTCATCTGCTCTTCACCGGACAAAGGACATTGACCCACCCAGCTTGTTCCCCAGACCTTGCGCCGAGTGATTTTTGGTTTTTTGGAAGGCTCAAAAGAGGACTCAAAGGGAGAAGGTTTCCTTCCCTGGACGCTCTGGAAGCAGCTGTTGACCATGAAATCTCACTGATCCCTTCCCAAGACTATGAGGATTGCATCCTGAAAACATGGCCCAAAAGACTCGCCCAGTGCCTCTACAGAGATGGGGACTACTTTGAAGGACTGGACTGAACATCCAAAAGAGCGTTTGCCACATTGTTTTGGTTTGCACAGTGTACACAATGTTTACAAACAAAGCATGCAGAGACAAAACATACTGTTGTTGTCGGTCAATCAGTCAAACACCTTCATCTGGGTTAACTCATCCCACTTTCAGAGTGCAAAACCTGATACAACATGCATTGCACTGTCAGAAGTGGGATCCCCCTCGTATCACAATGTGTCCTGAAAAAGGTACCGTAATCGGCCTGTGTTCGAAGACAAGCCTCGAATTAATTCGTGTCGAAGTGGGACAGAGAACACAGGTCAACAAACATGCCCGTCCTCCGAAGTAAACTGAGTGACTTGGATATTCCTGACAATGTCGGCTTTGTGGAATATTTGTTTCGAGGATTTGAACCACACGCAGACAAGGTTGCTCTGGTATGGAAAAGAAGAAAGTTTCTGGTTGTTGGGTGTAGTGTTCTTTCCTTCTGTCCCATGGCATGCAAAGTCAGATTTCGAGCTCGGGCAGAAGGGATCATTTCACTGTTGTCACGCAGGTCCCTCCCGCACTTTGTGTTTCGCACTGAAATCGCTGCCGGGAGTTTCAGCAAAGCGCGACGGAACAGGGAAGGGGGGGGGGGCAGGCAAATCACAGATCCGTGTCCTCACAGGACTCGCTGGTATCCGGCTTTTCGTTGGCCAATTGAGGTCATCATCCGGCCCTCATCCGAGAGAGGCTCTTCGACACCCTGCGTTCTTTTTTCAGATGCACTGTGAAACTGGAGAAAAGATCACGTTTGGGGAATTGAAGGAAGCCGTTGACAGGTTGGCCGATTCCTTTCACAAAAGAGGTGTCAGAAAAGGGGATGTGGTCTGTCTCTTCGCACACAAACATATCGAGGGGGTTGTCACAACTCTGGCTGTGCTGAAGCTGGGGGCCGTGATCACACCGTGCAGACCTTCTCACACAGGACGTGAGTCCACACGCAAATCGTACAAGCAGATTAAGCCACATTTCCCTTCCATGCACCAGTCCTGTGTGACAAGTGATGGATTTGTCTGTGTTGCAGGGGAACTGGGGATCCAGGTAAAGGATTCAGGTTCGAAGGTTGTTGTAGCAGATGAAGATCTCTTCGGGACAACTCTGGCTGAACTGCCGAACATGCCAGACGTCAAGGTACTTCCTCCGGCGGACATGGCATCGGATCAGGGGCCGCTCTGTCCTCACTAGGATCCAATGGTGGAACCAGACTCGAACCTCCGGAAGTGCTTTTGAGCACGCAGTCAACTTTTTGCACGCAGTGGGGAAAAACAGTGCGTTGGGGTTGGGAGTTGGGGCCTGGATGTGGTATCCAGGAACCATTTGCTCCTCCGGAAGACAGGGATCTTCTGAGGAAGACATGTTGCGAATGGGAAGGTGCAGGTCTTCTGACTGTGAACATATTTACAATAAACTGGGTTTTTTTCAGAAGCTGTTCTGTGTTGGAAAAGTCAGTGATTATGAAAATATCCAAGATCTGATGAAGACCACGGAGACGTCCTCTCACCCTGCGACCGCCATTGACCCAAAGGAGGACACAGCAATGTTGGTTTATTCGTCTGGAACAACAGGCCTCCCGAAAGGAGTTATTCACACGCATTATTCCCTCGTGGCAATGACGACGGCAGGAAGGTACGTTCCACAGGAGTCAGAGAACGAAGACGTTCGCTTGTTGAAAAAGAAGATCGATTGTGCTTCAACCCTGCGCAAACAAAATCTTCCTTCAGTGACCCCCGAATCGGGATGACAGTGGATGTGAACTTTCCGAGCGCACCCCCGTATCACATGGCTGGGATTGTCTATATGTCCTGCTCACTGTTCACCAGGAACTTGATGATTCTCTACAGCCCTTCCTCGGTGGTCGACTTTGTACAGAAAGCACAGGAATGCAAGGTTTGCTGCTGAGAAATGAATTCCGCAAACTCTCCACATCCCTTCAAAAAAGTTGAAGTTTGCCTTGATACATTCCAGCTCGCACAAAAACTGAAAAGTGATTTCTTTGAGCGTTGAGCCAAACCCCTTTGTCGATGTCGGAAGGTTTGGAAAGTCTTTGTTCACAGATTCGATCGGGCACTTTTTCCAGACCACGATTAATCGAATCATCATTTTCATATCTTCTTCCGTGTGTTGACTCCACTAAATCGCGCAGATTCCGGAATTTTGCGGTTTTGGAAGATGCAAAAGTTCAATTTTGAAAAAAAAAAGCGTTTGAGAAGGAAATTTTTCTCTGGTCTTACAGGCAAAGCAGCTGATAGTACCACCTCCTTATTTGGTGCTGCTCAGCAAGATGTCCGACGCAGAACTTGCTTCTCTCGAAGTTGATTTCTCCGGAATAACCTTCATAACTGGAGGGTCTAAATTCAGTGCCCTCAACACTGAGGAAGTCATATCCAAAATCGGATGCAAAGCTGTGCTTCAGCACAGTGGGACAACCGAGTTTTGCGGCCTCACGACGATGGAACTGGCGGAAACAGCAAAACCTGGATCTGCTGGTCTTCTGGTCGCTAACGTTTCGCTGAAGGTGGGGAATTTTCAAGTTCCAAATGAAGCAAAGCCCAGCACAAACAGGTTGTCGAGCAGACACTTTTTCACTCAAGATTGCAGACCTACAGACTGGAAAATCATTGGGCGCCAATGAGACCGGTGAAATTTGTGTGAAAGGACCATCGGTGATGCGGAAAGGATATCTGAATCGCCCTGAAGCAACCACAGAAGTTTTCGACAGCGACGGGTGGCTTCGTCTTGGTGGGTCCGTCCTTTCTTTCTTGTCAGGTCATGATCTTCTTTTCCCTCGTGTGCAACTCGTAATTTCCGTGAATGCAACGCTCTCTATTGAACGAATCTTGCAGGTGACATTGGATATTATGATGAGACCGGACACGTGTTCTTCATCGACAGACTGAAAGATGTCATCAAATACCAGACCATGCAGGTGTTCAGCATTCAAGTGTCTTTCGTCATCTCACCTGAATAGCAAGAAACAACGCAACTCAGGCTGGCTTTCGTTTCTTTACGAGTGGAGACAAGAGTTTTTCGAGAGACTGAACAGGGTAAAAAATGTTTTTCTTTTTTAACATTCAGGTCGCGCCATCAGAGATTGAAGATGTCATTTCTTCGCACCCTGCAGTGAAACTGGTGTGTGTTGTTCCTGTTGAGGACGACGCGGCGGGAGAGGTTCCTCTCGCCTGTGTCATTCTGAAGGACCGAGAGACGGCCACAGAACAGGAAATCGTCATATTGGTGAAAGGTGAGTCAGACTGTCCGCCAGACTGTGTCACACGACACGAAGCAAAATGCACGAGTTTTGATTCCTTCATTCTTTGGTCATGGTTCGTGTTGACGCCTGTTCTAAACATACCGAACAATCAAATCCATAATCTCAGAGAATTTGGCCGACTACAAGAGACTCCGTGGAGGCGTCATCTTCATGGACGACTTCCCGACAACAGGTTTCGGGAAAATAGCGCGCAGACAGGTGAGGGACATAGCAAAGCAGATCTTGAGCTCAAACTAAGTCCATTGAAAGAGCAAAACAGTGCTTGTGTCAAGAGACAAACGTTTCTCTGTGTCATCTCGGCTCAAAGAATTCTACCAGATGCTTTGCATTGTGCTTGTGTGAAGCCAAATGCATTTAGAATGACAAGAGAAAATATATTGTGTTGGAAAACACACAAATAAAGATACAGCAGCAAGTACCATCTGTTTGTTAACCGTTTGCTGCAAATCTTATTCGTGTACTTGTTCCCCTGCAGAGCTCCGGCTTCTTTGTCGTCATTACCCGAGTCGTTGTCCCACGTCCACAAACATCTTGCACCATTACAACAGATAAAATGGTGCCAGAAAAGAGTCAGAAAGAGCACAACTTTTCTAATTTTGCACAAACGAAATGCCTGTTCATGTTGGATCACTGAAAGTAAAACCGAAGCCGCACACGTCACAGTTTCTCACCAAAACGATCACATCCAACCATTTGGGTAGCCAGAGAAGTGTTTTGGTTTTGGTCGAAACTTTGAAAGTTGTGAGATTTTCTTCCGTTGCAACCTCTTGTTTTGTTTCCTTGTCTGGGGAAATGTACGAACAAACAGGACAATGCGCTGTCTTTCGCCCGTGGGCTTCAGTGGAGAAGGTGACTGCAAAGTCAAGCACTTTATAGATGTGATACCGCAATGACGGAAAGAGCAACAGCGTTGCCAGAATGTCCTCTTCTGAGCCACAGACCACATAGTGGTCCACAAAACAGATAAAAAGTGAAGTGTGAGTGAAAGAAAATTTTTAATTGTGTTCAGCTCGAATGTGTGTCTCTCTGAAGGTTGAACAGAAACAGCGGACATGACGAGGCACCCCGAAACAGCAGCAACTATACCATGTTTGTTTTCATGCAGCTGGGACTTGTCGATGCTTGCATGGACCCCACGATGTTTTTGAAGGTGTTGGTACAGTATATGCAGAGATCAGCAAAGAAACAACAAAGTCGCCGAGTGAGCAGGTTGCGTGTGTGAAGTATTTTATGGAGAGAATCTCTTGTGCTGACATCGAACTTGACACAAGAGAATGAAACGCAAATTTGTACACAACGTATATTACAAAGGGTAACATTTATCTGTGTGAAACCGTCTGGTGCTTCAGAAGTGGACCTGCAGGCTACATTCCAAGTAAACAACCATCGGATGACAAACGTTCGCATTTGGTTCAACATTTTTCGGCGTGAGTGGAAAATTCTTTTGCCTTTTGCTTGCAAATCTCCACTGAAACACTCAGAACGGCACCAGTGAACACCATAACAGCACCAACAATCTCAATCCAATTCCTGTGGCCAGGGTAAATGGAAGACAAGATGGTGTACTGGGCTATAAGCATCCACATGACGACAGAACTAGCAATGATAGCCAATGTGGTTCCCTTCACGCGACTGGCCGCGTACATGTACGCAGGGCACACAAAAACGTACGACAGACAATGCAGAGACATGTACAGAACATCACTCCAGTTGTTCGGCAGCACTGGAGTTTCTGCGAGAGCCATCAAGGTGAGAGATACGAGAGTGCCGCCCACGAAAACCCAGAACAGAACCTGTTCAACCTGTTGGCCAATAAATGGCCGTTTTCTGATGACAATAATTTGAAAGCACATGGTGAGTCCTGTGCAGGCAGGAAGAAGGTGTGTGAGCACATCTATCCACCAAGGGTCCGAAGGTGAAATCATCGTTTCAGTTGTTCCTTGAGTGCAGTCTCTAAGGACTGCTGTGGTGTTTTGTTGTCCTGCTGAGTCTGCTACGGCCGCTGAAGCTCCCGGGCTGAATATGAAGTCGGGCTGGATGACCATGAAGACTCCACAAAGACACACTGCAGCCGCAACAAGGACAACCACACTCGGTTTCTCCCCCAAAAAGAGGAAGTAGAGAATGACTCCACTGGCGATGTAGACCGACTGCGTGATGCACTGTAAAGTGGCCAACGGCAGCAACGACGCAGCAACGTAGACAGTCAGCGTGGATGTCGTTGTGCAAATGAAGAAGAAAATGGTTCCTGAAATTTCTCGTTTCGGAATTTTGGGCAATTTGCGCTTTACCAAAAGGTACGGGATGAAAGGTATCAAAGGCGAGAAGCACCGAAAAGCGTTGAGTTCGAAGTCAGGGATTCGTTTCTCCAACAGCTGGACTGACACACTGGATACAATCATGCAGAAAACCCACAGGATGGCACAAAGGAGACCTATGACTTTCTGCAAGCGCCCCACGTCCTGCAAACTGTCGGCCTGGTCCTGTTTCCCCAGCAGCCTTGTCTTTTCAGACGCCTCCATGAAACTCTGGGTATCCATGATGAAACCCCAATCTGAAACGTCGAAAGAACAAAATGTTGGCGATTTGTGACACTGGTGGGCAGACTGCAAGGGTTGAAAGAATAGAACGGCTGTTACTCACGAAACTTTCTCTCTCCTGTCCAAAACTCCACTCTCCATTCAATTTTCGCCACCGGCAACGCGAGCTCGACTCGTTTGAAACTCACAAACGCGTCTCTGTAGTCATTGAAACCTTTTGGTGGTGATCAAGGTGGGATCAAAAGTTTAATTCACTGCAGTGTGAAGTTTCATTGTTCACCAAATTGGCTACTGAAGCGCAAAGCTTTCAATATGAGAGATTGAGTACCACATAGATAGCTACTGAAATGGACATTCATGCCAATTATTGGCTCATAAATTGTTCGACACCTCATTGCTGCTGTACTGCAATGACTTGCCACTTTTCAAATCAGTTGGTTGGTTTCTGTCTCTTCGTTTCCGCACAAGGACCAAAGGTCATGAATCGGACTTTGTGATTGACATGCTGCAGGAGTGCACCTGATTGCATTCTGTGCCATATTTTCTGCAGTCTTCACTGACCATTTCCACCAATTCATTCGTTGGTACTATTTCATCTGGACAACGAAAGTGAAAACCCCCTCGAAATTGCCTCTGTATCATGATGGTTTCGACGTGTCTGACACAAGATTGAGCAAGGATTAGTGTTTTGAAGAACGGTGTTCTGAAGATGGGCTCTAACAATTTAGTGCTGAAAACGAGAGCGCGCATTGCTGTTCTAACAATTAAGTACTGAAAACGGCAGGAACCATCAGGATAGTTGGTGTGTTTTGAGAAGAATATGGAAAATGTTGGGTTTTTTTGAACAAGCGCAAACACATCATTGTGTCCCCCGTTGAGGACAAGTCTTGCTAGCAAAGGGACACAAACAAAATTGAGGGGGCAGGATCTCAGTTACACTGTATGGGGTAATTCAGCCCCCAGTTGCAACTCATAAAACAGCTTTTTTGAGTGCAATCGCTTGAGATATGATCGTACGACGCCATTGCGTAAAAGGAATTCGCGTGGCGGAGCTACGACGAAAAACATATTTTGTTTGTTTTTCGTCGGTTGGGGTCTGCACAATTTTTATTTGGGAATTTTGAGAATTTCCCCTTTTTGGAGTAGCTGCAACTGAGTTCCACAACATATATGGAGAGTCCATGAGAGCGAGTGAGAAGTGAAAGTTCACTGCGCTTCTTAAATTCCGATTTGATAGTGAAAAACAAAACGAAACTGTCCATCCCCCATGCATGCAGAAGAAAAGACAAATGCCTGCACAAACACAAATATTGACAAATACAAGCACTTTTTTCGACAACTTTCTGCACGTTGTCATGTAATGACCGAGCAGTGGTTCCAGTTGGAACTTTTATTGACCTCTGCTCGATGGGTGATAAAGTTAGTGATTGCATATATGTACGAGGATGGCATCATTGCCAATTGCTGGATCGGTGGTTTCTTGTCCTTGAATGTGCATGCGCAGAGACCGTGTCAGTGGCGTGTTTTTCCTCTGAGGCGTTACGTCATGAGGCAATTCGCAACCGTGCGCTTTGGATTGAGGTTACTACAGTTTGAACAGAAAAATACAAAAAGGCAATCCTTTTGTTTTTCTCCAAAAAAGACACCAAAATGTCCATTTTAAAGAGCAAGTGGAGTGACCTGGATATCCCGGACGTCAGCTTCATTGATCTGTTGTTCGATGGCATCGACAACCACTCGACAACAGTTGCTTTGGTACGTGTGAGCATAAGGGTGAAAAAGTCTTGTTCAAAACTCGTAGTGTAACAGGTTGAAATTGTATGTGTGACAATTGATAGTGTGTATGTTCGTGCGGGAATTTGTTGGGGTTTTTTGGACCCTTCTCGTCTCGTTGGTGCTACCATGCAGGTTATTACTCATCCAGGGTCGGAGCACTCAGTTGCTCTGCACGGTGCACCAGGGTCCTGTTCTGTGATTGGTTGTTGTATTGTCACATGTATACTCGTCTATTTAAGGGACCATTTTGTTGTGTGCATCGGTCTCGTCTTGTGATGTTTAGTGTGTTCGTGTGTTGGTTGAATAAACTGGGAAACGTCTATCGGAGTCATGGTTGTTCTTTGGCAGCGAGTTAGTCATGTGCGATCCATAAGTGGATCATGATAAGGATCAGTTCTCAACACTACATTGTTACAAACTGGCGACCCAATGTGTGGCATCACACACCCCAGCAAGCTGGAAAGTGAGGAAAACACTGGAAGATTGGGATTAAGAGCAGAGGCACAGGGAGGTGCAGAAAGCAAGGGAATCCCGTCAAAGTGAATTCAGAAGTCAGCGACAGTAAAGGCTGCGATGCCAGGCAGAACCAGTTGAAGTGTAGTGTGAGTAGAGACAAGAATCTAAAATCACAAGCCGCATGCCACGACGAAAATGGGAAGGAAGCTAACCAAGGAGAGAAGAACGAACTGAGTGCAAGTAGAATGGTTGGGGGCAAATAAGTGAGCCAAATGCTGGAGTCATCATGAACTGTGTCTGTGTGGGTCATGCGATCAGTGTGAACTTGGAATTGGGTGCAATGGCACAGCCTGGTGCGAAGTGCGACCTGCGATCTGCAAGCCCAGAACTGAGATTTGGGGGGCTCAAAAGCAAAGCATAACAGCTAGGCGAAAACGCACTTGTGTGAGTGCAACTTGTGAAGTGCGACTCGAAGCTGGATGTTGGGATGCAACTGAGAGGGGTTGCTTGGTGGAGTGCTACAATGGCATTGTTTGTATTCATCTTGGATGTGCGCAAAGAAGATGGAGGGGTTTTCGCAGTACACTATGGACCAGAGCTAGAAGAGGTCTATGTGGTGTTGTTGGCGGACCCTCCACCAACCTTCAGGGCAGTGTGTATCTATCGGCGGAGGACGGGGCTGTTCATTGTGCAGTTGGCAGGCCAATCCGACTGGCCCAAGTTGCAGGACAAGGTGGCCAGGACACAGAAACTGCAGGCCGGTCCCACAGCACTGATGGTGAGATGTGCCATTAGAACGATGCGTCCAGACAAAGAGGAGGCATTTTGGAAGGCATTGATTGGACAACTGTCACCAGAAGAACAGATGTGGCTGCAACCTCAACCTGAGGATGTGATGGACATTACTATGTTGGTGAGGATGCCTTTCGTGGCACCCTTATGGGAGGAAGCTATTCCCTTGGCGATTCTGATGGTGGTGGATCTGGCTGTCACGGCAGCATCAGATGTGCCTATGAGCATAGGCAGTCCAGCGAAGTGGACAGTTGGCACTGGTGGGGAGTCGGGCTCGGTGTCGTCGATGGCATCAACAACTGGAGCAGTGATGACCACAGCAATGGCAACCATGGCTGCAAGTAGTATTAGGGCCCGTTACTTGGTGCACACTTGGCATTTCTTTATTGGCCAATTTTCGGACAATATTGTTTTCAGACGTGTCGGTATATTTATTTATTTTTTTTTAATATGTTTGTTTGTTTGTTTGTTTGTAAGCGCTAAGGCTTTTGAACCAGACATCACAGACCAATGCCCTTTGCACCATGGCCCCCTAGTGGCCCCCCCTTGGCGCTGACCAAAAATGGCATATCTAGGTCACATGGTGCGGCCGCCATCTTGGATTTGGTGAAAAAAATGTTTTGGAGTGTCCTGA
>JAAUXT010090969.1_pt1 | contig 11560 bp, 8 predicted proteins | sample 7278171 | NCBI WGS metagenome assembly JAAUXT01 (sample SAMN14350112, study PRJNA611818) | marine sediment metagenome | isolation source: surface marine sediment (1.8m) | place: French Polynesia: Moorea | collected 2018-08
GTATGTATGTATGTATGTATGTATGTATGTATGTATGTATGTATGTATGTATGTATGTATGTATGTATGTATGTATATTGAGTTATGGGGTGGTAACTCAACATGCTGAAAATTAGAAAGGATCATTTTGAGGCCATTTTAAACATTTTTCATTTTTTTACCCTTGTTGAGCTGGATAGCCCATGTTAAGTTACTGGGTGGTAGAGGGGGGGGGAGGTAACTCAACATGGTGAAATTTAACCAGGATCATTTTCAGGCTATTTTAATTGAGCATTTTTCATTTTTTGGCCAGTTGAGTTACCACCACCACCTCCCCCTACTGGTAACTCAGCATGGAAATTTTCAAAATATTCTGAAATGGCCAAAAAATCTTTTGGCGATTTTTTTTTTTCTGAACTGGCGTAAGACCGCGTGCTTTTTAGGCGACAGCCTTCTTGTTTAGCCTTGTAAAACACAGGTGCGCCCCCACGTGGGGGGAGGATTGGCCACAAAACACGTCGAGGATCAAAGTTCAAGAACTTATATTGATGGAATCCACCCCAACTAAATTGTGCAGAAGATTGTGCAGTATTCTGTCTCGTGCGTACAGCAGGGGATCTGAAGGGGCACACATGCACGTGCGAACTCGTGAGTTGTCTGGTTGCAAATATCCAAAATGCTGGAGAAGCCCTCTGGTGGATGGCGAAGTCAGGTGCGGTGACCGTGAAGGTCTCCCGGGTGGCAGCATTTGAAGGGCGTGTTTTTACACGTGGGCGTCCTTCGGAGCGAGCACGTGTACGTAATGCACTGGCAAGAATTGCGTGGAGGCTTTACATGTTCTAGCAGGAGGCAGTACCTTCTGGTGTCCTACCCTCGCAGAACATGATAGGTCCTTCCGTTGCACCTTCGTCAATAATGTGGACAGGTCTGACTCCCATCCAGTCTACCAGATCTTGTATCTGGAGGACCCGTGCCTTCTCTCACGGACAATTAAGATTTTCAAAGTTGCTTTTTCGTAATTTGACCATTTTCCGGGTCACCCACAATACTCGCACCTGGAAGTTTTGAGAGGCGCTTTGCCTGACAAGTGAAACTGCTTTACGTATCTGTTTTTCCACCACAGGTTTTCACGGCGTGTTTCCCAACAGAAAAGGTCACGGTGGTGGAAAATCATGTCGGTCAGTTGCTTGTACGGTGAATTTAGTGCGTGTGATGTTTGTAGCACTGGCCTGTACGGTCAGTAGAATGGAAGATGAATGACCATTGTAATGGTCAATCTGTTGCAGCGTAGCATGTTGATGTCGAAATATGGTGATCACTTGATGAACGAAACGCAGGTCAGTGTGACGAAGTGGGTGCACTTGCTCTCCGTTTTCATTCGAATCGGCTGGATTGCTTTTCTGAGGGAGCAGAAGGGGCAGAAATTTGGAGCGATTGCTCAAAAAGGAATCTCGTAGTTTTGGCGATTGTTGGCCAGCTTCACAAAGGGAACTGACTGGTCGGGTACAAGCCCAACTGTTTGACGACAAAGCAGGGTGAAATGGTTGATGGGTTTGTGTTGATTTCGAGATGGGAGCTTGGTGGATGTGAGGTCTCGAACAAGGCATGCGCTTCAGAACTGGAGCAATTCGGGGACACACGCTCGATGATTGTGAAGACAATTCTCGAGAAATTTTGGCCACGAACAGCGACAGGACACTAAGTTCTGGTGGATCACCTTTGATTAGCCAATGATCATCTGCCCATGCGGCAACGCCGCTGTATTGCTTTTGTGGCACCAAAAAGTTCTGACATCGAGTTGTGGTCAGAACGTTCAGCACTTACACTGTTCATTCACCATTGTTGTCGTTATCCCAAGGTCTGCTGCCCACGTGAGCACTTCAACTTTTCCTTGTTGGAAAAACAATTAATTGGGCGATCAGCGATCTGCGAAAATCTTCACATTCGTGTAGTTGATTTTTGTAAGTTAGATTTGATTGAATTGTGCCTTGCGGAGTGTTCAGTCAAAATGCATAAAATTGACAAATTGCGAGGTGTGCATGTTACAGCCTGAGTGGTGCTATGGCGTGAAAGGTAATCTGACAAACACAAAGCCATAAAACTTGTTTTGTGGGAACGGTCGTGTACCAGTGAGAACTCAGTTTTGTTTCTCGGACGAGTGTTGTGTCGTTGCTTTGCTGACCCGTCGTGCATTCAAGCACGTCTTGATTCGTGCATCTGCAGATGGCTTTTCGCGTCCGAAGCAGCAAGTTTCGGCACGTGTTCGGAAATGGCGTCAAGAAGGAGCAGTGCTACGACTGCATCAAGATCACCAAGAATGCGCACGATTCCAACTACTGTGCCGTCAACCCCAAGTTCGTCGCCATCGTTACCGAGTCGGCTGGTGGCGGCGCCTTCGTCGTTCTGCTGCTGGAACGGGTGAGAAAACCAGGAAAAGGTGCTCGTGTGGAAGAACTCGAGTTCAAGTCCTGACGAAGAATGAGGTGAAGTGACGTACGCACAACATTGTGACCCAGGGTAGAACTTGAGGAACAAAGCCACACTTTTGTTGATGCTCAACGCCTTGACACATTGCAGACAGGTCGAGTGGACATGAACACGCCGCGAGTGTGCGGACACGCCGGGCCTGTGCTGGACATCAAGTGGAATCCCTTCAACGACTGCGTCATCGCCTCCAGCTCCGACGACGCGACGGTACGTTTCGTCGAGGAGAAATTGTTTGTGTCTCAGTTTGAGCTTCATTCTTGAGTTTCGTACCTCGGGTGATCCAGTTTCAATGTGAAAAATGAATTTCTATTCGGCGTATCCAACTGTAGGTCGGGTGTAGTATGTCGGGTCTTCGCCCTCTGTACCACACCCAACATGGCAGGCCCAAAATTCTCCACCTATACTCTGAACTTTCAAGTGATGTGATGGAAAAAAATAGACAATGCTTCACCCTCTATGCTACCTCAACCCAGTGGGTTCTTCACGCTTCACCCAGAGCACTGCACCTGACCAAATTGGTGCAAATTGCTTCACCCGACGTGCTGCGGCCGAACAAACTTGTCAAAATTGCTTCACTCGCTGTGTACCTCGAGACTGAAACCCAAACTCAAGCAAAAACGACAAATCGTTTCGTCTTCCGGAGGCAGTTCGTCCCATCTCCCACGAAGGGTCGGAATATTCAACACAGATGCAACTTGTTCACTTGACACATCGAGGTGGAACAGACGATGAGCGCAGCAAGCTGATTTCTTGTTCTTGGATATTTCAGATCAAGGTGTGGCAGATCCCCGAAACAGGTTTGAAGACCAACTTGACGGAGTGGTTAGTCGACTTGCACGGACACACACGTCGGGTTGGCTACATCGAATGGCATCCAACTGCTGAAAACATGCTCCTCAGTGCTGGATACGATTTCAAGGTGAGAAGTTACTGCTGATTGGCGTGGATTTGTCGGTGTTTTGTTTTCTTCCACAGAAATTGTGTATCTTTGCATGCTGTCTGTGTGTTTCAGTGCATACTGTGGAACACGGAAACAGCAGAACCAATAAATATCATCGACGTACATACAGACACGATCTTCTCTATCTCGTGGAACCTGGATGGCAGCTTGTTTGCGACCACGTCCAAAGACAAAAAGATCCGGGTCGTTGATCCCAGAGAAGGCACAGTCATCTCGGTAGGTCTGAGAACTGAACTTATTGCTCAAAATCCTGAACAAGGTGAGCCAAACTATTTCCAGTGTTGAACAAGTGAACAACGTCAAAAAGGAAAAATACTTTTCAGGAGGGGAGCAGTCATGCGGGTTCCAAAGCTGCCAAAGTGGTGTTCACGGGGAAAACCCGACTTTTCACGACTGGGTTTTCCAGAATGTCAGAAAGGCAGTACGGGGTTTGGGATGCTGTGAGTATTATTCGCTTTTGGCTGAACAAGGAAATGTGCTTGAGTAAAATTTTTTTTGTTTTGTTTTGTCACGTTCAGCAAATTTCAGTCCTGGTTTATTGGTTTCAGAAGAACCTGAGCAAGCCCTTGCGGCTGGACACCATTGATTGCTCCAGCGGGGTGTTGTTCCCGTATTATGACCACGACACGAGGGTTGTGTTCGTGGCAGGAAAGGTGTGTTCCAAGTGGTGTCGATCAGTTGCGTCTTTGGGTTGACCGAGGCAACACACAGGTCGTGTGCGCCGAATCTACGTGCAAATTGCAAGATTACCAAAGGAATTCCTTAGAATTTTGCCATTTCCTTTGCTCACGAATTCTGACCGGGAGAAATAGCATCCCCCCTCCCTACCTCTTCGGAGGCCAGACAGATGTTGAAGTGTTTTTATTGAATTGCGTGTTTTGCAGGGCGACGGCAACATTCGATACTACGAACTTGTCGACGACTCGCCGTACATTCATTATTTGAGTCAGTACCAATCGGGTGCACCACAACGGGGTCTGGGTGAGCGACGTACAGTTTGCTAACAGCATGACGATCTCAACGGTTTTGTTGCAGTTTGAAAGCAAGTGGATAGAATCTGCTCTTTGCGGCAGTGTTAATGTTGCTTGCTTGAATGGTGTGTGATCCCTTGTTGCCTTTATTTCACAGGAGTGATGCCAAAGCGTGGAGTTGACCCATACAAGTGTGAAATAGTCAGATTCTACAAGCTGCATGCAGTCAAGGGCATGTGTGAACCTATTTCAATGATTGTTCCCAGAAAGGTGTGCATTTTTAAACATCACATTCCGCCAAGAAAGTGCTCCAAAGTTGTGTGTTCAACATCAAGCGTGCATTATTTCTGCAATAAACTGAAAGCCACCGCTATGTTTTCAGTCTGAGATGTATCAAGAAGACATCTTCCCACCGACAGCGAGCGCGTGTCCTTCGCTGTCGGCCGATGAGTGGATCAGTGGACAGAACAGGGAGCCAATTCGAGTCTCACTCAAGGTGCGTCACGGGACCGCAAATCTGCGAGTTTGTGCTGCATGTGTGACCCGGACGAACTGGGAACAAGCATTTTGTCAGCTTTACATGTTTCACTGGTTCAAAAGAATGCATTCCTTTTGTGCTGTGCTTGACTTGATTAGTTAATTTACAACACGTTGAGCACTAACAGAGGGTGGTCTTTTATAGTTTTGTTGTGTGTGTTTTCTTCGTGACCAGGATGGCAAAGTGTCCCTATCACCGAGCCGAAAAACTGCAAAGGCTGTACAGTGTAAGGTAAAGGTCTGCAGGTGGAAACCAAGTGTTTGCGCGAGAGTCCAGCCAACATTTCATTCTGCAACCCAGTTCTTGTAGCCATGCATTGCAACTTTGGCTTCCTTCTGAGTACACAAGGGGTTGATAAATCGAATACGCTGTGGTGTCTGTGGTCCCAAAATGTTGGAAAAGGAATGCTTTTGGACAAGTGGGCACTGAGGTTTTGACTCAGATGCTGGGTGGTTGTGCGTCTTCGCAAGAGACTGAATTGATCAATAACTGTTTTTGCGGTACAAGTGCAGTGCTGGGCAAGTGATTGTGACGCCTTCAGAAAATTCCCGCATGCTCTCCTCGTACGTGCTGTATTGATCAGTCGGTTTGCGCATGCTGTCTGCTCACGGCCGTTCCGACATCAGTCTGCACGCTGTTCCTTCTCGTTTTCACCCAGAAGTTTTCCTTTTTCTCAGTGATCGCTTCGCAGTGGAAACGCTAATCACAAGAGTGCCTTTTCCGGTTTGATGCCAAGCGCGAAAAACAATTTACAGTGCGGTCCGTCTCGGAATGTGGCGCAACTGGGTGGGCATTTCGTCTTTTGGGAATTGTTCGGGCGCGAACAGATTTGTTCGGAATGTTGTGGAAGAGCATCAAGGGGAATGCTTGCAGGGAACACAGAGTGAAGGTGGTGCTCGTTATTCGAGAAAAGTTCATATCGTTTCGAAGAGAAGAAACAAACAATGTCACGTATGAATTTGAACTTCAACAGTTTTCCAGCGTGTTCAGACATTCATGTTGTTTGAAAATTGTTTAGTTCGTTCTGTTGCTCGTGTCGTGAACTTTGCTTCGAAAGTAGTGGTGTTTTTGTTTCGCCGATAATTTTGTGACGGTTTGATAATCTTGCCTTGAAGTCGGGACCAACGCAAAGCAGGGGAAAGCGCAGCACTAGCACCAGCGACTCGGGATCCGCCCGAGCGTCCAAATCCCCCAAATCTCCTAAATCTGCAAAGTACCCATCCTCAACAAACTCTCAAAGTGGGAAGCGAGAACTACGCAAGGTGAAGACACTCTCGTGTTGTTGCATGCTCATGGACGACACACTTGCCAGCTTTCGGGATTGTTGTTCTCAATCATTGCAGTGGTTCGGTTTGCAGCACACCCAAAACTGGACCAGGCCAAAAAGACTGTATGAGTAGATCTACCTGAGTGATCAATTTTGAGATGAGAGCCTTCCAGCGAAAAGGGTGATTTGCCCACCAGCTGTGCCTCCGTCGTGAAATCTGCATCGGCTTTGTGTTTCTATGCTTCCTGTCCAACAGCAAAAAAAAAATCTGTTTTGATGTTTCAAAAGACCATCTGTGGGAGTTATTTGTCAACACACATTGACGAATATGAACTCTTCTGCAACTGAATCATTCGTACGTCATCAGAATTTCGGGCACACTGCAGGATGGGGCCATCTCTAACGCGCCGACCATCACGACCTACAAGGCGGTGAAGCGCGGCGGCGTCTCCGGGTCGACGGCGGCGTCCGTCGCCTCGTCCGGCAGCAGTCTGTACGACGCGCGCCTCAAGCGGCAGGGCGCGCCACCACCGGTCGCGACCGTGCAGCCGTCTTCGCCCAGTCGTCTTCCGTCGTCCGTGAAGAACATCAAAAAGCTCAGCGTGGACAGCACCTACGTCTCCATTCAGAACATGAACAACACGTCGGAGTAAGTCAGTGAAACTTGACGCGGAGAAAACAATTTTCCTTGTGTCGACGGGTTTCGTGACAAGGCGCTTTTTACACTCGCCGGAGGCGCACTGTACGACCATTGCTCTGCTGTTGTGTCTGTGTGTGCAAAGTTTTTGGGCGCTTTTTGAAATGAGGTAATTTTTCAACTTGTTCTGTCAGGGAGAAGCTGAAAGGCGAAGAGAACGTGTCGGAGAAGATCGAGGACCTCGAAAAGAAGACACGTATTTCCCTGACAAAGGACACGACGAGAATGACGAACACGAACGAGCCAATACGAGTCGACAAGAAGGTTGGCCTCGCCGACAGACCTGATCATGACAATTTATGTATTGCACGAGAATTTGAGACATAACAAACCTCAGCAAGGAACTGTGGCGACTGTAGACCTTTGTCAGATTTTGAAGTTCTTCGCGACAGGTGTGGTCGACGACGTACACAGACTCCGGACTCAACGTGCTGAAGAGCAACGGTATAGGAAAGGACACGGAAGCTGATGTGAGTACTCCCTAGTCTTGACCAGCCCGACTAAGCAGTTACACCCAACTCCACGCAATGAACTGGTCCTTCACTCCAAATGCGCTTGTGTGAACGTCACGGTGGAAACTGCTTGGTTTGGCTTTCAAGGGCACGTGCGTTGCAAGTAGTTACACTGGTATTGAGTTTGTGTAACGTTTAAAATTATCGTTACAGTTAGAATTATGTAGTAAGATTGCCGGTACATTTTGTCGTAAATGAGTCTCTTCTGAAGCTTCAGAAGATTTTTGAGCTGTGATCTCGAGCTCAGTTGTTTTTGTTTTGTCGATTGATTTTTTGCTGCTCTCTGTTTTTGCTCGTCTGGCTGTTTCGTTTTCCTCTTCTGTGTGAGTTTGCATTGTACTTGTTTCGTGCCTTCAGCCCTGTTTGTACCCTGGTTGTCATTCTGGTGTTGTGGTGCGCGTACGGTTGCGGTGATGTGTGTTGTGTTTGCTTGTCCCAGTTTTGGTGCGTGGATTTGATGAAATTGAGTGATGCTGAAAACACGTACATCGAGGGATGTCGGTAAATCTGTCTCTTGAAAGGTATGTCATTTCAAGTTACTTCTCGTGCTGTGGACGCAGGTTTAGTGGATCGCCGCTCTCTCAGCGGATACGACAAACTGGTCTTTGGTTTGCAGGCCAACACTTTTCTCACACATGGGAGGGAGAATTGCAGAGTTTGGGCACACAACAGGATGGGCGTACATCGGCTTCCAGAATTCATGTGGTGCTTCTCAGTGTTTTTGTTTACCAGCCGCTTGCGCTGGTATTGTTCTGACTGCGTATGCGTCTGTCCAAGAACTGGACAGCTTCCGGGCCACCCCCTCCCCATCACCGCCCATTAATGTTTGGACTCTTGTCAGGCTGGACAGGTTCCTCGCCCCCCCCCCAAATGGACTTGGTCATTTTTGGTGGATCTTCCAAAGCTCTGGGTTTCCAGGTTCGCCCCAGCCCCAGTACCACCACCAGCCAATTTTTTGGGGGGTTGTTATTTTTGGTGAATCTTACAAATTTCTGGGTTACCACTACCACCCAAAAATTTTGTGGACTTTGTCATTTTTGGTATACCGTCTGAATTTCTAGGTTTTCAGAGACCCCCGCCCCTCCTTTCCTTGGTACAAACACCCAAAACTTTGACTTTTTTTTTGCTCTGGGCAAATGCATCGGCGCGAACTACTGCTCAAGCGGCTGGTGGTCTTTGTTGAAAGTCTAGTTCGTGTTTACAGTAGTTTCTGAGCTTTGTAACTTCTGACAAACTTCGGGTCCATGTTGCGAAACGGAGGAGGCGCTGTTCAGCTGCGTAGGAATGAGTCAACTCTCCTTGACAACCAAGGTGTCCAAACCTTTGCAGAAACATCGTGTTCTGCTGTGCTGCATTTTTGCGTGGATGGTCTTCCCACATGTGCCCAGGTTTTGCGACTCAACCTTTGATGTTGTTGAACAGTCTCACCTGCCAGACACTCTTTTCATCTGTTGCATGTCATTTTTCTCCGTTTTTGTGTGCATTGGTGTGATCCTGTCTTCTTTCCCACCAGATGTCTCCCCAAGCCTCACCACCTCAGAAGCGAACGCTTGGTCAGCCCAGTTCTGTTGCCAAGCTGGAGGGACCTGAAGTATTCAGCAGGAACGCGTTACTGGAAGAGAAACAAATGCAGCCGTTGAGCTCGTCGCAAAAGAAAGCGTTGTCTCGACAGAACACGGACGTCAGTGACACATCAGAACTTTTCGCCACGCCGCCGACGAGTCCTCTCGGTCAGAGCGTGTTGTCTCCAGCTGAGAAGTCGCCAAGCGACTGGAACAGCAACCCGCTGTACAGAACGGCCAAGAGCAACTCACCGTCCCGCTCGCCGACAAGATCTCGATCCGCAAGGTCCACTGCCGGAAAGAGCACGTCTCCAGCGCCCTCTCCCACCCGCTCTCAGTCCTTTAGATCTGCTCTTAGTTCCTTCAGTGCCGGTACTCCGTCGTCTCCCACTTCAAAACAGTCTGCGAGAATCACCTCTCGATCCTCTTCCCTTGGTTCACCCAGCGGTTCCGGAAATTACTTCACTTTCTCCACCACATCTGAGAAGTCAGTCTCTGGTGCTACTGTGCTTCCTTCATCTCTCTCCAGTGGCCGTGGCAGCAGCGTGGCTAATAATGAATCGTCTGTTATCTCTCAACAGAATGTGGTCTTCTCTGCTGACCCACCGCCCCCTCCAACAAGAACTGATTCCATCGCTAAAGCGCGCATACAGTCCAGGAAGTTAGATGCGGAAAATATGCTTTATGGTGGAAAGGATCAAACACCAGAAGATGAGAAAGAGACAAGTGCCGAGCACAAAGATTCAGGCTTCAAAGGAAGTAGAGTAAGAGACCGCAGTAGTACTGATTTTGTAAATAGCGAGTCACTTGCACAAAATAGAAAGCAATCATTTGACGACACTCTCATTGGCCATACCACCCAGTCTGAAAAAATAGGTGTAGTTGATGTTGTGAACACAACGGATCTGGAGGCTGTGGCGGTCCAAGAGGAATCGTCGGACACGGTGGACACGAAGAGTTACTTGGATGGGTTTGTGATAGATGACGTTCCGGACAACGCGCTCATCAAGCCGTCCAAGCTGCGCGAGTCAATGCGCAGAAGAAGCCGCGCAAAGCGTGCGCAGACCGCGCCGGTGGAGCGCGAGGCCGTCAACAAGGCGCTGAGCCAAATGGACCGGAAGTGGAAGAAACCCGAGCAGAACGGGTCGCTGTCGCACCTACCGCTTGCAGACCGGCTGGCGCTGAAAAAAAGAAGTACGCGAGAGCTGAACAACAACGACATCGGGAAGGTGCTGACGAAGGACGCGTTCCCTGGTGTCGCTGCTACGAAGGTGCTGCCCTCGAACACGACTTCCACCGCGGTGGATGAGCCCAGCATGAAGCTCCCTGTCAGCGCGGATGGTGACCACGTGTCACTTGAGGCTCCGTCAATCACTCCGGTGCTCCATCTGTCTCGTGCTGACCCTGATCCCTCCAGCGCTACCAGAGACCGCTCGCCCTCCCCGTCACGCACGATTGTCTCTTTGACCCGAACTAGTAGATCAGAAGCGCAGTTCACGAGGCGATCAGCTCCCGCTAGCCTGCAGGCGTCGTCTGAGCTTCTGGAACGAAGAAACTCAGACGATAGCGAGTCCGTACGTACGAATAGAAGAATTCTCGGACGTTCAGGCAGCGTCGACAATCAGGTAAATTGTTCGGTTTATGCGTGTGCATTTGTTCCTTCGAGTACTCAAAGTGAACACAAGGACCCAGAATTCAGAAGCTTGGCAAAAAACACAACGACACGGACCAGATGTGTTGTAGGTGGGCAATTTTTTCGTATGATCGAAACATGGTACGTAGAATGTAAGTTTGCACCAGTTACGGACAATCAATGTGCCAGGTTTATTTTGGCTTGAGTTGTTTTCGTTGTTGCAAACTTTGTGGCGTTGCAAGTCGACACTAGTGTCGTGTGCAATTTTTATCAGCCGCGGAACACGCTGGTGGGTTTCGTCGCGGTTTTATTCTTGGTCGCGGAAGCGCGACTGTTATTGTAACGGTGTGAAAGCTTCGTGGGACCCTGCCCCTCCCACTTCCCATTTTCAAAATTGCATGGGATCTGGCAAAATGGTTTTTTTTTTTTGAAATTTGGGTAGGGAAAAAACTTGGAAAAAATTTGGGCCAGGACTCCCCTGTGTGAGTGTCATTTATGCTCAGGTCAGGGCACATGCACAAATGGCCTGGGGAGTAGCATAAGTACCATTTTGATTCTGGATGCTGAAGAAGCAACATGTCTGTGCTCTGTGCATTCTGATTGGCTGAGTGTTATTTATGCTCATGTCAGGCCACAAGCACAAATGGCCCTGGAAGAAACACAAGCATTTTCACCAATGGTTGGTTCACAAGCATGAGATCAAACACAACTCTTGATGTCATGCTTTGTCACCCTTTGAGTAACAATCACAGGTGTCCAATAATTTGTTATCAGCCGCAGTAGCGGTCTGTTATTGGTTGCCCCTGTATCCGCATCCATCCGTCTTGGGCAGACAAAACCTCTGTTTTACCCCTGTTCCAGTGATCACAGACTGGAATCACAGTGGGTGCAGACACCCTTAGGGGTACTCTACAAGTTGCATATGGTATCATTTTTTTCTTCTGCTCTGATGA
>JAAUXT010024257.1_pt1 | contig 11559 bp, 9 predicted proteins | sample 7278171 | NCBI WGS metagenome assembly JAAUXT01 (sample SAMN14350112, study PRJNA611818) | marine sediment metagenome | isolation source: surface marine sediment (1.8m) | place: French Polynesia: Moorea | collected 2018-08
CATAGACGTGAGCGTGAGACGTGAGACGTAGACGTGAGCGTGAACCTAGACGTGAGCGTGAGACATAGACGTGAGCGTGAGACGTGAGACATAGACGTGAGCGTGAGACGTGAGACATAGACGTGAGCGTGAGACGTGGACGTGAGCGTGAGACGTGAGACGTAGACGTGAGCGTGAGACATGAACGTGGATGTGGTCGTGGATGTGAGACGTGAACGTGAATGTAGACTGTCAGGCAGCTTTCACACCACAAATGTCCAAGTTCAAAGGAACAAACGAGTTGCAACATATGCTTGATTTCTATTGATTTTGTCTGAAAATGTTCCCCCGCCTTGCAAATTGGAATCAAAGTGCAAAGAATCTCATTCGGAACTGGAGATGAACAGAGAAGTACCTGAGGAGTACATCACCCTGCAGGGCCACGCCCACGTCTACGTTTTCATGTTGCGGAACCTCGCTGTTGTATCCAGCGTATTTGGACGTTTTGTCACGTTTGTATCATTTCAGATCCACATATCATAGTCCAAACAACATGGGCATTTGTGCGTGCGTTTGGATTGTCCTCTGTGTGTTACTGCCTGTGTCGTCTGAAACCATTGCTGGAGTTGTGCAGGAAGACGTGCAGTTTTTCCACAGAAACCTCTCCACCTTCCCGTCCAAATCAGCAACAATTGAATTTGAGCTGGTTTACAGGCAAACAAGAATGTGTCCTCTTCCCCACAGAGGCTGTGTGCCAGAATTAGACTTTTACACAACAACAGATAATCTCATTTTGAAAGAGAATTGCACAGAGAGAAGGGATTTTGGACAGGTTTTCAATGAAGATTTGGATGTACCTCTTCCAGTGGACATTGAACTGAATGAAACTTTTCAATATAGAGACACAACTAAGTGCAGATTACTTCTCCACAATAGTTCTGTCACTCACTGTTGGGGAAAGGTGATGATTCAGGATTATAAACCAAGAGAACTTTCCTTTTCACTTCGGTTCAAATGTTCGGATGAGTGGAACCCTCTCAATACATTCCAAGGCTTGAAATACAATTTTTCTGTGAGCCAAACCAATTTGAGTGAATGTGTCAAAATTCCAACTGGAAAGTACAGAACAAATTGTGCCAATTATCACAAGTATACATCTCTCCCAAACATGTTGGGAGTGACAAACATTGGCCAGTTTGAGAAAATAGTTGGTGAACTTCAGATGGCTCAGACTTTTCTCAAAGCTGGTGGACACATTACAAATGGTGTACAGGACTGTCATGCATATTTAGAGGAAATTCTTTGTTTCCTGTTGGCCCCCAAATGTGATCCAGCAACAAAGCAAATTGTACACTTGTGCAAAGAGATGTGTTTTGAAATGATGGAAGCTTGCTATGAAAAGGTCTTTGACAGGTACAAAATCATGACATCACAGCCAGGGAATTTAGCTATCAGGAAGGACCTGATTGAAGATGGTGTTCTGATCAAACATACAAACTCCAGTTGTGGATATTTACCATCCAGACAATCATCAACACACACTTGTTTTTACAGGCCTGTGTTTTGCAGGACACTTCCTGGTACTGAATCAAACCTTGTTGCTAAAAGGGTAGACATTTCAGGAAATGAAAACAGAACTTATCCTGCCAGGTTCACTGTGGATTTTTCATGTGCCAGTAAGAAGTTTCAGATGAAAGGAAACAGCACAGTGACTTGCTTGTACAGTGGGAAATGGTCAGACTCACCAGAATGTGTAGTTCCAGTGGCAGGACCTGTTCCAATAGTCTTATCAGTACTGGCCATTCCAATGATAATATTTTCCTTTCAGTAGTTTTCTGGTACATTTGTAAAACAAAATCACAGGGGTTATCAAGCAGGAACAGGAAATTTGATGCATTTGTTTGTTTCCATTTTGACTCTGGCAATGACTTTGTAATGAATGAGCTGATTCCACATTTACAACAGTTTCAACTTCATATTCACAGTTTGGACTTCATTCCAGGTACTAAAATTCTTGAGAACATTGAGAATGCCATAGAAAACAGCAATTGTGCAATTTTGATTGTTTCACAAGGATTTGTAGAAAGTCCTTGGTGTAGAAAAGAATTTGATTTTTGCTATTCGGAAAGTGTGACAGACCCTGCCTTCAAACTATTGGTGATCATGCCAGATGCTACAGGGTTGCAAAATTTGAACTTTTCTTCTTGTAAGAGCCTGGAATACTTTGTGAAGGAAAATACATATTTGGAGAAAACAGACCCTGCTCTGTGGAGGAAGATTGCAGATCAACTGAAGAGAGTGAAGGGAGGAAACAGGGAGAATGATGGTGAGGGTGAGGAAATTTGTGAGCAGGAGACCATGTTGGCTTGATTGTGCTCAGTCCTAACAAGTTCGAATGGATGTTCGGCTCACATCATCAAAAAAACTCCCTTTCAATGTTCAGTCTCGGTTTGACCAGAATGTTGTATTTCTCCACAGGTCTTGTCATTTTGGAAACGTAAGCTTACGACCGTTTTGTTTCAAGCATTCAAGGAAAACGAAAAGTTACTTTGAATTGTTTGGAAATACAAAGCTGGATGCTCAACTGCAAATAAAAAATATTGAACTAGTCTAAACTCAGGCACATATTGCAAGAGGATTATTTGAGGTTCTGGTTTTCAGCACTCATGTACTTCTGCTCTTGAGAGTAGGAACACCAGTGGTTTCTTTTGGGCGTGCTGCAGAACGTCTCGGGATCGTTCGTCGTTTTGGACGCCATCGCAATGTGGCAAAAACGTAACGATGACAGCGTCGCCTGTTGGAGCAGAAAGCGCTTCGGTTCAAGGTCCTTTTCTGGTGTGCGTGAACGAAATGGCATCGCGATGCGTGTTCCAGTGCGTCCAACTCGTGCGAAAAAGTCACCACCTGCAGTGAGTGGACACACATGCAGATGCCGGACGTCTATCACTCTGCGGTTGCCAAACATGTGGGTTCCAAAAGCCTGCCTGTTGAACACTATCATGGGAAGAATTCTCACCCTCCACAAACAGCCGGGTCCAAAAATACGTGAGAAGTCAAAAGTTTTTGTACCACTACAGGATTGAGGGAAGTTTGTCCTTCACCTCAGAGCGAGTTTCTGGTGTCTGTGGCACAGGCCACTGACACTGCGTGTTGCTTAGAAGCGTCTTCACACAGAGAAGCAGTCGTTCAGAAAAGCGACAGGATCCATGTCTCACAGTTTGAATTCCTGACCACTCGTGCGTGCATGGAGTCTAAGATTTCATCTTCAAAATGCAGACACTGGAAGTCAATAGGGTATTTGTGCCTGGATGTTTTCTGTCCTCAATTTTCGAGACGCAACTGGGGGTTTTCTTCAGTTTGACGTGGGACAATGTGTTCGCGACAACAACAAAACTGGAGTCCACCACACCCCTCCCTCCCAAAGCACTTGCCCAAGCAAAAAATATTGAGAGTGAAGCTGTGTACAGTGCGTCGCTCCAAGCACAAACAGCTTCGGGAAGACGCATTCTCAACGCGTCCTGTGTGAGCACAGCTCCATGGGCCGACAGGCTGCCGCACAGGGAAGCCCTCCATACACCAGGTCAATGAGCCAGAGCACAGGGTTCCCACAAATCTGTGGCCTTTACTGGTAGATCTATACCTCTCACAGAATGAACGCACAGCACAAAAACACACTGCACAATTCACGTTGTTCTCTCACTTGCCGTTTGAAATCCTGAAGAGAAGTAACAAATCACACACGCCGGAGTGAGTGTGACTGAAAATTCGCAGCACGACTAGCGAGACGCGATTTTGGTCGGTCTGCACGACATGTAGGTCAAACTTTGAACTCGAGAATTTGTGTGACAAATTCGAGAGTTCACTGTGAGAGTTACATGTCAAGAGCAACCAAAATCGACGTCGAGTTTGGAGTGTTGGGAATTTTCAGTCACGCGAAATTCAAGTGTGTGAATTGACTTCTACCACAGTGTGTTGGTTGCAAACGACGGAGGTTTTGTGACAGACAGATGGGGTCATTCAGTTTGTACTTTTGCACAGTTGATGACAGTTCTGCTCGAAAGTTGTACTGTTTTTCTTTAGATTGGAAAATGTCGTCATGAAGAAGTTGCATTGTGTCAAAACTTTGATTGTTCTGTGTGGATTGGTAGTTTTGAGGGAAATGGACTCGCCAGATCTGCCTCAGTGTGTGTCTTTGGACTCTGATGACGGCGACAGCAACAACAATGGAACTCCTGTGCACGACCAGACTTTTCCCATGCTGTGCTTCGACCCAGACAATGAGTGAGTACAATTTTGTCAATTCTTCACATTTTTGACTGTCTGAAGTAATTTGTGTTCGACAGGACTTGAGCATGGTGGTGTGTTGCAAAATTTTGGACACATGACAAATAAGTTCATTTTTTTCAGTGGTGTGACAACTTCGACACAAGTGGCGAGCAACATACAAGGTCAAGACATCTCCCTCACTCAACATGACGTGTCGGACAGCGACCTGAGTGCCGGTGAGTTAGAGAAGGTCTTCGACAACTTGGAGAAGAAATGTGACAACTTCTCTGGGTTTGACAGTCCACGCCGCATCATGTTGATGTCTACAAGAGGGTCTGCTCCACCGTCGAATCTGGTCAGTTACACAGACAGCGAAGAGGACAGCGACGATGAAGAAGGTCAGTCAGAAGGCACAAAGGCATTCAGATTTCGAGACCCAGTGGCACCAGAGACTTTGGAGAAATTGACTGAAAAGACATTCGCGCCATCAACAGAACGTAAGATCACTTGGGCTGTCAACTTGTTCAAGGATTGGCGTTTTTTGCATATCAGAGAGCCTGGTTCTGATGGATGTTTGAGGTGGTGCGACATTGGTGACGGATGGATCCAACCATCAAATTTGGCATACTGTTTGTGTAAATTTCTGACAGAGGTTCGTCGAGCTGATGGCAGTGAATTTCTGACCAGAACCTTGTACTCGATAGTCATCATGTTTCAGATGCATTTTGACAAGCTTGGCAAAGTTTGAAAGTTGATCGACGGTCCTGAATTCATTTCTGTGAAACATACACTGGACAATTTGATGAAGTCGCAGTTGAGGGAAAATGTTGGCCAGGGAAGAGGAGGTTGTGCAGAGCCGATCACCCTTGAGGCAGAGAACCAAATGTGGAGAAGTGGTGTACTTGGAGAGGAGCGACCAACTCAACTCCGAGATACAGTCATGTACTTGATTGGGTTGACTTTCGCATTGAGGGGTGGGGAGGAACAGAGATGACTAAGATGCCCAGGATTCAATCCTCAGATCCAAATTTTGAGGGATCAAAATGGGGAGAAGTTCCTTCAATACTCTGAAGATTGCCACAGCAAGGCTAATCAAGGAGGGCTCAAGCACAAATGGATCAAGCCAAAAGTGGTCAAGGCTTATGGCAACTCAAACACCGACCGTGACCTTGTCAGATTGTACGAAAAGTACTGTAGTTTGCTGCCTGCAGATCCCAAAAGTAGTGCTCTCTACAAGTACCCACTGTGTCCTTCCAAAAGGTCCCCAAAGGTGTGGTTCACTGACAAACCATTAGGTGTCAACAAAGTCAGGGAGATCGTCAAAAATCTGATGAAGAGTGTAGGAATACAGGGGCGGTTTACAAATCATAGTTTGCGGGTGTCAGCAGCAAGTAGGATGTTTTCAAGGGGGATTGATGAACAAGTCATTAAAGAACGTACGGGGCACAGGAGCGATGCCGTGAGGTCTTACAAAAGAACTGATGAGGCACTCCTGAGAAATGCAGAGATGGCAACTGTGGGTGATTTGGGAAACTCAAAATTTGATCCAAAAGTGTGGGAGGACAATGGTGACATTGTTGACAAAGTTAAACTTGAAGAGAACACTATGTCATACACAGTTGCTGAAGGTACTGCTCACGACAGTCACAAGGCATGTTGTCCTGCGAAGGAAAAAGATGGTTCATGCCCGAAAATCTGCGAATTTTTGAAGGCTTTGGACAGCAAAAAGAAAGGAGTCAAAAGGTTGTCTGTCAGTCTGAAGCTCAAGTGAAGTTCGACAGGAAAATTGTTAGATGTTAAGAGTCAAGGAAAAATTGTTTGAACCAGTGTTTCAGCACAAAGATGAAAAATACATGTTGTTAAGTTTGCAAGGAAAAATTTGTCGTCATGTTTGATTCCGCGTGTGCGACCAAAAAATCGCACCACTACTTCACAAAGCCTCCGAAGTTTGCGACCAACACATCGTGATAGAAAAAGTCAAGTAGTTGACAGACAACACAGAGATTGAGAAGGGGTAGACAGGAATGGACCATTCTTCAAAATTCAGCCCCTCCCCGGAAGGAGGGGCCATTCCACAAATGTCTGCAGTCACGCGAAGCGAGACAATAGAAAGCAACTTTTGGCAATCTTAAGCACTATGCGCTTAACACACTACCGAAGTGCTCTTGTAAGAGGACGAAGTGCAGCGGGCTGCTGATGTACAGGGGAACAGGGAGACTTCCTGGTGTCCTGCATGAACGACCATTGAGAGCGCAACTGGTTCTTACTCTACACTGGTCTTGATCGCTGCCTGCAGTGTCTGCACTGCAAAATGAATTCACATGCACATGGACTACTACTGATCCAGAATTCGGGGCAGGGCGGCGCGTGCCAATATCAAAGTGAGAAAGTTCTCTGCACGGCCACTGGATTCCTCAGCCATTATCACATTGGTGTCATTTTGACGTTGACAGCAGAATTTTGATGTCAACCTCAAAATTTGACGCCCAATTGGTGTGCATCAAAAAACAGTCCAGACCATTCTTTGACATCACGAATAAAAGTTGCCGTTGACATCAGAAAAAGCTGACGTCATCAACGTGAAAACCCCTGAATGTCGACACGGCGGTGGTGGAGAAGCAAACGAAATGTTCTGTATCACAAGGCAAGATGGCACAAAGCAGGGCCTCACAGAAGGCCCCGATCTCAACCACACACACGCACAACACACACACGCGCGACCACAGTAGGGACCTTTAGTTGCAACACGTGCAACATCCCCCGTGTCACATGCAACGTGGCATTTCAGGCTGGATATCAGTTTCATTCTTTTTGCATATTTTGAAAATGATGTTCTCTTTCTCAGAAAAAACTGTTCTTGCAGAAAAATAAAGTGGATTCAAGGATAAGTCACTACTGCAGAAGATAGAAAATTCAGCATACATTTTCCAGCCAGTGATGCCAGTGAGGCACTTTGAGACGGGTCCACTCGAGCCCATGTGCAGAAACTCACACCTCTGAGATCACAAGGTCAGTCTACGTTTGCATGTGCTTCGTGACCAGCGCCCAACCCATACGAGAACAGCCGGCATGGCCAGAGCTCCGTAAAAATACGAATGATAGAAGCAAAAATCTGAAATTCTGCGAACAGCGAGTGCAGGAAAACGGTGTCTCCAACAAGCGAAAGAGTTGAAATGCGTTTGCAAGTCAAGTAGACACAAGAAAAGACCCACTTGGAACTATTCAACCCTCTTCAACAATTGACCGACGTGCGAGGCACGTTGGGGTACACACACATACACACACACACACACACAGACACACACTCTCTCTCTCTCTCTCTCTCTCTCTCTCTCTCTCTCTCTCTCTCTCGCTCTCCCTGTCCCTCTCTGTCTCTGACATGCTCACACATGTATGCACACCCAGAGTTTCTCACAGGCACACTTACAGTCACAGTCACAGTCACACACACGCACACACACACACACTCTCTCTCTCTCTCTCTCTCTCTCTCTCTCTCTCTCTCTTTCTCTCTCTCTCTCACAGACATACATGTATTCACACCAAGAAATTCTCGCTCACTGTCACATGCACACTCACAGTCACACGCACACTCGCACGCACACAAGACATCTCTCGCTTGTGGGATTCCCGTGGGCGGTGAGGGGTTGCACAGGTGCGCAACTCGATTCTTTTCAGCGTGCAGTTGCGATGCTCGCAAATCAATGCAAATCAATGCACCCAGCAAAACCAAATACTTGGGATCAACTGAACGGAGGCAACAATTGGACACAACTAATTCTTTCTCAGTGGCTCTGGACTCCATTGGCAGATCCAGGTGAGCTTGGTGCCTCATACCATGCCGCAAACAATGCACAATTGTCCTCACCCTGTCCGTTTTGACTCAGCTTAATTGTTCCCATTGTCGTGGTCAGTGATTCAAATTGGATCCTCTGCTGCATGGAAACTGTGCCTCCCTCCACCACACGAATTCTGGGTCCTCCCCTCATTATGCACGCGGTTCTTTCTGGTTGGATCGGATCCTGGATACTGATTGGGAAGTTTTACGCACTGCCTCCATTCACAGGGGAGTCCCCTGATTCAGACACGGAACAAAGCGCTCCGTCTCTCTCTCTCACCTCCACGTATCCATGGAAATTCCCGTTCCATTGTTTTGTTCCGGAATTACTTCACTCAGTTCTGATGTTCAGAACGATGAAAACTTCTATCAAGGAAATTGGCTGAAATATCTAAATCTGCAGGGAACTCTGAGCTTCGCAAGGCGGATTGGAGCCTCCTGCCAGGCAGGTTCGACGTCGCAGCGCACTGGTTTGAAGATCAGAGACCACGAGACAAATGCACAAAAATTGCAGCAAACTGACATTATCTCAAGGCAAGTGCGTTTTGGTGCTGTTTCTGATTTCTCTCGATTTGACAAAAGGAACGAAACATGTTTGTTTTCCCCAGTGCCGTCCACGATGCAAAGTTGGGATTCAAGAATTCGAACAAACCGAATTTTGAACAATTTGGTGGAAAAATTTCCTTTGGAATCATGTGTTTTTTGTTCAGCATGTACATTGAATTTTGCTTTATTTTTAGAGATGGACATTCACATGTTTGCACTGATCTTCTTCTGCTTCTTCATCACCACAGAAAGTGAAACCATTGATGGAGTTATTGAAGAAAATGTACAATACTTCCACACAGAACTCTCAGTTTTTCCATCAAAATCTGCCACAATTGAATTTGAGCTGTTTTATGAGGAAAGGAGTTTCTGTCCTACTTCTGATCAGGGTTGTGCTCCCAAAATAGATGTTCACACAACAGAAGATGAACTTATTTTCAAAGAGAACTGTACTGACAGAAGAAGTGTTGGGCAAGTTTTCAATGAAGATTTGGACATATCTCTACCCCCTTACTTGCAAGACAATGAAAATTTTGAATACAGAGACACCACCACCTGTACACACAGTGGAGAGGCCATCATACACTGTTGGGGCAAATTGATGATCCAGGATTTTATGCCAAGAAACCTGTCCATGTCCTTCAGATTCAAGTGTTCTGAGGAAAGAAACCCCCACAAAACATTTCAGGGATTGAAGTACAATATTAGTCTCCACAGTCAGTCTAATGTCAGTGAATGTGTTAAAATTCCCACCACAAGTTTTCACACAAACTGTAATCAGTTCCACACCTACACTTCCCTCCCAAACATGATTGGAGTGACAAACACAAACCAGTTCAAAATTTATGCTGGAGTACTTGAGTCATTCCTGGTTCTCCTCCATGCTGACAAGCAGAAACTTGTGCAATGTCATGCTCACCTGGAAGAAATTATGTGTTATTTGTTTGCTCCAAAATGTGATGCCTCAACAAAGCAGGTGACACAATTGTGCAGTGAGATGTGTTTTGACATGATAGAAGCCTGTATGAGTATTGGCCACAAGTTATTTGCCAAAATAATTGCATCACAATCAGGGGACCTGAACAAGGGAAATCACATGACTGAACAGAAGATCATTTCATTGGCAGCAAATTCAAGCTGTGCATACTTACCATCCAGATTTGATGAATCACACACTTGCTTCTACAAGCCTGTGGTCTGCAGTGCACCACCCAATTCTGTATCAAATACAGTTCTTTCAGACCATCATCTAGCAGCAAACCAAAGTGAGAATTTTCCAGCCAAATGCACAACAGAATATTCCTGTGCAAGTGAAAAGTTTCAGATGAGAGGAAACAGCACAGTAACCTGCTTATTCAGTGGAAAATGGTCAGACCTTCCAGAATGTCTGGCTCTAGCTTCAAGTCCTCTGGCCATTGTGTTGACAATCCTGGCCATTCCTCTGGCTGTTTTCCTTTCAATAGCCTTTTGGTATCTCTTCAGGAAATTAAGTGGAACAAAACTTCACAGAAATAGAGAATATGATGCATTTGTTTGTTATCACTTTGACACTGATCACAACTTTGTGGTCAATGAACTACTACCAAACTTGGACCAATTTTCTTTGCATATGCACAGCTATGACTTCACTCCAGGGGCAGATATTTATGAAAACATTGAAAATGCTATTGAGAAAAGCAATTGTGCTTTGATTGTTGTTTCTCAGGGATTTGTGGACAGTATGTGGGGCAAAAGAGAATTTGAACACTGTGATTCAGAAAATTTGAAAGACCCTGCATTCAAGCTATTGGTCATAATGCCAGGCCAAAATGCAGCAGAAGAAATAGATTTTTCCACAAACAAGTGCCTGAAATACTTTGTGAAGGAAAAGACATATTTGGAAAAAACAGACCCTGCTCTGTGGAGGAAGATCTCAGATCAACTGAAGAGAGTGAAGGGTGGAAACAGGGAGAATGGTGGTGAGGATGAGGAAATTTGTGAGCAGGAGACCATGTTCGCTTGATCAGAATTTATGAGGAGTGAAACTGAACAAAACTGCTGCCTCACACTTGTAAGTTTTGCAAAATCACCCAATTACCACCCTGTAAAGTGAAGACAAATTTTATGACAAATTAGAAATGGATTGCAGAACACACAAAAGACAATTTTTTAACAGCAACACGTGTACCTTTCAACACAGCAGAGAACAACACACAAAAAAAAATGAACGGACGAAATGCAAACGGAAATGCAGAATGGACACGCAGGCGGAAGAGAAAGACCAAAAAGGATGATCAGACCAGTGAGAAAATCAGCTCGACTTGAACAGAGCTCTGGGCTGGGAAAAACGTGCTTTCTTCCTTGCGCAATTTTGCAAGAAGCGCCACCAGTTTTGCTGACCAATCAGGAACGTGCATCATCAGGTGCGCCAAAGTGCGAAACACACAGACGCACGTGAAAAAACACACTGGCTGAACACAAGAGAAAAACATAACAGAACAGAACAGAAGGTCCATGTGAAGCACTACGGAGAGAACAACCAACAATAGAATCCCCACATCTGAAACGTTGTGCAGGTGAGATGCCATTCTTTTCTTCACAGTGCTGTGGACACCATGATGACAAGGGCTGCCAGAGTCAAGTTGCTGAGCAGTGGTAACATCACTTTCTTAGATACCCGGATCAGGGAACATTTTTCCAAACAAAAAATAATGGAAGGGTGTCCATCACGTCCGATCCATTGCGCTGGTGATAAGGAAGGCACGAGGTTCATGCACCAATTCTCGAAAAGGGAACTCCCGCGGTCTGTTCCACTGAATCACGACTCCGAGACCCACCATCCGTCTACCAGTGCGTCAGGCCAGATCCACCACACCAACTGGTGGGGCCAGATTCACCACACCAACTGGTGGGGCCAGATTCACCACACCAACTGGTGGGGCCAGATTCAC
>JAAUXT010037405.1_pt1 | contig 11557 bp, 15 predicted proteins | sample 7278171 | NCBI WGS metagenome assembly JAAUXT01 (sample SAMN14350112, study PRJNA611818) | marine sediment metagenome | isolation source: surface marine sediment (1.8m) | place: French Polynesia: Moorea | collected 2018-08
CATCCACTGGTTGAAAATGTACCATTCAGGGTCAAAATGCCACAGTTCAGTTTGGAATGACTGTCAGTGTCGAAAGCAGACCATTCAGGGTCAAAATGGTAGTGTTGTACACAAGGAGTGATTTCCAGTGTCAGAATGTCACTGTCCAGGGCAGAAAGTGTACCGTTCCTATAAAGTACAACGATGCATTCTGACACAAACAGGTGAGTTTTGACACAGGGTCAGAAGCACCCATAGAGCATTTTGGCACAGACGACCGTCGAGTGGAAAGTGTTGATAGGTACTTTTGACGACCCTACCCTTCTGACACTCCGACAATGGCCTTGCAAAGGGAAACGACAAGAGCTGCTTTGCTGCTCTTTGCGGGAAGTCTCCCACTTCTGTAGAAAATATCTGTGATGTAGATCTTCGCCCAGGGAGCCAAGAGGACTTGCGCATTCAGATCCCAAATCTGCACGTCTGGCAGTTCCCTGGTGTGCAACACAGGCAATGGACTTCCCACCCAAATATGCATGCGGGATACTCGTATGGCCAAGGAAATCGTTGTCACCAAAGGTGGTTGCCAAGAGGAGTGGATGTTGCGTGTGTGTGGGGGGGGGGGAGTGTCACTGGACGGGTGGTCACCGAGAGAGGACTGGCAACATTTGTGCAAGCCAGAGATTTTCCCACCTTTACAGGAGTAAGCCATGCAGGCCCCAAAAGATAAAGATCGACTGCTTCCTCCAGAAATACCGGAGCAAGGCGCACACAATTGACAGGCCTGGTGCCTGCATGCTCAACTCCCTGTGTGTGGCGCACAAAGAGAGAGAGAGTACTTCTTTACGCTTCAAATTTGTGGGACAAGGTTTGCAGACAGATTGAAGGATGGAACCTCGAATTTTACAGTTCAGTCCACAGACATCTGTTTGTAGCTGTCTGAGAGCATGGTCCAAACAAGGGAAGAGGAATGTCTCGAATTTAACTCACTTTCAAATGGAACGTCTGCAGAAGGGAATTTGCCACTCGAAATGCGCGATTGCAGCAATGCACTACTTCAGAAAAGAGAGGAACACTGTTCCCAAGTTTGACAAAAATGTCCTCTTTTAAAGCTGCTCCAGAACGACATTCGTGCTTCTGATTACGCGCACACTGAAATTCTCAGAAGATCGTGCACCATCCATCATTGTGTCCACACAACAGATTTCACACACCTTGTCTGAACAAGGTCTGAAAACCAAGAAAATTTTCAACTCACATTGAATTTTTCTCTCACTGTTCGATGTCCATTCTTTCTTTCGATTCATCACTCACCTGCATGTACTCGACTCATTTTGGAATGACCCTGCCTCGTACGAGGTTTGTTCGTCCCGAAATGAGTACTTTCGATTACTTTTTCAGCAGAACAAAATCAGTTCCAGAAAAATTCTTTTGGTTTGGACCACTAAATTGTACAGTCGGATGGAAACTACGAGCAAGAAGTAGGTTCGAGTCTCACCTTTTGTTCTCGCAGCAGGATCACTGCGGCGATTCGTGACTCCTACTTCCTTTCTGCTCCTTGTCCGCTTCTGCCAGACTCGGACGATCTGCAGGCGTTTTCAGAAATCATGAATGGTTTGTGGAGTAGCTTGCGGTTTTCGAGTTTTGTTTTCAGCTTTTTGCTAATTTCGTGGGTGCAGTTGACAAAAGTGTTGTCCCACGGAAACCACTGCTTCAAACTACTCGCTCACACCAATCTGAAAACCCTTCAGGCAGCTTCGTCCATGGTTTTCCCCTCGAGTGCTCTTGTTTTTTGCGTGGTTGTTTCCGTTGTCGTGCTTTCGGTGAGAGAAACAAAACAATCCCAACACAATTTTTTGAACCACAATGGACGTTGTTTTCTCAACGCAATTTGACGTTGACTCGTCTGAAAGAATTCTCACAAAACGAGGGTTTTTTTGAAAAACAAGTTGGATCAAAAGGACTTCAAGTCAGCAGTTTCCTTCCCTCCCTTCAACACTTGCCTTTCAGGTTGTCCAGCTTCCACAAAAAGAACCGTCCACCTTTGCGCCGGGGCTGCAGGTGATCTGGAGAGATTGTTCCCGCGTGGGTCGCTCGCTCCTGGACGCGACAGCTTCCTGCATGACTCTGGCACTCTTAACACTCTCCAGTCCTATATCCTTCACGCGTACCATTTTGTCACCTCTATTATTTTTCACCTTTGTTTCTGTGCATTCCAAGCTGTATCCGCTCAGAGAACCACTGGGCCTTGAAATCACATTCTTGTGTGATGTGTCCAAAAGGAAGTTTTCTTTGGTACGAGTCGTAGATAGACCGTGCAGAGATAACGTCAAGAATTGTCCGCTTTGTGGAACCCGGAACTGAGCAGGGGCCAGTCTGACGATCTGTCTCGTGACAAAATGTCAGGGGCATTGGAACCGTTTCTTCGTTGCGCTCATTGGATTTCCGACAAAATTCTCCGTGTTCGGCAAACCCTCCAGAGGCAGCAAATTGCGCCACCAGTCCAGTCATGTACACCAGAAAGAGAGAGAGAGACAGAGAGACAGAGAGAGTGGGTTTCTGTTCTGAGAACGGGTCTGTGAACAACTGGGCAGTAAACCAACCAACCTCTCTGTTCATCTGCGTGAATTCATCTTGTCAATTCAACAAGCACCTTTTGCTTTTCTGTCAACATATAACACTGTTTTTCGCCTTCCTGCAGCCATGCAAAACGAAGACACGCAAAGGCCAAACAACAAATGCTGGCAGGAATACAAAAATGATCTCCAACAACCAACACAGTGCACATGAGATGGGCAGTATTGACTCCGGGACCTGAGGTTGAGTGTAATCAGCACTTCGGTCCCTCGGTCCCACCGGATGAGCCGTTCGATCCCTTCTCTCCTCAAGGCCTGCTTTGCACGCCAGTTTATCCACTCTGGTGTTTTCATGCAGGAACCTGTTCAACAATCATCATGCAGAAATGTATTCGAGGCCACAGAAGTGCAACAAGTTTTCACCAGACTCAGGTCGACAACAATCTTTGAGTTTGAGCACAAGGAGAAACAAATGACCATGCATGGGATGGAGAACACAGTCAGTGCTGTGTCTCGAACCATTGTTGACCCTGGTGCTGCGGCTGCTGTCCTGCTGGAGGCACGCATGAACTTCGTGTCGCGAACCCACGCCAAGTCCACAAGAGGAAGCTGCGCTGAGAGCAAAAGAAAAGGCCAAATTGGCCAATTATCCGTCACAGGAACCGACGGGTGGGGAGAACAAGACGTGCGAGACTGAAAAGCAGGACAAAAGGGATGCCTGTAACACACACAATGGAGAGCAGATCCACCCTGTGTTCCCCGCACGGACGTTGAGGTAGTGCATGCCCTCAATACCTGACCAAGTTTGGCCCTTCAACATGACTACCATTATGGCTGGCCCATTCGGTTGATTTATCTTGAGGCAACACTTTCTTCCCACGTGCTTGCACAGTTGTTGTGCGTTTACGTATCCGTTCAACTAAACACATTGCAAGGAAGATTTTGAAAGCAGTCATCTTGATGTTCCTGCTTTCTTCCTGGGCACTTTTGTGGAGAAGAATTGAGGCTGTTGGGTCAAGGCCCATTCACTGTGAATGGATGAAGGGTTGTCAGATTGGTGCCCAAATTTTGTCATCAAGCTCTGTTGGCCCACAAAAGAAACGAAACGATGATGGTCTCAACTTGCACTTCAAACTCAGCGAAACCCTGACAGCCTCACCAGCAGCTAAGGCTACCGAGTCAGATGTCAGCACAGATACTCGTATGAAGTGTATATGTGCGTGCATGGCGTCTGCCGTGACTTCCACTTGGCGTTGTTTTGAGCACGGTTCTTGTTGCCTCGTGTCCAACCACAACTCATGACATCCCGACTTCTGACACCAACCTTCGTTGGATCCAGCTTTTCACGACAGCTTCTGCAACTTTTGTCTCGTGCATGGACACGGGACATCCACGTGCGGGCGCCGACGGGATGACCAGTGTGATAGGATCGTGAGGATCATATCACCGTCAATCCACTTAAACCATTAGCTGCGTCAGTGCGTCATTCGCAGCTCATCTCCGACTCATCTCCGCTCAACACAGATACGTCGAGGCCGCGGGAAGGTTGCTCCGGTGGAAAGACCGAATCCGAACCCGAGAAACCCCCTGTCAGTGCTCTCACTGAATTTGGATGGAACCTCTTGACAGAACGTTGGTTTGGGGTTGTTCAAAAGCAGAGCGTTTGTTGTGGTTGGTCATTTGAATTCTTGTTTGGAGCGCTGATTTCCAAGTTTCGTAGTGCTCGGTATCGTTGCAAAGCAGAGTGGAAATCAGTGTGGTGAAAGTTTATTTGCAAAATTGGCGACAAAACACGTTCGCGCAACAAAACATCGAGAGTATGAGTACTGTGATACACTGTCTCAACTGCGGCAAGCTTTCCAAATGCGAATTGGAACACACAAGTTTTCAGACCTGTGTATCTTGTGAGTGTGCGAATGTACAAAAAGTTACACATCTGGAAACAACAAGGAGTGTTCTTGGCTGAGGGGTATCATCCTGCAAGAATGATAAGCTCATTCGCGGAGTCGAACGAAAGAACCACGTACGCGTACGTGGATACCGATTGCGAAATATGAAATGTTCTGTTTCGTCAACAGACAAAAAGAAATTGCATGTTTCTCGCTCACAAAGAATACACGTGCAAATCTGACCTCAAGATCTGAGTTGCTCTCAAACTGAGATTTACGTCACGAAATATTGATACACGGCATTGGTGATGAAATACAGATCTATCTATTCGTGGTACAGGCACAAAAGTCCTCATTGACCTGGCCTTTTATCACCCGCCACAGCCACCACCGCAACCACCGCCGCCACAACCGCCGCCGCCTCCGCAACCTCCGCCGCCTCCGCAGCCACCACCCCCATCACCACCTCCGCACCCACCACCACCATCGCCGCCACCACACCCCCCGGCATCCCCACCGACACACGCTCCTGCCCCGGTGTCGGCACCTCCCCCCACATCTCCTCCACCGATGCTCCCTCCATCCATAGCGAGCCCCCCGACGCTTCCGGTGTCTACACCCAGGTCTCCAGCCATGTCGTCACCCCACTCCACGCCGTCCATGTCCCCGCCGTCCATATCCCCGCCATCCGCAGGACCGTGGTACGGATGACCTGGAAAGATATCAGATTGCTCAAATTTCGAAGAAAAGTCTTCAAAATCACTGCATGTACTGTCACCGCTCCCGCCTCTGCAGCCCACCCAAAGTCGGAAAGTGTCAGAGACTCTCGGAAACACTGAAAGTTGCGCATGTTTGCATCTGCTGCTTTAGGATATTGGTTGAAGACGCCTATCCTTACCGTGGTGGTGGTGGTGGTGCAGGTAGTAGGCCGACGGAATGTACGGATAGTAGAATCCGACAGCGTACAGGAACAGGAGGTCCGAGTAGCCGTAGCGTCTGTTGTAGCGGTCGCGCGAACTGAACGCCATCTGCCGCTGGTTCGCCGCGGCTGGGTTCGCGATGAGCTCACGGGACGTGGGATACAGATCTGCGGCAAAGGTTACAGAACTACAAATGTGCACCATCTCGAAAACAAAATGGGGGAGGGGCAGGAATTCTAATTTGAAAGAGACCATCTGCAGAGCAAGACACACGCCCAAGTCGAGCGACGTAGGTGGTGAGGGTTGGGCTCAACTGGCGCCACGTTTCACTGAAAAACATCATGTAAAATCTTAAATCACAACAGCTATCCAACTGACCGGAGTAGGCGGGCGGAGGTTCCCTTGGCTGAATCTCGGGTCGCCCGGCCCAAGGGTTGCACAGAGTGAACAGCACCGTCGCTCCAAAAGCGCACGCAATCTCAGAAGCCACGTTGTCGCTGCTCTGCAGGTGACATCAAAACGTTTCTGTCACAGACACCCACACGCACATAAATCCACATGTTGAACATTTTCATTCGGTACGGGGCCTCTGTGTCGCAATATTCGTCAATTTATTCAGTTACCTTGTCGACCTTCATTTCGGCCGTCGCCATGTTGACGGTGGCGTGACCGAGTCGGAACTCGAACGTGACCGGGTCCCCGCGTCTCTTCTTGGACGGAATACTCACAACCTGCGCTTTGCGTCGGCGCAGGTTCAGGTACTTGATACGCAAGTACCCAGGATTACGCTTGCCTGCAAGACGCAAAATATTTTAGCTGCGCTGTGTGGCAAGATCTTGGTCCCAGCGTGCGATGTTGCATCCAAACCTTGGAATTTACCTGCTCCATTTCTACAGAGGGACTTACGGTGTAAGCGCGCAATCATCCTGCTCCCTTTTGAGCAATTACACTGTAAGTCAGCTCAGACTTCCTGTTCAGTACAATGTAAGCCAATGACAACGAAGCCTGTCCAATTTAAGGAAAAGTAAGACACATTTCTTTGATACTGTTCAGTTTGAGGGGCATTTCTTTGCGTCACAAAAATGGACCTTTCGGCTTCAGTGCTCTTTTCTTTGTGTGCATTTGAGCACCAAGCCTCTTGTCCCGCACGAGAAAATGAGCACGTTCGATTTACACGTGCGGTAAACCGAGTTGCCCAAATGGCTGACTTAGCCCTGTCTCCAACCCAGGGGTGAAGTCGCGCGACTTCGCTGGCGACAAACTGTTCTCAAAGATCGAACATGGCCAAGCATGTGAAAAATGTTCCAACGCACTGGGGACGAAGACCTCGCGGCCGTTCCGGTAGACGACCCAGCGCGCCACGAGGACTGCGTAGTCACCGGCGGCGTCCTTGACAAGCAGCGCCCTCTCTCCCGCGTTCGCACGCAACGGCACTGTCTTGGGAAACTGATCCTGAACCTGAAAGACAGGAGCGAATCTGACTCACGCATCGTGTTTTACATGCTTGCAAGGCAGGACCAACTTGAGCTGAAGGATTTTGAAAAGTCATGCAGAAATGACACGCAGTTGGAAGAGGAGGCTTACGCATTCCGGGACGGGAAGCTGGTCGTTGCCGATCAGATGGGCTGCGGCCAAAAGCTGATTGTTGGTGTTGGAAACCATGACTGCAGACATCAGGGCCTGGACCGAGTGGATCATCGTCACGTTGTAGCATTTCTGCCCATTGTAGCTCAGCATGCTGAAAGCAGAATTTGCAGTGAGGTTCAGTTGAGTTCCAGCTTGACACGGTCAAACGTCGGCGTGGCGTTCAAACCTGGCGCCTGCTGAAATATCTGCGAAGTCCAATTTTCCAGTTCACAGACGTCTTGGCGATGAGATCTGCATGAGCACTGTGCCAGCCGCAGTCCGGGAAGCTCAGTTCACGCAAAGAATTTTTGGGCGCTGCGCATGACACCCCTGTTTTGATGTTGAACGTTTCTGTGTGCTTTGAAATGTCAAGATTTTTTTGCGGCACCGAACGGAATTTCAATTTTTCCCTGATGAACAGCAGAGGCGCTTGTGATGAACACGACGACCTTTCAATGCAATCCAACCCATTAACAAAATTGACTGCCCACAATGCGACTGTATAACGCACAAACTATTGACTTCACCACGCACGTACACGGACATTATTTTTCTGTGTCGGTGACCATGAAGCGTCATTCTGATTTCAACACCGTCAGACATGATCTCACACGCCTGCAGTGTCTCACCTGTGTGAGGCTATGGTGCCTGGGACCTGCTGGTTGCTGGCCGGCAGCGGGGTGGGGCCCCAGTAGCCAATTGGAATCGGATTGTGCTCCTTGAAACCTCCCGACACAATCTTTAGGAGAATGTCCATGGCTTTCCCGGTCGACCGATTCGCCGTTCTCAAACTCAGCTGGATTGGACAACAGAGCAACACAAATCAAGGTTCGTGTGTGTTGCAGGACAATGTTGTGCATCTTTCGGAAGATGTGGCTCATCTCCAAACATCCAAGTAAGTTTTCTTAGAGAGAACAACACTTTGTCTTGAGAAAGATCTTTACTCCTTCCCCCACATAAACCAATCTGGCTTCCTTTGTTGTAAAATTGACAAGAACGAACCAGGATTGGACCCCGAGTCGCGGTGTCCTCCACGCGAACCATGGGCAGTTGGTTGTGCTGCGTGGATTCTCTCGACTCTCGGTGATCGCACAGGAAGGGAACGTCCACGTAAGCGACGTTCCGTTTCTCTTTCCACATCAGATGACCTGAAGGAAAACACAAACCTTGTTGGTAGAACACAGGGTTTTTCTCAAAAGTCTTGAGATAACCAAGTGGGTGGTGTCTCAGAAGCTTCCGTCACGATAGAGAGCAAATAGAATGCCAGAATGTTGTTGTCTACTTTTACAACTCCTAATCAACCAGAGACACCTGCGTTCTGACCTTTCAGCTCGACGAGTGTGAAGCGTAGAGCCCAGTGCTTGAACGTGCTGAAGGTGAAGACTGAACGCTCATTCCACGTTGTTTTTGGACCTGTGCAGGACGAGCAATGAAAGCGATTGTTCTGTTGCGTTCGGCCATACAGATGGGTACAACGATGTGAGTGACATACCAGACAGGTCAAGATGGGGAATGGGGCAAAGCAAACGTTTACGACTGGTTGGGGGATCCTTTTTCCGGCCTGCGAGCAGACAAAATGCTGGTCCGGAGGATTTGGTTGTGTGGGTTGTTACTCATGCATTTTAATTAACTTTGGTTGCCGATGGAATGGGGACCTGTTTTTGTTTCTTTGCTGTCAGAATGCACAAATTTGACGACGACGCTTGCGACGCACCTTTGCGCTTCGGAAGGGAGGATGATTTCTCCTCGACGTTGTCCCTGTTCAAAAAGGTCACCTTGATCTCGAATCGGTACCCTTCAGCAGGCGTGAAGTTCTCCAACTACAAAGGAGGAACTGTTGAGGTCAAACTATCGTGCGAAATTGGTCAGTTTTGAAATCTGACGCATCGGTGATTTGCGCCATGGCAAACTGCTTCTGTGGGAGAGGCAAAACGTTCTGGCGACTGTCTGTCTGCGAGCGTTGCTTTGGTGTTGGCACCAAAGAACCAATCTGCCGGAGCTTTGATTGTCAGATGGTATCAATTTCGGTAATTTTTCTGTGATCCCGGTTCATTCTCAAAGTCACTCAAGAGCTCGTGTGTCGTCCTTGCCTGCACAAAGTCGAGCCCGACAACGAAGTCGAGCGTTGCGGCGGCGTCCATGTCCGTCGGTTGCTCCTCCGTCATGTACTTGTCGGGGCCCGGACCTCGGTAGGAGCACCCGACGTGAGCGTACGTCTCCCCGAACGTCGTTTGATACAGATCGGCAGTCTGTTGATGTGCCTGTTGGGCAGGAAGTCTCACTGCATGTCTGTCAATTTGCACGCGGTCCTGACGGGGGGACTTTGTGGATTTTTGGCGGGATGTTCGGTCAAAGCGCCTTCACTCTGCTGTATTCATTGTGCAAGTTGACAGTAACAAACGGGAATTTCGTGTCCGGGATCTCAATCAAGGATCTTTCGGGGTAGAGGAATGTGACAAGATGTACTCACAACGACCAATCTGGATCCAGCTTCTCTGCTCTGGTCCGTGTCGTCGTGGGTCATGACGTACCCCAAGATGGACTTCATGTCTTTCTGGTATGCCTTGGGGTACACCTGATGGGTGTGCCACATCAGGTCGATGTCGTACATTGGTGTCACAAACTGTTCTCTGGAATGCCAACAGACAAGTTCAGAATCGAACAAAGACAGAATTCAAATATCTCCATAAGATGCAAAGCTATTTTGGACACGAGCATCTGGAATCTGGTGAAGCAAGGCTGGCGAACCTGTACATTTTCTTCAAAGACAGGAACTTGATGTATCTATCTCTCGCCAGCAGCAAGAACTTATCGTCGGTGAAGTGAGGCAGAGACACGTTGTAGAAGAAATCCTTCTGTCTGGCTGCTGCGTCTCCCAGATTGTAGGTGATCTGAGAACGGTACCCCGGAGCAGGTTTGTTCGTGTAGTCCGCCTCCAGGTCCAAGTCATACTCATTACCACTGTGACAAGAAAATCCAAACAAAGCGTGAAACCAAAAGACTCTTCAAACATGATCGCTGGACAGTGCAGTGTGGAAGAGCTTGCCTCTCAAGATCAGCAAAGAAAGATAAACATCCCGACGAATATTTTTGGTCTTGAATCTCCTTGCAAACCAGTTTGCCTCACCGGAACTTTTTGTCCCATTTATATTTGGTTTTTTGTTTGGCCGCCACTTCGTCCCTTCTGTTGGAGGAGAATTCGTGGTGGTCGCAGGGGTCTCCCACGAGGCGCTGCATGTCCGACGCGTACTGTGTTGGGTTCAACATGTGCACGTGCCAGATCCAGTACACATCTGGAAAAGACCAGAACAATGTGCGCTTTCAGGATCGTTTTTCAACGTAAGGAGAATCTATCCTTTCGCTCAAGAGCGTGGTTTTCACGAAAAGGACACCAATATTTGTTGAGCACCCGTTCTCAGAATGCCACCATGGTCCACAAAACTTTTGCGCTTCATGGTTGATCATCATCTCTTACCCAAAGGTGGCGTCAGTTTCTTTCTGCTGGACGGTTTTGTTTTTCGCATCAGTTGCAACCAGCAGTTCTCATATCTGCAGAATCAACGATATTCAATGTCATTAGAGCCGCACATGTAAATGCCCCCATCCGTCATGAACAGAATTATAATTTGCGCTGTCTCGGCTTGCCATGCAAATGGACATCATTGTTTTTGTGACGAGTACGCGAGCACGTTTCTGAAAGGCTATTTGTGGTGTGGCGACACGCTCTTTTTTTTGCTTCATGCTGCAGGTACGGAGGATGGGCGTGGCCGTACAAAGACCAAACAGAACCCCCCGACTCCCAAGTTCAATCTGCCTCTCGTGCATGGGTCGCCAAGGAGCGGCTGCCCACCTGTAAATAGCCCAGTTGAGCAGGTTCCCCGGCTCCGTCAGCCCCTTGTTCTTGTTGATGATGGCGAGGAAGCGCAGCTCCTTGAGAGCCTCCTTCTCAAGGGAAATGCTGATGGACATTTTTCCTGCAAATTCAAATGTGCACTTGAGACGTGTGCAACATAAGTCATGAATCAATTGGTGACGACCAGGAAGAGCAAAACTACGGGTTCACATGCACTTGTGGAATGAGTGAATTCCTGGTAAGACAGGCAACCACTCAATCGTGTCCTGTTTCCCAGTCCGTTTGCATCACAGGAAGAGATGCGGACACTGACCACACACACGCACACACGCACACACGCGCGCGCACGCACACACACGCACACACACACACACACACACACACACACACACACACACACACACACACACACAAACGACTGAATCCTGATCTTGTGTCTTGATTTTCGTTTCATTTTCATTTTGCAGTCCGGGCCACGAAAAGTTGGAAACATCCATGTTCGTGGATATACAGGTGTCCATAAAAGTTGCAGGGCACCAACACAGAAACGTCGAACAAGAATGCTACGCATAAAAAGAAGCAGTGCACAGGGCAACTGCAAGTGCGAAGTCCCCGGGGTGTTTGCTTTGTTGGTCACTTCCTGTTTTTTGTTGCATCTGGTTGCTAGGGAGTTTTGCATCTGGTTGCTAGGGAAGTTGCTATGGACATTCTTTTGAA
>JAAUXT010093397.1_pt1:0-5000 | contig 11557 bp, 14 predicted proteins | sample 7278171 | NCBI WGS metagenome assembly JAAUXT01 (sample SAMN14350112, study PRJNA611818) | marine sediment metagenome | isolation source: surface marine sediment (1.8m) | place: French Polynesia: Moorea | collected 2018-08
GGCAGGGGTGGGGTGGGGTGGGGAGGGGTGGGGTGGGGAGGGTGAGGTAAGGGTGGGGAGGGTGGGTGTGGAGGGTTGGGGAGGGTGGGGTGGGGAGGGGTGGGGTGTGGAGGGTGGGGCATGGGTGGGGCAGGAGTGGGGAGGGTGGGGCAGGGTGGGGAGAGGTGTGTAGGAGGGTGGGAGAGGGCAGAGAATGGGTGGTAAGGTGGGGGAAGGGTAACGAGTAGGAGAAGGTGGAGAGGGGATGTGTGGGAGAAATGGGGCTCTGGATGGGGGCGGTGGAATGGGGTGGAGAGGGGAGACTGAGGGTGGGCTGGGGTTGAAGTTTGGTGTCAGGACACGCTGTTTCCAGTTTGAAGAAATGTCCTCAGGATTTATTTGAGACTGGAAGAGAAGAAGTCACTGAGATCTTCGGTTGCAGTAGCATCTGTTTTGCTGAAACGGAAATTTGTTCCGTGATGATAAACGTCTGGTTTGGGGACTTGTCACCTTCATTGTGAAACGAAAATCAGTGCACACTCACCAGCAACACTTGGGATGCTCAGGGTGCTGCCGGCTGGTTCAGGCTCCTCGTCTGAACACTCCACCACAGCCGCAGCCCAAATCCATTTCGTACCTGCATGAGTCTGAGAGCACTACGTACGTGCAGATTACAAAAAAAAACTCATTGGCATCAATGTGTCTGCAGACATGTCTTAGTCAGACGTCGATGGCATCGGTGCTCAGGATACCATTGTTATTTTCATGAAGGATGAAACGCAGATTTATGCAAATGAATCTTGAAACAATGATTTCAACCTTTTCTGGTCAAGACAACACCTATGGAAACTTACCTGGTACGTTTGCGCACACAAAAAAGAATTTGAAGGATAGCAAAGAAGAAACAGGATGCGATGAACCAACAATTGGTGATGAACCCAACATTTGGTGTTCGTCCCACTCTCCAGACACTTGGTGAAGACCAAAGAGAATCAAGTGATTTTTCAAGAGGGAAAATGGTTTTTTCCTGCGCAACATGGGCCATTCTGTCTTCGCGTTCTTGGGTGTGTGCCTCAAGCAGAAAGAATTTTACTCACATGAACCTGTGGAAGATAACAAGTACATTTTACAGTGTGACAACGAATAAACCTGTGAAAAGGCTTCAAAGAATTTCGGGGCGGGCAAGCCTTCACTTTCAGTATCAGATCACATAACTCATCATGTTACCATAAGCGACGATCTCAGCAAACCCGTTGTGATATGACTGGTAAACTGACACCACATAGACCTCCACTGAAGTTGCAGGGACAGGAGGGTCAATGATGAACTCTTGAAGAGTTGTTGAATGACCATCTTCTGGCTGCATAGTCACCTGAAGTGTTGTTTTTTCTTTCACCAAACAAGACAAAATGAAAAAAGCAGGACTTGTTGAAAATGCAAACTTCACACTGACCACTGAAAATTATAAACAAGGAGAAAATTCAGTGATCCTTACATGTGTCTCTTCTCCGCCTGAGAAGGTCAGCCTCAGATCCTTGTTTTGTTTGGTGCCGTCATTAAATCTCCTGTGCTGAATGGCCACTTTGTCCACCAAATACGTCCCATCAAAGTAAAGCTGAAACAGTTGTGTTTTTCTTTATTTGTGAAACACACAGACAAACATAAGAGTGTGGTTGTGGAGGTAAAGAGTATATACCTTGATCCATGAGCCAACTGCATTCCCATTTTTTGCCCATTTGGTGCTGACAACTGAATCGTAGGCATCTTCACAGGCGTACTGTGTCACATCGGACGCATCGCAACCAGAGATAACCACTCGGTCACTTCCTGAAAACACAAACATTTCCATTGCCTGTCAATGCTTGCGAAGAGGGCGTTTCAGTGATGTTGCAGGCTTGGGTGGTACCGTACCTTCACAAACTGCACACAATGCCATGGACAGCAAGAGAAGTTGCAGATCAAATTCAACCTCCATTCTGGCGGCTGCTTGCGACCTTTCTGAAAATCACAAAAAATGGTTGATTTTTGGGTGAACTCATTGAAGGGAGGTACTTCGAGAAATATTCAACAAAACGCAACTCAACTCACGATTTGCACGTGGACTCTTGTAATTTTCCTGCAGGAACCCTGGTGCGCTTTGTCACGGGAAGTGAGCGTCACTTGTCGTTACGCTCGCACCTTCTCGTATGAACGCGCAGCACACGCAGTGTTCCTCACCTGATCAATGTGTTCATTGCCACGGAACAAACTTCACTGCAGGGAGTGTTGAATCCAAAGTCAGCATTATCCACGGAGCAAACTTGAGTGAAGCCATTCTCACCAGTTGTGCACCAGTATGACCGAAACCGTCTGAGGCCGACTTGCTGCATGAATGTTCAATTTTGTTCAGCCTGAGGGAATGAAATTGCCACCTGAGACAACAAAAGGCAAAATCATTGCGGTCCCGGGTCTGTCTCTAACTTCTGAGCATCTCGTACCCTGGACATCACTGTAGGTCTGACGTTTACTTCCCGAGCATAAACAAGTTCCTTTGCGATTCTCTGTGAAGCTTTGTTCCATTTCTAAACCACAGGACACAGACTCGATTCAAACTGCGTTGCTTATTGTGTGCAAGTTTTGAATGGAACTGCAGACCTGTGCATTACCTTTTCTCCCTTGTTCGTACTATCAGGCCTGAACACAAAAGGTCTCCGTGTCGAACGGAACTCCAGTTCGACCAAACCCTCGACCCAGAGACAAGAGATGTGATTTGTGGATTTTTTAATGGAAGTCAAAATGGAGCGAATGCAACATGTCGGTTCTTTGTTTCTCGAGACACAAGTAACTTCAGGTAAAAACTAGCGAAAAGGAAGCAGCCCGCAGTGATACACTGTGCACAGCATTCTGCTCACTGCCCAAAAACGGTCAAACTATTGTTGAATGGTTCAAGGAAAATTGTGTTGATCCACACCAAATGCAGCCAGAATTGTTTTCTCTTGTTGTCACTTTTTGTCCATCCATCAATTGTCGAAGGCCAACAAAACTCCATACACATCCAGGGGCTGACAAAAGATGACCAGAGACACAATGTCTTAGGTATGGATGTAATTCCCAGTGGTTTTGGTCAAGGATTGTGTTTCCAAGTGGAAAAAAAACCAACGCAATGACAAAGATCAATACACGGAAGTTGATGTTTTCCCACCTCTGTTTCTCGAATTGAACAACCAAACCCAACTCCCTTACCACACAATTACTGGTTGAAAATTGTTTTCTGGTTCACACAAAATATTTGAATTGCAGAAGAGTTTCCAACTGAGCATTTGTTTGGCAAGTCATGTTCAGTTGTGCCCAGAAGCGAACAGTCTCTTTCTGAGGCCACTGATTGAAGGAACATGTTCAGAATTTTTCTTGCAGAAAATTGGCCTCTTACATTCTTCAAGGCTTCTGGACTTCTGTCCCATTGAATCTAACAAACAACTTCACAAGAAAGCTTGTTTTTCTGCAGCTGTTTGGCCTTACAGTTGCAATTCGTACACAAAGAGCGTCCCATCCAGATTCTGAAAACAACAAAGAGATTCAAAACAGGGGATCTTTGAGCTTTTCAGGCTGACTCCATGTTGAGCGCAAGCGACAACCTCACACGGTTGATTCCAGGTGAAGTGTCCAAGTGGACGTCCATCCAACGTGCTCCTGTCTCCCGTCATCAGCGTCACATCAGCGGTGTCCTGGGGGTGCAAAAATAGTGCAGCACCAACAACAGACATCACTGGTGCAACAGAACAAACTTGGCATGGTTGCATCTCTGTGTCACCGAAAATGCATTTTGTTTGGCCACTTACCTCAAAATGGGAAAAATAGTGAAATAACCGCGTTAAGAAACAGAGAAAAGACAGTGATAGATACAATTCAGGCATAAGGTTCAAAACCAACATCAGCTCACCCACAGCTGAGGTTTACAGTGTTGGGTCAATCTGGGTCAATGTCAAACAATACCAGAGGTGAACACCAAAAAAATACTTGCCTCCAGAAAACGTGCCTGAAATGCAAGTTTATTGTGAGATTTTTTCGCAAAAATCATTCTTTGCGGCACATGAAACACAGAGATTTGCTGACCGACGTGTGTGATAAAGACAACAGGCTCTTTTAGCAACACGCTCCGTAGCCGCAACACGTACACATAACACATAGCCTGCAGACACAACTCCCCTTTTTTCTCGAAGAGTTCACAGAAGTGAAAACACAAATCACATTGAAACCAAACTTGATGAGAGCTCTTTTGATTCTGGATAATTTGTAGAAAAACAGAGATTCTATAGGTTGTTCTACTGGTTTCTGACTCAAGAAAATCAAGTGGACTCTTCCAGAAAAAGGGAGTTGTGTCTGCAAGCTACATGTTACGTGTACGTGTTGCGGCTACGGAACGTGTTGCTAAAACTCCCCAACTAAAATGAGGATGTTACCGTAGGCCTCGATCTCTGCAAAGCCATTTTGAAATGTCCCGTAGACGGACAACACATAGATCTCCACTGAAGTTGTAGAGACAGGAGGGTCGATGGTGAATTCTTGAAGAGTTGTCGACAAGCCACCTTCTTGCTGCATGGTCACCTGAAAGTGGTATTGTGGTGTTTTTGGGAAACACAAATTTCAAGATGACCAAACCGTCACACTGCACATTGTGCAGTCCTTCCATTAGATTTACCTGCGTCTGATTTCCTTCTGAGAAGGTCAGTCTCAGATCCTTATTTTGCTTGCCACTTAAAATGTATCTTCTGTGTTGAATGGCCACTCTGTCCACCAAATATACCCCATTGAAGTGAAGCTGAAACATACAGATCAGAAACTGCATAAAAGTGCACAAAACACACACCGATTACAAAAGTTTTTGACGAACACCTTTGACTTTTCCAAGCAAGCAAAATGTGTGTGAAGGGTGAAATTACCTTGATCCAGGAGCCAACTGCATCCCAGTTTACATCCCATTTGGTATTTTCGTTTGAGTCGAAGGCAAGTGCACAGGTACTGGCTGCCTCAGATGCCTCACA
>JAAUXT010093397.1_pt1:10000-11557 | contig 11557 bp, 14 predicted proteins | sample 7278171 | NCBI WGS metagenome assembly JAAUXT01 (sample SAMN14350112, study PRJNA611818) | marine sediment metagenome | isolation source: surface marine sediment (1.8m) | place: French Polynesia: Moorea | collected 2018-08
TTGGGTTGAAAGAGTGCATACTGAAGGACGTGATGAGCCTGGGGTTTGGACCTGGTGTCTTGAACCCGAAAAATCTTGGACACGCTCCTTGTGTGTGTGTGTGTGTGTGTGTGTGTGTGTGTGTGTGTGTGCGTGTGTAGCCTCTGTGTGTGTGTGCCTGTGTAGCCTCTGTGTGTGTGTGTGTGTGTGTGTGTTTGTGTGTGTATTTGTTGCGCACCACTCGACCCCTCGTTTGTTGCAGGGTGGGGCGGCGGTGGCCGCTGTGCCTCTCGCACGTGTTCGGAGGGCTGGTCTGCATCGCGTCTCCCTTCATCCCGCGCGAGGCCGGTGAGTAGAACACAGCGCACCACCCACCTGCTCAACCTACACCCTGTGGTCCTTTGTACCTTCTGTGAATGTGTGACCAGAAGGTGCAGGACCCGAGAATACCCCAGAGAGGGGGCGCACCGGAGGGTGAAGCACAATCGTGAGGGCGAGCTGGCAGAGGAGGGGGTAACATCGGACTGAACGGGACACTGTGAAACATGGCTGTGTTCGGTGGATAATCCACTGCAAGGAGAACCGCATGAGCACTCGAAAAGCGATGGTGACTGAAATGTTGATGCCGCCAAAATGTGAAAACAAACCACACTGAGTATCACTCCTCAAGAACTCACGAATTCACGCACAAAGTTGTGCGCAAACGATCATGGGACAACTATACGCACCACACCACATGCGAAGTACAGGGCACCAGAAACAACAGGATTATTTTTGTTCTCTGAGAGTCGCGACAAAATTGAACAGATTGGACAGAACTTTACTCCTCGCGTCGCACCTGGTTCACACTGGTTGAGCATCTCCTGTTGTTTTCATGGAATCTTCAGCTGGGGAGTTCTAGGTGCGCCGAGAAACTTGCGCCCAGAGCAACTCGCTGGGAAACAATGCAGCGAGAAACAGAGCCAAAGCCACAGAGCGTACCAGCCCGCCAAGAGAAACCCTGTCCTCAACATTCCTTCCGTAACTGAACGCGTGACGCCCGCGGTGTGAACCCGGCCCCGGGTCCCAGAGCTGTCAGTCTCGGCTCCGTCAGCGCGTTTGAAGTCGTGAGCCTCAGACAGATAAACACCCTGCGCGCCGCTCCAGCTCCGGCTCCGGCGAGGGCCCGGGCGAAATAGACTCACTTCAAAAGACAGGCATGCGCTCACGGCTTTGAGTTTCAAAATTTAAAAGCCAGGGGATGAGAGAAGAATGGTGTGCTGGGCTTGGGGCCTCAGCGCCGTCCTGGCAACACGGCACATCAATCAGCATTGAAGAACCTTCATGGAATTGAAAGAATCGTTTGCCTATCCGTCGATTCTCACGGCAGTGGGTTGGAGCTCCACACCCCAAAATGCCCGTTTCAACACACGTTTTGAGGGTGAGGACACAATGAATGTTGCGTCGTGCTGGCCCGTCGTGCTGTGGGGTCACCCCAATTGGTTTTTATTGTGGCGGCTGTTTGAAAGCCCCCACCACAACGGAAGCGGGTGCGGGGACGCAACAACACTCACCCACCCAACCCAAAGGGGCAACGCC
>JAAUXT010036970.1_pt1 | contig 11555 bp, 16 predicted proteins | sample 7278171 | NCBI WGS metagenome assembly JAAUXT01 (sample SAMN14350112, study PRJNA611818) | marine sediment metagenome | isolation source: surface marine sediment (1.8m) | place: French Polynesia: Moorea | collected 2018-08
AAACAAATTGATCCCAAATCAATCCTCATCTTGACTATGAAACTGCTGTACATATACTTTTGGAAGAGGCTGCCTACATGTGCTTTGATTTGGCTTGCACCGATTTGGCTCACTTGAGCCCAAATCGCGCAACCCACTTCAAATCACCTGAAAAGGGACCGGTCCGAAAGTGAAGCCTGGCAAGTGCTGTCAATGCCTGTCGACGGAAGCTCTGAGAAACGGCCTGTCATTGTTGATGCGTTTTTGTGTGAGTTGTGAAGACAAGTACAATTTGATGCGAGTGGATCTACTTTGCGTGTGTTGGTTCTTCAATTCATGGGAGCTTCTGCTGATGACAGAAACCTTGTTATTCGCTTCTGCTGATGACAGAAACCTTGTTATTCGTACCCTATCATACGTGGATATGGCCTCTGATGTCGTCCCATCATCCTCAAAAAACTGTGCGGCGGTTGAAAGCCTTGCAGAAGTAGACATATTGCGTGAAAAGAGCTCTGAATAAACGTTTGTCAAGAAAAAATCTTTCGTCCCAGCGAAGAAATCATGTTTTGTTGTCCGTTTAACTTGACTCCACAACCTTCCGGGCAAGATTGTCGAAAGTGTCTCCAATTGCCAACCGTAGTAGTCTACACCTGGGTACATATGTTTTCGGTTATTTTGAACACAGCAAACTTGTCAAATTTGTTTTGCCGGTATTTTTTTTCTCAAGCCTGAACAAAACTCCTCTTGACGTGACATTTGCATTGTCTGTCTGTCTGAGCAGCGAGCAGGGAAACAGCGGTTTTCACCAATCCCATCTGTAATCGGTAATGGCGAGTTTTAGCAAACAGCCCGCAACCTGAAAAACGCAAACATGAGGCGTTCTTATGTTTGTAGTGATATTACAAACGAACAGGTTGGTATCTCAGGAGAGACTGTCCCGGGGGCGGGAACCTCCGTATTTATTGACCTCATTCCAATCATGCCATCTGGTGAGTGGTGGTTCTAACATTTGAGACTGGTGTGTCACACCACACTCCTCCCCTGCCAGGGGGTGTTGGCATCAACAGACAATTTGTCATATTCTGAATATTTTGAATATTTTGAATATTTTCTGAATATTGTGAGGCCCATTTTTAACCGGCGGGGGCCTGTGCCAAACCAGTCCCTCAGAACCTTCATCCAGAACATTGTGGCCGACGTGGTTGCATCGCATCCTCAACAGGTAGGTGGTTCTCAGCTAAAGTAACACCACAATTCGCTCTGGGGTGATTGGTTCACTCCATTTCTCAATGAAGCCAATGTCAACGCGATCACTCCGATGTGGTGTGACTTGAAAACTGACCTTATTGACGTGACGTTTGTGCCTCACGGGCAAGACGCTGTACGGTTCTCTCCAAACACAAATTTCGCATTGGGGTGTGACTAAGGCTGAGAACTCACCTACCAAGTGCTGCGAGCTGAAAGCCACAAATGCCAACCTCAGGATAAGCATTATGAAGCACACATTTGGCACAGGTGCGAGCTGATCGAAGTGGTCAATGATTGAATCAATCACTGACTGACTCAAGACTGATTGGTTTTGCCTGTGGGCCTCATAGATAAGGCATCTCATAATGAATGCTTCAATCTCAACTGTGTCCATTTTGGAAAAGAGGGAAAAAACCAGTCATTTGACCAACCCTTGGGCTCCCCCAGGGGGGAGGGGAACAGCCAGAGTTAGCAAAAACAGTATAATTTCATAAGTAGGAAATAGCTGTATTCAGCTGTTCTCATGTTTGTGAATAATTATTGTAAAATTATGTAATGTTAAAAATAGCTGCTGAGGCCAGCACCCCCTGGTGGGGGAGAAATGTGGTGTGACGTACCTGACCGATTATTAGAACCCCCACCACTATATGGCGCAATAAATAAGGAGATTCCTGCCTCAGAAATCAGTCTCTTCTAAGGTACCAACCTGATCGTTTGTGATATCACTACACGAGTCAGTCCGAGCAAATAAAAGAACGGCACCTCACTTTTGACCATCACATCGTGACAAAAGTTACGTTTGCGTTTGCGTTTGCGTTTCTTGGGTTGCGGGCCGTTTGCTAAAACTCCCCAATCTGTAACATTGCACTTTGCCTTCCCACACGTGATAAATAAAAGCGTGTGATGGTCAGTCATACGCTTGGAAGAAGAGGAGAATCCCGAGACAAAGCCGCAAAAAATATCCTGAAACAATGAAGAAAGCTCTGACAATACTGATTTTGCTGACGATCTTTGGCATTCCGCCATCGGAAGCAGGTACCAATGAACACACGTATCTTTCAATTTTTTAGGTTTTGTTTTCTCTCCTCCTGCAACCAGAACGTGAACATTTACGGAAATTTATTCACAATTCTGGTTGCAGTGACTGCGGTTATTGTGTCTATATTTCACGCCGGTTTCAGTGCGGTTCTTTCATTGTTCGTGTGGGGTTCGGACAGAAGAAAGCCATTTTAGCAATGGGTTATTTGTTTGGCTTCAAGGTTTCTATTGCCGACCGCACGGTAGGTACCGTGCCTCTTCCGGTTCCTGGACCTGCCGCGCAAAAGATCTAACTGTGGTTGGTCCAGAGGACCGCAAGTTCCCGGTGCCTCAAAATTTAAACAGGTTTGTGGGGTAAAAAAGAAGAAGAATAAATGAAACACTGCCTTGGAAAAGCAGCTTTGAACTGCGTACTCCACCGAATGTCACTCGAGCCTGAAATCCGCAACACTTGAAAGAAATAGTGAATGCCAAATTGAAATTTTCACACAGCGTTTTGACCTGCCGGACAGGGAAAACACATGAGGGTACCAAAAAAGGCGTACAAAACTTGCATTTGTTGATCAAAAGTTTTGACTTTATGGTTTCTCATCTTTTTGAGCAAATGAAAAGAGGGGCAAGTTTACAAACGTAAGTTGTACTCAGAATTGTGGACAATATACTGTGATTCTTTTCTTGCTGTCTGCAAAAACATGAACTTTTGCCCAACAAATCTTGTACGCTTTTGGGCCCCAAAAGGGCTTGAACCGGTTGTTTGCATGTCTTGACAAGAAGAAAGGCGTCTGGCGTCTTGCTTTTGGAATGAAGCTTGGGAACATTCTGAAGTTTCTTGGGATGCATGTGCCTTCAAAATGACCAGAAATATTTGGTATTTTGAGGGGCAAAATCAAAGATGGCAAGCAAGTCTGTGACCTACTGCCTGACCATTCACAGTTCAGATGTCATATGAAACTCAATATTTGGATGTCTTTTGAGACTGCACTTTGAAGTGTCATGTGAGGCTGGACCATCAGATGTCATGTGAGGCAAAATTTTTAGATGTCAGGTGAGATTGAATTTTCAGACGTCATGTGACCCTCCCCCCTACCTCCATTCCCACACGACACCTAAAACAGAGAATGCCGAAAATGGCTGGATTTCCTTTCGGTCCGGCGAGTGTTCCTTGCTGATGGTATGCTTGTTTGTTGCAGAATTGGTTTGGTTTCATGAAACGCTGCTTGAGACTATCCTATGCAATTGTCTTTTGCAGGACGTGGTCTCTTCAAAATGAGGAAGAAGACTGAGAATCACACAAATGAACAGAAAAACATTCCGGAAAAAACGGCCTTCTACATCACACAACCCCTGGATCATTTTAACTTGGATGTTCCCGTATGTCTCGGTCCTTTCTGTGCTGCTCTTCAGCATTACTTGTTTCTTTTTGGGTGATTTGAATGGCAAATCCGAATGCAAAGTCTTGTTGTTCATATCACCCGCGAGGCCGATGGGCTTCATGTTCGTGGTGTGGCGCTCTATCTTCCGCACAAACTTCGTTTCAAGGAAACATTCAACCAAAGCTACTGGGTTAACCCGTGGTGGTGGGACAAGCGTGACGGACCAGTGTTTCTGTATTTGGGAGCCGAGGAATACAGCATGAATATGTTTGCTTCCAATAGCGGCGAGTATCTGGTTTTTGTTTTTGCAAAATTATTCCAATTTGACGCTTCGGTGATCAAAAATTTCTCTTATTTTTTGCGCTTTGGGATGTGCAGTGGTTCTGTGCGTGTAAAATTTGGTTTGGTTTTGAACTGCCTGTGTCTCGTTGGACAGGGATGATGTGGAATCTTACGCTGCAGCACAACGCGTTGCTCGTGTGCGCGGATCACAGGTTCTTCGGGGAGAGTATCCCCGGCTTGGAAATGGAACAACTGCAGTACTTGACAAGTCAGCAAGCGTAAGTGCCACGCGAGGCTGCCTGCGTGCACCATGAGACACACATGAATTTTTGTCGCACTATTTTGTACGTATCAGATTTTTGGCATCAAATCTGATGCAACTCTTACAAGGGAAAAATTGCCTTTACTTTTTCTTCTCAGATCAGTGCCTAAGAATTGGGGAAAGGGAACTTTGATTCAAAGTTTGGGGGCATTGATTCTCTGACCATCCAGATGACTCATTTTTGTTTCATATTGTTTTCCTCTGACTTTGTCAAACAAACCAAGTGTGCATTGTGTAAAATACCAGATTTTGAGGGTCAAACTTGGGGGGGGGGGACTTGCCGTACCATGTTCCAAAGCAACTGAGTCACACGGGTGAACAAGATCAACCACTGCATGGTTTTCAACTGCACTGGTCACAACTTTTAGTTGGTGGATTTTGAAGGATTTTGATTGGTTTGTACAGGGATGTGCAGGGGAATGCACAGGGGAATGCACAGGGGAACACACAGGGGAACGGGCATTCCCCGGTGGGAGAATTTTTGGAACCCCCTGTGGGTTTTCTTCTCTTATTGTTTTCTTGCTGGAGTCTTCGGGTCAGTTGACTCGATGAACATTCAAAACGTGTTTGTACCGGAAAGAAACACAGTTGTGCCTTCATTCGTTTCCAGATTGGCAGACTTTGCTTTCATGTACGAGCAAGTAGTAGCGGACTTTGGACTGACAGCCAAACACAAATGGGTGGTTTTCGGTGGTTCCGTGTTGCACGGCCCCATGGCTGCCTGGTTCAGACTGAAGGTAAATCGATGAACAAAACTGCAGCAACAAAAATTTTGTTGGCTGAACCCGTTGTATAAATTGTCAGTTTCATCCTGAAAGGGCCGATGTGCAGCGTCATTGTTTCAGTACCCACACCTGGTGATCGCAGCGGTTGCGTCGTCTGCCCCGGTTCGGGCGAAGGTCAACCTCGAATACTTCAACAGCGCCGTGGCTGACAGCTTCCGTGATCCGCACTATGGTGGCTCCACGCAGGTGGGAACCTTGTGTTCCATACTTGTGCATGCAGTGTCACGAAATGGCCAGATCCCGAAAGCAGAAGACACAGGTGTACGGCCATTAAAATGGCCGTGCAGACACGCGTGTCTGGGTTGGGCCTGTCTCCTCATTAGTTGCACAGGAAGCAAATCTGCGGGAGGAGTTTATGAACGGACCCAGGTCACAATCTGAACAAGTAAGTCCGGTGAACGGACCCGGATGATGGTCGCGTCACTTCTGTCAGCCTTTTCCGGGTTGGGGGGTGGGGGTGGGGGGTCAGGGGTGGGTGGGGGTCAGGGGTGGGTGGGGGGTCAGGGGTGGGAGGTTATATTCCAAAGTGTGGACAGACGCACACATGAATGCTAAGGGTTTTTAAGTCGTCAGCAGCACCTATATATGGCCGGCTACGCGACCATCAACAATTTGAATTGACTCCATGGGGACATCCCCGCAAGACGGGATTATTGTTGGCGTGTTGGTTGCAGTGCACCAAGTGTGCGTAGTGTGCGAGGTACACTGTACATCGTTTTGCGTGAAATTTCTTTTCTTTTTTGTTTCAGTGCGCCAACGCTTTTCGTGAAGCGTTTCAAACCCTGGATAAAAAGTTGGCTGTGGCGCTCGACGAAGTGATCGAAGATTTCAACGTGTGCCGCGGAGCCATGACAAACGACCGGGACATATTCTTGGTGATTCGAAATTTCTGTTGACAAAAACGTGTGAACCGCATGTGCGCTCGTGCCCTAACCAAAGAGGTCTGTTCACCCAGAAGAGAAAAGAACGTTTGTTTTTCTTTTCCGTGTCTGCTTCCAGTTCGTTAACGGCATAGCCTCAGAATTGCAAGAGAACGTGATGGACAACGGTCATGAGGCTGGGGGTATCGGCTTTTCATGTTGGTGGATGAAGGACAGAAAGTTCAGACAGTACGCCTCGCCTTACAGACGCCTCACAGATCTAGTGATGGTTTGTGGTCTCAGTTCTGTTGTCTTCACTCGCAATCTTACCAAACGTCAAGACACGCTGCTGCATGCCTGCATGTTGGGTGCACATGCGCATGCTTGCATGTGTGCAAAAAGACAGCAGCACACAAGTGGTTTTACTGTGCCAGCTTGCACACATGATCCCCGCCCCTCAGGACTCGGGCATGCATGACCATGCATGCACATCTCTGGAATTCACATTTGCTTGCAACGCTGTATTTCGGGCAGTTTTTACAGAAAATGGCGACGGTGAATTTAGAGTTGTCCCTATCCTCCCCCTCCGTCCTGGATTTCAGGGTAGGTTCTGCCTCAGCACCTTTTCTCTTGTGGCTGAACATTGTGTTCACTTGTGAGCTGTACTTGTCTTTTGTTCAGCTGATTTTGGGGAGGGGGCATTTTGCTTTGCGGATGCCCCTACCCCCACCTGTTTGCAGAAAGTACACTCACGCAGGTATTTCACATTTGCGTGCAATGTGCTTTGTGAATTGTAGTGCTGAAGTAAGGCTTCAACACCTGCATACACGTGTATATTCAGTGTTTCTGTTTCAGAGCATGGAATTTTGCAGCGACCCATCGTGGGCGGATTATGTGATCGCTATGAAAAACACATCCAGAGAATCTATCAGTCAAGTCACCTTTGACCGACAGAAATTATTCATTGCTTGCAATGAGTTCGGCTTCTGTGAGTGACAATTCCACCATCGAAGCTGGATGAGATTGATCAATCTGATGAATGAGGAAAAGGTCTTTCAAATGGGCTGCAGGGTCTTCTTGTTTCAGACGAAATGCGTTGCTTAATCTTTGCTTTTTGTTTCTCAGTTCCAACATGTGACGTCGAAGCAGGGTGCCCATATTCTCACCACATACACTTGAAGTACTTCTTGAATCTGTGTTTCGAAATTTTTGGTCTGCAACCGGACACGATTATGAAGCAGATCGACAAAACCAATGCGTACTTCGGTGCTGATCATCCCAACGCAAGCAGAATCATATTTGTCAACGGTACGAGCGTATAAACGCACAATCGAACAGCCTGCAGTTATCATAGCTGCACTATATATGTCGTGATGTGAGTGTATTTCCCGGTAGGCCTCGGATCAGACCCTTTGCCGCAGTGATATCGTACGAGACTCACAATCCTGGGATTGTCTTCCAGATACAGTGCCCTGCAAGTGTGTCAGCTCGGATGCACGCTGCAGGCATGTCCTGATGGGCTGGGACAATGGACTGTTTGGTGGCACAGCACTGCATGTACACATGTTGCAGGCGTGCACGCCCCATGCAGTGGGGCTTTTGGGGTTATGTGGGGTGCCGTGGCTGAGGGGCTTGTGAAGTGGAATACATGCCTCAGAACTCCTGTGGAATGGTATGTTGCCTGGAAAAGTCAGCAAGAAGGTCGGGCCCCAAGGAGCCGTCTTGCTGAATCTGAGCAAGTTTACCATTCACCACGAGTAAATACGTATTTGGGGCTGTGTGGTGGCCTTCCAGAATGTGAGTGTCACGACACCACTCCTCCAGGTGCACGGGACTGAGGCTGGTCAAGTCTGTACTCAGGGGGCGGGAAGATGTCCCAAAACAAACTTGTCATGGGCTCCTCCTGTCGCCCTGTGGCAGGACTTTGGTTCTGAAGGGAGAGTGTCACGGTACTTGCGTCACATCGGTGCTTTCAATGCCTTCTCCGGTGTCCGTGTGTTTCTGTTGCAATGGGTACAAGGTCCTTGTAATTGGGGGTTTTTCAAAGGCCAACTTTGGATGTCCATTTCATCCTTGTAAGTTGAAGACTGCGTTTGTAACCACAATAAAGTGGGTTGAAACAAGAGGCCATTCGATCGCTTTGTGTCAGGTCAACCCTCGCCATCACAACACTCCCCTTTGTTCACTCATTGAGTCCCAAGGAAGAAGAAAAGAACCCACATCCAGGTGTTGAGACAGAAGCAGACCAAAAAGGCCACTCAGTTCAACCTCGGAGACCTGTTTGCTCAATGTTCAAACATAGCTGCCCTTTTGGTGTCGAAGGAAGAGGCCAAAATTTTGAACGCAGAGGTGTAGGTGCTTGCATAGCTCCTCGCACGTGCAATGTACCCGTAAAATCCTGCGTTTAAGACCCCCTTTTGATGCCAAAAAATTGATGCCAAAAAGGGGGGGGGTGTGGTCTTATACATGAGGATTGGACTTTTAACATCATTGATCAATAATGTTACAAGAAGTCATGAGTTAAGAGTAGAAATGAGAAAGCAAAGTATAAAAGAAGAGTAGGATCAGTCAAGAAATCATTAAAATTGAGTTTAAATAAGGATAAAATGGAAAAGATTTGCCTGAAAAGGGTACATTTGTAACTTTTGAAGAAAAAGTCAAAATAAAAAATATTAGGACAGGAAAAAAATATTTTTAAAAAATTATTTTAAAGTAGAAATTCCTAGATTTTAATTCAGAAAAACTTTAAACTTGCACACATAAATAAATTTTCTAAAAATGTGAAAAAATAGCTTTGTACTGATTTTGTGGCTGAAAAAGGGGGGTGGTATTATACGCGAAGGGGTCTTATAGGCGGGATTTTACGGTACTTGAGGAGGAACACCTGTTCAAAACTCTTTTGACATTAATAGATACGGAGGTTTAGCTTACGTCCGCTCCTTTCTTGACGTGCCCCAATTGCCAGATCAGTGACACAGGTACCATTTGGTCACTTGTCATTGGCTCTTGGAGCAACTTTGGAGCAAATTTGGTGTCTGTGGCAGCAATCTGGCAACTGACGCGAAACCTCGTCATTGTATTTCAGGCGAAATAGATCCCTGGAAGTCATTGAGCGTGTTGAAGAACCAACCGGAGAACGACATAGTATCTTTGATGATCCCCCATGGTGCGCACTGCTCCGACATGGCACTTCACATGGCCCCGGTGCCGATTGAAGTCCAGAAAGCCTGGGTGGTAGGTAGTTTTACAATTCGTTCTGTTTTGTTGGTTATTTTTTGTTCCTTTCTTTTTGGCGGGGGCGGGGGGTGCACGGAAAACATTCCGCTGTAATGCTCCCTACTTACAAAGTCAGAACCTCCAACTCTGACCACAGGTTCCCCTTCAAACACACAGCCAAAAGAAACAGACTCTTCATCCCCTTAATTCTTATTCATCCTCATGCACCATGGGTTTTTGGATAACCACACACACACACACACACACACACACACACACACACGCAATGCAAACATTTTCAAGACCACCGGTAAGTTTTTCCAAGTTTCCAGAATACTCACAAAGTCACAGTTTTTCGGTTCTTGCACACCCACTGAGTCACACAACTTAATTGGTGATGCAACCAACAGTGAAAAGGTATCACGCAGATTTTAGAATTTCGACTGACAACAACTTTGGAGTCAAAAACTTGGCTTTGTAGCAAACACGCATGTTCTCATTGAAAGGCTTGTTTGTATCGCTTTTTGCAGACAATATCCAATCAAATTGGCAAGTGGCTGCACGAGGCAGCGTGGGATTGACGTTTTCAATTTGCCGTCAGCCGTTTGTCCGTGTCAAGCTCAATTGCATGTGATCCAACGAGTATACGAGTGACACGGGTGTTTACGAGTACAAACGACCTTTTTTTGTTTCATGACAGTAGGAATGTACATCGGGAGAGAAGTCTCAAAATACACACTTTCTTGTAAAAACCAATTTTGATGAGTTCTCAATTTCTTTCACCACAAACGGTGCATGGCTGGCAGCAGGCGTCATAACACAGAGTGTTTCTTTCACCAGAATGATGACACTCTGAAGCGAGTGTGTCATGTTGAGGTTGCCAGGTCTGGACAGGTCAGAGGAAGCTTTGTTCATCTTCGCGCTGCGCCCTGCAGCAGAGCCACACCGAGGCAATGACCACGAGTATCCCGACCCCGCCAATCACGCAGCCCAGTACGATCCACAGGGTATCCTCATCGTTCTCCGGCGCCGTCGTCGGCACCGTTGTCGTCGTTGTTGTGCGTGTCGGCGCAGAGGTGGTCGTCGTGAAATTGAAGTCGGTCTCAGTAAGATTTTGGCTGTTCGTGTATGTCCACAGGTATGGGTATTTCTGCAATCGCAGACAGTTCACGGTGAATTTGAGAGTGCGTCCATGCATGGATGTGCATTGGTGAAACGTATCTGAAGCAGTGAAACCAACCTGCGTTGGACACGCGTAAAAGAGCTCTTGGTCCGCAAGTTCCTTGTAGATTGGGTATTGAGTGGGTTTCATACCCACAGGGTACCGAATCATCGTGTTCCACAATATGTAGGTCAAGAGTTCATGTCCCTTTCTGTTTGGGTGGAAGCAGTCCGGGGAGAAAATGTCCTTGTCGACCTCTCCGGTGTCTGGCTGTCTGTGCAAAAACACTGCCATTAAACATTGCATCTGAAGTTTATGAAACGTTGAAACGACCCAACGAGTCTGCATATCACAGCACCGTTGTCTCTGAGAAGTTCAGGAAACCTTGTTCCCGCGGGTTATCTGTTCGAACAAGGCCAAACAAGGCAGCACTTGCTTCAAAGGGTGATGAAAGAGACGGTCACAAATCCGCGATCAGGTGAAAGTGGAACACACAGACTTACGTCTTTGATGGGAGAGAAGTCTATGAACGACTCCTGCAGCACGACGGTGAAGTTGTCGCGCTCGTACTCGCCGGTGGCGATCAGCTCCCGCAGCGCTGTGTAGTAGTCGCGCGCGATTTGGTTCATCTCGTCCTCCACCGAGTCGTCCACCGCGCACCCGCAGATAAAACTGCGTCCACAAGAGGTGCGCGTTGAAAGTCTGAACCTCACAAAACTTTTTTCTTCTTCGGAACCAATCAACATGGTTGTAGCACACGCAAAATAACTCTGTGTGAAAATAACTGTGTGAAATTTTGTCGTTTCTGAGGGCCGTAGGAATAAAGCCGTTCGTGTGGTATCAAATTACATGTACGAATATTCGTGCTCGAATGCAGTGTCTTGGCTTACCGCTGGAAGACGTCACAGCTGCGTCCTTTGGAGACTTGTTTCAATGCTGCAATGCTGAACATGGGGACGACGTTCACGTACATCCTTGGTACGTTGTCTCGGAGCAAGTCCAACGCTTTCTTGAAGTGAGACTTGTAGTTCTCTGCACTGTAGAGTTCCTGTTCCGAGATGATGCCTTGGATTATTTGTCTTGAATCGTGCAGTGTGGCGACTCAGACATTGGGAAGGTTCAGCAAGCCTTAAAATCCTTTCGTGCGGTGCCCCAATTGCCAGATCAGTGGCACAGTTCTCCTTTTTAGGTGATTTGAGGTGGGTTGCACGATTTGGGCTGATGAGCCAAATCGGTGCGAGCCAAATCGAAGCACCTACAGGCAGCCTCTTCCAAAAGTATGTCAGCAGC
>JAAUXT010054525.1_pt1 | contig 11555 bp, 14 predicted proteins | sample 7278171 | NCBI WGS metagenome assembly JAAUXT01 (sample SAMN14350112, study PRJNA611818) | marine sediment metagenome | isolation source: surface marine sediment (1.8m) | place: French Polynesia: Moorea | collected 2018-08
AGGAAAGAAACAATAGATTTTGTAGTCTTCAGAACAAATCCTGGTTATATGTGGGTTATTGAAACTCAACTCAACAAATACACAATAAAATGCACTCAAGCACTCCCAAAATACACTTGTACCTCGTGCATTAAAGGTCATGGCTTTCGTGCATTAAAATTGTGTATTTGTTTCGTTAGCGTTCAATAACCCTGACGGAAACGCACATGAAACACAAAGATACAACTGATTTTTGAGCACAGATAACCAAAAGTCTCGGACATCAATTCTGCTCAGCGAGTGATTAAAATCTTGGCGTCAGGTGATCTCACAACAGATTTTTATCAGCTGCTGCGACTGTTGCAGCAGATTTCGATATTTCCACCGGATCAACCTTGGACAAGAGAGAACCGTAAAATCTGATTTTCTCCTCCCCTGATCAGTCTCGCAACTGCGTGAACTGAGCGAGAGGTAACCATTGCCAACCAACTGTTGTACGAACTATCAGTTTGATACCACTGCAGATATTTCCACCGACTGCGTTTCAGGCAGAAAAGCGTGAAATCTGAATTTATTCTGCCATGATCTGTCCAAGTCCGTCCCCAGATGGTGGCTGATTACCAGGGAAAAAACAACTGCTGGAGTGAAGCTTTTGATTCAGTTTTTTTCCACAAGAAAGGATCTGATGTTGTGGCTTGATGTGGCCAGACCAGTACACAGATGGCTGGACCCTTTATCAATTGACAGAAAAACAACTGTTGCATTGAAATTCTTCGCTTGAATATTGTGATTTTTCCAGAACCAGAGACTGTAACAACAGAGATTACTTCAAGGTTGTTGGACCTGAAAAGCGAAATCCCGATAAGGCAGGTTCGACTCCAGATGTAAAGTTCTCCGTGAAGTCAAAATCCTGCGCTTGGTGGTGAAGCACCAAAAAATTCAAAAGTTTCGTCCACAGGAGATGGGCTGCAATGTGATCACGTTTCAAATGTCAAGACTGTGAACTGCAGGAAACGGAACCCCTACGATTCGTTGTGGGACAGATCCCAGAAGTGCGTGCGAGCTGACTCGAGTGATTCTTGCCACAGCTTTTACACCACTGTCCTCCCCTCCCCAAAAAGAAACTACTCTGGAAATGTTTTCGTTTGCCAGCCTTCAAAGCTTTGTTTGCTTCACGTTCGATGCAAAACACAGCCTGGCAAAACCAAACCTTGCAGCCATATGCTGACTGACTGCCTCACACACACACACACACACACACACACACACACACACACACACACACACACACACACAACCCGAAGGACAGTCTTCTGGGCTCTGAGTCAGACTTTATCTCATCAAGAGCTGAGCTCCAGCCTCCCAGAAAAGCTTCTTGTCCCAGCGATGTTCACAGCTTCTTTCCAGTCAACCGCAACCGCGAACTGAAGATATGGATCTCCTTTGTCGGTGGATGTTCTTCCAAAGTTGCTACTGAACGGACTTGAATATTTCTCTGGTGTCGTCCTTTTCAAGAAATGTGCTGTTTCACCAATTGTGGAGAACAAACAGTAAAGACACGACCAACTCAAAATCGTCTTTTCGCAAAAGTTAATTTGTCCTTATCAATTGACCACACGCACACGCTGTCGCTCGTCTCCTGGGTGACAGCGAGTTGCGAGAAGAAAATGCATTTTCATTTCAAATCGACAAGATCAACGGAAATTGTTTGACCATCGCTCTCCACCTTGTTCCTGCAGTTCTTGCACTGGACAGGGTTTTGGCTGCAGGTTCATTTCTATATATTTTCGCCCCAAATTGAGAAGAGAAGAAGACTCTAAGAAGATCCCACCATGAATCGTCGCTTTCACACACAGGCCAAAAAAGTTTCACCTCATAAAGTTGTCTATTTTCCCCTCTTTCTCTCCCGCTGCTAAATTGGATCAGACCCATGTATTCCCCCTCGCCTCTGTAATCAGTCAGTTTTCATCCAATTCCACCAGTTTTCATCCAATTTTCGCCGTTATGAGCAAATATGCGTGTCCCCAGGAGGGCAGTTAAACCAGGCGGAAACACAACCGACGGGGTAATATCCCGAAAAACATAAAACTGCAGACCGAGACGCCACGTCGTGAAACGTGACGTCTTTTCACGCTCTTTTGTGTCGCTGCGTTCAGACTCTCACGTTTTCGGCGTACGTCTGTGACGTCGTGTTTCGCACGAAAATCTGACCCCAGGACGTTGACGCCAGAACCTGGCGTCCACCAAGGTGTGAAGCAGGGAGAAAACTTGCCGTCGTTAAACACGACACTTTGACACACTCGAGTTTCTTCTTCAAGTGGGTGGCACCACCACACATCCTCACACTGCCGCTGTCTCTCCACTCCCCAAATGACGCCCAAAACAGAGCTCCGACAGAACCCCAGGTTTTGTCCTGAACATCCAATTATGGGGAGTGCTGAGCTTTTTTGCCAATTTCGTGTGCAGCGCATTTTCCCATTATCAGCGGGCAGGGAGACGAAATTGACACGTAACAGGGGCGACTCGACTGGAAAATCAGGCAGAATTTAATACGTGAGACATCAGGCCCCGGGGTGGGGTGCGGATCCACGGGGGGCGGGCTCTGTCGAGGTGGCGCCACCACGAAGACGGGGAACTAACTCGCACAACTGCTAAATGCGTCCGTCTCACCCTTTGTTGCGATTTACTCACAGTGAATCCTGTTCTCTTGTTTTTAGTGGGAATGAAGTGCAACATTTTGGGGCAACAGTCTCAACCCTTCTCAGCAAGACAACACGACGCACCCTCAAGTTTTGGCACCTGTAATGCATATGAAGAGCCAGGGTGCGTTGTCCACACGAGCTTCAGGTCAAACCCCACCTTCAGAGACCATCCTTGACCGGTTTTGCTGATCGGGTGGAACAGATGGTGGAGGCGAGAAGAGGATCGGAGCGACTGATGGAGGAAATGGAGAGGGAGGCTTCAACACAATACGCACAGTTTTGTTCAGTTGCTCAAACAATTGAACACAGCGCCATCCCAAGCACTCTGAGGTGGGGGTGTCTGAATGTGCAGACTGCAGAGAAACACGTGCTGCAACATATGCTTCTCCATTAGGGAACAAGAGTTCCGAGTCAAGGGTGATTCGCACAAATTCAGACCGATGCCTCCGGCGACTGTCCACACTGCAGGCTCAAGGATCTGTCAACTCGACAACTCACTTGCGAGCTCATAATCTGGTCAGTCAAGCTGCCACGAATCGACAGAAGCGAACATAGTTGATGTCGAACGATGCGTTTTTTGCAAACGCCCAGAAACAAGCTGAATTGAAAGCAGCGTCCAGCGCGAACCTCCGTGCGTCAGACTCAGGATGAATTTCACCGTGGAAGCGACAACCACAGCGCGGGAACGACATTCCCCTGGATCAGACCAAGAAAGGAAATGCTTTTGCAAAACGTAACTCAGATTTCAATTTCTTGACCAATACCAGGAACATTTCGAGTGGGTATTTGCGCGCAAAGTTCCGCCACAGATGTCGCCACCTCCTTGAGGAGCATTTTCTCCGGAGTGTGACACAAGTTCTTTTGCTGCAAATGACCAACAGAACATCGTCTACAAACAGCACCAGACGAACAAGGTGTTAGCTTTGTTGCTTGTACCTTGTTTGAAACGCGTTTTCACGAAAAGAAAATGTCGCTCGCAGACACCGCAAGTGTACCGTTTGAGATCCCGCACAAATTCTGGTCCGGCATTTCACTGTACCACCCTTCTCTCGCAAGATCTTTCTTTGTCAGAGAAGCAGCCTGTTGCAACCCAAAGAAAGGGTTCTCTGGTCACGTCAAACAATTTGACTGACTCAAGTGTCGGCACAAACTGCACTGTGATCTGAACCACAGTTCCGGAGATAGGATCCCTTTTCTTCACTTCGCGCTTCATCCCAGTGCCTTCACTGAACACTGACAAGAGGTCAAACCCACCGGTGCAAGAGGTCACTGATTGAGGTCAACCGGGTCAAGCTGCGAATCGGTCAGTGTCACCCCTGAGTCTGGACAATTGGGGCCGTTGTGGAACATCCTGTGGCAAAGTTGATCTGTTTCCACGTCCGCACGGCCCTCCTGCAGGAAACCAACGCCATAATGGCTGAAACCCCATCCGCAATGTCTGACAATCCAATTGACCACCCAGCGCTGTCCAGCACGGCTTGTGCCGTCCTCCCTTGACCAGTGCATCCTAAAACAATGGTGCCTGGATTGCGCAGTTTGACGCCTTTTTTGTCCATCACTGGCGACATTGAGCGGCAGAAAATATTTTTGGCGCGGTACCTTTGTTTTGAGACCCTTCTCGATTGCAATATTTTCGCGTCTTTTGTTCGTCCCGTGAGTGAGTGGTCGGTGTTTTGTTTGACCGCAGGACAGTAATTGTGACCAGGAGGGATCAGCCCTTCCGCTCCGTGTTGACTTTGAGGGACCCGGGACCCGCCGCACTGAGCCGGGCCAATATTTACAGTTCAAATTAATTAAACTTCTGCCCATTCAGAGAGAAACACTTGACGTTTGCACAGACATTCAGCGTTTGACGGCCACAATAAATTTGCACTGTCAGGCGAATTCTTCAACATCTTGCGCCAAACAGACCCGCTCAAGACAATGATCTCAACATCACAAGACAGCTGTTGAAAATATAATTGCAGTGGGCCCTGGTCGAATCTTCCACAAGTCAGGAATGATGTTTTGCACACAGGTAATGCTTGGATTCTAAAGTGTTGAGGTCGACCGATCAGCTTTTGTTGACTGAGACTTGCAAGAGGAAGTTTGGGCACATTCACACGATTGGGCTGTCCAAAGAGCCCAATTCGCAGCTCAAAACAAGTCACACTGATGCTCATTTCACTCAAGAATTTCACTCTGCACAATGAAAAGTAGAAGTTGTTGAAATGCTCCTGGTCGGCGGCTCAAGTTCGCTCCCTTGTTTTTGAACAAAAACAATTCATTCCTCCTCGACAGCAAAGATTGCGCGATTTCTCCGTCAGTTCGACCCCGCCACCTGGTGACTGAACAGCAAACTCCCCGATCTCCCTCCCGTCCCAGACGCGGGGGAGCAGTGCGCGCGCTGGGTGGGTGGGGTCTCAGCAAATTCCTCTCGCAAGATTTGGTCCGCGGGTAGGGGGCGACAGGGGGAGGGGAGGGGCGGCTGGGGGAGGGGACTCCCTGCAGCACACTGAAAGGCATGTCCTGCGCACGCGGTGTGCTTTTTGAAGCTTTTTTGTCCGCTTGGTTATCTTGGAGGGGCGGCTTGATATCAGGAGTATCAAAGCGTTGGAAATGTATCCCGTTCAAAATGCGACAAAACAACCTGCGGCAGCTGCCCTGGGTCTCTTTTTTCTTCCACAACTTTCAAATTTGGTGGTACTCGTACGTAAGTGAAATGGAAAACCATCGTGGGGTTGTGATACCGAAGCCCGAAGCGTTCCTCCAGGAATGGTTCGACGGGTTTGATGTCGCGGTGACCAAACCTCCAGCGAACTGTTGGAACAGCTGGATGCTTCACACCTTCAATTTTGTCCTTATCAATGTCTATCTCTTGCAACAAAGCACAGGTCAGTTTCTCCCACAAGCGGAGCACTTTGCGCAAGCAACACTTGTGCAATTTCCCGCACACCGGAACAATGAAACCTTTCCTTCCTGTCCCTTTTGAGGCACACAACACAAGCTGCAAAAACAGCTGCGTGCAAAAAAACAGTTCTGTTTCTGGTAGAACCTGAAGGTGAGGGTTGTGACCCGTGGAACCTTCACGATCAGCCCCTCACTGCTGCTCATCGCAGATGCGTTAATTGGGACGGACTTTATCACGCGATTTCTCGATGACTCGAGCCCCACGCAGGTATCGGTGAAATCGCACCCTGGGCACCTTCACACCCGATTACAGTCTCACAATGCAGACCGCCTGGCCATATGGCACCCGATAGTCCTGACCAGACAGGCAGCACGCAACCACGCACGGCAGAACTATCAGCGACAAATATGAAATTTTAAAATTTGGAATTTTTTTATCAGTTGTACCACCTGCAGGCAACAACCGGCCGGACAAAATGTTCTTTCAAGAACAGGCAAAGACTGCAGGCAGAGAAGCCCACATCGAGAGACGATTCCACACAAATTTCGATGTCGGAACCAGCACAGACTTGGCCAAGCGCCAAGCCTTTTGCGGCAGAAGCCAACGAGAAGTTCGCACTTCACTCGGAACAAATTCTTAGAACAGTTTTTCAAGTGAAAACAGTTTCAAAAGAAACGCACTGAAACGAATGACACGATTCATCGTCACCAGCCAGTGTGACAGTTTTCCCATCACAAACCCCCCACCCTCGAGTGCTAAACAACACACCCACCTTCAGCTGGTTGATGGAGTCCTTGGTGGAGTCGGTGCCGTGCAGCTCTTCCACCAGCGTTGACCCCAGGTACTGAAACAAAACATGCAAATGAACTTCATTGGCTTCGGTGAGCGTTCATCGCTGGGTGGCCGGCTCTACACTTCATCTCGCACAATCATTGCTTGTTCAGCTCCACGTATGTACGAGTACGAGCTGTTGTCCAGTGCTTTCTCCCACGCCCCAACCAACACTTGGGTGGTTTTCGTACCTGCACTGTGTAGTTGCAGGCCGCGGACACCAGTTGGTTCGGGTTGTGGCGCCAGGGCCTCCTCGTGTTCACGTGACGCTGAGACCGGAAGTCGTCAGGGCCGCCATCTTGGGTGTGGATCTCTGACCCTGTTGCGTGTCCGTTCTCCTGCAATGCACAGAAAGGACAAACGCCCTGTAGAACGCAGAACACGCTGTATCAAACGAAACAGAGAACAAAGTGCCTCAGGAAGACCAGGAGGGATTCTTCCAACCAATCTCACGGGATCCTGTTTTGACAAGAGGACACTGCGGAACTTGTGGATCGCGGTACTGTGAACCAAATACCTGTGAGCCGGAGTGGAGCGGGCAGCCGTGCTGTGATTGGCCGCCGGAGCCGTGCTGCGCACGCGCCGTGATGCCCGTGTAGTCCCGGAACAGATTGAGATCAGAGCGAGGCTCGTCCTTCTCCGCCAGTGCGTTCAGCGGACTCGTTCTCCAGGCCTGAGCACAGCGCATGAAAAATGTTTGTCACCCACAAACACAGACGATCTATTGAGACTGACGTGAAAAAGTGTTGCCGTTGATTTCTTTGTGCCTCCGTTTGTTTTGTGACCACCCTCAACACACACGCTGTCTCTCTCTCTTCCTCTCTCCTCTCTCTCACACACGCGCACACACACACACACACACACACACACACACACACACACACACACACACACACACACACACAGAGCGTCGGCTCACCCGGACGTCCTCCTGCTCCAGCGCCTCCTCCTCCTCCTGCTGCTGCTGCTGCGTCTCGTCCCGGATTCTGCGCAGTGACGCCAGGATTCGCTTCCGGTGTCCGACGCACATCAGGTCCAGCACCTGACGTCAACAATTCAAACACGTCACTCAAAACAAGTTTCTCCAAAGCCCACAAGGGTGGATGAACAATCCACAACGTGAGCTTTGTGTTCGTGGGATATTGGAGAACAGGGCTTCGATGGGAAGGTACGCGTGCACAGACGACACCGCACTGACCTTGTGGAGGTGGAGGTACCAGACGTGTTGCACGTGCTGCATGGAGGAGAGCTGATTGAGCTGGAACACGTCCGTGTACTGAGACAGGTTCAGCGAGGCCAGCCAGTCCGCCACGCTGTCACTCGTCTCGCAGTCTGAAACAGACCAAAGCAATGGCCTGAAACGGGGTCAAACAAGAGCCACAACACTTTGTGGCAAATGAGATGCAGCAAGTCAAGCGCTGTTGTATTGTGATCCAGGATCTCAATTGACTCACGCGAAAAAAATTCGAACCATGATCTCGCTTGGGATGGTCCACACGAATGGACCCAGCTGGTCGGCTGTACGTACCGAAGAGCGGGACGGGCGGCTGCAGCTCTGCGGCCTGGAGCAGCGCGAGGCGCTGCGGCTCCGAGTCGATGCTCATCCCGACCAGATCCGACTCCTCCAGCACGTCGGGACCCTGCGGGACGAACAGCGGGCTGAGGTCAAGGGAAAACACACACACACGCACAAACGCGCGCACAAACGCACACACACACACACACACAAACACACACACACACAAACACACACACACAAACACACACACACACGCACACACACACCTGCGCCGCCCGCGCGTCACACATCACTCGCCGCGATTTGTGCTTGTCACTGCCACAACCGCACTGAAGATGCCACACTTAGATCTACTGCATTGCCACACCCATCACTGGACATTTGATACACCTCCCAGGTTGCATCCATGACCATGACGTCACAATCACTGTGTTGCGTTCACCCCAATGCACACGTCTCAGAAGAAGCACGCAACGTGCTTCATTGCACGTTGCATTCATGAAAACTCACAGCACCACACCCACCATGGCATACTCGCAGCCATGGTGACGAAACAAAGAATGAGCTTCCGCACACTCGAGACAGCGCACCCAGGACGCAACCCTCCCTGTGTGTTTGTCATCGTGGTGCACCCGTGAGGGCGCAGAAGTGAGGGCGCACCCAGAACCCTCTCTACCGGCGCGTCGCCCTCACCATGAACCTCATGTCGTCGAAGCCGTTGACGAGGAGGATGTTCTCGAGCTGCAGCAGCTGCAGTGACTCGAGCCACTCCCCGACGCTCGGTGCCCCGCGCAGCGCCTCTGCAACAACCAGAGGGATACACTGAAGCTCCTGGGGCCTCCACCAACAAGGCACACTGGAGTTCAAAACAGATATTTCAGAACACCAATCTGGACGACATGCCGAACTGAAGTCCGAAGACATCGCAAGACGCAGACAAACGATTGGTCTCCAAGATGGGTCTGACAGACTTGTTTTTGAAATTGCGTGAAATTGTTGAGCTTTGGTCTGGACCACAGTGAGAATCGTCATCTAAATTTGGGAGAAAATTCTTGACGCAGGATAAATAACATCTGCAACCTGGAAATATCACTGAATCACTCTCCAAATCTGGTTTTTCAGCGAGTGCTTCCTGACAAAATATGCAAAGCAAATATTGCTCCATTCAAGCTGCGTGTTTGCTCATCCACTTTCAGCAAACAGCTCGACAGTCGCTCCGTCATCGCAAAATCAACACACGAGGGATCCTCTCGCAAACATCTCGAGCCTCGGGTGTTCGGGAAGCATTCAGAAAGGACACGCAACACCACGAGGTGCCATGAACTGTTCCAGCATTCTCGTGCAGCTGCACCCGTCAACGCAGGTTTCAGAATGCGAGGTCCTTGAAGCATCACCTCCAACATTTTTCTGTTGACCCAGGCAAAGTGAGGGGGAACTCACTGTCCATAGACATTTGACATTTGGGTTTTTTGGCTGACCAATCACTGAAATCTATTTGAGAGGTGTGCAAACGGGACGCTTCTCCACTCTCACGCGCACGCGCACTGCAGACTCACCCGTCTCGTCGCTGAAGATCTTCTGCAGCCGTTTCTCGAAGTATCCGTAGTCGGAGTGTTCCGAGGCGCTCATCCGGCCCCCGCAGCTCGACAGGATGTCCGCGATCTGCAACGCACCGACGCAACTCCGGGGTCACCAACAATGAACTGACGTTCAGCCATTCACAAATCTGGTCTTTCCAAAACTTGCCCTTTTTGAAATATTGGCTCCTTCGATTTAATTTTATCACTGCCACTGTCGACAAAACTCAATTCGAACCCCATCTGAAGAGACTTTCTCTCGGAAAAATGTGTTCGAAATTGACGGAGCTGGAACTTTCTGAACACCAACAACCAACCAACCGCCATACGATCTTCCCAATTCAAGATTCAATCGCGTCGGTCTCACACCCAGGCTCTTTCCAACCTTCCGAATTCCAACCACAAGTCTGATCCTGCATCACGCGAAGCGGCGCCCACCCACCACTCACCTTCTCCCACTCCTCGTTCTCGTCGATGGGGCTGATCTCGCCCCTTGTCTCGTCCATGACGCCCAGCCGCTCCGCCCGGCTCCGTCGCTTCTTCCCTGCGGGGCCCACGCCCACGTCACGTTTTCCGTCACTTCCGCCCTGATCTCCGCCCTCACTTCCGGTCTGCCCGTCGCCCTCTTCCGGTTCCGCCTCGCGATCGTCGCCCTGGGCGGAGCAGTCGCTGTGTGTGTCGGACAGATCGTCATCCGACAGCAGCCCACCAGAGGGCTCTGAAGTGAATCAACGAAGACAGACCAAGATAAAATCATTCTGGATCATTCTGGGTGAACAAGAACACCAAGCAGTGTAGACACACGCCGAATCGCCTGCATCGGCAAATTGCCCGAGTCAGTCGCAAATTTGCACGCCATCATTCAGCCTGACAGGTCTCTTGCATATTTGGCCAAATTCTGAAAATGGGAAGGTCGAGCAGTGTTAGAAAGCCACTGACCGGTGTGTGTGTGTGTGTGTGTGTGTGTGTGTGTGTGTGTGTGTGTGTGTTTGTGTGTGTGTATGTGTGTGGGGGTCTTGTGGTGTGTGCGTGTGTGTTGACACACCAGTGCTTGATGTTTTGGTGTGGGGTGCCTAGGGGCGCATTTGGCTGTGGGTCAACGAGAAGCAGGGAGGGACGCACCTGTCGGGTGGTGGAGCAGCAGCCCCGGCGCGGAGAGCCTGTTCGCCCCGGCGGCGGCGCGCTGTGACCCGGCGCGCGGCGTCGACGAGCGGATGACGAGCGTCTCGTAGATCTGCGAGCGCACGCGACGTCGGTCCACCGCGCCCAGACTCAAACCTGCGGGAAACACGCAAACCGTGACGCCACCATACTCATGAACCTGGAAGGCTGTGGGCACGTCGTGTGAAGGCCTTTTCACGTTGGTGACGGCGTCAGCTCTTTTTGACGTCGACCGCACTTAACACCTATCAGCTTGAAGTGGGACACTTCTCAAAAGATCTGCAACAACCAAAAGAGTCAAGTGAATCCTAAGTCAGCTGACCGTTTCAAAACAACGACCAAGACAGAAAGCTGCTGGTACAACACAGAAGGGACAGAACGTCCACGCACACTCAAGACTCTCTTGTGTCAATTTCATTGCTTGGATTGGGTGGTTCCTTCTGTCAAGAACCGGACATTTCCACCACACAGAGATGCAATCCTGGGTCTGCAGTGTCACGCTTCAGGCCCCAGGACAATCAACCCTCAATTACCTCCTCATGCAGCTCCACCCGCCTCCGGCTCAACCTCAATCAGCTCGGAGAACCTAAACTGCCTCAATTTCGTCAACAGCCTCAGGATAATCGCAATCGAGGCGAGAACGGGACACAAACACCAGTCTCCCCAGCCACACAAGACAGTGGTTCCTCGCAAGTGTCTCTCTGGCCGGAGGGGTTCGTCCCAAACAGACCCCACCCCCACCCCCCAAACACACCAGACGCCGACTGAGTTCTTTGTTTTCTATCTGTACGTAGTAGAGTCAAAGTATTCTGACAGTTAACATGATCTCTGCGGTGTGTGACCGATCAACCAAATTAGTCAGGTCCTTTGTTTGTCATTATTCATGTGTGCTCAAC
>JAAUXT010000700.1_pt1 | contig 11554 bp, 9 predicted proteins | sample 7278171 | NCBI WGS metagenome assembly JAAUXT01 (sample SAMN14350112, study PRJNA611818) | marine sediment metagenome | isolation source: surface marine sediment (1.8m) | place: French Polynesia: Moorea | collected 2018-08
ATGTATGTATGTATGTATGTATGTATGTATGTATGTATGTATGTATGTATGTATGTATGTATGTATGTATGTATGTATGTATGTATGTATGTATGTATGTTATGTATGTATGTATGTATGTGTGTGTGTGTGTGTGTGTGTGTGTTACCTGTGCGGTGATATAGAGCAGTAGCGTGCTCGGCTCCAGAATCTCTCCTTCCGTCGACGACAGTGAGCGCGACAGCTCGAGGCACTGCAGCATCGGAACCTTCCCCAGCAGCTCCACAGCGTCCGGAAACCTGCGCGCGCAACCGACAACACGTGACCACGGCGTACGCAAGCTGATGGACGTGCTTGCCCAAAGTGCAGTCGGAACAGGTGCTCCAGTGCCCGTGCCAGACAGTGGAGCACATCAGAACGTTTCGGTTTCTCGATGCGTCAATTGAAATTTTTGACGTTGTTCACGAAACGACTCACGTGTCGAGTATCTCGATGTACGTGTCCCTCTCCTTCAGATACGCCTCGAAGTGCGTCTTGAACAGTTCGTAGTGCCGCTCGAACGCGCTGCGCGAGAGAACGTGAATTGAGAACACTTGTCAGTGCAGATACCAGCTCCACCTGAGTGGCTGCTGTTGTGGAATGCCCAGTCTGATGGCATTGTGGGCAGAAGAACCCTTCTTGCACGTGAAATTTCATGATGTTCAGAGAAAGAGCGATGTGGACTTCACACAGGTCCCGAGAATAGCTTCGCACATCAACAGGAGGCTTCGCGTCGCATTTCTACCGGTACGTGACGAAAGCGACAGGGTGCTCAACATGCGCGCCAGCCGCACGGCCAGCCTGCGCCGCGGACTGACCTGCTGATGTCCTCGAGGTTGGCGATGACGGCGGCCCAGCCCTGGTGCTGCAGGTGCTGGTCGTGCACGAGCTGCTCACAGATGCGCAGCTCCTCCTGACCCACCTCCTGGAATTGCTGCAGCAGCGGAAAAAGACAAGTTCGGTTCTCACTACAGTGTCAGACGCCACATTCGATTTTCACAGTGTGTGTGTTCGGTTTGAGAGGGCACGAACGGTTCTGTACCGGACTGCGTGTTGGGTGAACATCCTGTGTTGGTCGAGAAGCAGCCAGACGCAATACCCAATTGACACCAGTGAGGAGGAAACACACGACGCATCCAGTGTGATTCGGCCTCGGTGAACGACATGGAACGCTGCACGTACCAATGAGAGCTGAACCCGGGCGGCGAGCGTCTCGAACGTGTCCGACAGGTTGTGCGTCCCCTCGACCTGCTGCTTCAGATCCGACTCTGAAACCGCAGAAATCAGGTTCAGTCTCAACGGGTCCCCGGTGCGTACAGAGTCAGGTTCGAACAATGCGAGTTCGATTCGGCCGCATCAAATGACCAAGTTTTATGTTTTGTTGAAGGTCCAACGCCCCACAAAAGCAGAGGGAACTTGACGCGTTGCACCAGGGCAAAAATCGCAGTGGACGGAAGCTCCATAGATTGAGGAAACGGAAACGCACTCGCTTTGAAATGAGGTTCCAGCGAACACACACAGGCACACGCACACACACGCACAAAATGTACACGGTCAACTGCATCGAGCTCCAGCACTACCTTTTTGTCCAAGACACCAAAACCAACCCGGCGCCTCAATCAACTGTTTCACTTTTGTGAGAAATCTGCTCATTTATCACATTCTAACAGCTCCGATTTTATTATTATCACCAATCCAATTCAACCAAGACAGCAGGCACGAAACACAAGACAACATTTGGAAACAGCCGAATGCCACGAGTTCACTTCCAAGACTTTCCGGGAGTCGTCAAGACCCACGAGACAATGGGTTCGCGCACGACTGATCTACACGTGTCGACAGCAACCAACCACAGCAGGGGCAGAACCAGGTCTGGGCAGGGGAACTGACATGAAGGAAAGGTCTGTTCAAGCTTCAGCAAAAGATTTGCTCCTGTGCTGCAAAATTCACGGGGATGAAAACAGTCACTCCCTCCGCCTCTCGTTGCTCTCACTAATTCCTCATTTATCTGACAACATTTCATTTCGCTAATTCGTGAGAGCCACAGCGAGCTTCCAAATTACGCGCAATTGAGGCTTCAGTCGTTTCGTCTCGCAGTGCAATTGCGCTGTTCACCACCCACACCAAGTGCACCAGTCTCGTACACTGCAGTCCTTTCTTTCCGTCGTACTCCGTTCACTTTTCGCACTTGACGCCTTCACCTAGAGCTGTGTTGTGTGGATGAATTTTGGAAGGTCAGAACGGTTTCGTACTTGGTGAGCACCCAAAATGTTCACTCGACAAAAGCGACCACGAAGTTTTTCGCCGTTCATGTGTCCAAAACATCGCGATTGCACACCGTAGTCTACACACCGCACACCTGCTCAAGAAATCTTTGACACACGACACCCCGTCACTTGTTCATGCAACGTCTGTCGTCTCAGAACAAGAATGCTCACGCATTGAAGACCTGCGATGGTCAAGTGTTGCAAGCGCAGGATGGAACTTCAGGGGGAAATTGTGTCACCCTTGCGCGTCAACTTCGACCGTACACTTTGAAAGCACCAAACAAGAACACTTGCCAGTGTTGAGACGTGCGGCGCCGGTGTTTCTTGCACAATTTGACAGCGACTGTAACATGTTTTGTTTCCTATTTGATTCCAAGGCTGGGCGCGCATAGCGCGTGGCTGGGATCGTGCTGGCCCTGAATGACGTGTCATTGGGATAAATACAACTCTTTACGAGGATGAGTTCCCTTCTACCTTTCGTGTCCTCAATATGACACCAGTGAATTTCAATTTTATCATGGTCAGGCCGCGAAAGGTAGAAGGGAATTCGTCCTCGTACTGACTCACTGAGAAACATTCGTCAAAATCACACCAAGTCAAAAGACCTGTTCTAAGAAACTTTGTCTCTTTGTCCAAAGAAATGTTTTTGTACGTTTGTCTTTTTGAAGTTTTTGTGTGTTGTAAGATACACAATGCCATCACACCAGCTGTGCGCGCCCAGCCTTACAGGGATTTTGTGCTTCATTCTGGAAAGGCCAGTCAGCACACCAAGAACAGCAACCCTGCACCTCTGGCAGGAACCCGCACCGTGATCACTTTTGCAGACGTGCAGCTGTCAATGCCGCGCATCAAAATGTGTTTCCTTCTCTTCATGAAGAGCACCGTGCAAATTACAAGACCCTCACACCGTCTACAGAAGTTCAAACCGGACACATACTGCTGCAACGGCTCCCAAAATTGGTGCGCCAAAATTCGATTTCATCATTTTCTGAAAATATAAGCGTCCAACAAGGTGAGATCCATGGGAAACGCAGCGGAGGAGTGCGCACGCGCGGAGGCTCTCGGGTTCAATCGCATCACGTGCGCACGCATCTTTGGACTCTCCACCGCATTTTTGAGTGCACAAACAATGGTGTCCAACTCTGCATTGATGAAATGTTCGGTTCGTGCGACGTTCTGCCGACCGGGGAAGAGAACAGCTGAATGGCACAGAAAAGTTACCACTCAGCAGAGCCATGGTGAGAGGCAGAGATAGACAAACAGAAAAGACACACTGAAAGGACGGACAGACGGAAGGACGGACAGACAGAGCGCGCCGCTCACCGGAACCGTAGTTGATGCTGGCGGACGGTGGCGTCGCAGACTCGATGCTGCTCTTGCTGAACAGGAAAATCGGGTTCGTGTCCTGCGGAATGAACCAACTGAAGGTCAAGAGCGACAGGACGCCAGAAGCAACTCGTGACAATTCACCACAAAGGTTGAACCCCAGTTTGTTTTCGCCACATGACTGAAGTTGTCCCGGTGAAAACGTGCAAGAGTCTTGCACCTGGAGTCCACACAATCCGACAACAGTGAAACAGAGCTTATTTGTGTGTGTGTGTGTGTGTGTGTGTGTGTGTGTGTGTGTGTGTGTGTGTATGTGTGTACGTGCTGGTAGTGAGTGCGTGTGTCAGGGTCTTTGCAAGGTGGGGAGAGTGAGTGAGTGAGTGAGTGAGTGAGTGAGTGAGTGAGTGAGTACATGTACTCACCGTCCCCGAGCTGTAGCTTCCCACTTTGGTCGCATCTTCGAGACTCTCGCCCCCACTGACCAACAGGACCTGTTTGTCGGACCCAATTCCACAGGTATTCTCGATCGCCTGCCTGAGCTGTCGCACGCTGCAACACGCAGATACAGATGATGTTCATTCACAGGGCAAACCGAACAATTTGTTGTGATTTGGTCAGGGGTAGACGTCTCGGGGACCGACTGCAACTCGACTGAAGGAAGGACATTGCCCACTGATTGCTGAATCTCGTACGCAACGAAGGACACACCCGAATCTATTTTTCACACCCCAAGGCTGGTTCCACTGCATCCAAGGCGACACTGTTGAGGTCTCACTTAGACTTTTCGAGCGTAGTTTTGGTTCAAATTTCGGGCGCAGAAGTTCATCAGGGTTGAGCGCGATCGATGGATTCGATGAGTCACGCATGGCGAAGACACGGCAAACGCGCTTTCCAGTGCGCGTGCACAGCGAGATTTCACACAATCCACGGATTATTTCCAGGTGTCATCTGGTCACGCATCGTAGTTTTGGAGGAAACCCCTGTTCCGAGCATTTTTGAGTTGCAGTCCCAACAGGAAATGAACTTCTCCAAAGCTTGTCACGATCAAAGGACAGTTGTAGTGTCAAAGCCGTCCATACCCCGCAGTAAAAGGGACCAAAATAGAAGTGCTCGCAACACAAGATACCGGTATCTCCAAATCGTTTGTTTTGATGCACATCGTGGTCTGGACTTGTTCGTGTAGCAGGCAGTGCACGGCTCCCACCCGAACAAAATGAACCAAAACCAACGCCTCTAAAAAATTGCACAAGTTGCAAAATGTCCCCTTGCGGGCTCGTATGTCTGAACAAATGAAAGAACAAAGGTCAGGAAGCACAGGTGCGTTCGACTGGCATTGGGGAACAGCAACCAGAGCGTGTCGTTCCTCGACTGTTTCCAGTTACGCAACCGACAACCGATCTTTCAGTGTGTTGCGCCCCACCCCACCGCAAGCAAATCGGTAACTGACCTGCCCGTGGCATGCCTCATGTCAAGTTTGAGCATGGTGCCCGTGTCGACGTGAAACACGTACAACATCCTGTCGACTTTCTTTTCCTGCTCACTGCAATACACTCCTGTCGTCTCCCTCAGTCAGATCCCTCAGTCCAACTCGGAACGACCGCTACATCCCGAGCCTGAAATATGAAGTTGTCGTCATCGTATGGCCAAAATGTAGTTGTGGCACACAACAGTCGTGTTCAGGTTTGTTTGTAGATCCACAGGCTGTCAACACCAGGTCAAACGGTTCGATAAAACTCTGCGCGTCCATCTGCAGGCGAAAACAAGATTCTTTCAACACATTCCAGACGAGATGTAGATCGCTCTGACATCGACTGTTCATCTTGAAAGTCTGTCTGTCTAAAACAAGAAGACAACCGAGTGCATTGAATTTGACTTTCTGAACAGGGACACACGTGTATTGGGCAAACCTGTTTGTACAAACGAGAACCTTTTGAACCCATTGGACAAAGGAAACTCAATTGACCAGCAGAACACGTGCTTTGGTCAAACTAGGTACAGTTTTTGCCCTATGAACAAATGCTTTATTTGTTGTACGAGTTGATGCAAAACTGCTCCAACGTTGTTGGTGATCATTTGTCAGAAAAATATACAACTTCGAGTGATGGAGCATTTTCTTCAAATCTCAAACGTTGGAACAGCACTCATTTTGACCTTCGTCCTTGATTTAATTTTGACCTCACCTCTTCAAGTTTGCACCATTCCTGCATCGTGCCGCATCTTACCTTGTATCTGCAGCTATTTTTATCAATGACGAAGCAATCCAACCTGGAATATTTTACTTCCAAAATAAGATCGTCATCAGAAAACTTGTTTGCTTTGTACGCGGCTGTGCCTGTTTATGATCCAGCTGAGCCTGTTCAAATACATCATCTCCAATTGCTGCTGTGCTTCACAGCAACCAGACTAACATTTTAGTCACTTACATAAGCTATGCGAATTTTTTCTCGGGCAACTGCTTGTCACTTTTTGTGGAAACTGAAGAGAATTTTGGTCAATTTGCTCCTCCAATTACCAGCACTTCCTCGCACCTTTGTTTTGCACGAATTTCACCTCATTGTGAGAGTTTCACTTTCTTAACACACGCAATACAATTTGAGAACGCTGAAATTTCACACAGCATTTGGTCAACTTTTGCCCTCTTCAAAGGCTGAACGGCATCAACCTTGTTTGAATTTATTTTAAAGTTCGAATCAATGAACTTGATCAAATGATCAGAAGAAAATACATTTGGGTAATATCGAAAGGAAAAGAGCTTTATTACACGATTTATTATTAATTTATTTTGTTTGCGCTTGTTGCGGTAAAACAGCTGTTTTCCGTCAGAGGGCGCAGCAGCAAGATTGAAGGACGAGGAAAATGGCGTCGCTACTTGCGAGGACGGCGCGGAATGTCGCCGTCAGGTCCTCGTTTGTTCAGTGTTCTCGGGCCATGAGCAAGTACAAAGACACAGTCAACCCACACAGAGGAAAAGTGGGTACGTAGAAACACCATTTTTGAAGGCACCATCAGCGTTTTTTTGCCGTAATTTTGCACCAAAAACTGAAGGTGAACTCCGAAAAATTTGGGAAGGGTTTCTTGTTCCAAACTTGATCAAAGAGATCCATTTGGAAAGAATTCACATTTGAAAAACACAGCTCTACATGTCGGATTTTCTGTGTGCAGACAGAAATGGGCAAGGTTGGGTTGCTTGTGTCCACAAGAAAACCTGCTTGGATCTGAGAACATGGTTTCGTGGACCACTTCGTGTGAAGGTCACTGTGTGCCGAACATTCTGCAGATAGATCTAGCTGTGCAGAAACTGCCTTTAAAGGCAGTTGCATCTTGCTTTTGTTACCTTGTGGATCTCACTTGCATGGTCCCAATCGAACCCTCGCATTCTGACGGGTGCCAAATTTACACCCGTGGAGGCCGTGGTGTGTTGCCGTTTGTGACCAAAGACAAAACAAATGTTCGGGCAAAATTTTGTCAAGGGTCAAGAAGACGTGCTCTTTCTTTTCCGTCCAACCCGTCCTGGCATCCTGATTCTCTTGTCTCTTCCGTTCCTTTGCGTGTCAACTGACGAAACAAATTCGTGTTGCAGCTGTGGACGAATGTAATATTCCGGACTTGATGGGGCACGCGGTGGGCAAAGAGCGCTACGAGTTGCTGGCTCAACTTCACGGGCAAATGGTGAGTGTCGCAACAAGAGCGCAACGCCAAAGGCCGGACAGCAGCTTATCAAGCGAACACGATCGTCGTGATAATGAGAGGCTTTCAGAGCAGAAATCAAACCACTGGCACAACTTTATTTGGTTCGGGTAGGTGGGGGGAGGTTTTTGGGTGGGCAGAAGTATAATTCAGTCGTTTGGCTTTGCCATAGTTTGGCGCGGTTTCCTTGGCTACTGTAATAATTTGCAAAGGAGACCAGCTGACCGTTGCGTCGAGAAAACGTTCTTCTGGATCTGCGAATTGTCATGCGAGAACTTCCAGGAAGCCGACCATGTTGGGACCGTTTACAACTGTTTCCTCGTGATCGTATCGGAAATGCAGCTGACCTTCTCTTGCGCTGTCACGACAGAGACACACGTTTCTGAACCGCGCCCCGTCTCTCTGAAATTTTGTGTCGTGCGAGTTGCTCAAATTCAGCTTTGGCCCCTCGTAAGGCGACGGTACATTTGAAGTTCAGCTGCATTTCCACGGCCCAAGGAGGGTGGTGCGTGCAGAGAGTGCACTGGCTGTGGCGTCCTGAATCAGGCCCCGATGCAAGCAGTGCCTCCAGTGTGTGATGGTATCTGCAGGACTCTTTCCAACTGGAGACGATAAAGCGGAAAAACGGCGACACAAAGGATGATCCGATCCTCATTCCGTCCATCATGGAGCGGCGGATGGTCGGGTGCATATGTAAGTGGCGGAGCGACAGTTTTCAGAAGTTGCACAAGGCGCCCATAACCAAATCGATCATCGCCACAACAGTTCAAAGTCACAGATTAGTTTCTACCAGTGCAAACACAAGGCAAAGGCTGTTTGAATTCGACTTGCCAGAGTGTGTTTGGTTACGGGAGCCTTGTGCGTCTAACGTGCGGAACGTCGCTCGCGCCATCTCGTGGGAGGAAACAACGGCGGTGCCCCAAAAGTGTCCTGTCCACCTTGTGTCGCCCCTCACACAGCTGGTGACCCGTGGAGGTTTATCCAGGGGCGGATCCAGGGTGGGGCCGGCCTAACCTTGCAAAAAGCTGCCTCCACACTTGGGGTAATCTTTTCCACTCAAATTTTTCACAAGTTGAGGGCCCCTCCCCTTCCCAAGCAGACTCGCCCTCGCTTCATAAGAACCCTGGATCCGCCTCTGTTGCCTGTGCCTCCGGGTCAACTCTCGCCGGGTGATTCTCGCGGCTCAGCGACCAGCAGCTCTGATGGTTTTCTCTGCCGTTGCGTGTTTAGGACCCGTACCACGGAGGGCAGATCTTGCTCCCCCGCAGAGCCGGCACCCTGGAGGATCCCCACATGATTCCGTGCATCGGGGATCGCCGCATGGTCTCCTGCGCTTGTAAGTTGCGAGCGGACAAACGTGCAGCGACGGCCGCTTCACACCGGAAGCGCCGCCTGTCCGGCGCCGACCTGATCGAACTCGTTCGGGTCAGCTGAGATTGGAATTTGGTGTGAAGTTGTATGAGGTTCAAGTCATTGCGAATTGCGAGAGTTCGAATCAGGTGGCGTTTGGTTGGCGGGTTCTGTGAGAAACGGTCGGGCACGGCATGGCGGCGCTTTGCACTCAGTTGGTTCAACATTCTCGGGTTGTTTTGTCCGATTGGTACAAAGCAAGGCCAATTTGGTCAAGTCTTTCAGTGTTTGGTTATTCTAGGTGTTCTTTTTGTGAAATCGTCAAAACAGTTACCTTGGCCCCCTCCCTCCCCCAGAAAATGACCAAGTGGAAGGACACTTTTGGGGGCCCGGCTAGTTGTTTCTTCTCGGAACGAGATTGCGACGAGTTGCGTTCCGTGTTTCTTTCCAATCTTTCGTGGCAGAAGGTTGAAAACGTTTGTGCAACTTTGCCCTGTTTGTGTAACGCTGCACTGCAAAGACGTGCGCCCAACAGCGAGAATGGTTTCTTCTCGCCGAAGAAACTTCAACCGTCCCCAAGAATCTCGAAATACTGCCACTGCGACGCCCTACCCATGGAATGCAGGGACCTTGTTTCTGCAATCTCCCACCCCCTTTCAAAAGAAGAACGCGGGCTCCCAGTGAATCGCTTCACTTTCCATTTCCACCTGTCGGGAACAGACCCTTGTCCAGAACGTGTATCGCGTCCTGCTTTGCTGCCGGCATCGCCGCAGAAAAGACCCTGGAGCCTGTAACACGCCTTGGTTTGTCTGCAGGTGAGGTGGACGGAGTGTACCTCAAGTGGATGTGGCTGTACAAGGGCGAGACGAAGCGCTGCTACTGCGGCTACTGGTACAAACTCGTCGAGGTTCCAGTCATCGACTTCGGACAACTGTAAAACACTCGTCGGTGCGCATGCGTTTCATCCGCAGCGGAAGCCAATCAGAGATCGGCTGTGTCGCGACAACAAACACTGAATGAACTGTGGACTAAACCAACCATCGCGTTGCGTATGCACGTGCAAGGACAGTGTCACAGGGCAACGGGAACGACACACTCCAAGGCGTGTGAAGAGCAAAACGCGAACCAAGGTGGAGGTGTAGCAGTTCCTGCGGCAGTCCACCTCATGATGCGTTTTGAGATTCCATACAGCAGCAGTGTACAGAGTATCAAACGACAAGTTGCTTGCGAGCGTACGTTTATTTGGAGTTGAATACACAAAATTCCCGACGCACTGTGTCATGTCAAGGTTTAGTTTCAAAAATAGCATTGAAGGAGAATAAACATTGTGCCATGGCAATTTTTCTTGGAAAGCTGTTTTCTTCCTCGGCTGAAAGATTGCGAAGTTCGTGGAAACCGCTGGTCAGTCCGACTGTTGCGCGCACTCGGTTGCTCAGAGCTGCGCGTGCTTGATGTGCGCGATCGCGCGCAGCACGAGTTGCGCGGCGTCCTGCGCGCAGCCCCAGTGCAGCGTGACGCCCCCGCCGCCGTGACCGTAGTTGTGCACCACCTGCAACGAAACGGAACAGGGTGATCTCCATCCACCCAGAAAAAAGAAGACTGTGCTTCTAATGTCGATGCTCCGCGTTCATTGAACGACCACCCTTGAACGACCACTCGCATATGTGCACTGCGACGACAATCCATATGGTCATGGGTATATACGCGACACACCGCGCATGTGTGCATACTCACGGGTTTCCGCTTCCGGCCGAGGTGGCGCCACTCGAGTTCAAGGCGCACGCTGCGTCGACTCGGCCGCAGGCCCGCCCGGACATTCACTACCTCTGCTTTCTGCAAAGAAACGTCCCGTCAGTTACGATCAATCCAAATTGACTCAAAAACACGTCGCCAGTGCTCATTGACTTGTAGGGAACGCGAAGCTACACGAGCCCAAAACATTTGAGAACTGCGTCATGTCTCAGTCTGTGAAACAAACTAGGCGATGAACACAGAGCACAGAACTAGTCAGAAAACCTGAGGAAAGCTCGCACAACTCTTCGCTTCACCTTGAGACTCGGCATGAGTTTGGCGCAGTCATCAAGGATTCGTCTCGTGACGTCATCGTCCGGTTCCAGACGCCAGTCGTCTTCCTGCTGGACGCCGCCCAGAATCACGTGGTCACGTCTGCAAACAGGTCATGTGACGTTGTGACCGTCAAGCAGGACGAGTGAGTGAAATCGAGAACTTTGCAAAATTATTCAATCGACCGACATGCTGGGGCGGATCCAGGTTTTGTCGCAGAGGCCCAAACCCAGTGGAGGCATTCACAACTTCGAGAACAAGTGAAATCGGAAAATTTTGCTCGTGACAACGCAAAATGAAAGACAAGAAAACGAATTTCCACATGGTGCACCAGGGGCGGATCCAGGTCGGGCTTTGACCCCTGAGGAAAATGAACTTTTGTGGCACAAAATAGTCATCCAGGTTGAAGTCCGGTCGCCCTGGGAGGTCCCCTTTGACGGGATCCTGGATCCGTCACTGTGCACGTACCCTGGGAAGAAGTGCGCGAATGTTACTTCCGAAATAATGAATCGTTTGACCCAAGGCGCGCGAACCTGAAATAATGGGTTTGGAGAATGACATCAGCCCATTTCCACTTGCGTCAGCGTGCATGTGGGTGAGGCGGCTCTTGGGGGCTTGGTCAATATATCCGGAGGAAGAAATGTGGTTCTGTTTCCTTGACAATTGTTTCCGTTGAAAATGAAGCCTCTCAACTTGTGTTACCCACCCCGTCCCGCTCAAATCGTGGTTGCGGGGGGCCCCCCCCCCCCCCCCCCCACCCCCCCACCAGCCCACGCGCGGGGGGAGAGAATGTTGGTTATTTGATGGGGGGTTCACTGAGGGGGGGTGAAAAAATATAAAAA